>WNFG01011179.1_pt1 | contig 13863 bp, 10 predicted proteins | sample 5400431 | NCBI WGS metagenome assembly WNFG01 (sample SAMN13153346, study PRJNA577476) | soil metagenome | isolation source: 120 cm saprolite under Douglas fir tree site 2 hole 3 replicate 2 | place: USA:California | collected 2015-04-18
CGTTCGCGCCGGGGCGGGTTGCCGGATAAATCGGCTCGACCTGGAATCTCGTGCGAAGGACTTCTGTCGCCCGGTCCACGTTGGTCACATCGATTTCCACCTGCTGGATTCCCTCGCCAAATTTTTCAAGAAAACGTGCAATCGCGCCGTCGCCACCCGGCGTCTTCGTCGTGAGGATGTCCAATCGCGGAGTTGGTATGAACTGTCCCGCGAATTCAAGCTCGAACTCCAGAACGTCCTGATCGGTAGGGGTGTCGGCGAGAGGAGGAGAGCTGTTGGCCGTACGAATCTTGTCGAAAGTTTCCGGCAGCACGGCAATTCCTATTGTCAGTCTCGGGAAGTAGACGTGCGGTTCATTGGGGAGCACGAATTGTTCTTGCACGACGAGACCTCGAAAATCCCCATCCTTGCACCACTCACCGAACCAATTCAATGTTCGCGCGGCTCCGTGCCTGGAAAGATCCCACGCGACCTGAGCCCGCTGGCCCGGGTCCGGATGCGCAAGACCATGTATGTACTCCGGCGTAGGTGAAGGATACTTGCGGATCTCGACGCTGGCGGAGAGCTGTCTGGGAGTCGTCACGTCACTCGCGATGACCGCATCGTTCCAATGAGCGGTCCGCGTTCGGATGACGGAAATCAGAACGGCGGCAGTAATAACGTTGCCGACGATGGCGAGAGAAATCCCCGTCGAAATATGAATCCACGGCTCGGCCAGCATCTTCGCGCCGATGAACATGAGTGTGATGGCGAGGCCTTCGTCGAGATACTGAAAATAGGGAAGGATTCCGGCCAACAGAAAATAGAAGGCGCGCAGGCCTAGAATCGCGCAGGCATTTGAGGTGTACACCAGGAAAGGATCTCGCGTGACGCCAAACACCGCGGGAATCGAGTCCACGGCCAGAACTAAATCTGTCGTTTCGAGGACGATTACAACAAGCAAGAGGGGCGTTGCCAGCCAACGGCCCGCTTCCCGCACGAACAATCGTGCTTCCGAGCCGGTCTGCGAAACGGGCAGAATCTTCCGCACCCAGTGAAGGACTGGATTTTTCTCCGGGTGCACCATATGGTCCGCCCCAAACAGCTGGAAGCCCGCATACAGCAGAAACGCACCAAAGACGTAGAGAATCCAGTCGAAGCGTTGAATCAGAGCGGCGCCGACACCAATCATCACACCGCGCATGACCAGCGCACCCAGAACCCCCCAGAAAAGCAGGCGATGCTGGTAGCGGTCTTCGACGCGAAAATACTGGAAGATCAGGATGAAGACGAATATGTTGTCGACGCTGAGCGATTTTTCGACCACGTAGCCGGCGAAAAACTCGAGGCCGGGACCGCGTCCATGGGACGCAAAGACCCACAATCCGAACCCAACGGAGAGCAGAACCCACACCGCGCTTTCGAGCGCCGCCATGCGGATTGAAATCGCGCGGGCGCGGCGATGGAACAGCCCCAGATCGAACAGCAGGAATAGCGCTACGCCTACGTTGAAGGCAATCCAAAGTGTCCAGGTGCCCATCTACTCTATGCTCGCATCTTGCAGGGGAGGCAGTAAAGAAGCAGCCTTTAGTGGCTTGAATTCTGTGCCGTGCTGAAAGGCTTTGCGGCGTTGAAGTTCGACAACGCTACATGAGTGGATTCACCTGGACGCACCGTGACGGGAAAGTCCCAGCGAAGGCGCACATCTCCCGAGACAGCCTGCATGCCGAGTATGTCGATCCAATAGCTGCCGGGTGCGAGGCCGGCAAAAAAGCCGCGGCCATCGAGATTGGTGTCTGTCTGCGCAACCAAATAGCGAGTTTGGGCGAGCTCCAGCGTGCGCTTCTCGAGGCGCCGCCGCTGCTCGGCCGCCAACTGTTCCCATTTTGCCGACGGGTTGATTTCGACCAGATTGGCATCGATTCCCTGGATGCTTTCCGGCGTCATGCCAATGAATTTGCGGACTGCTTCCTTGTAGTCGGTCTTCGCTTCATTGAATTTCTCAGGATTGGATGCTTGATCCTTCAGTTTGAATTTCGGTTTGGGAAAACCGGTCCCCTCGTAGCCCGAGTTGCTCAATATATAGGCATTATAGAATTCAGGCGTGTCCACGATGTCGTCCGCGGTGAGGAGCTTTGTGAAATCCGTTCCGGAAAGCTGCGCGGTGCGATTCTTTTTCATCCACGCTTTCAGTTTGGGGGACACGGTAAGGCCATCGACGAATTTATCGAGGTCCGGTGGGGCTTCGAGTTGCAGGGCCTCCTGGCGGATATCGTCGAGGCTTTTGCGCAAGAGGTAAAACGTCAATTGGCGGACAGGCTCGGGCCGTCCGTCCGTAGGCGCCACTTGCGCGGTAAATTCGACGCTCCCCGTAGCCTGAGCCGCAAGCCATCCCGGCGCGGCAACGAGCAGCATTCCAACAAAGACTACGGCACAGCGAAGGTGCAATCTCATTCTCATGGGGCCCCAGGCGAAGTGTACTCCGCCGCGGTGTGATTGGGAATGATTCCCGACATCCGCGTTTCCGTTTGAGTATCAGCCGAAGGGCGCATCGATTGAAAGAGCGTCCATTTCATGGAACTCGGGCGATGGCCCTCTTGCGCTTCTCGCCTGGTAAATGTGTAAACCGCAGATCCTTTCCAAGTTTCATCTTCGTTACGAAGATGATTTGGCCGGTGTGATACGCAAAGTGCTCGACAACGTGAGACACGGCATACATACCGGAGACCCGAAAGCCCTGGATATTGTGAGTTCGCGAGAGTGAATCTTCGGATAAGCGGCCCAGGACGCTACAGGCTTCCTGCACCGTTTCGCGGATCAATGCGACCAGTGCGCGACGTGGAATGGGGCCGCGCTCCGCAAATTCCCGGTCCCGGTCACGGTTGTCCTGCGCATTTCCCAACCCCGAGACAATCCATTGGCGGACATTTCCGGAAAGATGGAGCACAAGATTGCCTGCACTGTTGGAAGCGGCGTTCGGTCTCCACCAAATCTCCTTTTCGGGCAGCATTTTGAGGCACCGGATGAGCCGGGGCAGATGGTATGCCGCAAGAGAATGCTGTGATTCCGCCAGAAAAGATTGTGTGAACTCGGACCTTCCCGGTTTCATAACCTGCTGTCCTCCCGCGATCCAAGAAGTTCCGAATGTTCAAGAAACCAGCGAGAACGGCTCCAGCCATCATAATGCATGACGCGGCACGACATCCTCTCCAGATGCGTTGCCGGATCTCTTCGCAGAAAAGACTAGAGTAAACGGAAAGTGACTTCGATGGGAACAACAACGGCAACGGGTTTGCCGCTGGGGCCAAGTGCAGGCTTGAACCGCCACATCTTCACCGCTTCGACGGCTTTTTCTTCAAGGCCCAGCCCCGGACCTTTCACAACTTGGATTTCAATCGCGCGGCCGTCTGCGGTAATCACAGCCTGCAGCACAACAGTGCCTTGATATTTCGCCTTGCGAGCCTCTTCGGAATACTTGGGATCAGGGCAGTAAGCACAGGACGGATAGCCGACGCCGCCCGTGCCCGGACGGAAATAACCTCCGCCCGTGCCGCCGCCCGCACCTGGACCCAGACCGCCGCCTTCACCGCTGCCAATGCCTGTGCCGGTGCCTGTGCCGATACCGCTGCCGCCGCCGGGCCCGCCCGAGCCGTTGACGAGCTTCTGCAGAGGATCGCCATAGTTATCCAGATTCGGGCTAGGGATTTTCAAATCCGGAGGCCCAAGCAACGTCGCCTCAATCTTCGATTCGGGTTTTGTATGCACCATGGGAGGAGCAATCTGCGTCATGCTCCACTTTGGCAATTTGCCTTTCGTGGGCGGAAGGGGCGCGCGCTCGCCGCCGCCACCGCCTCCTCCGGCCTTGTCCTTGCCGGGGGGCAGCTTCATCGCGTAGTCAGAGATATCCAGCGGCGTGACGAGTTGGCCGGTCGTGACCGGAGTTTGCGCCGCCTTCGTGAAGGCATGATAGAACGGGAACAGAACCAGCAGCGTGATGCCAACATGCACGGCCAGCGCGATCGCCTGCGCAGGTCCGAACGCCTCGTCTCTACTCCAAATGTCCTTGACCTTGACCGGCTTGCTGGTGACTTTAAGAGGTGGCAGGTTCGGAGGGGAAATCAGGTCACGAATGTTCTGGAAAAAAACTTTATAGAACGGCTGCCAATCGACGGTCATGCGCGAAACGGCCCCACCACGAATCGCGCGCGGGGCAGGCTTGAAGAATTCCTTCAAATTCTCGGTGAGACCGCTGCCGAAGCCTTCCTGTGTGAAAACGGCGCCCCGGCCGTTCTTGGGAATCTTTACGGGGCTCTCGGCGAGGAAATCTCGCAGGTTGGACAAAAAGCCTGGGGAGAGAGGTTTCTGTGCGGCGCCGAGGCGCGGGGCAGAACCCCCCGAGGGCAGCGTCACCTTGGATGGCGGCGTACCTGGATCACTCCATTTGGGCATCAGCGTACTCAACAACACCTGCCTTACTCAGCGGCAAAATCCTACCCAAGTTACGATTCAACCGAAGCACGAATGGATGCCCACTGGCGCGCGGCTGACATGCCGTCAAATCCATTGTAACATTACACGGTAATCCTGAGGAAGATGGTTTCCAGATCGAGTAGTGCGGACGAGTACACACGGGACGGAAGTTCCCGGTCGCGCCTGCCGACAGCTAACTTATGCCCAAAATAGTTGATTTGAAGAGCACTTTAAATCTGCCGCGCACCGCCTTTCCGATGAAGGCCAACTTGCCGCAGAACGAGCCGAAGCAGCTTGCCGAATGGGAAGAGAAAAAACTCTATCACCGTATCCAGCAGGCACGCGCCGGCGCGCCCACGTACGTCCTCCACGACGGGCCGCCGTACCCGACCGGCACTATACATCTGGGCACCGGTCTGAACAAGATACTGAAAGACATGGTCGTGAAATCGAAGACCATGGCCGGCTTCCGCGCTCCCTACGTCCCCGGATGGGATTGCCACGGCTTGCCGATTGAAACGCAGGTGGAGAAAGAATTGGGCGGAAAAAAGGGAAGCGTCCCGCCCGGAGAATTTCGGCGCATGTGCCGGGAATTCGCCTCTCGCTACGTGGACCAGCACCGGCGGGATTTCAAGCGCCTGGGCGTGCTGGGGCAATGGGAAGATCCCTACTTGACGATGAGTCCGCAGTATGAGGCCACGATTGCGGATGCTTTCATCACGTTTCTGGAAAAAGGCTACGTGTACCGCGGGCTCAAACCCGTCTATTGGTGCATCGTGGACACTACGGCGCTGGCCGAAGCGGAGGTCGAGTATGAAGATCACACAAGCCCATCCATCTGGGTGAAGTTTGCGGTCGTACCGGGGGCTGAGGCGGAAAAGCTCGGCTCGAACGTGTCCGCGGTCATCTGGACGACGACGCCATGGACGCTGCCGCACAATCGCGCGCTCGCGTTTCATCCGGAGTATGACTACGTCGTCGCGGAGACTGCGGCCGGCGCTTTGCTGCTTGCGACGGACCTGGTCGGCCCGACGCTCGACGCCGTGAATCTTGAGGCAGGAAGCGTGCGCGGGCCATGGAAGGGGAAAGACCTTGCCGGATTAAAGTTCCGGCATCCGTTTCTGGATTTGCAAGTGCCGGCAGTGCTGGCCGATTACGTCACTCTCGATCAAGGTACCGGCATCGTGCACACGGCGCCGGGACATGGCGTCGAAGATTTCCAGACCGGACAGAAATACGGCATCGAGGCGTACGCGCCAATTGATGATCACGGCCGGTACCTGGAAGGGCTTCCGGAGTACAAAGGGAAAACCGTATTCGAGGCGAATCCGATTGTCGTGGCGCTGTTGCGCGACCGCGGCGCGCTTCTCGGCGAACAGAAACTCTCGCACAGCTATCCGCACTGTTGGCGGTGCCACAATCCGGTGATCTTCCGCGCCACCGAACAATGGTTCATCGATCTCGATCACGGCGGGCTCGATGGCGAGGGACGCGATGGAAGAGGCGCCATACGGCCGCGCGCGCTCGCGGAGATTTCCAAAGTGAAATGGACGCCGGAATGGGGCGCCGAAAGAATTCACTCCATGATCGCCGAGCGGCCGGACTGGTGCGTTTCGCGGCAACGATTCTGGGGCGTGCCGCTTGTCATTCTGTATTGCACCAAGTGCAATAAACAATTCGACGATTATGCGGCGCTGCACGCGCTCGTGCGTGAATGGTTTACGCGCGAAGGCGCGGACGCCTGGTTCACGCACACGGCCGAAGAGTTGTTGCCCCCGGGGACGCATTGTTCCTGCGGCGCGTCGAGCTGGCGCAAGGAAACCGATATTCTCGACGTATGGTTCGATTCAGGTTCCAAAACTGCCCTGGCCGGCGGACATGTACCTCGAGGGCCCGGATCAGTATCGCGGATGGTTTCACAGCTCACTTCTGGTTGGCGTCGCGGTGCGCAACGGTTCGCCGTACCGGCACGTGCTCACGACAGGCTGGGCGCTCGATGGCAAGGGTCAGCCGATGTCGAAGTCGCTCGGGAACGTCGTGCTGCCCACCGAAATCTGTGAGAAGTGGGGCGCGGACCTGCTGCGGTTGTGGGTCGCATCTCAAGATTACACCGCCGACGTGCGGATGTCCGACAACGTGATGACGCAGCTTTCCGAAGCGTATCGCAAGCTGCGCAACACGTTCCGCTTCGCGCTCGGCAATCTCGCTGATTTCGATCCCGCGCGCGATGCCGTCGCCGATGCGGAGATGGAAGAACTCGATCGCTGGATGCTTTCGCGCACGGGCGAACTGGTGCGGCAATGCCGCAAGTGGTACGAGGCCTTCGAATTTCACCGAGTCTTCCACGCGCTGCACGATTTCGCCGTCGTGGATCTCAGCGCATTCTATTTCGACGTCCTGAAGGACCGCCTCTACACGTTTGCGCCGCGAAACCGGGCGCGTCGGTCCGCGCAGACTGCTGTGTATCGTATCGCGAGCGCGTTGCTGCGCCTTGCGACACCCATCATGGCGTTCACGGCCGAGGAAATCTGGAAACATTTTCCTCGCGGTGTGGCCGATCCGGAAAGCGCGCACCTTGCGCTGTTTCCTGCGGCAGAGGATACCTGCGCTTCACTGGATGCGCGAAAGGCGGAGAACTGGGAGAAGCTGCTTGTGGTACGTACTGAAGTCTTGCGCGCTCTTGAAGCTGCGCGTAACGCGAAAACGATTTCGGGAGCGCTCGAAGCGAAGGTCCTATTGAGCGCAGCGGGCGACCTCGCCTCTCTGCTTGCGAATTACAAGAGCAGGCTTCCCGCGATGTTCATCGTGTCGCAGGTCGAACTTGGAGATCCTGCGTCCGCGGATGGGCAAAAATCCGAGTTACTCCCAGGCCTGAGCGTCATGGTGAAGCGGGCAGATGGCACGAAGTGTGAACGCTGCTGGAATTATTCGACGCACGTCGGCGAAAACGCCGACTACCCGACAGTGTGCGAGCGCTGCGTGAAGGCGCTCGATGAAATCGAGCACGATCGTGGGGCTTCGGGGCTCGGGGCCGCGTCCTGATGAACGCCGGGGCCGGCGCGCGCTGGTTATGGTTGTCCTTCGGGGTGCTGACCGCGGATCGCGCCACGAAATTTGCCATCGAGCATTACACGAGCGCCTTCTTCCGCCGCCCGATACTCTCGGACATCGTAGTTCTGGTTCACAATCAGAATCCGGGCATCGCGTTCGGTGTGTTTTCAGATTCGAATTCGAAATGGCTTACGCCGCTGTTGCTTGTAAGTTCCGCCCTGGTCATTGCGCTACTCGGGTGGCTACTGGTGGCCGGGCGGGCGGGCGGATCGCTTGCGCAGGCCGGACTCGCGCTGATCCTGGGCGGTGCCGCAGGCAATAGCGTTGATCGACTGATGCACGGCGGCGTAACCGATTTCCTGGAGGTCCGGCTCGGAACCTATCGCTGGCCCGCGTTCAACGCTGCCGATTCGGCCATCTCCATCGGGGCGGCGCTAGTGGTTATCGAACTCCTCTTCGGCGGCCGGCACCGGTCCGATTCCACCGAACACGACCGTAGCTAAGCCGGGTCTCAAATGAATGCGGCGTGAAAATGTTCCGGAAAATTCGTTTCCGGTGTCGAGCTGCGATTCATCGGCGAAGGTGCTTAGTAGCACAGGCTTCAGCCTGTGTGGTTTTGATTTTCCTTGGCGCAGAACAGCACACAGGCTGAACCCTGTGCTACTTCCATGTCGGAAAATTCCACAGCACAACAGAAGCTGACCGCGGCGTCGGGAGACGCTGGGCGACGCTTGGATCTTTTCATAGCCGAGCGGATCCCCATATTGAGCCGCACTCGGATTCAGGAACTGATTCGTGAAGGGAACGTAAGCGTCGACGGACGCAAGGCGAGAGCTTCACACCGGGTTGCGGCAGGCGAAGCCATTGAGGTCGCCGTCCTGCCCCGGCCCGCACTGGTCGCCGCGCCGGAAGATCTGCCGCTGGAACTGCTGCTCGTCGACGATGATTTCGTAGTCGTGAACAAGCCCGCCGGCATGGTGGTGCACGCCGGAGCGGGCCACGCGCGCGGCACGTTGGTGAACGCGCTTCTGCACCGCCTGGGAAAACTTTCCGGCGCAGGCGGCGCGTTGCGTCCGGGCATCGTGCATCGCCTGGACAGGGAAACCTCCGGAGCCATTGTGGTGGCGCGGAATGACGCGGCGCACGAACATCTCGCCGAGCAATTCAAGTCGCGAAACGTCCGCAAAATTTATCTGGCGTTGGTGCATGGCAAGATGCCGCGCGATTCGGGCAGCGTCACGCTGCCGATCTCGCGCGATCCGCGCCGCAGAACCCGGATGACGGCGCGGGGCCGCACAGGGCGCCACGCGCGAACGGATTGGCGCGTGATCGCGCGCCTGGATCGCTGCACGCTTGTCGAGGCGGTGCTGCACACTGGGCGGACGCACCAGATTCGCGCGCACTTTGCCGCCATCGGGCATCCTGTGGTCGGCGACATACTGTATGGCGCGCCGCGCGCTGTGCGCGCCGGGACGCGCAACCTTCCGCTCCCGGAACGCAATTTCCTGCACGCAGCGCGCATCGGATTCTCGCACCCGTCGACCGGCGCGTGGGTGGAAGTTCGCGCTCCGCTGCCGAGGGATTTGCGAGTATACTGCGAACAGATTGCGGATTCCTTGGGCTGGCGCGACGAGGAGCGGGTGCGGGCTGTACTTACTGCCCGCCACTATATCGATGCCGCTCTCGCGCCGTACTTGTGATCGCCATGACAAAAAGAGCGCTACGCATTGGACTTTCCATCGCGCTGTTGGCCGCCGCGGTTTTGAGAGCGCAGCAGTCCCAGCCGCCCGCGCAACCGCAAGCTTCCGACCAAGCCAATCGGCAAGGGACGATCGTTAAGAACGTTAACTTGGTGGACGTCCTCTACAGCGTGGTGACCAAGCGCGAAAAATTAATCACCGATTTGAATAAAGAGGACTTCAAAGTTTTTGATGACGGAGTGCAGCAGGAAATCACTTCGTTCAGCCAGCCGACCGATCTGCCGCTTCGCATCGGCATGGTGCTGGACACCTCGAACAGCATTCGGGACCGCTTGAAGTTCGAACAGGATGCCGCGATCGACTTCCTGTTCAACGCTCTGCGCCGCGGGAAAGATCAGGCGTTCCTGATGACATTTGATGACGGTCCCCAGATCATCAAGGATTTCAGCGGGGACACCGGCGATCTCCGCGACACCATCCTGAAACAGCGCGCCGGCGGCGGCACGGCGCTGTACGACGCGGTTTACGCGGCCAGCCAGCAATTGCTGGATAAATCTCCTCTGCCGCCCGGCCCGAATCCAGACGTACGCCGGGTGCTGGTCGTCATATCCGATGGCGACGACAACAGCAGCAATCGTTCGCGTGGCGCGGCCGTGGAGATGGCGCAACGCGCGGGAGTGATCATTTATTCGATCAGTACGAGTACCCAATGGGTAAACGTCGATGACGAACGCGACCCGGCGAAGCGTGTCAACCGCAAATATGAAAAGGGTGAAGGAGACCATGTCCTCGAGCAGTTGGCCGGGGAAACCGGCGGACGCGCATTTTTCCCTTACAGGGTAGACGATTTGGGACAGTCGTTCCTGGACATTGGGGACGAACTGCGCCACCAGTATGCGCTGGCTTATAGCCCCGGAGGCCGCGCCCCAGACGGGAGATTTCACACGATTCGCATTCAGGTAGGACGAAAGGATGTGATCGTTCGAGCCCGCAAGGGATATTACTCCGCTCCAACAAGAGATTCGTTTGTGGCGCCTGCGCCGCCATCCCCGCCCGTGAATCCCTAAGAACTCCCGAATCTGTCTGTGGCGATTGCGGCTCTACAGGGCTATTTTGTGGGTGCGTAGTAGCCGCGGCGCGTGAGAGTTGAGTACTCCTTGTTCCTCATTTCCACCTTGATTTTCCGGTAGCCGCCGTCGCGCGCTTTGTTCGAAGGGGCATAGCCTATCGTGTACTGGGTGCGCAGCTCTTCGGAGATCTGATCGAAGGCCTGCTCCAGATTTTTCTCATTGCGCACGACAATCATGCGGCCGCCGGTTTCGTCGGTGAGCTTTCTCGCGACGCCTTGGTCGCCTCCGTCGGCTGCAACCAGGAGAATGTGGACCACCGTATCGGTGCGTTGCGCGGCCTCGATCGCGTCCTGCAACTTCAATTTGCTTCCCGTGTCCTCCGCGTCGGTCAGGATGATCATGGCTTTCCTGCCGGCTTCATCCGCGAGCTTGTCGTGCGCGGCGAGATAAACGGCGTCGTAGAAATCCGTGCCTCCGTTGAAGCGGCTTGTCGGGACCGGTCCCACGCCAACACCTCCCCCTGCCGCATTGCCCTGAGCGCGATTGATGGCACGCTCGAGCCGCGCGTGGTCGTCGGTGAAATCGGCGAGTAAATCCACGTCGAGGTCGAAAGTCATGATCATGGCGAGATCACCCTTGCGCATCACGCGCCGCAGGAAGCGCGATCCCATTTCCTTTTCCGTTGAAAGCATGAATTCTTCGCTGCCGCTGGTGTCGATCAGAAGACCGAGAGTGATTGGAAGGTTAGACTCCGCAGAGAAATTCGTAATTTCCTGGGGCTGGCCATCCTCAAACACCTGAAAGTCATCCATCTTTAAGCCGGTGACGATGGCCTTATGTTTGTCGCGCACCGTGGCGAACAGGTTCACCAGGTTGACCTGCACGCGAATCTGTCCCGGCGGCGTGGCGTGGACCAGGCCGGCGGCAAGCGCCGTTATGAACAGAACTGAAAGTGCCGCCCGAATGCGCATTGTATAATCTCCTCAGGCGAAGGTCCGATCCGGTTGGATGCGGCGCCGGAATATTAAGATGCGTGGGAGCAGAGGCCCTGCTCCTCCGAGAATAGTGACGGGACTCCCATGAATTGTCCACGAAAATTCCTCTCTGCCGGACTCGCGATTTGCGCAGTTGGTATAGGTTGGGCGATGCCGCGGGCGGCGCAGCAGGCGCCCTCCATGCAGACTCAGGATCCACGCGCGCGAATTCGAACGACGGTATCGCTGGTCCTCGTACCCGTGACGGTGAAGGACGGCGCGGGCGAACTGGTCAACGACCTGCAGCAGAACGATTTTCGAATCTTCGAAGACGGGATCGAGCAGCAGATTTCATTGTTCTCGGTGGACGCGTTTCCGCTGTCAACGGCTGTCTTGATCGATGACGATTTGAAGAGGAGTTCGGCGGACCGCGTCCAGAAGACCTTGGAGACTCTCGCGGCGGGATTCAGCGCTTCCGACGAAGTTTCTTTATGGCGTTTTGATGAAGTTCCCGAGCTCATCTCCGACTCCGGATTTATTACCGACAACGACGCGCTTCTCACTCAGCTCAAGCGCATCGATCTCAGCAGCTCTTTTCCGGGAGTTGGCTCCGCGCCGATGACGAGCGGGCCGCGCGTGAATACCCAGGCGCCGACGGGCTCCCCGCAACGCTCGGCCATGTCGATCGGGCACCCGAATTACAAACACATCAACGACGCCATCTACGCCGCGGCGGAACAGTTGCGTGACCGCCCGCGCGAGCGCCGCAAGATTATTTTTCTGATCTCCGACGGGCAGAATGCGAAGAACAACACGCATGGCTACGACGAAACTCTCAAGCTGCTGCTTTCCGCCGATATTTCCGTGTACGCGATCGGTGTCGGTGAAGCGAATCTCAACCGCGGCATCACTTTCCTCGGGAACAACATCCTTGAGAAATACGCCCACTCGACGGGCGGAGACATTTTCTACGGCTCGAGCCGCGATGATCTTGAAGGGCTCTATCCGCGCGTCTCCGAGCAGGCGCGCAATCAGTACACGCTCGCCTACTCGGCGGCGAAGACCGATCGCACGCAGCCTTATCACAGCATCGAAGTGCGCGTGAAGCGCCCAGGCCTCTCCATGCTTGCCCGCGACGGCTACTACCTCAATGCTATGCCATGACCTTGATTTCTTGCGGCGTCTCGCCGGCGATTTTCAGTGCCGTCAGCAAAACGCAAACCGCCGGCGAGACGGCGCTACAAAAACCATTTCCCGCATCTGCAAAATATTTTTCACATTGGAGTATCTTCTGCACGCATCATCTATTTTGATACGACCCTTCCGGAATTTTTTCTTGACTTCTTTTCCATTCACTCGTAAAAGGGCGTTAGCGAGTTAAATGTGGCGTTGCTCGCTGCTCCGAGGGGAGAGTGGTTTGCGGAGCGATTGCGCGAATTGGCACACAGGGGAAACGCAGGACGGCCAAGCAGCCACACGGCGTGAACGTTTCCAGCGGGGCTTCCCGGCGAGATCGGGACGCCCCGCTTTTGTTTTTTGCAAGAAGTATTTGCCGCACCATTCGAGGATTGGTTTTGCGGGTCGCGGCTCCGGGCCGCTCCGTCTAGCGCCCGCCTTTACAGGCTGCGGAAAAAGTCTTACGTTTTGTGGGTCGTGCCTTCAGGCACGACATAAAGTCCGCGTTTCCTTCGGGGGTTTTAACCCCTGGCGACGCTAGAAAGACTACTCTTCGCCGGAGACGCCGGCCGCCGCTCCTTGTTCCCGCGCTGGGCATATGGACTCGTAGTCGCAGAACTTGCACCAGTAGCCAGTCTTGGGGGGAAACTTTCCCGCGCGAATATCTGCCGCGGCTTCCTGAATTTCCGCGCGCACCTTGTTGAGTTTCTTGTCGTCGCGGACCGCGCTCACGGATTGGTTCGTCTGCAGGTTATAGAACGTGAGCCGCGCAGGATTCCAGTCGAACACTTCCCGGGCCGCGAGCGCATACACGCTCAATTGCAGATCTTTCTTCGCTTTGTCCTCGTCTTTCGGTTTCCCTGTCTTATAGTCCACGATTTCTTCTTCGCCAGGGGCGATGCGGTTCACCTGGTCCATCCGTCCCTTGAGGACAACGTCGTTTTCCATCGGCAGCTCGAACGCTTTTTCCTGCGCGATGACTTCAGGAGGCGCGGCTAGAGTGGCCGCGTGGAACGCGCGCAACTGGGCGAGGCCGTCCTTCTTATATTCCTGTTCCTGATATTCGTCTTCGAAGCCGGCCGAGGTCCACTCCAGTTCGAATTTCTTCTCGACTTCTTCGAACGGCAGCACGCGCCCCTTCGCCAGCTCTCCGATGAAATATTTGATTGTGTTGTGCATGACGCTACCGAAGCTGATCGCAGCGGCGGGCCCGCCTCGCAGACCCCAGGCGCGGCCAAACAGATATTTCTGCGGACATGATTCGAGTGTATCTATCGCCGAGGGGCTGAGTTGCAGAGGTTCCGCCACCGGCGGGCGATATGCGCCGGCCCACTCGCCGATCCGCGAACCGATCCGCGCATTGGTCTTTGGGAGTTCGAACAATGCGGGAGTAGCCATGGGAGAGGCGGCTGGCTCGCTTGCGGGAGCCGGAGCGATTTGTTC
>WNFG01003120.1_pt1 | contig 13861 bp, 29 predicted proteins | sample 5400431 | NCBI WGS metagenome assembly WNFG01 (sample SAMN13153346, study PRJNA577476) | soil metagenome | isolation source: 120 cm saprolite under Douglas fir tree site 2 hole 3 replicate 2 | place: USA:California | collected 2015-04-18
GGTTTAGCGCGGGTTGCGCCGCGCGTTTAGCGCCTGCTCCAGATTCTTCAGGCGCTCATCTACTCGGCCCGTCCAACGGCCGCCCTTCCACACCACGATAAACACCGTGGCCATGGTGACCCCGCTAAAGGCGGTGCTGGCGATCATAGCCCAATCGTGTGCGGTCATATGGCCGGGCCTACCGGCGCCGGCGTGCGGGGCTGGCCATAGTAATAGACCAGCACCGCCAGGATGATGCCCAGGACCGCGCGGCCCGCCAGGATCCCGATGACCGCGATAACGACCGGCAGAAGATCCTTGAGCTGCGCGGCCTTATTCACGTCCGCCAGCGCGCTTTTTACCTGGTCGGCCAGCCCCGGCGTCCCTCCCCCGGTGCCGGGCACGGCTTGCCGGTTCACGTCCACCACGGCGCCGTTTACTTGCCCCAGGTCCGCCGCGATGTTCGCCAAATCACCGGCGAGATCTGAGGCGCCTTCCTGGATCTGCTGCACGAGGTTCACGGGCATGGGCTCAGCTCCGCAACAGGTTGAGAATGACCAGCAGGATGAGCACCCACACCCACCACGGGAGCCCCGCCGGCCCGGGTTTCTCCAGTTCCGCCGCGATCTGTGCGACCGTCGCCTGGACGCCACCCGACACGGTGCCCCCGCCCCCGCCTCCACAGCCGCACGATCCGCACCCACCCCCACCCACGACGCGTGCGGCGGGGCCGCCGGGCATCATGTCGGCCGGCAGGCTGGCCGTGTAGGTGACGGGGGGCGTGCTGGCGCCGGCGGAACCCTTCACACCTCCTTTACACCCAGGCCAGGCGTTATCCGCGTACTGCGTCCCGTAATACAGCGCGTCCGTCCGCCAATTCTGGCAATCGTCTGTCCCGTAGGACAACACAATCGGCGCGGTCATATGGTCAGCTCAGCAGCAGGATGAGCAGCACCACGATGCCCACCCAGGCCCACACCGGCGCGCCGCCGAGACCCGTCCGTTGCAGCGGATCCGTGCCCATGGGCATGGCGGCCCCGCCCGTGCGTGCCGGGAATAGGCCCCGGATGGGATCCGTAAAGCCTTTGGAGCCGCCCTGGAGTTGCACGCCCATGACCGACAGCGGCGCGTCAGGGCTCCCAGGATCCGGGAGTGCCGGCGCCACGTCCACGGGTTGCTGGTCCAGCACCGGCGGAGGTGCGGGCGGAATGTCGGCCGGTTGATACGGTGCCAGAATCGCCGGCCGGAAGATGGGCGTATAGGGCACCGGCCCCGCGCCCGTGCCGTCCAGCACGCGGAACACGGTAGACGACACCAGGGACACCGCCATAGGTCAGCCCCCCTTGACCTGCGAGTAAATGAACACCAGGACCAGGACCGCCACGACGATCAGGAGCCAGGACGGTAGGCCCGTCGCGACACCGAGCGCGCCCGCGAGAGCTGGGGCGCCGCCCGTGTCGGCCGCGCTGGCGGAAACAGCGACCAGGTATTGCCCCAGCAAGTTGGGCGTGCCCGGCGGGAGCCCGTAGTCGCCGCTCCCGTGCGGGCCGGTTATCGCGCCCGTGCGGAGCAGATCCTCAAGCTGTTGCTTGGCGCAATTCTTCCCGGCTTCCGTGGCGGCGATCCCGGCGCCACCGGCCAAGCCGGCTTTGACCACCAGGTTATCCACGGATGACTGGATCCCGGACAGCGCCTCCCGGTGCCAGGTGTCCATGGTGGCGCACTCGCTCCCGGCGGACGATCCATGGAACAGGCCAGCGGCCGCTAGCCCGATGGGTACCAACGCAACGGGCATGACTCCCCCGAAGAAAAAGACAACACCCCGCCGGGGCGGAGCTGCCCCCGGCGGGTACAACCTTACAGCCCTACGGTAGCCACTCCGTGCGAATCCGCAGCGTGTACGCCGGCGTACCCGTCACGCCGGTAAACGTCGTGCTGTATTGCAGCGTATTGGTGCCGCCAATCGTGCACGTGAACACGTTATCCGCTTCCGTGCCCAGCGTGGCCGTCGTGGTAACTGTCCCGCCGGCCGTCGTAGTCGCCAACGTCCCGTTATTGCAGATGATGCTGGCGCCGATGGTGCCGGCCGTCCCGGCCGTCGTGAGAATGACGGCCGTGTGCACGCGGAACGTGCCGCCGCCCAGGTTCAGGCTCCCGAGCGATCCCGGCCCTTGCGTCAGGGTGGTGCCAGCCGTGTAAAGCGTCGTCGTGGCAATGGCGACCGTCTGCCCCGACAGTGAGACCGAAGGCCCGAGCAACGGGCTTACGATCTGCGCGCTGGCCGGTGCACCGCCCCACATGAGACATAGCACCAGGACCAGGGCCAACAGCCACCGTGTAATGCGATTCATGAACTCCACCTCCTTCCGGCTTTACCCGGTTAGCCGGGCGCTAGGCCGCCTTGGCGATGACGCCGGGCGGGACGTGCTCCACCGTGTGCGCCAAGATAGAGCCCTGGCCCACGGGGGCGTTCGTGTTGAAGATGAGATCCAGCGAGTTGATAGCTGCCGCGCCCAACCGAGCGCCCAGCCCGGTGGTCGCCACCTTCCCGTGCTCCGCCAGCTCCAGGTGATACCACCCCACCGGCAGAATTGTGGGGTTCCCGAATACGTGCTCCGCCCGGGCGCGGATAAAGTTGGTGTCCAGGGTATCCCAGGGCTTGTCCGCCCCGTTCACCCGGATAGTGACCTGGTTCAGCAGCGTATCCACCGGGACCGGCTGCCCGCCGGCGCCCGTGTCAAATGTGCCGATGAGGATAGACCGCAGGACCGCGCCCGGCGTGACCGGCATGACAAGCCGGGTCTGAAGCGATTGCACGATGGGCGCTTGCAGCGACTCCACTTCCCGGAACACCCAGAACGGGGCCTTGATGGGGAACGGTTCCGTATCCTCCACGAAGATCTCCACCTGGGTATTGACCATGGCCAACACCCCGTCATTGCCTTTGATGACGGCGGTAGGATCATTCCAGCTCACGAAAAACTGGAGGTTCTGTACCCCCCGGCCGTCAATCAGGGTATCCGCCGGGTTCACCGTGGACAGGGCCTCCAGCGAAATGGGAATGAGGCACCGGAACACATTGGCCGCGCCGGCTGCCTTGGATACCACCCCCTGATTGACGCCACTCGTCTGGTCAAACCGTTGACCGATACGGAAAAAGGCCGCCCCACCCCCGATCTTGTACGGGATGCCGTCCACGTACAGCTCCAGCTTCGCAATCAGGTTTGCGATGTTGTCGGGGAGAATGGTACCCACGCCTGTTCCGCCTGTGACCGTCAGCGTCCCGGTTAGCCATACCCAGACCCGTTTCAGGTATCGCCGGGGAACGCTGATTAGGAACACCGGGCTGCGGGTGTTGCCCCCGGCCGCCGGTGCCGGCACGGGGTACGCGATGGTGCCGGCCGAGCGAAGGCCGGCGCGCATGATGGGGGCGGCCATGACGGCTACGCTCCCACAGCGATCTTGCGGACGGGCGGGATTTTGTAGATCAGGAACACCCCGACCACGACCAGAAAGAGAATCATGCCGATCTCTTTCAGATCGAATCCGCCTAGCTCGAAGGCCATTGTCTTAGGCTCCAAACTGAGGGGAAGGTGGACCGGACGGCGGGGGAGTATCGCTAAGATGGGACCAGCACCCTAGCGGGGGACTCGCCCCGCACGCCGGCGTGTGCCCGGAGACGGTGCTTTACCGGGTATCGCGCTGTCAAGCCCTTCCCGCCCGAACCAGCCTAAAATGGCCTCGCCGCCATTATATGGTACATAGACCACGCTTTGGTGCTCCAAAAGCTGCCCAATCGCGCTTGCGCGCTCCTTCCCGTAGTAGCGCCGGATCCGATCCAGCCCGTTGCCGGGCTCCACGTGGAACCAATACACCAGGTCCACCGAATCAAACCAGCGGTTATGGATCTCCTGGGGCACCCGCGTCGTGCCCAGCACGTTAATGCGCCGCTCGCGGCCGGCCGCCAAGATCTTCCCCATGTAGTCGGGCAGGTAGTTGGCGTGGCACAATAGCGCCAGCTCATCCACCACCAGCGTCAGGTTGCGGTAAGTCCAGGCCGCGCCCAGGCCGGCTACGCTCATTACCTTGTCGATTTCGTTATCCCGGTAGACGATTCGGAACGCGTGGTGCGGGTTCCCCGCGTCCAGCTCCGCCAGGCGGGCGAGCAGCGCCGCGCCGCCTTCTATCAGCTCATCCCCGGGATCCGGTTCCCACTTCTTTTCCGGGTCAAGGATGAGCGCCCGGCGGGCCTTGGCGGCCAGCTCGCGGATCTTTGTGGTTTTCCCGCAGCCGCGCCGGCCTACCGCTAGGACTATGGCCGCCTCATTCATTGGCCGCACCAGGCCAGCGGGTGTACGTAACCCATTCGCCAGGCCAGCATCAGCAGTATCCAGCCAGCCAGGCCGATTCGGAACACCAGGACACGCCAGCTCACCCGCCCCCCTTGACCTGCCGGCCGTACTCCTCCGCCTCCACCTGCCGCGCCGGCTTCTCGGGCGTCCAGATGAGACACAAGCCCGCCAGGAGCACCGCAAGCACCGCGAGCACCAGGTAGGTCATATGCCCGCCCCATCCCCTTGGGGGAGCGCCGCCGGCGGGGCTGTTTTTACCTGGTTAACCTGGATCCCGAACATAGACAGCACCCGCCCGATCTTCCCCAGCGGGAGATTCGTGGGGGGCGGTTGCCACCCCTCCCACACCAGCAGGTACTTTTCCGCCAGCATGGGGATTTGCGCCCACAGATCTACGGCCGCCTTCAGACTCCCGGCCTCGCCTTCCGCCATGATGATATGCCCGACAATGACCGCCTGGCCCGGCGTATCCGAGCGCACAACGGTCAGGAGTACCGGGAACACGTCCGCATAATCTGCGCGGGGCTTTTCCGCCAGCTCCCCCGCCATGCCCCCCGTTGGGCTAATGCTCGCCCGCAGCGTGAGTACCTTCACTGCTCCCCCCTGGTGGCTGTGATGTGGCCTTGCGCTTCACTTCCGCCTTCTGCCACTCTAGGATCTCCTGTTCCCGCGAGTAGCGCCGCCAGCCCGCGTATACCAGACTGACCGACAGCATGATTTCCGGGAAATACTCCATGAGCTTCTTCAGCCAGGCGCGCTTATTCGCGACGCGGTGCGCCCAATGCGCGATCCGCTTAGACTCCTGCTCCGGCATATCCCACACCAGCACGCCGGTTTGCGGATCCCGCACCGGCCGCCGCGCGGCGATCAGCCCGAAGGCTAGCTCCACTAGGATCTGTAAATCCTCCTCCGTGAACGCCTGGGATAGCAACTCCTCTACCTGTTCGGCACTCGGGCCGCCCGGCGTGCCGCCTGGTGGGGGCTCCGTGCGCGAATCGTGCACCTCTGGGCTGCCCGGAGAGGGAGGTGGCGGGGGCGGCGTCGCCTCCGCTACCTGCCCCGTCAGCCGTAGCACCTCCTCTGGATCCGCGCCCGTCAGCGGCACGGGACTCACGCGCCCGCCCGCCGCGCCGCCCGCCGCGCCGCATGGCCCCCCGTGGCGGCCGGCTTCGGCTCCGGTTCCTTCTTCTCCTTCGGCGCGGCCCCGGCCGCCGGCGCGGCCGGCGGGGTCGCCGTCGTCGCTTCCTCCTCCTTCCATCCCGTGCGGGCCTTAAACTTGGCCACCCCATCCGCCCCGTGCACCAGCGTAATGACCTTACAGGGCGAGCAGCCCAGCCAGGGCCGCCCGTTTTTCTGCTTCTTCACCGTCATAGCCGCGCCGCAGCACGGGCAGGGTGTGGCCGTCATAGCCCCTCCGGGATCTTGGCCAGCGCCGTTCGGATCCACTGCGCGGCCGCGCTGAGAGTGCCGGCGCAACGGGGCGGGGTCTCATCCTGTTGCATTTCCAATTCTAGCTCCAGCATATAGACCGCGTTCAGCAAATGGTCCCGGGCCGTCTCATCGGCCGTCCCGGCGGGTGGGGTGGGGGCCAGCTCCACGTACACATCCGTGCCCGCCGGGCTTTCCCGGTTCTGGAGCACGAAACCCCGGGGCACGTGGACGGTTACCCGGCCTTTCAGGGTGACGCTACTTCCCCCTTTCACTTGGCCGCCTTGGCCTTCGGCCGGTTCGCCACCTTCCGCCCGAGCTGGGCAATCCGCCGGCGGATCTCCGGCCCTTTTACCAGGAAGAGCGCCCACACGCCCAGCCACGCCTTGAACGCCCGGTCATCCTGGGCACCGGACACCCGCTGCGCCTGCCAGGGTGTCTTAGCGGGCTTCCATTTCCCCGGCAGATGTTCCCGCATGGCGCCGAGCGCGGCCAGCAGCGCGTCGTCTACCTCCGTATCCCGGCCAATCACCAGCGCCTCCGCCAGCCGGCGCGTGACCCGGGTATCCGCGAGCGATGCCGTAGCGGCTTCCTTCGCGAGCGCCGGCGCCAGCTCCACGGCGGCCACTTTCTCCGCCCGGGTCTGCCGGCCCTTCGCTATGGCCCGCTTCCGTTCCGCCCGTTCGCTAGGGGTCAGCGCGCCGCGCTTGTCCGCCGGTGCTGCGAGCGCGGCCGTTAGCTTCTTCACGGCCGCCTGGTCCTTCTTCTTCCGCGCGGCCTTCAGCGCGGCCTCCAGCTCCTTCTTCTTCGCCACCCGCTTCTCCTCCTCCGCGTTCAGCTCCGCCTGGGCCTTCTCCTCCTTCAGCGCCTGGTCAACCCACCGCTTGAGGGTTTCCGCCGTGGGCGCGACTTCCCACTTGAGATTTTGCGAGATCTCCCGGCCGATGCGGATAATGGCGTCCGGGAATTGCCCCAGGCGGTTCAGCTCGCGCGCGTGCTTCAGGCCCAACACCCCGTCCTCCAGGAGCGTCTGCACGGACGGCGGGAGATCCAATACCGCGAGCGTTTGCGACACGTGCGCCTCCGTCAGCCCCAGCACCCGGGCCAGGTCGGCCTGCTTCGCCACGATCCGCTGGAGATAGTCCCGGTAGCCGTGCGCCCGCTCCAGGACGTTCAGATCCTCGCGCTGGAGATTTTCCACCAGGCGCACCTGGTCCACCGCCCCGCCGGAGCCTTCCACGCGGATGAGTGCCGGCACCACCTCCAGGCCGGCGAGCTTGGCCGCGCGGAACCGCCGTTCCCCCGCTGTGATAAAGTAGCCGCCGTCTGAGCCGGGCTTGGGCCGCAACAGCAGGGGCTCCAGGATCCCGTGTTCCTTGATGCTCAGCGCCAGCTCCGCCAGGCGGGCCGGGTCGTAACTCTTGCGGGGGTTGCCGGGATCCGGGGAGATCTCCCGCAAGGGGATGCTATGCAGCGCCGCGCTCACCGTCGTCATACCGCCTCCGTAGGTTTACCTGGTTTACGCCAGGTCCGTTTCCGTGGATCCGCCAAGTGACCGGGCTTCGCACCGTGACAGAGCGGGCACACCCGGGGCATGTCCCGCCGGCGCTTGAGTTGCTTCTCATCCTTCCGCGTCCCGCACCAGGTCCGGGCGAGCGTCCACCCGATCCCGCGTTCCTTCAGCACCGCCATGATGCGCGCCCCGGTGCCCCGAGCGTGCTCCTCCAGCCGGGCGCCCAGGTCCGTAGCGATCCCCAGATAATGCCGCGCGTGATGGAGCGGCCGGTGGAAATGCAGCAGGTAGATAATCATTTACGGGCCAGGCACTCGGCGCACGTATCGTAGCCCGCTTCCGCTGCGACGGGGTTCCGATGACATACGGCACACACATATCCCCGGGGCGCGTGCGGATCTACCCCCACCCAGCGGTCATTGACGTGGCGGAAGATCTCTTGCCGCTCACACCCGAGCGCCAGGCAGGTATCCAACTCCTCTAGCATCTCGCGTAGTGCCTTGAGCACGGCGCGCACCGCGTCCACGTCCGCCGCGCTCATAGGTCAAACTCCAGGACCAACTGTTGGAGCTGCGCCCGCTCTGCCTCCGTCCGGGTCACGTGCTCTATCACGGCCACGATCAGCTCCACCTGGTCCTCCACCCACTCCGCCCCGTGCGCCTTCCCATGCAGCTTGCCGCCACAGCGGCACACGCACACCGGCCGGCGTGCCTGCTCGCACGCCAGCGCGTTGCGTTCCACCAGGCTGCGGATAGCATACCCGCTCATGGCGCCACCGCCCGATACTCCGCCGGCCCATGTAGCCACTTCAGGCCGGCGCGCTTCTCCAGGGTAATGACGCGGGTTTCCAGCTCTATCACATCCCCGCGTAGCGCATCGTGGGCCTGGAGCAGCAGGCCGTAAATCCGGTTATTGACCGCCACGGCTTTCCGTAGGCGCGACACGTTCACCCGGCGCCGCTTCTTTCGCCGCGTCATGCGTCTATCCCTACCCGCTGGACTACCAGCGTCCGGGTGCCGGTGCTGCGAACGCGCGGCCGATCTGCGAACGCGCGGCCGACGCCGCCGTAATACTCCCAGGCTTGGCACATGGCTACCGCCTGGTCGGGATCCACCCGGCCGGGGAGTAACCACCACAGCCGGCCCGCAAACTCATCCTCCTGGCCGTCCGCGTAGTGGTACGCCTTGTAACCGTTGCGACTACCTGCGGGGAGCTGCATGGGTGTCCTCCTGGTCCTAGGACGTGTGGCTGGGGGATCTACTCCGGGACTACGCGGGCCTCATAGCCGCGTGAGCGCATCATTTCGGCCGCCGTGTTCGCGTCCTTCTCATTCCACGGCCGAGCGTTCCGTAGCTCCTCCGGGAAGGCGTCCGGGTGTACCTCTTTCCACATCTCCAGCTTGGGGTCGTCGGTGCTGCCTTCCGGGTTCCGAAACTCCACCTTGAACATACGGCCTCCGGGGTTCGGGAAATCAGGGGGCCGGCTTCGCGCTCGCCTATCAGGCCGTCCGCCCGGCCGCTTACGGCCCGGGCGACCCACCGCCCGAGCGCCCCCCATTACCCGGGTTAAGGTACGTGCCGGTGCGGATCCCCGCAAGGTCGTCCCGTCACGCCCTAGAAGGGGCACGGGATCAGCCCTTGCGCCAGGTCCAGCTCCTTCAGGATCCGGTCTTGGGCCTGGGGCGGGGGGAGATCTTCGGCGCAGCGCAGTAGCTTGAGCTGCAACCCTACGTTCCCGGCTATCCAGGTGTCCCACATCTTGGCGTCCAGTGTGACCACCAGGAGCGCCGGCTGGCGTTCCTCCGCGCCGGCCAGCTCCAGGTCCGTCTGTTCCTCCAGGCCGTAGGCCGCGCGGCCAGCGACGCTCCCCAAGCCCCCGCCCCAGGTCAGCTTGCGGGCGCCCCGGATCTCTCGCGCGTACTCCATCCACAGCGCCATGTCCCGGGGTACCGCCTGGGCCGCGCCGGCGAGCAGTTGCAGCGGCGTTCGGTGCTGTTCCCCCCGGCCGCTTTTCACGTCTCCGGCCAGCTCATCCGCCAGGCCGAGCTTCGCCAGGTACTCATCCTGATGAGATTCGGTCAGCGTCACCCCATGCTGGACGGACGGCGCCCGGTATTGCTTCCCGTTGTCCGGATTCGGCCGGGTTATCGCATCTACCCACCGCCGGCGGACATAGGCCAGCAGCTCCGCCTGCTGGGGATCCCCGAGCGGCGCCTGGACAAGAACCAGCACGTGGAGGTGCGGGTGCCAGCCGTTCGGCCCCACGGTCACCTCCAGCGCCCGGCACGTCCCGACCAGGGCCAGCCGCTCGCAAAGTCGCTGCCACGGCGCCCCCGTCTGGAGGTATCGCCAGGCCCGGGCCACGTGCCGGCGCATCGGCCGCAGCTCATCCCCCTGGTCATGAGGGAGCGTGAGCGTAAGCATATACGCCGCGCCGCCTTTGTCCCGGTTTCGCTCCAGCAGGTGACGGAGCTGCGCGCCACGTTCGTGCTGAATCGCGTGCATACACACCGGGCACTCCCAGACGGAGCCGCAGCGCATGAGCCCCGTGTAGAAGGCGCGGCCGCTCGCGCCCAGGTGGATCTCCACGTCCCGCTGGCCACCAGGCGCGAACGCCCGCCGGCGACCGCATCGCTGCACGCCCTTGCTGGGGCTGAGATCCTGGGCGACGGAGCGCAGCCGGTAGCGCATCCGCCGCAACCGGCGCGCAGCGCGGTCCTTGCCCTTCGGCCGAGCGCCACGCGGAGCAGGGGGAAACCCTACTCTTACTGTTTCCGAGAGGTCGCCTGTTTGCGGGAGCTGCGCCGGGCAGGCCACGTGCGGCTACCTGGTCGCGATCGTGCCGGCCGCTGCGGCCGCGTGGACGCGATCGTGACGGCCGCGCCGGCCGGCGGGATCCCGTGAGGGATCCCACAGCTTTCCCGAAGGAATACCGAAAATCTCGAGATTTGCCGGCAACGGGAGATCTCCCGGCCGGGACGACCCCTCCAGAATCGAGCGGAAACGGCCCGCCACGGCCTCCGGGAAGGGTGGGGGATACCGGGATAGCCCCCCCCGGGCGTTCGTCGTTCCCAGGTCATCCTTGGCGTTTTTTGTGCGTGGGATCCGCGCTAACACGCGCGTAACCGCTTGGAAAGGCGAGATATAGGCACTAAAAAATCCCCCTGGTCCTAGAGGTTATTTCCGGGCCTTACCTGGTGGACCGGACGGGATCCCGGGCGGCCGGCACGTCGCGAACGGACGCGAACGGCCGGCGGGATCCCGCGCCGGGCCTATGCGCTACAGGGTCAGCCCGCCGCTACTGGCCGCTCGCGAGCTGCCTCACTCCCGCCCAGGATGTCGTCCACCTGGGTCATGACGTGACATTCCCCGGCCAGGTACCGCACCGCCATTTCCAGCCGGCTTTCCTTCGTGTGCTCATCGAGCGGGATTGTCTCCAAGCCCGCCTTGACCGCCCGGTACTCGCGGAGCTGCGCCTGGAGGTTCTCAATCGCCTCCCGCATCTGCCGCAGCTCCGCCTGGGAGATCTGTACGTCCTTCTCGGCTTCGTCTTTGTCCTTCGCCATGACTCCCGCTCCTGTTCAGGTTAACGCCGCGACATGACCGCGTACCGGGTTTGCCCCCGAACCCGGATCTTCCGGATGAACCGACCGGGGCCGGCCTTCTCCTTCCGCACCGCGTCCGCCTTGCTACTGAACGCGCCGTGAAACGTCACCTTGCGCCCACGCTTCGCCATACGCTTACCGCCTTTCTTCTCCAGGATCTCCGCCACCTCGCCCCGGACGCGGGCCGCACCGTGTCGCCGCAGCAGGCCCTTCAGCGTGCCCAGGTCACGGCCGGTAATGTGGCTCATCCGAAGAAGGTCACGCCCCCTGTATCGGTCACCGTGATGGTGGGGGCTTGCGCCTCCTGGATCTGCGCCGGCGTGTAGACCGTGCCCGCGAAGGGACTCTTAAAGCCCTTCAGCAGATCCGCGAACGTGCCCACGGCCGCCACCGCGCCCCGGGCCTCATTCGCCAAGCCCATGGGCAACGGGTGCGCCGGTCCCGGCTGCGCGGCCGCCGGCGTCGCCATGGCCACCTTCGGCTTCGCCAACACAAACAGCACGATGAGCGTGACCACGATGACCAATAGCCAGGTTGTCGCTTTCATTGCTCCCGGTGCTCCGTGTTGAGGATCCAAACAAACGCATCGTTTCCCGTGCTGCGAAACACCAGGCCAATCCCCGGGGTCAGCGTCCAGGATTGCCCGGCGGGATCGAGCACCGGCGCGGCCACCTGTGATGTTGTCAGATTGTGCACGGCCGTTCCCGGGATGCCGCCCTGGCTGTTCGCCGGCGTGGCACCGTCCTGCCGGAACCGATAGACCAGCTTGGACTGTATGCCGGCCGCAATCGCCGCGCCGCTCATCGGCTGAATAATGCCGCCCGTCGTGAACCCGTTCGGCACGAAGCCGGCTTGCGTACCTATGTCGGCCGCCAGATATAGCCCGCCGGTGCCAGAGAGGGATGACCGCTCCATCCCCACCTTTGTCACCGTCGCTACCACCCCGGAGCCGGTGGGATTCAGGAGCTGGATAATCCCGGCCGTGTTTACGCCCAGGTCCGCAATGCTCGCGGAGCCCTTGAAGGCTTGCCCACCCGCCTGCGCTGCGAAGCCCGCCGGCGTGAGATTCAGCGCCAGGAGGAGCAGGCCCGCCTGGCCGGCCGGGGCCGAGACGACTAGGCCCCCCACCACGGGATCCAAGAAGGCGAAGCCCTGCCCGGCTGGCGGCAAGGGCACGTACTGCTTTGTCTGCGCGTCCGCTATGCTCGCCGTGAATCCGGTGGGCGCCGCAATGACCATAACCGAGCATACCGGGATGCCGATAGCGAACGGCGGCGTTTGTCCGCCCGCCGCTTGGCCCAGGTCCACCGTCTGCAATTGGTACATGGTTACGCCTTTTGCAACTGGACGAAGAAGTACAGCAGGACGACGACCAGGGCCGCGATCAGAATAAACTTCAGATCCCCGAACACGGAGCTAGCCACGCCGCCGGCGGCCGTCCGGGTCTTACTGATGATGCGCGCCGCGCGGTTGCTGTTCGCCGCCAGCTCGCCGCTCGCGCTCGCGGTCGCCAGCACCTCGCTCCCAGCGGCCGCCGTCGCCGCCGCCACGCCGCCGGGGGCGCTGATGCCCCCGAGATCCCCCGGCACCATAAACGTGAGCGTCAGCGCAGCCCCGCCCCCGATATGCGTCCCGATCCCCAGGCCGAACAGCGTTAGGTCGGTGCCAATGTTCAGCGCGCGGAGGGGATCCACCACGCTATCCACGACGCACGTAGGCGCCGAACGCAGCAGCTTGACGGGCACCGCGACGCCGCTACTGGTGGCCGTCGCGCCGCCCAAGGCGACCAGGGCCGGCTGGGCGGCGTTAATGGCATCGTACACGGCACCCAGGTCGTTAACCGGGTTGTCCGTGGCGTATACCAGCCAGTACAGCGCCTCCGTGTCCAGGCAGGCGCTTGGGCTATCGAGCAGATTCGCCCGGGTCAGATCTGGAACGCTCAGCGCCACGTCACGCACCCCGCTTGAGGGGGGCGAGATCCGCCACCCGGACAAACCAATAGCGCACCAGCACGTCGTCCACGTAGGGCGCGTTCACGTAGTGGATGGATCCGTCCGGCGTCGTGATGAGCTTGGGGCCGCCCGTCGCCTTATCCTGGCCGGCGTTATACATCGAGATCAGATCTCCCCGGTTCCGCGCGTGGGGCGCCAGCTCCGCCAGGAGCGAGGCGGCCGCGCGTGTGTTCGCTACGGGATCCGTCACCGCGCTGTCCGGCGTGAGCCCGAACCGCTCCAGGTTCGCGCTGTTGATTTGCAGCAGCCCATAGTCCCGCGTGCCGTTCGGGTTCGCCGCGCCTACGGCGGCCGCATCAAACCCGCTTTCCTTCCACGCCAGGGCCATGAGCAACGGCACGTCTACCGGCGCCCCAGCCTGGTCTGCGGCCTCCTGGAACAGCGGCCGCAGCGACCAGGGCAGGGCCTCCGCCGCGAGCTGCGCGAGCGCCAGGCCGCCAATCGCGAGCGGAAGGAAACTCACCGCGCCGCCACGGCCTGCTTTGCCGCCGCGTGGTACAGGCCCAGCGCCATGAGCACCTGGCCCACCACCTCCACGACCCCCGCCACGTGCGGGGAGAGCGTCCCGTACACATCCGGCGACAACAGCACGCCCGTCACCCACACCAGGGCACCGAGCGCCGTTTTGATGCCGCTGGGGAGCTTATCCAGCCAGCCCTTGAGCACGGCGGACGGATCCGAGCTGGCCGAGCGGATCCCCAGGACCGTCAGGAGCCCGGTGACCGCCTGAAGGCCGATCTGCACCCCGTGCGGAAGGAACGAGAAGGCGCCCCCGAGCTGCGACACTACCCAGCCCACGACGCCGGCGACGAATGACAACACGCCTACCTCCAGGGTTTAGCGCGGGTTGCGCCGCGCGTTTAGCGCCTGCTCCAGATTCTTCAGGCGCTCATCTACTCGGCCCGTCCAACGGCCGCCCTTCCACACCACGATAAACACCGTGGCCATGGTGACCCCGCTAAAGGCGGTGCTG
>WNFG01003710.1_pt1 | contig 13852 bp, 13 predicted proteins | sample 5400431 | NCBI WGS metagenome assembly WNFG01 (sample SAMN13153346, study PRJNA577476) | soil metagenome | isolation source: 120 cm saprolite under Douglas fir tree site 2 hole 3 replicate 2 | place: USA:California | collected 2015-04-18
CGTGGGTTCGGAGGAAGGTTCTTCCGCCACTACACCCTTCTCCTCTGTATCCATTGTTCGAATCGACAGCAAAAACAATGGGTAGCGCGATAAAGGCTGTTGCGGTTAGTCCCCTAATCGCGGCGAAAACCGTAGCTTTTGGCAGTAAGTTCGGAGAATGGATTTTGCGAGGGAGACCAGGAGTCAGACTGTCCGCGCTGCGTGTGGCCGTACGTCTTCCGAGGGCAAGGAGTGGACAACGCGTTCGTCAGTTCCCGAACTATTGGAAGCATCTGTTCGAGGACACGCCGCTATGCGGCGCTGTAGACTTGGTGATGAAGCGAAACGACATCGGTGACTCCTACGTGTTTGGTTGCTTGAGCGGGTCCCTGCGACGCTCCAGGTATTTCTCTCGCGCGCTCTCAGGCGTGCGCAAGGCCGTCAGCGATGGCGGCGCGGCGCGCGGGTCTATGCGAATTCCAGCACATCGGCCACCGGACGGCGCGGCTTCTGTGGCCAATTTCCGGGACGCTCCGCCCCTACGGACAACAGCATGACTGGCACTTCGTCCTCGGCCAGTGCGAACTCGCGGGCCACTGCTTCGGCATCGAAGCCGATCATCGGCGTCGAACCGAGGCCCAGCGAGCGAGCTGCATAGATCATCGCCGCCGCGCCGAAGGTGCCGGTGCGTACTGCCTCGTCGCGCCGGCGCTGCGGGTACTCCATATACAGATCGCGTGCGGGAATCTCCCAATCCGGCACCGTCTTTGCCGGCATGATGCCCGCTTGCACCAGTGGTGCCAGGCGCTTTGGTATTACGGTGGAATCGGCCAACTGGCCGCAGACGATGAAGGTAACGGCTGCTTCGGTGATCGCGGGCTGATGCCAAGCAATCGGATGCAACCGAGCCTTTGCTTCCGGCGTACGTACGGCGATGAAGCGCCAGTTCTGCAAGTGGAAGGACGTCGGCGCGGTGGTGCCGATTCGCACCAGCTCGCGGATTTGGTCGTCGCTCAAGGTGGCAGCAGGGTCGTAGTACTTGGCGGCGCTGCGGCTCAGGATGCATTCGATGACGGCGTTGGTCATCGTGATTCCGTCGCTCATGGGGATTCCTGTGGGTGAGAGAGGTTGAAGTGCAGGAGTGTTTTCGCTGGGGGCGCTTGTGCCTTGCTCACATCGGCGCTCGCCAGCCGGCCGAGCTGGACAGTGCCGGCCGGCTGCGTGCATCAATGGGCGTGCGTCGCTCAGGGACGAACGCGGATGATCGTCTTCCCCTTGCGTCGCTTGGTCGGGTTTAAGGCGGCGACGGCATCGTCCAGGGTCGAGACGTTGCCGATGTTCGTTCGCAGTCGTCCGTCCCGCACCCGCTGGACGATCTCGCTCAGTTGGGTCCGATCGGACTCGACGACGAAGTCGACCGCGAGGCCGTCGACGGGCCGCGCCTCGGCCGGCCCGACGATGGACACCAGCGTTCCTCCGGTTCGAATCAGGTCTGCGGAGCGCTTCCCGATGTCGCCGCCGATGCCATCGAGCACCAGATCGACTTCGCCGACGTCCTCCAGGGCGTCGTTATCGAGGTCGACGAACTCCTTCGCGCCGAAGTCGAGCACCGTCTGACGGTCGGCTGCGCGTCCGGTGCCGATGACGTAGGCGCCGAACTCTCGTGCGAGCTGCGTCACCATCGAACCGACTGCGCCCGCCGCGCCGTGCACGAGTATGCTCTGCCCCGCCTGAAGGCGGCCGTGCTGAAACAGTCCCTGCCACGCGGTGAGGCCCGAGATTGGCAGACTCGCGCCGACCGTGAAGTCGACCTCGCCCGGGAGCGGCGCGAGGTTGCGTGCCTCCATGGCTACATACTCCGCCAGGGTGCCGTCGCGATACCAGTCGGCGAGGCCGAACACTCGCTGTCCCACCGACAGTCCCGTCGTGCCGTAGCCGAGAGCGGTGACCACTCCGGCCAGCTCGTGCCCAGGGATCGACGGTGTTCGATCACGGTCGAGGCGATCGGTCCAGGTCGAGGGCCACTCCAGCTCAGTCGGGACGAATCCCGACGCATGAACCTGAACGATGACGTCGTTTATCGCCGCCTGCGGCTCGGGCCGCTTCACCAGCTTCATCCCGGCGGTTCCCGCCGCCTGGTCCGTTACGACGATTGCCTTCATGATCATTTTCTCTTCGGTCATTTGTCTCTTTGGGCTCGGGAGTGTGGACGCTCCGGCTATCGACAAAATGTCATCCATTGTGGAACTCCTTTTCTCGGTGTCTGCAAATCTGCGCTGTCTGCTTTGACCGGGTTCCCACCAGGCCTGATGGATCGGGATCGCCCCGGTCGCCGGGTGTTGGCGGATAGATGCATTGCGCCTGCTCGTAAAAACAGTCCCAAGATTGCCGATTTTGGCTGTACCATCGCGCGATGGCTGTCCTCCCGATCCAACTCGATCGTGCCAGAAGGACTCCGCTGGCTACCCAGATCTATTCGGCGATCCGAGACGGCATCGAAAACGGACGGCTCGCCTCGGGTGCGCGGTTGCCCTCCTGGCAGGATCTGGCCGCTCAGCTCGGCGTCTCCCGCGGCACCGTGCGTGTGGCTTACGAGCGTCTCATCGCGGAGCAATTCGCGATTGGTCTCGGGGCGGCAGGAACTCGTGTGGCCGAGCGGCAGTCCGGATCCTCAATACCTGATTGGTCGCCGGAAGCCCCGCTTCTGCCAGACCTCTTCTACGAGTTCGGAAACGCGCCGCTGGCATTTCAGATGGGCGTGCCCGCTCAAGACGCCTTCCCGTTCAAGCTGTGGTCACGCATCGTGACTCGTGAGACCCGGCGGGTTGCGGCGGCGCCGGTGACGTATCCGGATCCGCGTGGCGATCCGGAACTGCGAAAGGAGGTCGCGGCTTACTTGGGGCTGGCCCGCGGCCTTCAGTGCAATCCCTCTCAGGTGCTCATAACAGGTGGATTCTCCGGTGCGCTCGGTTTGGCGATCCGAGGGTTGCAGCTTGGAAGGATGGGAGCTTGGATCGAGGATCCAGGCTTTCCGCTCACTCGCACCGCACTCGGCCTGGCTGGCATGGCCGTGACAGCTGTCCCGGTCGATGCGGAAGGACTGGATGTTGCCGCTGGTGTCCGGACCGCCGCTGCAGCGAAATTGGCAGTTGTGACACCAGGCCAGCAGGCGCCGCTCGGGATGACGATGTCTCAGGCGCGGCGGCTTGCACTGCTCGACTGGGCTCGGTGCAACGACACCTGGATCATCGAGGACGATTACCTGAGCGAACTGCAGCTGAAAGGACGGGCGGCTCCGGCTCTGGCATCGCTCGATCATGGAGGACGGGTGCTGCACATCGGCAGTTTCAGCAAAACGATCAGCCCGGCCTTGCGCCTGGGTTTCATCGTTGTGCCGCCGGAACTCGGTCGTCGGTTCGCTGATCTCGCTGCTTCCCTGGCGCCGGCGCCGGCTGCAGGCGTGCAGCGCGCTGTGGCGGAATTCATGCGGGAGGGTCACTATCTTCGCCATCTGCGCCGCATGAAGCGGCTTTACGCCGCCCGACGGGAGGCTCTGCTTCGTTGCCTGGGAAAAATGGCGCCAGACTCGATCAAGGTGCAGGCGACTGCCGGTCTTGCCGTGGTGATCTTGCTTCCCAAGTCCGCGTCAGACGTGGACATCGCTTCGCGTGCGCTGGAGTTCGGGCTCGCGCCGCGTCCGATGTCGGCGTGGTACACGCAACCTCCCCGGCAGCAGGGACTGCTGCTCTGCGTGACCAACCTCAATGAACGGCGGCTGCCGGCGGACTGTCGTCGGCTACTGGAGTTGGCGCGATAGCACTCATGGCAGCAAGGCAGCTACGCATTGTCGGTCCGTTTCGATGCTGCCCTCGGCGCGAGTCTGCGCGCAACACGCGAGGCCCAATTACCGGTAGCTAGGACCGTTGGTTTCCACGTGCTGAAACGAAAAACAGCTTATACCCCAACGAGGATTGACTGACACTCTCTCCGCGATTTGCCGTCGATTGCCCTCTATAGCTCGCTATTGCCGTCGGTGACCGTCGATCGCCGCACCACCACCAAGCGGCACAGCGCACTGCCAGTCAAGCTATGACCCGATAGTTGACGGCCCACCCCTTACACGATGATCGCCAAGATACAGAATGTTCGCAAGCTGAACTTCTGTAAGGTCTGACGTCTCCAGCCTGTGGCGGGCTTCAGGCGGGCAAGTGCATAAGCTGAGGTTGACGTCGCGGGTCAGAGGTTTCGGCTGGTAGTGCCCCATTTCACGACGTTTGACTGCGCCTCGGTTCCGCGCCAAAGCCGCCGCTCGCTCAAACATGTCCGTATCGCGCGATGCAATGCCCGAACCATTTCGCCGTCTGATACTCGAGCAGTGATCGCGGGCTCGCCTCGGGTCAGGGCTGCAACACGACATCGTCGAGATTCCCTGCGCTTGCAGCTGCTATCGCACCGCAATTGCAACAGCTGCCAGTGCCGCCGGAAGGGACCAGGCCCAATCTCCTGCCAATGAAGCTGCTGCCGCGGCAACGACACACCCCAAGAGGAACCCGAGCAAGCGACCAAGCGAGCGATTCAGCGGGGTTGAATCGTGCGGCAGCAGGGGATGGCGGTCCGTCAGCAAGTCCATCGCTGACAAGACCGCGTTGGCCAAATTGCCGGTCATCACCGCCGTAGAGATCGCGCCCGGCACCGCAAGGCGGAGGAGAGCGTACTGGCAGGCCATGGCGGATACGGCGATCATTGCGGCCGTGCCGGCCAGCAATCCAACCGGATCGGCCGATGCTTTGGTGATGACGCTGAAGATCAGGAGCGTGACAAGAAGTAAAAATTGAACCAGGAGCAACAGTCGCGCCAGGCTCGGACCGTGCCGGCGCGAAGCTTGGGCGACCAGCCAGACGGTCACCAGCGCCAGCATGAAGACTGGAATAGCCAATAGCTGCGCCCAGTGAAACGAGCCGCCGTCAACGGCCACGCCGGCGGCCAGTACGATATTGCCGGTCACGTGGGCAGTGAAGACATGACCCAGGGTGAAGAAGCCGGTGGAGTCGACCATTCCGGCGATCATGCTGAGCAACAATGGCAGCCGCGCCTCCAGGCGCGACAGGTCCGCTGCGTCATCCGCTGAATCAAGTGCGCTTGGGAACGCGCGGGAGTCTCTAGCGGGCAGAAGCATCTTTGGCTGCTCCGATTTTGGCTGTTCGCGCGGACCGCTCGATCACTGCTGGCTTACTGCGCGGTCCAGCCACCATCGACCGAGATCGTTGTTCCCGTGATCTGGTCCGCCGCAGGTGAACACAGAAAGGCTACGGTGCCTCCAAGCTGCTCCGGGGAGGCAAAATCGAGAGACGGTTGCTTCTCGGACAGCAGGTCCTCGACGGCTTGTTTTTGACTGATGCCGCGTTGCGCAGCCATGTCGCTGATCTGTTTTTCGACCAGAGGCGTTTGCACCCAGCCGGGACAGACCGCATTGCAGGTAACGCCGCTTCCGGCCGTCTCCAGGCCGACCACTTTGGTCAGGCCGACCAACCCGTGCTTGGCCGCGACGTAGGCGGCTTTATGTGTTGAAGCGACGAGGCCATGGGTGGAGGCGATGTTGATGATCCGTCCCCAGCGCTGCTTCTTCATCTGAGGCACCGCTATCGCAATACCGTGGAACGCCGCCGACAGATTGATTCCCAGGATTGCATCCCATTTGGCAATCGGGAACTCATCAACCGGCGCGGTGAACTGGATGCCGGCATTGTTGACGAGGATGTCGAGGCGACCGAATTTCTTGACTGTCGTGGCGATCAATCCGCGCACGGCATCTGCTTTCGACATGTCGGCGCCGTCGTAGACGGCGCGCACACCGTGGTCGCGCTCGATCCCGCTACGGATCGCCTCGATCTCGCCGGGATCTCCGAGGCCATTCAAGACGAGGTTAGCACCGAGCTTGGCCAGTTCTCGAGCGATTCCCAGCCCAATGCCGCTGGTCGAGCCGGTGATGATTGCTACCTTATCCTTCAACATGGGAATTCCTTTCGACGCCTGGTCGAAGTTCATGCGGGGGTTCATGGTCGTGCTCCTTTAGGTGTGGGTTGAAACGATGATTAGTGGGCGCCGCCGGCATCGAGCTGGCCGGGCTTCTTCAGCATCATGGAAGCAGCAAGTGCGACGATCAGCGCGGCACCCAGCAGCAAGAACAGGTCGCTGAACGCCAGGATGAACGCCTGCTTCTGCACGATCTTGCCAATCGCAACATAGGCACGGCGGGCGGCATCGATGCGGTCGATCACGCCGTGGCTTATGAAATATTGCGTCAGCTTCTCGACTCTTGCCTGGGTCGCTTGCTCCAGCATGGAAACTGACTGCATCAACACGTTGGAGTGATACTGCTCGCGCTTGGTGAGCAATGTCTGCAACAATGCGATGCCGACGGCGCCGCCGAGGTTGCGCATCATGTTGAACAGGCCCGAGGCCGAACCGGCATTCTCCGCCTCGATGCCGGCAGTGGCGACGGCCGAGAGCGGGGCGAACACCAGCGCCTGGCCGAGGGCGCGAATGACGTTCGGCCAGAACAGCTGATCGGTCGCGTAATCGTTGGTCATGTGGATGTTCATGAAGTTGGAGCCGGCGAACAGCGCGAATCCGATGCCGATGATGATCCGGGCGTCGAAGCGCTGCATCAGCCGCGGAACCAGTGGGATCAGCAACAGTTGCGGAAAGCCGGTCCATGCCAGCACCATGCCGATCTGTTCGGCGTTGTAGCCCTGGATGCGCGACAGATAGACCGGCAGGATGAACACCGAGCCATACAGCGCGACGCCGAGCAGAAAGTTGGCGAGGATGCCGAAGCCGAAATTGCGGCGGCCCAGGAGGCGCAGGTTCAACAGCGGCTTTTTCGCGGTCAGCTCGATCCACAGGAAGGCCGACAGCGCGACTGCGGCGACGATCGACAGTCTGACAATGAAGGGCGAGCCGAACCAGTCGTCCTTGTTGCCTTCTTCCAGTACGGTCTGGAGTGCGCTGAGACCAATGGCCATGGTGACGATGCCGAACCAGTCGCCCTCGCGCAGCAGCGACAGCTTCATCGGTTCGGCTTCCAGCGAGTACCACAACATGCCGATCATCAGCGCGCCCGGCACCAGATTCACGTAGAAGATATATTCCCAGCCCCAGTTCTCGGTGAGATAGCCACCGATGGTCGGACCGATCGCGGGTGCAAAGGTTGCGGAGATCGCAAACATCGCAAGGCCAATCGGCTGCTTCGCCTTCGGCAGCAGCGTGATGATCAGCGTGAAGGCCATCGGGATCAGCACGCCGCCGGAAAAACCCTGCACGGCGCGCAGCACGATCATCTGCGGCAGGTTTTGCGCCAGCGCGCAGGCCGCCGAGAACACCATGAAGAGGGAGGCGTTGGTCAGGAGGTAGATACGGATCGAGAACACCTGGGCAAGCCAACCGCTCAGCGGGATCACGACAATCTCGGCGATTAGATAGGCGGTCGAGATCCAGCCGCCGTCGTCGATGCCGGCGCCGATCGCGCCTTGAATGTCGGCCAGCGAAGCGTTGACGATCTGGATGTTGAGCACGGCCATGAAGGCACCCAGCGTGGCGCCGATCACCGCGATCCAGGTTTTTGCGGGGACGGCGACAGCCGTCGGACCGCTGGCGGTTGGCCCGCGATCGCCGGCGGGAACACCGTCGATGGGAGGGGACAGAGTTGTCATAATCGTTCCTCATCGCATGTGAGGGAGAATGCATTCGCGGTCATTCAACTGCGGGGCTCGGGGCCGCGTGACGCGAGGTGCTTTCTGGCTTCGCGTTCAGCGACAACGGTTGCCTTGGTGTCGACGGTGGGCTCAGCCGACATGCCGGGGCGGAGCAGGCCCGCCAATTTGTGGTCGTCGAGCACGATCTTCACCGGCACGCGCTGCACGATCTTGGTGAAGTTGCCGGTGGCGTTGTCGGGCGGCAGCAACGCGAATTCGAGGCCGCTGGCCGGTGACAGGCTGTCGACATGGCCGCGCAGTCTGGTGCCGTGGAACCCGTCGATGGTCAGCTCGACCGGCTGGCCGCTGCGCACATGGGTGAGCTGGGTCTCCTTGAAATTGGCGACCACATACACCGCATCGAGCGGTACCACCGCCATCAACTGCGTGCCGGCCTGCACGAACTGTCCAACGCGCAGCGAGCGCGCGCCGACCGTGCCGTCGACCGGCGCGGTGACGGCGGTGTAGGAGAGATTCAAGGCTGCCTGCTGCTCCGCCGCACGAGCGCGATCGCGCTGCGCGACTGCCTGCGCCCGCTGGGTGGTGAGTACGTCGACCTTGCGCTCGGCCGCCAGCAGACCGGACTTCGCATGCTGCATTTGGGCGGTGCTGGCGCGCAACGCCGCATCTGTCTGCTGGGCGCGCTGTACCGTGCCGGAACCGGTCTTCATCAGGCCGTCGTAGCGGGCCTGTTCCTCCCGCGCGAACTTCAGATTGGCTTCGGCGGCGGCGATATCGGCCGTGCCTTGCTCGATGATCGGCTGTTGCAGGGCGATCTGCGCCTCGAGATTGCGCACCGCCGCTTCAGCCGCGGCAACGTCTGCCTCGGCCTGGCTGAGCGCCGCGCGAAAATCGCGATCGTCGATCTTCGCCAGCAACTGGCCGGCCGTCACCGGCTGGTTGTCGTTCACCAGCACCTGCGCGATGTAGCCGGAAACCTTCGGCGCGATGATCGTGGAATCGGCTTTGACATAGGCGTCGTCGGTCGTTTCCAGGTAACGGCCAGAGGTGAGATAGTAGTGACCGAAATCGGTCGCCGCAGCGACGCCAAGCGCCGTGGCAAGCGCCAGCGCCGCACGCTTGATCGCCTGCCGCGATGGGCGAAGGCTGGTTTTGGCTTTTTGCTCAGCAGCGTAGGAAAGAGTCGACATAGCATTCTCCGAAATCTGTAGGTGACGTTAAAAGCTCAGTCGCGGCGATGGACGTCGTGCGTGACCATGCCGAGCTCAGGTGCCGGCCGGTCGAGACGCCGTGGCTCGGCCAGCGTGCGGCGGATGTCATCCAGCCCGCTCTGCCAATGTTTGCGCATTGCGCTCAACCCGAACTCGTAGTCCCTGGAATGGCCCTCGTAGATCTTGGACTGGTAGATCAGGTGGATAATGTTGTAGGAGCGATGGCGGGCCAGATCGGCAATGGCACGGATTTCCGGATCATTCTTTGCGCTTGCCGGCAATTTCTCCATCGTCCGCGTCAGTGCCTGACGCATTTTCTGCATCCGCATCATGTGATCTGTAATGGCGCGCGTCCGGCTCGAATATTGAATGTCCTTCTGCCGGCTCGACACCTCCATCATGTCGTTGGGAACACGGCCCTTGGCGGACCAGAGATCGATCTGAAATGTCAGCGTGTCACATGGCTCGCCGGACAGCACGCGGGAGAGGGGCGTGTTGGAGACTACGCCGCCATCCCAGTAGTGCTCGCCGTCGATTTCGACGGCGGGGAATCCCGGCGGCAGAGCCCCGGAAGCCATGAAATGCTTCGCTCCCAGCCGGCGTTCGGAGGTGTCGAAATAGGTCAGGTTGCCGGTGCGGACGTTGACCGCGCCGACGCTAACGCGCACTTCGCCCGAGTTCAGCCGGTCGAAGTCGACGAGTCGCTCCAGCGTCTGCTGCAACGGTGCCGTGTCGTAGAAGCTTGTCGCGGCGTCGCCCGAGAAGGGCGACCAGAGAGGCGACGGGAAGCGTGGCTTGAAGAAGCCGGGCTGGCCGTGAACCAGGGCCCGCGTCGCCGCTATCGCGTTGCGAACCGAACTAATGTCGAACGCAAAGGGCAGGGCATTGGCCAGCCCTTCGCCGGCGGGCCACTCTATCGAAAAGGCACAGATGGTCTCCCAGAATTCGCGCAGCCGTTGCACGCGTTCGCCTTCAGGCGAGCCGGCGATGATGGCGGCGTTGAGGGCGCCGATCGAAATTCCGGCCAACCAGTTCGGCCGGATGCCCGCCTCGTGCAGGCCTTCATAGACGCCGGCCTGATAGGCCCCCAGCGCTCCGCCGCCCTGCAGCACCAGGGCGACGACGTCGTATGGCAGCGGTTTTTCCAGTTGCGTCACCGGATCGATTTGCTCGCGTATCACGTTCAGCATTTTCCAAACTCCCGATTCAGCGGCTGATCAGCCGGCATTCGCTTCGATCAAGATCTCGGAGGTGGACGCGCGTCTTCGCGCGGCCGCGCCCGGGGAAAGGTAGTCGTGGACCACCGTGCCGAGCCCAAGGGTGATGTCGGCAACGAGGTGCTTGGCCGACAGCACTTGAAGGACCGGCAGCTCGGCGACGGGAGCCAGGGCGTGCGAGTAGAGATCAAGGGCCGCCGGCCCGGTCCATGCGCCCTTTACCGTGATGTCTTCGAGGTGGAAGCGGACCAGCTCGCAGATGCGTGCCGTGCCGTCGACATGCGGAATGACCTTCAGGAGGAAATTCGGCGCAGCGAGCTTCCGGGCTTCGGCCTCGATGTCGAGGGCGCAGTGCTTGTAGCCCATGGTGCCGGTCGCGATGCGGACTGAGCCATAGTTCAAGGTGCCGACCAGCGTGTCGGTCTCGACCGCCAGCTTCGGCTGAGCCAGTTTCTTGGGAAAGCCCCACAGCTCACGCCCGCCTGCAATCGGCGGATGATCATTGAGAAACATCTGATGAGTGAAGCTTCCGGTCTGGCCCTGATAGGACACCGGAATGACCTGGCCGCTTTCGGTGTAGTCGCCGAAGCCGGTCGAGTCGGGCATGCGGATGAACTCGTAGTTCACCACCGGCTCGGTAAGCTCGAGCGGTTCCGGTACGACCCGACGCAGCGCTTCGGGATCCGTCCGGTACTGGATGATGAAATATTCGCGGTTGGTGAAGCGGTAGGGGCCGCGTGGAAACGCCGGGTTCGTCATCGGCATGGCGAATGCTGTCGTTCGCACAGTCTCGTGTTTCATCGAGGTCGAGCTCCAAAAGGATTTTCGGTAAGCGGGCTGCGCTCCGGCGATGGAAACGCAGCCCGTATCGGATGAAGCGCTTGTTACGCGCCCTAACCCAACAAGCGGTCAGTAGTCCCAGAAGGCCGGTACCCAGCGAAAGGCGTCGCCGGCGACCGCGACATGGCCGACAGACGGGAAAGGCATGTGAGTGGCCACCAGCAGCCCGCCGGTCGCCGCCAGTTCCCGCAAAAGAAGGATACGAACGCGGGCCGCCTCCTCGGGGTCGTGTTCAAAGCCGTTGTACCAGTCGGGGTGTTCGAACCCGACCGCGAACACGAGGTCGCCGGCGAACGTCAGGCGGTCGCCGCCGGACGCCAGGCGGACCACGCTGTGCCCGGGAGTGTGGCCGCCGGTGCGATGGACGACTACCCCCGGCGCCACCTCGTACTCCTCCTCGAAGAGCCGCAGCTGGCTGCGGTACTCTTTCACGAACCGTTTGGCCGTATCCCGAAGCGCGTCCGGGAAGCCCGGCGGCATGGAGACGCGGGAGAAATCGGGCGACTCCCAGAACTTTACCTCGGCCGCCGCCACGTGAATCCGCAGGTCCGGACGCAGTTGGTCCTTCACCCCGTCGACGAGCAGCCCGCCAACGTGATCCATGTGCATGTGGGTAAGCACCACGTCGGTCACGGATGCGAGATCGATGCCGGCGGCCTCCAGTCGATGGATCAACTGCCCGGCCCGCGGCAAGGGGAACTCCGCCCCCATCCCAGCGTCGATGAGTATGGTCTGGCCGCCGCTACGCACCACGACCACGTTCAGCGCCCAATCGAAAGCGTCCGGTGGCAGGAAATTGTCGTTCAGCCAGGCCGCGCGGACGGCCGGTTCGGCGTTGTGGGCCAACATCGCACCCGGCAGCGTTAGCACCCCATCGCTGACCACCAGCACGTCAATCTCGCCGATCCGCAGTGCGTAGCGCGACGGAACCAACTCGTCGGCCTTCGAACTGGCCGGGGGTGGAGTAATGTTTACGTTCATGTTCGTCTCCTGTTGAGTGTTACGGATCATCTGAGTCATCTTTGAAACCTCCTGCGCACGCTCTTGGGCGAGCCGCGCTCCTGCGCGAGACGCGCGGCCCGTTCGGTTGACACGCCTACAGTTCGCTGACGTGCTCCGGATCGGCTGAAGCCAGAGCAGCGGCGCGCTCGGCGCGTGGCGGATAGATCCAGACGGTGTTGATCTGCTGCTTGGTCTTCTTTGCCTCCTCACCGACCAGTTTCAACTTCCGCTCCCAACCAAGCGTGAAAATCGCACCGGCCTCTCCGAGGTCGAGACACGTGGCGTATCCCTCCTGGTGGTATGGCTTGGTTGGGACTCCCAGGAGCTCTGCGGCGGCATTGTTTCCGGCGAAGGCGCCCGTCCGTAAGGCGTGCTGACACGACATCAGCGCGTAGTTGCCGATATCGTCGCATGCTGCTCTCGCGGCATCTCCGGTGGCGAAGACGCCGGGCACCGACGGCACGCGCAGGTGCCGGTCGACAAGCAGCCGGCCGAAATTATCGCGCTCGGCGGGGATCTGCGCGGTCAATGGAGCGGCGCGCATGCCCGCTGCCCAGATCACGGTCTCGGCTTCGATGTGTTCGCCGGAGGTCAGCGTGACGCCGGATTTATCCAGCGACGCCACGCCCGCACCGACTCGGGTCTCCACACCGAGCTTGCGCAGCGCATCCTCAATGACAGGGCGAGGACTCTCGCCCATATCGGGAGCGACCGCACTGTTCCGATCGACGATGATGACGCGCGGCGTGGAATCCTTGCCGAGGATCGCGCGAAGCCGCGTGGGCATCTCGGTCGCCGTCTCGATGCCGGTGAACCCGCCGCCGGCAACGACGACCGTGTCGCGGTGTCGCGGCCGTTCAATGCCGGCCGCTCAGCCAGGCCATGCAGGTGCCGGTCGAGGGCGATCGCATCGTCGAGCTGGTCGACGGCGAAGCCGTGTTCGGCAAGGCCGGGAATATTCGGACGGAACAGCCGGCTGCCGGTGGCCACGACCAGCCGATCGTAGGAGATGCTCTTCTTCGCACCTTTGGCAGTGACGATTTCCACCGTGCGGGACTTGGTGTCGACCGTCTCGGCGCTGCCTTGCACGTAGACGACGTCGATGGCTTTGAGGACATCCGTGAGAGGCGCCGTCAGAGTTTCGGGCTTCGATTCGTAGAGCCGCGGGCGAACCACCAGCGTCGGCTCTGGCGCAACCAGCGCGATCTCGATTTCTTCGGGTGACACGCCCTGGATGTCGCGCAGGCGGGCTGCGGAAAGGGCGGCGTACATGCCGGCGAAGCCGGAGCCAATGATAACAAGTCGCATGTGGTCTACTCCTGTGGTTTGAGGTTTCTCGGACGTAAGTGCGTCTCCGCCGCCGCTTCTCATTTGGCGGCAACCCTTTTTTGCGGTCGACGATGACGTGAAGACGGGGAACGAAATCGCTAGTCTTAGGGAGAGGAACAGCTCGACATCGACGACACCCGCAGCGGCCAGCGGTGGCGAAAGAAAATCGGCTGAGCGGCGTTCGGGCCCCAGTCGGCGTAGGGGAGCTGGGCGCCATCCTTGGTCAAGATGGACATCACCGGATTGGTCCTTTGCACGGACTGCGCCGGAATTTCCATCTCCTCGCCGGTTGCAGAGGTGAAGCGAACTGCCAACGAAAGTCCGTACACAATTGCGGTTGCGACGGCTCTTCGTCGTGACGTGATTGCAATGAGGCTGACGACGTTTTTCCAGATCATCGTTTGTCTCCGTCGGTTGTAAGCGTGGGCACCCTGATCATCTACAGGACCGGAGCGGCAACTGCGCCAGAGCGATTGCGGCACCTGCAGAGCGATTGCTGCTACCGCATGCGCCGTCGCCAATCGCTCGGGGTTTCGCCGGTCAGTTTCTTGAACGCCGC
>WNFG01009597.1_pt1 | contig 13842 bp, 17 predicted proteins | sample 5400431 | NCBI WGS metagenome assembly WNFG01 (sample SAMN13153346, study PRJNA577476) | soil metagenome | isolation source: 120 cm saprolite under Douglas fir tree site 2 hole 3 replicate 2 | place: USA:California | collected 2015-04-18
CAAACCGTCGGAACGGACGTTTCGGGACAATCACCCGGCGTCATGACGCCCAGTGGCCTATATGAACTAGGGCTCCATATCGTAAGCGTCATGATATCTAACTACCACTTTTTGAGCTGGTTTACTCACCCAATAGAAGATTTTGAAACACACATGCTTACCCTGGTCACGCAAACGTTTTGGTTTAGTGCAGCGTGTATCTACTTTACGATTCTCTTGGAGGCGAAATGGTATGTCGCGAAGGGGCCCGTCACGATCTGCTTTGCAACCTTCGATCGGACGTGGCCAATACTTGAGAATTGGTTTTTAACTCTCTTACAGGTCGGCATTCGGCTCCTCGCCGCAATGCTCATCCTAGCGGTTGCGTTAATCATATCTAATGAATGGTTGGCGCAAATAATGGGGCTCGGCCTCTCGTTCAATACGAACCCTATACAAAACTCCTTAGTGCAGTTGGTCGAATCGCTAGTGCTTCTGTATGCAATATGGGCACTCCCACGAAAGGCTGCCGGGATTGTCACTTCAAAGTTCGGTCATGGCGTTGGGGCGGAGAGTAGCGGAATCGATGAAAGACTGGCCAGCGCGGCTAGCAGGCACGGGCGGCAGGCTGGCGCGGCCATCCGATAAGGAGATCTAAAATGTTCTGGATAATATTAATGTTTATGTTCGATGGCAAAACGCGGACTCGTATCCTGTGGACGTATGTCGGTTATGTAATAGTCGCCGCGCTGGTTGGCTATGTCATTGAAAGCTACTTCCCGATGACTATCGATTGGTGAGGGGATTCCTAATGGCTGCTCTACTCGACAATTCAACACCGATGTACACCGACACGATCATCGCATACCACTATCACCGTGTTTTTTGGCTGGCTTGTGGGCTGCTGCTGGTATTGGCCGCTAGTGTTTTCGACAACGTGGTTTACCACCTTCAACCACCATCACCGCCCTTTGTGCTCGAGGTGAACAACCAAGGCAATCCGGTGGGGCAGGTTCTTCCCGTCACCAGCGTTCAGGTTATTCCTGACACCTTCCTGCGGGCGAGGCTTGCGGATTTTGTGCATGACGCCTTTACCGTGGACCGCGACCCCGACGAGGAAGAGTACCTATACAACAAGACTCAAGCGATGGTTACCGGCCAGGCCGCGCAGAAGCTCGACGGTTGGTATAACCGCGACGGTGGTAAGCACCATCCCAAAACCATGCGGCCTTACGCTTGGGTAGAGACCTCGGTCACGGACACCCTCAAGCTCGCCGAAAAGGATAGCTATCAGGTCGATTACAAGACCACCGCTCACGAGAACAACGATCAGACTCATACCGTCGACCAATGGCGAGCCATCGTACATGTGATTGTTGGCCGGTCGAAAGACCCTGAAGCGTTAGGACTGTTTATTAATGAACTCGACTTACAGGAGGTTAAGCAGTGAAGCAATTCAGTTTTGGTGCAGCGGGTGCAGTCGCTATGGCGTACCTAATCGCAGGCTGCGCTTCGCAACCACCACCGGCTCCAGTAATTGTCCAGGCGCCAGCGCCCGCCCCGACGCCCGTTCAGATTCCCGATCCCTATGCAACCCTACCCACGGACGTGACTGAGGCGATCAAGCACAACCAGACCCCGACGCTGCACCACGGCATTACCTTGGTCCAGCCCTATAGCCCCGACCTGCAATATCCTCTGAACTGCCAGCCCTTGCATGTCACGCAAATCCGCCTGCGCGACGACGAGTCTACCGACAAAGACGATGTGAAAGTGGGCGACAAGGACCGTTGGGGCACCATTATCGGCGATCACAGCGTTCTGATTTTCCCGCTTGGCTCAAATACCAGTATTACCGTTCCGGGTGCGCAGGTAACCATCCCGCGCGATCCGAACATGATCACCAACCTAGTAATCCACACATCTATGGGCAACGACTACGTTTTTAATCCAGTGAAAATTGGCAAGCCCTTCACCGAGAAGGTGGAATTTTACTATCCGGATTACGTACGAGCACAAGACGCTGCTCGCAAGCAACAGGAGGCAAAGCAATGAGTGCAATCATTTCTCTTTTCGGAATGTTGCTGAGCGCGGTGGGCATGGGCACCTCGACCTATTCTCAGGTCCAGACCTTCCGCAATATGCCAACTCCGCCCGCGCAGACGCAAACCTACCAGTGCCCGGCGACCACGCAGCCGCAGATGGAGCGATTGCCTGACGGCAGCTACCGCATCCAGTGCGTGCAGACGGTGCCGGTACCATGAATACCCCAGGAGTCAAGATAAGCGGCCGGCTCGCGCGCATCGGGGTCGGGTTCATCGTCCTCGTGATTCTGGGCGTCATCGTCTGGCCCCACTTGTGGACCGCCAAGGCCTCGATACCGGAGGTTCCGATCACGCACTTTCAGCCGGCGCCGAGTCCTATAGCCACGCCTTCATTCCGTAAGCTGTTACCGCTGCCGATTGCTCAGTCTACTCCGAAGGCGCAACCGACTCCCTGCCAGCCGTGCATCGAGGCAGCCAACGAGGTCATGGCCCGCTATCTCGCAGCTATTCGCACCGGAGCCGGTGCCGACAACCGAGAAGAGAGACCGAATGTGTACGAAGCTCCTCAAGTTAATTCCAACACGCCTCCTCCTGTGTGGCGCCCTGTGCCTAGTGCTACAAACCAACTTCACCCTTAACGTCTCAGATAGCTCAACCCCAGCCGGGCTCTATCGAGTAAAGCCAGTCGGCAAGGTGAACCGCGGCGACCTGGTCTTCCTGCGAATGCCGATCAAGCAGGTATGGGCGCTACCCGGCGACCACGTGCGGTTCACTCCGCAAGGCGTGTACCGCGAGGGCAAGTTGATACCGAACAGCGCACCTGAGCCGGGGATCCCGCGCGTCTTCCCATATCACGATTACACTGTGCCTCCCGAGATGTTCCTCGGCATGGGCACTCACAACCCGGACTCGTGGGACGGCCGTTACGTTGGATTTCTGCCGCTCAGCCTCGTGGCCGGAAAGGTGACTCAAATATGGCCACGCTAGCCGATGCACTCCCGTACCGAAGTTTTCTCAAGGGCCACGAGGGTGTGGTCGATCTTCGAGACGACGGCATACTGAAAGGGTACTGGCTAATAGGGCCATCGCCTGATTCTTGTGACGAGGCCAACCTCCTGGCGCGCGCTGAGCAGCTCGGACAATCGCCAGTGCACTTCCGCACCGGCGACGCCATCCAAGTCGTGTTCGACCGCCAGCCGGCACCGCTGCCACCGGATTTACACTACGCGAAGCCTGCAGCTGCACTCGTTATGGCCGAGATCCGCGAGCGGTTCGCAGCTGAGGAACATTGGGTTACCCCGACCCGGCTCTACCTCTCTCACCAATTCGAGAAGCCCATCAAGAATACGGTACGAGCGGTCCTGCTCGGCGGCCACGGCCCGCAACGTCTGAACAATCACGACCTGCTTCGCGAGCATGCGATGGGGCGGTTCCAAGCCTTCGACGACGCGATTAAGGGCGTAGTCGGGCTCGGACCCATGTCGGACGTCGACATATTCCGCGACCTCCTGCACCTCGTTACCTACCACGATTATCCGGCTGCGCTGCCCGAGCCCCATGTCCGGCTTAACAAGGCCATCGCCTGCGAATGGCAGGTGAACGGTCTTTATCCGTTGATTAACGGCTGGCACTTGAGACCCATTGTCATCACCGCGTATCCCAGCGAGACGCTGCCGCAGACTCTGTCTATCCTCTTGCAGCACCCTGGTTACCTGACGCTCAGCATCCGCTATCGATGCCTGACCCCCTACGACGCCCAAAAGAAGTTCGAGAAGGAAAAACCGTTTTGGAACCAAACGGTGATTGGCGACTTCATCGAGATACTCAAGAGCTTCTTGGGAGCAAAGAAGGAAACCGCCCAGCACGCTTACGACCAGATCGCGGAGATACAGGAAGCCATCAACGCGTCCAAGGACGGCACAAGCTTCGGCACGGTCAGCTGTGTCGCCATTGTCCGCGACCGCGATCCCCAAGAGGCCGACTACCGCGCACACAACGTGATGGGGCTGCTGCAGGGCAAAGGCATCATGGCCCGCATCGAGACTATCGGCGCCGCTAAGGCGGTTAGAACCACATGGCCTGGTTACCTGATGATGAAGTCGGATGAGTACGAGGCGAACCGGCACAAGATCCCACTCACGGGAAATAATTTCTGGGACGTGGGGATGCCGGCGAAGTATTGGGATGGCACGCCCTACATTCACAGCACCATGTACCCTCCGCAGACACCGACCCCGCTAGTCTGCAGCGGCACAGCGGGTGAGCCGTTCTTTTTCCCCACCCACGTCCGCGGCGTCGGTCATATCCTGGGCATTGGTCAAACGGGCAGCGGAAAAAGCTCGTGGGCTGCCCTTCTCGCTTGCGCGCTCCAAGCCATCCCTGACAGCCGCATCGCCTGGATGGATATCGGGCGCTCCAGCTATGTCGTAAGCCATTTGCTCGGCGCCGAATATCACGATGTAGGGGCGGAGGATGCGGTTGCCCTCTGCCCATTGGCTCTCCTCGACCGGCCTAACGGACTTCGTTGGCTCGCAGGTTGGTTCGAGCGCCTGTTCTTCCGACGTAAGGGGTTCGAGCTGGACGAGAAGCAGTCCAAAGATTTTATGAACACACTGCAGGACGTTCGGATGAGGAAGAATCACGGCGTTACTGATGAACGGTGCCGCAACCTGCTGGACCTCTACGCCGCGATCCCCGGAGGTGAGGAAGGCCGCAATCGAATCAGGCGCATCCTCGACGAGATGATCGGATATTACGGGCACATCTACGGCGGGGAACCGACCGATGCCGCAACCAATCGCATAACCGTCTACGAGTTGAGCAACCTGGATGACGTTCCCAAGTACATCTCCACCCCGGCCAAGGAACTCATTTTTCGCAATATCATCGCCAACCTTGACGGTAAGCCTGCGTGGCTCCTATGGGACGAATTCTGGGACGCGATCGGCGATGACGTCTCTTCGGGCTTCTTCTTTGCGGGTATTCGAGCAGCGCGTCGAAAGAATTGTTCTTTTATCGGACTAACTCAAAACAGCATCGACATCACACAGTCGCCCCATGGCAACCTGCTCCTTAGCAATATGCCCGGCAAGATCTTCTTCCCCGACGATTCGGCTGAAACTTCTTATGTGGCTGAGTCACTCTACAAGATCGGGCTCAATCCCCATGAGGTGCGCCGAATAGCCGGCGCGCAGGTTGGGGAGTTCTTCTACAAGAGTTCCCTCGGCGCACGTCTAGCGTCGGCCTATCTGGGACCCATAGGACAAGCCATCTGCGCGAGCACATCGTATCAATCCGTGGAGCGCATGACCGAACTGGTCAAACAATGCAGATCGGACGAGGGGCTCCTCGAACAATGGCTCGGTAAGCCGTCAAGCAAGGCGGCCTAAAGGAAACAGACCATGCACGATCGCGGCGATCACTATCTCGGCAATAGCTCATGGGCATCTTCCGGCGACGGAGTTGCGGCCGATAATTGGGAACTAGCCGGTGGTAGACCACGCCCTGACGATGGGTCCTCATCTGACAGAAGCGGTAGACCACGACCAGCCTCACCAGGGCTCAGCCTGGTCACAAAGAAACCGGCTCCGCCTACTACGCGACCCCTTGGGTCGGTGACAGCGAACAAGCCGGTGAGCAAGCCAAAGTCTCGGCCTGTGCCTGAAACCTCCATAGGAAGTACGGTATCGGCAACCACGCCGGCTTCTTCCCGCAGCGCGAAGCATAGAGTCTTTCAGTCGCTCCAACGCGACAAGCTGTTGATGGGTGGAGAGCGAGAGCTGTCGCAGATCAACATCACCATCACCATGCTTCTGGGACTGCTGGCCATCATGGGAATGAACTGGCACCTCGCGGTGGTCGCAGTTCTGTTTGGTGGCCCCGTTCAATGGGCGATCCGAATACTGAGTGAGCGCGACCCCGACTACGTCAAGACCTACCTGGAAGGACTGACCTCTCCGCATATCAGGGAGCCTGAATAACACAAGGAGGTAATTCCAATGGCAGAAATAGTTCGCAAACCGCAACCCACACCCACGATAGTGCTGTCTATCCGACTCGAGGCATCACTCAAAGACGAGTATGCGAAGGCCCGTAAGACAGCAGAACGTCAGAGCATCGACCTTACTGCCATGATGAGCACGGCACTCACCGATGTGTTCAAGGCAGTCGCGAATGCTGGCTCAGCGAAGGTCTCAGTGCTCGGGGATCGTCGCGGGAGTGAGTGATGGACCTGGACGTGGGTCCAAGGCAATGCCCACGTCCAAATTATACAAAAATGTTTACAAAACTAAGGCCGCTTGCATGAAGGCGGGAATCCTACGAACAGGCGGAAGAGCCTCGTCGCGGAAGCCGCGAGAGTTCAAATCATACTAAACGGATACCCTTCGGTATCAATCTCGAATACGGCACACACGGCGCATCGGCCAGCAGCAGTAACATCAGTTAAACACCACATAACCAGCGTGAAGTGAGACATGGTCATCTATGCGTCTTCGAACCTCCCCAGCAGCAGAATTTCAGAGCATCCAGACCCGCGCCAAGATGGGTGCTGCGCTGTGGTCACAAACGCTGGGCAGCATCTTTTTCCTTTGGATTGGGCTCACCTTGTGGATCGTTTGGCATCGCACGGGACTCTACCGGCCGGACCTCCACCACGCTTATTTTGGACGCTGGATGCTCTGCAGCATCCTCACCGATACGCCGCTCATCAATCGCTTCGCGGCCAGCCTGCCGATGTACGCAGATGGCGCCTGGTACAGGCTGCCCGAGTTCGCGGCATGGCTGGATAAGCTGTACGGCGACACTTTCTATGGCTGGTATTGGCATGCTGCCGCAGGGATCGGGAACTACGGCCTCGGCAGTGACCTGCTCCCCATCGGAGCCAGCGGGGCGCTCTTGGTGTGGTGGTGGCGGCGTGCTCCCGACGCCGGCGATCACATCCGCGGGCTGACTCTAATGAGTGCCCGTCAATTTGATCGCGCAATATGGAGGAATCATTAATGCGTTTTCGTAAAGCCGCCCGGAGCTCAATCCAGCTCGGCCAACACAGCATCCCGATCTCAAAACTCTTCGAACACGTGATGATCAGCGGCAACCCGGGAAGCGGCAAGTCCACCCTCATGCGGCAATTCATGAGACAGGTCCAGGACCTCGGCCGACCAGCAATCATCATCGACATCGAAGGCGAGGCTACCATCGAGTTTTACGACGAGAGCCGAGGCGATGTAATTTTGAATCCGCTGGACGCCAGATCCGTTTTCTGGTCGCCCTGGCTCGAATTCCGTGACCAGACGCTCGCCATGGACCGCGCGGCCATGGCCGCTTCGCTCATCAGGGATCAGCCCCGCACCTCCACCGAAAGATACTTTTTCGACAGTGGCCGGACGGTGCTCGAATCCTTGCTGGAGGTCATTGCGCCGGACGAGGAGCCAGGTGCGATCAACGCTTTCCTCGATCTGCCCCGAAAGAAGATTCACGAAAGGCTCCGTGGCACGCGAGCATATCCGCTCATAGACCCGGACATGAAGGAAACCGGACAAACCATACTCTCGACCGCCGTCAACGCCGTCAAACCGTTTCAACATTTACCGCGGTCGGACCAGGCCACTCGGCGATGGAGTGCTCGTGAATGGAGCGAACACCGGACAGGCTGGGTCTTCTTACCTTGTAGAGCTGATTCCGAGGCGGCCATCCAGGGTCAGCAGGGCGTCTGGCTGGATTCGCTTGTTCGATGGCTCTTAGCTGCGCCGATCGGTTCACCTTCCGTGTACATATTTTTAGATGAGCTCCCGGCGATGGGATTTCAGCCAAACGTCGCCTCGCTACTCACTCGGGGCAGGAAGCGCGAAATCGCTTGCACAATCGGGTTTCAGTCGATCTCGCAACTTCGTTCAATATACGGCCACGATGGCGCCACAACGCTTACCAGTTGCCCCACAACCCAAATATTCCTACGCACTCCGGAACCGGAAACGGCGCGATGGGCCAGTGATTCGATCGGCTCACATGAAGTCGAGCGCATTGGCATCAGCCAACTCACCGGCCTCTCAAATTATCGCGAGGGCCTAACGCTTAACCCCCACCGCGCGGTAGAGCCGCTCGTCCTGCCGGGCGAACTCCAAGCCCTCGAACCGTTCGAAGGATATATATCTTGTGGCGGGGCACGGACCACCATCAGCATCCCGCTACTGTTACGGCTGAATCGATTCCAGAAGCCGAAGCCCAAGAACCAACGGACGCGGAAATCCTGGCACAAGTAACGGGTCGGGCGGCGGGTTCTTTAGCCCAACGGGAGGAATAACTGCCTCACATGGTAACGTTTTCCAAACCGCGGAGCATCGAAAACGCAGCTTCGTATTACCGTAATCACTACAGCGCGACCGGTGAATATTACGCTCCAACCGAGGCCTCAACCATCGGTCAAACGATAGGCAAGGGGGCCGAAGCTCTGGGGCTCGCGCGGGATATCACCGCCGAGCAGTTCGAAGCGTTGCTACGCGGCCGAGACCCGATGACCGACGCGGTATTACGGGTGCGGGCGACCCACGGAGACGTAGAGCGAGCCGGCTGGGACATGACCCTCTCCCCACCAAAATCGGTGAGTATTCAAGCGCTGGTCGCCGGCGATACCCGCCTCATCGAGGCTACGCGCCTAGCCGCTGAACGAGCCATAGAGGAAGCGGAGCGATGCGCTTTGAGCTATCAACGTGGCGGCAGGGAAAAGGTCCAGACCAGCAACGTGTGCGCCGTAATTTTCGAGCATTACGACGCGAGGGAATCGAAGCACGGGCAGCACGGCCCGATGCCCCAGCTTCATCATCACACGTTTATCACGAATATGACCCAGCGGCCGGATGGGCAATGGCGAGGGCTCGAAACCGACCAGATGTTCAAGGCGCGGCCTTTCGTCGACGGCGTGTACATGACGGAACTTGCCAAAAACGTCCAGCAGCTCGGTTATTCCATCGTGCGCGGTTCTGACGGCTCATTCGAGTTGGCGGGCTTCACACGTAAACAGATTGAGGCTTTTTCTGAACGGTCGCAGGACATCGTTCGGCTCAAAACCGAACGCAGCATTACGAGTCCGAAGGCCGCCCGAGATATCGTGCTGGAGACCCGCCGCGCGAAGCGTGAACATGACCCCGAAGTTCTTAAAGCCGAGCGCGAAGCATTGGCCGCGGAGCACGGAATCTCCCTCGGCAACCACCCTGTAGCGCCGGTCCGTTGCTTTGCCGTTACCCCGGAAGAGCAGGCCCGGCGGTCGCTCGACTTCGCCATTCGCCATACGACGACGCGCTCCGCCGTCGTCGACCACCGAGATATCGCCCTGGCGGCCATCAAGCACGGAATTGGCGCGACCGACCTCGAGCATGTGCAGGCTCGCATGGCTCATCAGCAACGCGCCGGCAACCTCATCGCAGCCGGCAAGTCGCATCTGCACCCGCTCGATAAGTACACCACCCGGGAAATGGCGCTCCTTGAGCGTGAGAATCGGACGCTCGTGCGGGACTGGATAAACCATGGCCGCCCCATCGCCGGTATCGCTATCCGGAGTGCAGTAGACGGCACAATCTCATCCACCGGAGGACACGAAGTCCGTGAATGGGCAGCCGCCCGGAAGCTTCTCCCCGACCAGACCGAGGCTGCAGTTCTCACCCTCACCATCCCCAAATGGGCGAGCGCGATCGAAGGATTAGCCGGGACCACCAAGACCACATTGGTGGGCGCTGTGAAGGAATTTGCAGAGGAACACGGCTGGACTGTGCGCGGCTTCGGCACCACAACCGGCGCGAGAGACGCCCTTTCCGAGGCCGGTGTAGATAGCTGGACAATCGCCAAACTGCGCGCAAGCACACTACCACCGAAGCACGGGCGAGAGCTTTGGATAGTGGATGAAAGCAGCCTGCTCGCCACCGTACCGGTCAACGCGCTCCTCAAGCTCGCGCAGGATCGTAGCATTGAACGCCTGCTATTCGTTGGCGACCAGCGCCAACATCTTGCGATCGAAGCGGGCTCGCCAGTGCGGCAATTCCTAGCCGACAACATGGCCGTGGCCAAACTCATCACCATCCGCCGCCAACAGGATCCAGAACTTAGGCGGGTAGTCGAACTCAGCGCCGCCGGCCGGACTGGCGAGGCTATCGACCTGCTCACCGAACAGAAGCGTATCGTCGAGGTCCCGGACCCCGCCAAGCGATACGAAGGAATCGCCGCCGAGTACTTGGATGCCTACGAAGGCAAGCAGAACTGCCTCGTTGTTTCACCCGCAAATGACGAGCGAAAAGCCATCAACGACACCATTCGTTCGACGCTAATCGCTCATCGGTACGTTGCGAGCATTGGACGGGAACATCAGATCCTCATACCGCGCGAACTGACGCCCCCTCAACTCCAGCACGCGAGGAGCTATCGGGAGGGCGATGTTTTGTATTTCAGCCGAGGCAGCAAGGCCCAGCAGATCCCCAAGCGCGGCTACCTCACCGTCGAGGCTGTGAACGATGAGAGCTTGACGCTCCGCGCCGAAAATGGACGCCTAATCCCGTACGACCCGACCTCACTCAAGGGAGTGCAGGCCTACACCGCCGAGACTCGTACTATCGCAGTCGGCGACCGCCTCCAATGGCGCGAGCCCGACAACCGCCGGCGCATCGCCAACGGCGAATACGCCACCATCAAGAAGCTCGATAGCCGCAACATCCAGGTCAAATTCGACAAGGGCCGGACAGCGGCTATGCCGCTATCCGAGGCGCGGAAGGTCGACCTCGGCTACGCCAGCACCAGCCACGCGAGCCAGGGTTCCACGGTAGATCGCGCCATTCTCCATATCGACAGTAGCCGCAGCCCCGAGATCGTCAACCAGCGAATGTTCTACGTGGGCGATTCCCGCGAGCGCATCGAGCTCCGGGTCTACACCGATAACGTGAGAGCTATGCGCCGAGCCGTCGCCCGGACTCAGGAAAAGGAACTCGCTCTCGATCTCGTGGAGAAGCACCAGCAGCGGCAATCAACCGCCATGAGGATATGAGGTAAACATCCATGAAGAAGCAGCCGTTATCTAACCCTCCAACCGACGCGGAAATCCTCGCATTCTCAAACACGGTACTTTTCATTCACAGATTACCCGACGGGCGCCGACTGATGGACGAAGTTAAGGAGTTATCCTAATGGAATCATTAACTAGCGGATGGCGGCACTTCCGGCTGTTAGCGGATTATGCAGCGGTCAGCCCTTGGCTTACTCAAGCATTCGCTCGTTCTCACGTTGTCGAGTTTCCCTTTGCTATCGGGAATGAGCGCGACACAATCGACCAAATACTCCCCTCAGAATCGTGGTTACCGCGAGGTACTAAGAAAATATTGCCAACATCCCCCGGACAGCGCTTTACAGAATGTCACTTTGATTTTACAGGCATGAGGCCGCCTTACCCGGATCTTGTGATGTTGGGTTCTTCGAAGAACTCTTACGACTTTATCTACTTACGCAGCATATCTCGCGGGGCCCACGGCTTCGAACAAGAACTAGCTAATTACTACGAATATGATCGCAACAGCCTGGATGTCTTAATTTCCCTCCATGCGATTACGAGACATAAATATGAAGACCGCATCCCCGCCCTTCGCGCTATATACAATTTCGGTTTATCCGATACAGCTTCACGCTTTTATCCATCAGTATTGGACGACGTGGCCATGCGAGGCGTGCAAGACGATGTTGCTGCATATGTAGCAGAGGAAAACCAGACAGTATTGCCGGTCACTGAAGAGGTGGCTGAAGCAATTTATACCCGCATGCTCCAGCTCCAAACACAGATTTGCGGCTTTCCCCGTATTCCAATTGCATCCCGACGTAAAGCGGTCGTGCTACGAGAATTAGACGACCATTGTGCGTGGTGGAACGATACGGTGACGGAGTTCGTCGCCGGGATGTCTCTACTTAATTGCAACAATATTGTCGAACAGCAAATCGCCCCTCCTCCGCTTAATCGGGCGGCTCGTCGCCGAGGCGAGACTGCGCCGCCGTATCGGTATCACATCCTAAAAGTGCGCCCATTTGGTTCTCGTAAAGAGCGAGATCTGATAACCGACAACGGGCAATTGATGCCCCTGCATTGGGTAAAAGGACATTTTAAGTCATACACGCCTGAACGTCCCTTGCTAGGTCGATTCTCGGGCCGTTTCTGGTTCCAACCACATCTCGCCGGCCGGGATACGGAACGGATCGTCGCGAAAAGCTACCAAGTCACGACATCAGAATCGAATCGGACCAGCACGTCAACCATTGCCGGGAAGCCCTCACAAGATACACACAACAATTGACCGTCCGCCTCTTCCGCAAGCGCGCCCTCGAAGACGCTGTCACGCTCGCCGTTTCGAGCCAGCCGGTCTCCGGAAATCTATCCCGGCACCCAAATCGAGGGTGAGGGCGCCGGGAATGATGTTCTTCAAGTCAGTCAGCAATGGCCTGCCGCGAGAGCGATAGCGGAGGTTTCCATGCAATCATTCGACCAGGCGCTCGAAGTAATCGCCGGCGTCATGCGCGACGGCGTAGCTAAACATCCCGACAACGAATGGACTCGGCGCAGCATCGAGTACCATCTTGGCCGGGCTGAGGAACATCTGCGGCTCCTGCGTGATGGCGAACAGCTTGAAGACCATCTCGCTCATGCCGCAACACGCCTGCTGATGGCCTTAACCTTGAGGGAAATTAGCTAAAACGACGAAGCCCCGCCGCCGGAGCGGACGCGGGCCAAGGAGGTAGATAACAATGGGACTGAAACTTGCCCGAGTTGTAACAACCGTGGACCTCACCTTGCCGTGATCTGTGGCCCGAATGGCTGCCGCGAGACGATACGCGCCTGCGATTTCTGCGGCGGCCTCGGCATCGTCGAGGTAGAGGCGGCTGACCGCTACCGCCGGGGCCGCGTGCTGCGGCAGACGCGGGTACACAAGCGCCATCTGACCCAGGAGCAGCTCGCGCACGTCCTTGGCATCAGCCCGATACTGCTGAGCGATATCGAATGCGGACGGGCCGATATGCCGGACACGGTCGATCCGCGACTGCTGGAGGCACTCTGAGGAACTTCCCTTAGCGGTCGTCATTTTCATGGCCGCGCCGGTCATTATCCGCGTGGTCAAAATCATCACCGTCGTGGAATGAGGCGACGCTTCAACCGCCCGCGCAACTGACAAGGAGAACACTATGTCGGTCAACAAAGTGATTTTGGTCGGTAACCTCGGGCGCGATCCCGAAGTGCGCGCCACCCCATCAGGTCAGAGCGTCTGCAACTTCTCGCTGGCCACTACCGAGCGCTTCACCGGTCGCGACGGCCAATCCCGCGAACAGACGGAGTGGCACAACATCGTCGTCTGGGGAAAGCCGGCGGAGGCCTGCGGGCGCTATCTCAAGAAGGGGAGCCAGGCTTACATCGAAGGCCGCATCACCAGTCGCGAGTACGAGGCCCGCGACGGCAGCGGCAAGCGTCACCGCACCGAAATCGTGGCGCAACGCGTGCAATTCCTCGGCGGGCGCCCTGCCGCCGGCGCTGACGATGCCGCGCCGGACTTTAACTCCGGCCCCGATATGCCGCCCGCGGCGGATGACGACGATATTCCATTCATCATCGCTCTCGATATGCCGCCCGATCGTCAGTTCCGCGTGTAGTAATAATGCTCCAGTCAGCATGTCATGGTGCGTTATGCCCGCTGGAAGGACGCCAGCAGCTCTATCGCCGCCCTCCCCCGCCGCCGGCTGGAAATCACCGTTCCGCCCGCCACGCTGATGGCTGAAATCGGACTGCAGGCCTCCAGCACCAGCGAGT
>WNFG01004178.1_pt1 | contig 13840 bp, 14 predicted proteins | sample 5400431 | NCBI WGS metagenome assembly WNFG01 (sample SAMN13153346, study PRJNA577476) | soil metagenome | isolation source: 120 cm saprolite under Douglas fir tree site 2 hole 3 replicate 2 | place: USA:California | collected 2015-04-18
CCCATGAACCTGCCCAACGGTGTGCGGGTGGCGGAAACGATGACAACCTGGTCGGAAGCTGTGGCCATGATGGGGTTCCTGTTCAGCTAAAAGCGATTGCGTTATATGACGATTATCATCTATGATAGGCTACGTGAAATTGCAACGGACTGTTGACCAGTTGGGTCGAACGCCGTCCCGGATTTTGCGGAACGAATATCAACCATGGCGAGGCAGCGTCCGTGACTGAAAAGCCAATTGCCATTGTTACAGGCGTCGGTCCCGGCACCGGGTCAGCGATTGTGCGGCGCTTCGCGGCCGGAGGATTTCGCGTGATCGCTCTGGCCCGTTCGCCGGATCGTATCCATGCTCTTGAGGGAGAGCTCCCGGACACCCACGCGATGATCTGCGACGTTTCTAGCGAGAGCCAAGTCGTCTAGCGAGAGCCAAGTCGCGGACGCTGTTGCCAACGTACGCAAATCGTACGGCACCCCAAGTGTCCTCATACATAATGCGGTAGGGGGAGGGTGGGGAATATTTCTCGAAATCGAGCCGCAGATGCTCGAACGGAATTTTCGAGTGAATGTCATGGGCCTCTTGTATCTGGCGCGCGAATTGGCGCCGGATATGATCAAGGCGGGTCAAGGCACGATCCTGGTCACCGGCAACACCTCCGCAATTCGCGGCAAGGCGAATTTTGCAGGCTTCGCGCCGACCAAGGCCGCCCAGCGTATCCTATCGGAATCGATCGCGCGCGATCTCGGACCGCGTGGTATCCATGTTGCCTATTTGCTCATCGATGCCGTGATCGACGTGCCGCGAATGCGTGAACGTCTGCGCGATGCGCCGGACGAGTTTTTTATCAAGCCATCCGCAATCGCCGATGAACTGTTGCACCTCTATAACCAGGACCGCTCAGCATGGTCATTCCTCACGGAGCTTCGTCCTTTCGGAGAAAATTGGTGAGATGCAAAATGTCTCTCTTGCCTCCCGACCTTTCTCGAATTTTCTGCGGAGCCGGCAATGCGTTACGTGAAAGAACATAAGCTGCAGACCCGGAGCCGTATCGTCGAAATGGCCTCCTATGGTCTGCGTCAGAACGGCGCCGACGGCGTGAGCGTGGCCGACTTGATGAAGCTCGCCGGTCTGACGCATGGCGGCTTCTACTCTCACTTCGAATCGCGCGACGCTCTCGTTGTCGAGGCGTTTGCCCTGGCTATGGATCGGACTGTCTCTCGTTGGTTGGAACTTACGCGGGTAATGCCCGTCGAGGAACGATTCGATGTTGTCGTGGACGCGTATCTAAGCCCCGATCATCGTGACAATCAGCAAAGCGGTTGCGCACTTCCGGCCTTGGGCGCCGATATCGCGCGTTCAAACCAAAAAGCGCGCCGTAGATTGGCAAGGAAGCTCGAAGAAATGATCGATGTGCTTGCTCGGCTACTCCCGCAAAAATCACCGGCGGAGGCTCGCCAAGTCGCTACCGGCGCGATTGCAACCATGATGGGCTCGATCGTGCTCGCGCGGGCGGCCGGCAACAAGATGCTGTCTGACGATATTCTTCACGCCGGTCGGCAGGCGGTACGCAATCAAGCCGCGGTTCGCACTGCCAAGTAGATAGCGTGGGGAATGAGGTCAGTAGAAAAAGGAAGGGAATCGGGAGGAGCGATCATGACGGAACGTGTGAAAACCGAAATAGCCGCAGGCATCATGACGTTGACGCTGGCCCGGGCCGACAAGAAGAACGCCCTGAGCAACGCGATGTACAGCGCCATGTCGGATGGGCTGGAGCGCGCCGAGAAGGATCCTTCCGTGCGGGTGGTCCTGTTCCAGGGAGACGGCGACAGTTTCACGGCCGGCAACGACCTCGCCGATTTCAGCGCCCAGGCGAACGGCAAGGACACTGGCGAGAGCCAGGCGTTTCGATTCATCGGCAATCTCGGCAAGGCGACCCGTCCGCTTGTTGCCGCCGTGCAAGGCAACGCTGTCGGCGTCGGCACCACAATGTTGCTCCATTGCGACCTGGTGTTTCTGGCCGATACCGCAAAGCTGATGACACCGTTCGTCAACCTGGCACTGGCTCCGGAGGCGGCCTCAAGCTGGCTATTGCCTGCCAGGATCGGGCACGTCGGCGCCTACGCGATGTTTGCGCTCGGAGAACCTCTCGATGCAGCCACCGCATTGGCCTGCGGTTTGGCCAACGCCGTGGTGCCGGCAGCGGATCTGCGCGCCAGGGCTCGACAAGCCGCCGAGGCTCTTACCAAACGGCCGACCGGCTCGCTGAGCCAGACCAAAGCGTTGATGCGCGAGATGGACAAGATCGCCGCTCAGATCAGCCGGGAAAGCGCGTTGTTCCGCGAGCGTTTGCAGACCGACGAGGCGCGCGAAGCGTTCGCCGCGTTTGCCGAGCGTCGTAAGCCTGATTTTTTTCGAAAATGGCGGGGAGATCGACCGCAACCGCTGCGTCGCAACCATAATGGGCCTTCGAACCTCACCAGGGGATATCACCATGACAACCGGTACATGGCACAAGACAGCCTGCAATCTTTGTTATGTAAATTGCGGGATCGAAGTACTGGTCCACGAGGGACACATCGAGAAGGTCCGAGGCGACCGTTCCAGCCCAAAATCGCAGGGGTATCTCTGCAACAAAGCGGCGCGCATCCCTTATTATGCGCACCACAAGGACCGGCTCACCACTCCACTGCGCCGTCGCGCCGACGGCGGGTTTGATGCGATCAACTGGGAGGTGGCGATCGCCGAAATCGCCGAGCGGGTGCGAAATCTCGTCGACCGGCATGGCGGCAAGAGCATGGCGCTCTATGGTGGTGGCGGCCAAGGCAACCACGCTGGCGGCGCCTATGCCGGTGCGTTCTTGCGCGCACTCGGTTCGCGCAATGTCTTCAACGCGTTGTCGCAGGAGAAAACCGGCGACTTCTGGGTTAACGGCCATATGTTTGGCAGCCAGACCTGTCACACTTCTGAGGATGTGCACAACTGCGATCTCTTGCTCGTGATTGGTGCGAACCCGTGGATCGCGCATGGTTTCCCTAATGCCCGCGACCATCTTAATCACATTCGGAAGGACCCCGCGCGCAAGCTTATCGTCGTTGATCCACGCCGATCAGAGACCGCGCAGATGGCCGATCTGCATCTCGCGGTTCGCCCGGGTACTGACGCGTTCCTGCTTGGCGCGCTGTTGGCCACACTGGTCCGATCGGATTCGATCGACCATGACTTTATCGGGGAGCACACGGTCGGCTTTGCGGAGGTAAAGCAGGCTCTGCTGGAGATCCCTATTAGGGAGTGGGCTGCGGCCGCGGAGATTTCTCTTGCCGATTTAGAGCGCTGTGCATCCATGATAGCGGCCGCAAAGGCGATGGTCGTGCGGGTCGAGCTCGGGATCCAGCAGGGGGTCAATTCGACGCTCAGTTCCTACCTCGAGAAGCTATTGATTATGCTTTCCGGCAGTTTTGGCCGCAAAGGTACGAACCAGTTACATAGCTGGCTGCAGCCCCTTTGGGGGAGTTCTCCTAGTCAGAGATTCTCGCCGACTGGCGATGAGGTCATTGCCGGTCTTCTGCCACCCAACATCTTCCCCGATGCGGTGCTCAGCGACCATCCGGACCGGTTGCGCGGAGTTTGGATTGACAGCTCCAACCCTGCAAACACCGCAGCCAATACGGAGGCGGTTGAACGTGCACTGCGGTCGCTTGAGCTATGCGTAGTGGTAGATGTTGCCATGACCGAGACCGCGCGGCTCGCGCACTACGTTCTGCCTGCGTCCTCGCAATACGAGAAGACCGAATTCACACTCTTCAACTTCGAGTTCCCGACCAATTATTTTCATGTTCGCGCCGGGGTATTGCCGCCGCTCGACGGCACATTGCCAGAGCCCGAGATCTACACGCGCCTCGCCCGGGCATTGGGCCTTCTGCCTGGCGACAACGCGCTGGCGCCTTTGCGGGAGGCTGCCTGGCGCTCAAGGCCGGAGTTTGCCGCCGCGTTTCGCGCTTTAATGACCGAAAACCCGTCAGCGGCCGCCGTGGCGGCTCTCGTGCTCTACCATACGCTCGGGCAGACGCTTCCCGACGGCACAGCCGCTGCGGCCCCATTGTGGAGCGCGGCGCTTGCTTGCGCCAAGCGGGCGCCGCAAGCGGTACGGCGGGCGATCGGTGCCATGGACGATATTTCGGATGCGCAGCTTGGCGACGCCCTGTTCGACGCAATCGTTGCCGCGCGTCAAGGCACCGCCGTCACCCACCACGAATATCATGAGGTCTGGTCTCTGGTCGGCCATCCGGACCGCAAGGTTCGGCTCGCTATCCCGAGCCTGCTCGAATGGCTCGCACGTCTGGACCCTCTGACCGCCGGTGCTCCGAAAGAATTTCCTTTCATGCTCGCCGCCGGGAATCGGCGCATGTTCAATGCCAATCAGATCTTCCGGGACCCGGCGTGGCGTCGCGACGATCCGGACGGCGCGTTGTTGATTAATTCTGCGGACCTCGGCGAGTTGGGCGCCAAGGATGGTGACTGGATTGCCGTTGAATCGGCTGTCGGGCGCCTTATCGCCCGTTGCAAGACCGACAACTCTATGCGGAACGGTCAACTCGCGCTCCCTCATGGTTACGGTCAGTCGTACCCCGCACCAGACGGCGAGCGTCTCACAAACGGACCGCGGATCAATCTGCTTACTGAGAGTGGCAATCGCGATCCTATCGCCTGCACTCCCTACCACAAGCACGTCGCCGTCCGTCTGTCCCTCGCGCCTGGCCCGGAAGCCGCGACTTACCAGGCGCGATCAGAGCGAATTCACCGAACGGCGGCGGCGGAATAGATGGAAGTACCCCCTAGCCGCCAGTTTCACCAACGACGTTGTCGATGCCGTCGCTCCGACGATGGGCTGATCGGCGCATGTATAAGGAGCGATTTCCGATGAACAATGTCGACCTCGTTAACGTCTTCACATACGAGGAACAGGGGGGCAACCCGTGTCCCGTCGTGGCTTGCGCAGACGGTATGAGCTCCGCCGACATGGAGACGTCGCGCGTCGCTTCGGGCGTGAGTCGGGATTCGTCTTCTCGCCGAAGAGCGGCGATTACGATTTCTTGTTTCGTTTTTTCGTGCCCAACCATGAGATGGAGATGTGCGGTCACGCCACAATCGGCGCGCTCTGGGTGCTGATGCGCCAGGGTCGACTGCCCGCTGATACCGTCCGGATCGAAACCCGCAGCGGTCCGGTAACAGGTTTCGTGACCGTTGGAAGTGATGGTCAGCCGGCGGTGGAGATCACGCAGCCCGCCGGCAAAGTTGTTCCGCTTCGCAGGGATGAGGAGGCGGAGGTTTTGTTGGTGCTGGGTATCGGGCGGGAGGCGCTCGCACCCTTGCCCGTTCACAACGCGGTGACCTCGCGCGTCAAAACCCTGATTCCCATCAACGATCGCGAGCGATTGAACAAGCTTGTGACGAGCGCGTCGGATGTCGAAGCCGTTTGCCGTCGCATCGGCTCGACGGGGTTATACCCGTATTCGACACTCGACGCGGAGGCCCGAACATTCGAGGCCCGGCAATTTCCTCGCTCCTCCGGCTATCCCGAAGACGCAGCGACCGGAATCGCAGCGGCTGCGCTGGTCTTCGGACTACTTAATGACCGATCGGTCGCTCCGGATGACCGTATCATCCGTGTTCTGCAAGGCCGCGCTATGGGGCGCTTGTCCGAAATCAGGGTGCGGGTTGGTTTTGCTGACGGTCGTGCTGTCGGTTGCCTCCTTGGGGGGACGGTCTCGCCGGCGGATGCCGCCATGCAATCCGATGTTGCATGGGCGATCGACGCCGCAATGTGAAAAAAGCATACTCTATGTCGCCGTTTTTTTGAGCTGGCGGTGGCGAAGATGGGGCCGTCGTCACTGCGTCAGGAAGCCACTTGGACGCGGAAATAGGTGGGAAAGCACCGGGATCGTTTCGCTGACCTCGTAGTAGTCCCACTGACCTAGTTGGGCGCACCGCCTGCACGAGATGGAGGACACGCACCATGCGCGTCGGCGCGGAGGTAGCCATTGCGCCCGAATATGTCGCGATAAGAGTTGCTTGATCACGGTCGCTATTCGTCACCCCATATGACCGAAACAGTTGCAAAAATGACGTTGGAGACGTGGTGGTTCGAGGGTAGTTCTTCCAGAACATGGCGCAATCCGCCAGGATGCGTCGAAAGACTTTGGAATGAAACCGTTATGGCGAAAACATCGAATGCGTCAAAGCGATCGCCCGGCGAGGATTGGATCGCCATTGTAAGGAAGAACGGTTCGCCCGAATTCGTCGCCGCGTTCGCGAAGGACCCCGTACTCAAAGCGTCCGTCATGAATCAAACCGGAGCACGACGCCGATGACTGGACCGGCCGAGGCCGACTCTCCCCTCGAGTGGAAGCTGTTCATACGTCGACGCGCGAGCGCGACCCAGGGCGTGCCGCCGGGCAAGGATGATCTGAAATGGGTCGCGAACACGGCGACCCTGATATACGGCAGAACGGATGCGCTTCTCGTCGATGCTTTCCTGTCCGATGCGCAGACCGCGGAGCTCGCCGACTGGATCGCCGCCACCGGAAAGCGACTGTCCACGATCTATATCACCCATGCGCATCCCGACCACTTCTTCGGGCTGAAGCTACTGCGCGATCGGTTTCCCGGGGCGCGGGCGATCGCCGCGCCCCAAGTGGTGGATGCCATGCGGACGGCGCTCGCCCCTGAGTCCGTCGAGAACTGGCGTCGGAGGTTTCCGGGTCTCGTCCCGGCCAGCCTCGTTCCTGCCGAGCGACTCGAAGGCAATGAATTCGACCTCGAAGGCAACAGGATCGTCGTGGTGGACATCGGACACACGGACACCGACAACACCACCTGTCTTCACGTGCCGTTGATCGGGCTCGTTATCGCGGGCGACGCAATCTACAACGGTACCCATCCATATCTCGCGGAGTCCGACGGGCAGGGTCTGCTCGACTGGCTCGATGCTATCGACAAGATCGAGGCATTGAAGCCGCAAGCCGTCGTCGTCGGGCATGGCCCGCTCGATCCCGACAACTCTCCGCGCCACATCCGGGAAACGCGCAGCTACATCCAGGACTTCGTGCGCGTCGACGCAGAAGCGAAGACGGCGCGCGAGCTCTACGATCGGATGCTCGCCCTCTATCCCGACCGCATCAATCCCGGATCGCTCTGGGGCAGCGCCAATGCAGCCAAGGCGCCGGGGCGAGCGAAGGCGCCACGGTGAATCCGTTCGGTATGAAGTAGTCGAAGTTTGGCGGAGCGAGATCGGCGCCAGGTAGTTGAGTCCTTCGCATGTGCTCGAAGCCGTGCACTGCAGTGGCTTTCCGCAGAGGATGTTCATGTCACGCGCGAGCTGCGTTAGTCCGGCAAAAGGTTGCAAGCTCAACCAGGCCAATCCTGATCATCATATTGCTGCCAGTGCCCATGATCGGCGGCATTATACCGGTGCAGACTGAAACTTACGAACACACCATTTCCGGGTTGCTTGGAAAGCGCACCGATCTGTTTTAACATTCGCTATACAGCGTTGCGCCTACTTGATCCACGATGAGGCCTCCGTTTCAGCGGTTGCTCCCTCTTCGCCAAGACAGCGGGCGAATCGACGCCAGCGGCCAACAACAGAACGCGAGCCGCCTCCCGGGCCACGCAGGCCATCTTCGGATCTCTGCGTACGACGGCCGCTGCTATTGCACCGTCAACAAGCAGCATGAGTTGCATGGCCAAGCTCTCCGGATTAGCTATTTCCAGCCGGCTCAACAGTTCGCGGAACCAGGTGCGGCTTTGGTCCTTGAAGGCGAGAGCGATCTTGTTGGCGGCGTGGCCCGGCTCTTTCAACTCGGCGACAGCGTTCACGAACGGACAACCGCGAAATCCGTCGTCGGCAAGGCTGCGCTCGAGTTGATCGAAATTTCCCAGGATTTGCTCTGCCGGGGGTAGTTCGGAGACTGCGGTCGGTCTGAGGCGACGGGCCAGATAGGCGACGATGAGGTCGTCCTTGGACGGGAAATAATTATACAACGTTCGCTTGCTGATCCCGACCTCGGACGCAATCGTGTCCACGCCCACCGCTCGGATGCCCTCGCCATAAAACAGGCTATCGGCCGTTTTGAGGATGCGTTCTTGCATAACCACCTTGCCGGCGGATCTTTCCATGAGCGTACAGACCTGTGTAACTTCATTTGCCGGCCGATTCGAGACCCTGCGTCGCCTATGCCAATCCCAATAGGCGCTGCGGTCGTGCCACTGCGCGGTGCAGTCGCAAGAAAGACTGCGTCGACACCGACGCATAATCAGTTCAGTAGATGCCGAGCGGGAGACGCCGGCTCCGCGACCCACGCGCGACAAAAAGCGGCCGCGATCTTTCCTCGGGATATCTCCTTTTCGGAGTAGGCCGGGAATTTCGGCAAATGTTCGTCTTGGGGGCTATCGGTAACGAATGGCAGCATCAAAAATCCAAGATATTCTCCGGACGCGGAAAGTGCAGTCGGATCGCCGATCAGAGCAGGGCGCGTCGCCATGCCCTTGGGGCTGCCCGCACGCCAATGTAGTTCGCGGAACTCTTGCCGTTCGACCGGCGGTTTGGACAGGATGCGGACGGCACTTTCATAGGAGATGAGGTACACGTTGTGGTCCCGGGTAAGCGCGAGATTGGCATCCCGCAAACCTTTAAGTTCGGTCAGGATCGGAGCTTTCGACGAAGGATTGGTCAAGGCTATCGCCGTCAGTCCGAAGAGCGCGTCGAAAAGCATCATGGGATGTTTGGCTTGCGACAGCCTCCGTAGATAGTCCTCCACGACGGACTCGCCGAAGGTGGCCGCCGACCTCGCTGCGATTGCAGCAAGCCAAAACGTACGTTCTCTTAGGAGCACGAAACTTGGAGTCCAGTTCTTCCATGCGAAGCTATTGGCCATATTCGCAAGCCAGGGGCGAGCCTCGTTGCTTGAAGCGACCAAGGTAAGTTGGCCCAGCGCATGGACGAGCTGCCAATAGGCGTGCAGGCTCGTGGCGCCGATTCCTGGCGATCCGCTCAACTCTAGCCGAACCACGGATCGAAGCGCATCGAGAACCTGAAGGATCCGCATCGCAGACTTGTAGGCCATCTGTTCCAATAGAGGCGCCCACTTGAATATCTCGTTGAAGTTTGACCGCGATTGTATGGGCGATGGTTGGAAGAGCGCTTCAAGAATATTGTACGAATCTCTCGTTGCGTGCGTTCGTTGCATCGAATCCTGCAGCGATCGTTCGAACTCCGGCAGTGTCCGAAGTACTTCATCAAGATCGATGGCTGATAATCCGGCCTGTCTTTTGCGATCCACAGTGCAGCCTTGCCCTCCGACCTTGAGCCAGCTCTGGTTCTTTAGCTGACCGATCAAGAACTCCTGACCCGGATCGATCGCAGCGATTTCGCCCAGTCGCCCCCGAAGTGGGGCATCTCGCGTGATGGCCATTGCGACGGCTAGTTGCGTGACCATTTCGGTGCGCGCAGCCCCCAGCAGTTCGACCATCATTTCGATATCGCCATTCACCTCTAACATTTCGCCATGTGCTCTCGTCGTCTCCGAAGACGCTTGACGGGTGCGTTTCGGAAGCGCGAAGGCTATGCGATCAAAGCTGTGCACTAAACGACGTTTTGCCCACGTTTCGGGACATCGCATGCTTCGACATGGCGACGGCACTACGGCAAACATGCGTGTGGTGTCGAGGAACGTCGCGTGGCTCCCGCGATTAAGCGCGAGAGGTTCAGGGCTATCGCCATGTTCGAAAATATTGCGCGAGATGGTGCGACCGCCAGGAATTCCGCCGGAGGACTGTGGAGCTTCGACCTTCTTATCGTCGGAAGGACTCGATGATCGCCTCCGCCATGGCCAGGAACCGCGAACTTGGACCTTCCGGTCCGACGCTCTGCCGGCTGGCACGGGCCCCTTCGAGCAGTATCGATAAGGTGTCGGCCAGGAGTTCGGCCCTCGCGATCCCCGCCTTGCGACAAAGCTTGGCAAGCCAGTCTCGATATTCGGTCTTGATATCCTCGATGAACTTGCGCGCGGGATGATCTTCCTCGGTCAGCTCAACAGCGGCGTTCGTAAACTCACAGCCGCGGCAATCGTTGGCGAGGCGCTTTGCCACGCGCGCGAGCCAAAATCTTAGCTGTGCAAGACCGTCTTCAGGACTGCTCGCCTCGATCTCAGCCCAGGATTGTCTGGCTTCCTCGGCCCTGGAACGCAGACACTCCATGATCAAATCGTCCTTCGAAGCGAAGTGGCGATACAGCGTCGTCTTGTTGGTGCCCGCCACTTCGGCGATCGTATCGATGCCGACCGCGCGGATTCCACGCCTGTGAAACAAGTCTCGCGCCGTCGAAACAATCCTTTCGCGAGGACGGGGCGACGTCCGGCCGCTCTGCATAAAGGCTCCTTCGGAAATCCGAGGTCCACGCCTTGACTTGGACGTGACCGGTCAGTAACTATTTGGGTTAATTACCGATAACCTCCTGTCACTTTCGCGTCAAGATGGTTCGGGGGACAATATCGGGCGGTGAGGAGCCGTCTTTGAAAATCGGCGCTTGGTCAGCGGTTTGCCTATGAAGCTGGAAATGCTGCACTGCAAGATACCGGCCCCCGAGGAGCAAACTACGAGATGCAAACTAGTAGCCCGAGGCGAGTCGGCTGGTGTGTGGCAGCGCGTGCAAGCCAAGCGGCAAATTCTGCTGTCCCGGCGGTGCGGCCTCATCGAAACCGACCCCTCGTGAGCGGATCCCGTTTCCGATGGTGAATTTCCTCGTTGAACGTCCGATCTGGGCGCACCCACCGATAGTCGGCGGCTATCAGCCGAATGCAACAGCCCAACCAAGATCGAACCTCCCATGAATGCGACTGGCGTTGCCGCCGGAGCCCCCTTGGCCACCCTGGAGAGATCAAGCCGATGACGGAAGAGAAGCTCGCAAAAAAGACGGTCACCGTTCGTGGACAAAACATCGCGTATCATGAGCGCGGCGAGGGACCGCCGATCCTGTTCCTGCACGGCAATCCCACCTCGTCCTATCTGTGGCGCAATGTCATTCCCGAGCTCGAGGGGCTGGGCCGTTTGATCGCGCCGGACCTGATCGGCATGGGGGACTCGGACAAGCTGCCGAACGTCGGGCCGGACACCTATCGCTTCGTCACCCATCGCGATTATCTCTGGGGCTTCATCGACGGCGTGATCGGCCCGGCGGAGGCCGTGGTGCTCGTCATTCACGATTGGGGCTCGGCGCTCGGCTTCGACTGGGCCAACCAGCACCGCGCGCGCATCCGGGGCATCGCCTACATGGAAGGGATTGTTCGCCCGCTGGCGGGCTGGGACGAGTGGAGCGAAGCTGCGAGGCCGGTGTTCCAGGGCTTTCGCTCCGACAAGGGCGAAGCCATGATCCTCGATCGCAACTTGTTCGTCGAGCGGGTGCTGCCCGGATCGGTGATCAGAAAATTGAGCGAGACCGAGATGACGGAATACCGCTGGCCGTTCCTCAACCGCGAGGATCGCTGGCCGATGCTGACCTGGCCGCGCCAGATTCCGATCGGCGGCGAGCCCGCCGATGTGGTCGATATCGTTCGCGCCTATAGCGAATGGATTCCCGGTACAGAATTTCCAAAGCTGTTCATCAACGCCGAACCCGGCGCGATTTTAACGGGCAGCGCGCGGGAGTACTGCCGGGCCTGGAACAATCAGACCGAGGTGACTGTGTCGGGATCGCACTTCATTCAAGAAGATTCCGGCCCGGCCATCGGCCGCGCGGTGGCGAACTGGATGCGGGGTTTTGCCTAGGGCATTCTTCGGTCGACTCTGAGCGATGGCGGCCAAGCACACCCACTCCGTCATCCGAAGATTCCGACTGAAAATGCATCGAGCTATTTCAAGCTGCAACTGGCGCGACGCCTTCGACTATGCCGCGAATGGAGTGCTCAGGTTTGATGGTCAGATGGTTCATGACATGTACGTCGCGCGTAAAAAAGCCCTCAGATTCGAGCGGTCGCTGAGACTACTATGACATCGTCTCGACTATTCCGGGGGATCAGGCATACCGACCTTTGCAGCAGAGCGAGTGTCCTTTCATAAAGAAAATGAACCGCAAACATTCTCGGTGTGCCGAAAGATTTAGCAACTCCGTAGATAGTCCGGACATAAAGTGTCCGACCTATTAGGCATTCAGGAAGACTGTCTATGGTTTTGTGATTCTCGGCCTAAGAGGGGATGATTTCGTACCGCCTCCTACGGTCTCGGATTTTGCAGCAGCACATGGCGCAGATACCATGGTTCGGTCCAAATGCTTATCACCCTTTGTGTCCCGTCGAAGATATTTGAGAACTCCGCAATTGTGCTATCGAACTGAAACTCGTCGATACGGTCCACTTTGTTTGATGTGCTCTTGACGAAATCCGACGCCTTGTCGGTCGGATCTGCCAACGCTCGAACCCAGAACTGTCCGAGGTCTCCTGTGCGGTCATGCCTTGCTCCATATCGACTGTGGCAAACTGGGCATTTTTATAGGGCCCCGGGATGGCGTGGGCGTTCGCCGAGAATGACCGAACGACCCTGAAGGCGAATTCGCCGTTTTCGGTATTTTTTGCGAACACGAGCAGGATCGCGCCGCGGTCCTGCTCGCCCACTCGTGCCTCACCATCTGCGTTGTAGTGTACCGTCAGCAATCTGTTTCGGAACGCTACCATGAAATTCGCGCCTTCAGAAGGACCGGGAGGCATCGAGGCTACCTGCCACGACGCGGGCAGGAGTTTCTTAGCCTGTTCTGGTGAGACGGCGAACGTTAGTTGGACGCGCCGCTCCACGTCATACTCGACAAGATGCTGATCTGCGGAAGCAGAAGCCGATGCCGATTGTGTCATTGCGAAGATCCATCGTCTTAGTGCTAGGCCTTCGTCGGAAGGCAATCACGTCAGGTTGGCGGTCATAAACTCCGATCGCAACGACCCGAGTCCACGCTCATTTTTGGATAGTTCGGGCGACGAAGGTTTCTCGGACTGCTGTTCCGACAATAAGGTTCGATCCTTCAGGCAGACCGATGAACGCATTCGTTCAGAACTTCAATCTGTCGGCAAAGTCTTCGCGGTGCTTGATATCGCCACTTTTTGATTTCAGGCCGGAGACAGCATAAGGCTTCCTTCGCTTGATCCAGTGGCGGAGTGTCTGAGATCACAGGAATACGCGGCGGCAGGTATCCGAACGCTGCGAGGAGATGCATTCTCTCCCCAAGCAGCGATGGTGAGTCGGTAGCAAAAAGATACGGTCACTTGCGGCCACCTCAAACGTCATATACGCAACCTTTTAGGACACGTATCGGGAGAACCTGCCCGTGTTGAAGGTTGTTCAGCTTTAGCTGAACGTCAGTAACCGCGAGACCTAAGTTGGTGTTGCGCCAAGTTGGCAACTACAATTGCTCGACGGAGAGCCGGGCGTCGAGATTGGCGTGTCATAGCCCAACGCGTTTTGGAATTTTTGCGATCGATCGGGCCAAATCGGCAAATTGGGCTTCCGCGAAACTTGCGGCTCTTCGACGTCTCAAAAGGTGGCAGATATGACGTTCTAGACGCGTCCCTGATAGCTTAGTTTAGTCTGGGTTCCCAAATGAGTTCCAGCACGATAAGGCCGCGAACGCTACGAAGCTGAAGCTAGAGTCGCTAACAAAAATCACTGAGGAAGCTGAAACAAAATGAATTCAAAAGCCGTCACCGTGAAAGTCGCGGTCCTGGACGACTATCCGAACCTGGCCATGCGAATGGCCGATTGGTCCGCCTTGAAAGACCGCGCGACAATAACGGTTTTTAACGATCAC
>WNFG01003406.1_pt1 | contig 13838 bp, 8 predicted proteins | sample 5400431 | NCBI WGS metagenome assembly WNFG01 (sample SAMN13153346, study PRJNA577476) | soil metagenome | isolation source: 120 cm saprolite under Douglas fir tree site 2 hole 3 replicate 2 | place: USA:California | collected 2015-04-18
GCCGGTGCAGGCGGTGAGGGGAGTGAGCCTCGACCTGCACGAAGGCGAGATCCTGTCGCTGGTGGGCGAATCGGGCTGCGGCAAGACCACGCTCGGCCGCACCATCCTCGGCTTGCAGCGCGAGAGCGGCGGCGACATCCACCTCGATGGCCGTCCCGTCGGTGACCTGTCACCCGAAGCCGCGCGCCGCGCGCGACGGGTGATCCAGTACGTGCATCAGGACGCGGGCGCCGCGCTTGATCCCTGGTGGAGCATCGGCCGGACCCTGGAAGAGGGCGTGCTGATCCACGGCGTCGGCGACCGCGCCGAGCGGCGCGAGCGCGTGGCGGCGATGCTGTCGGCAGTCGGCCTCGAGCCGGTCTCGAGTCGGCGCTATCCCCACGAGTTCTCCGGCGGGCAGCTCAGGCGCGTGGCGCTGGCCCGCATCCTCCTGTTGCAGCCGCGCATCCTCATTCTCGACGAGCCGACCTCGGGCCTCGACATGTCGGTGCAGGCGACGGTGCTCAATTTACTGCTGGATTTGCGCAAACGATTTTCCCTCACCTACCTGTTCATTTCCCACGACCTGTCGGTCGTCGAGCGTCTGTCGGACCGGGTGGCGATCATGTATCTCGGCCGCATCGTCGAGAGCGGCCCGGCCAAGGCCCTGTTCGCCAACCCCACGCATCCCTACACGCGCACTCTCTTGGCTGCGGCCCCGCGATTGAACGGCCGGCGCGCCACCGACCACGGCGCGGTGCGCGGTGATCCGCCGAGCGCGGCGCTGGTCTCGCCCGGCTGCGCCTTCGCCGATCGCTGTCCGATCGCCGACGCGGTCTGCCGTCGCAGGTGGCATGGGAGTTGCTGCGTTGCAGCAGAACCGGGTCACGCGTGGGTGCAGGATGGAAATCGGCGTCTTCATTCCCATCGGCAACAACGGCTGGCTGATTTCGTCGACCTCGCCGCAATACACGCCGAGCTTCGACCTCAACCGCGAGGTCGTGCTGCGCGCCGAGCGCTATGGCTTCGATTTCGCCCTGTCGATGATCAAGCTGCGCGGCTTCGGCGGCAAGTCGCGCTACTGGGACGACAATCTCGAATCCTTCACCTTGATGGCGGGCCTCGCCTCGATCACGACCCGCATCGAGCTCTATGCCACCGTCGCCGTGCTCACCATGCCGCCCCCGCTGACGGCGCGCATGGCGATGACCATCGATTCCATCTCGCACGGACGCTTTGGCGTGAACCTCGTCACCGGCTGGCAGAAGGCCGAATACGACCAGATGGGCCTGTGGCCGGGCGATGACCATTTCAAGCACCGCTACGAGTTGCTCGACGAGTACGCCACGGTGATGACGGAGCTGTGGACCGGCGGGCAGTCCGACCTCAAGGGCAAGTACTACACCATGAACGACTGCCGGCTAGGGCCACTGCCGTCGCGGCCCATCCCGCTGATCTGCGCCGGCACCAGCGATCCCGGCATGACATTCGCCGCCAAGCATTGCGCCTACAATTTCTGCAGCGGCAACGGCCAGATGAACGATCCGCGTGACTGCGCCGATTCGGTGGCGCGACTGAAAGCCTGCACGACGGCCGCGGGCACCGAGACCAAGGCGCTCGCGCTCACCATGATCATCGCCGACGAGACCGACGAGGCGGCGATGGCCAAGTGGGAGCATTACAAGGCCGGCGTCGATCTCGATGCCCTGAGCTGGAGCCGCGCCCAGGCCGGCGCCGACAAGTACGCCGCCGAGAATTCCACCGCCGGCCGCATCCGCCGGCGCGAGCCGCTGCCCAACAGCGGCTCGCGGCTGATCGGTTCCTACGCCACGGTGGCGCGCCTGCTCGACGAGATGTCGGAGATCGATGGCCTGGCGGGCGTCATGCTGACCTTCGACGATTTCGTGATCGGGGTCGAACAGTTCGGCCAGCGCATCCAGCCCCTGATGCGCAGCCGCGCCAACCTCGCCGTGGCGGCGTGAGTGGACGCCCTTGCCGTTCCTCTGGAGGTGATGGCAAGGCCGCAGCTCGATCTGGAGCTGCGCGGCATTCGCAAGCGCTACGGCGATTTCACGGCGGTCGATGGCGTCTCGCTGCAAGTCCAGAAGGGGCAGTTCGTCTGCCTGCTGGGCCCGTCGGGCTGCGGCAAGACCACGACCCTGCGCTGCGTGGCGGGGCTCGAGGAGCCGGACGACGGCGATATCCTGATCGGCGGCAAGGAGGTCACCAAGGACCCGCCGTGGCAGCGCGACATTGCCATGATGTTCCAGGACTTCGCGCTCTTTCCGCACATGACCGTGGCCAAGCAGGTGGGTTTCGGCCTGGAGATGCTGAAGAAGCCCAAGGCCCAGATCGCCAAGCGCGTGCATGAGGTGCTGACCGCCTTCGAGATCGCCCCGCTCGCCGATCGCAAGCCGGCAAGCCTGTCGGGCGGCCAGCGCCAGCGCGTGGCGCTGGCCCGCGCCATGATCACCGAGCCCAGGATCCTGCTGCTCGACGAGCCGATCGGCGCGCTGGACTACTCGCTGCGCGAGACCGTGATGCTGGAGCTGAAGCTCCTTCAGCAGCGCACCGGCATCTCCTTCATCTGGGTGACGCACGACCAGAACGAGGCCTTCTCCCTGGGCGACCTGGTCGTGGTCATGAACCATGCGCGGATCGAGCAGCAGGGCACGGCCGAGGAGATCCTGCAACGGCCGGCGACGGCTTTCGTCGCGAGCTTCGTGCAAGGCAACAATGTCTTCCGCGGCCGCGTCGTCGGCACGCCGGCGAGCGCCATTCAGGTCGAGACTTCGGCCGGAAGCTTCCTCGTGCCGCGCCCGTCCGCTCGCGTGCCGATGGTGGGCGATGAAGTCTCCTTCTCGGTTCGCGCCGAGCAGGTCACGGACGCGCTCTCGGATCGCCACGCCAACCGGCTGTCGGCGCGCTGCACTGCCGTCGAATATTTCGGTGCCGTCCGGCGCCACGTCTTTGAACGGGCCGATGGCGAGGTGCTGAAGTACGACCAGTTCGGCGCCCATGCCGCGCGCATCGTGCCGGGCCAGATGGTGCAGCTCGGCTGGCAGGTCGAGGAGACCGTCCTGCATGCCGGGGCGCCGCCATGAGCACCATCCGGGTCCGCTCGCCCGCGAGCTACTGGCTGGCCGTACCGGCGGCGGCCTGGATGCTGGGCGTCGTCGTGGTGCCGATTGTGCTGCTGGTCTGGGTGTCGTTCTGGGGCGGCCGCACCTTCTCGCCGGCAAGCCCGCTCACCTTCGACAACTACGCGCGCTTTTTCGCCAACCAGACCTACATCAAGCTGGCGGGGACCACGGTGTTCCATACCGCCACGCTGATGGTCGTCACCGGCGTGCTGGGCTACTGCATCGCCTATTTCCTGGTGATGAAGGTGAAGAGTCCGGGCTGGCGGCTGGCGCTGTTCATGGCCTTCATCATCCCGTTCTGGACCAGCACGCTGATCCGCGCCATCGCCTGGGTGCCGTTCCTCGGCGTCAACGGCGTCATCAACCAGACCCTGATGGCGATCGGTGCCACCCAGTCGCCAATCGAGGCGTTTCTCTATTCGAAGACCGGCATCACCATGGCGCAGGTGTCGCTCTATACGATGATGGCCGCCGGGCCTGTCGTGTACATGCTGAACGCTGTCGCCCCGCAGTGGCGCGAAGCGGCGATGACCTTGAAGGCCACGCCCTTCACGGTGTTCTGGCGCATCGTCTTTCCGCTCACCTTGCCCGGCGTGGTGATCGGCCAGGTGCTGGTGTTCCTCAACGTCATGTCCGACTTCGCCACCGTGGCCACGATCGGCGGCAACAAGCACGCGCTGCTCTCCAACCTTGTGCTGCTGTTCTACGAAAGCTCGCAGATTCGCGCGGCCTCGGTGGTGGCCGTGCTGCTGATGATCTGCATGCTGGTGGGCGTCGTCGTGGCGCTGCGCGTCGTCGACGTGCGCCGCCTGGGAGCGGAACGATGAGGCCCGCAACGATGAGGTTGGCGCGATGATCGGCTGGAAGGGCCGCCTCAACCTCACCGGCTGGATCCTCGGCACCCTGACGGTGATCTTCCTCGCCTATCAATGGCTGCCGATCTTCACCCTGGGCCTGCTGTCGTTCAGCGGCCCGACCGGCGGCACGACCTTCCCCATGAACGGCGCGTCGTTCCATTGGTACCAGGAGCTGTGGCGCGCCACGGTCATGAACGACTTCAAGCCGCCGCTCTTACGCTCGGCGGCGCTGGCGCTCGCCTGTTCGGCCACCACCATCGTGCTGTCGGTGATGGCGGCGCAGGCCATGCGCGGCCAGTTCCGCGGCAACGGCTGGTTCTTCTACCTCATGCTGCTTGGTATCATGGCGCCCGGCATCCTGGTGGGCTTCGGCTTCGCCATCCTGATGCGGCTGATGGATGTCGAGCTGTCGTGGGACACCACGACCTTCCTGGTCCAGGTCTCGTGGACCTTGCCGTTCGGATTCTTGACCATGCTGGCGGTGTTCAACCGCTTCGACAAGCGGGTCGAGGAGGCGGCGCTGACCTTGGGCGCCTCGCGGCTCAGCACCTTCCGGCGCATCACCCTGCCGCTCGTTTTGCCCGGCGTGATCGGCGCCGGCCTGTTCGGCTTCTCGCTGTCCTACGACGAATACGCCCGCAGCATGTTCACCACCGGCCCCGACGCCACCCTGCCGCTCGCCGTCATGGCGCAGCTCGACCGCCAGCTCACGCCGGAAATCTATGCCGTCGGCACCACGACCACCCTGTTTTCCCTGTTCGCCGTCACGCTCTGCACCTTCGCCTTCTGGGCGATGCGGCGATCGACGTCTCTCCGCAAATCCTGAAGGAGGTAGGACCATGCTGATCACACGCCGTACCCTGATTGCCGCCGCCGGCGCATCGACGCTGGCGGCACCCGCCATTGCCCAGACCAAACAGATCAACCTCGCAGGAGCGAGCTACGATATGCGCGAGGCGATCCTGGGCGAGTTCACCAAGCGCACCGGCATCACGCCCAGGCCCTTCGTGAACCCCTCGACGCAGGTCCGCATCGATCGTCTGCGCACCGCGCCGGTCGACATCGTGCTGACCGACGCGCCGTTTGCCGCCTACGCCAACAGCGAGAAGCTGCTGCAGCCGATCGACATCTCGAAGCTGCCCAACTGGTCGCTGATGCATCCGCTCCTGAAGGATGGCCGCGCGACGCCGACCGCGCCGCTGGGCTACGGCGCCAATCCGGGCCGCATGATGTATCTCGACGAGGCGCGCACCAAGGTCTCGTTCGCGCCGATGTTCTTCCAGATGGACTCGATCGGCTACAACGCCTCGAAGATCCCGGCCGAGAACAACACCTTGTCCTGGGGCGAGCTGTTCAACCCCAAGTGGCGCGGCAAGGTGGCGATGTTCGGCATCGATTGGCTGGGCATGCTGAACGCCGCCATGGGCATGCGCGCGCTCGGCCTGTTCAACCCGGTCGACATCAGCAGCATGAGCGAAAAGGAGGTCGACACCGTGGTTGCCTTCCTGAAGGAGAAGAAGAAGGAGGGCCATTTCCGCGCCATGTGGAAGGCCTATGGCGAGCTGGTGAACCTGATGGCCTCGGAGGAGGTCTGGATCGCCGATGCCTGGTGGCCGGTGATCGTCGAGGTCTCGAGCAAGGGCATTCCAGTCCACTACGCCGTCGCCAAGGAAGGCTATCGCGCCTGGTGCAACGGCTACGGCATCTCCGCCAGCAGCAAGAACATCGACGCCTGCTACGAATGGCTGAACTACTGGATGGAAGGCTATCCCGGCGCGCGGCAGTCGGAGATCGGCTATTTCTCGACGGTCAACAACTACGAGAAATACCTCGATCCCAAGCTGGTGAAGGAAGTCTATGGCGGCGAGGGCCGCGACGGCGGCTCGCTGGCCGATCGCGCCCAGCGCGTCTTCGTCTGGAACACGCGGCCCAAGAACCTCGAATACTATACGGAGAAGTGGAACGAGTTTTTGGCCGCTTGAGGTTGCTGCACCGCGTCGATTGAACAGCCGATGTCATCCCGAGCGTAGCGAGGGACCTTTAAGGCCGCAGGAAAGGTCCCTCGCTGCGCTCGGGATGACAGCTATCGCGTAACGACTTCCGTGCGTCGGCCGATCCGCTCTAGTCTCGGCGGGCATGACCCGTCCGCTCACCCTGCTGCTCTCCGCCCACGCCCTGAAGACGTGGGGTACCCGCATTGAGGCCGCTGTTCCACCGAACAGCCTCGCCTTTCGCACCGCCGAACAGGCGCTGGCCGCCGATGTGCCGTGCCAAGCCGACATCGCCTTCATGACCCGTGAGGTCACCGGCAAGTCGAGCAAGGACAATCCGACACCGGAGCTCAAGGGCTTCGAGACGGTGCTGCGCAAGTCGCCCGGCCTCAAATGGCTGCAGATTCATCCGGCCGGCGCCGAACGGCCGATCTATCGCGAGCTGCGCGGACGCGGTGTCAAGGTCACGACGGCGTCGGGCGCCACGGCGGTGACGGTGGCGCACAGCACGCTGGGCGCCCTCATTGCGCTCAACCGGCGCTTCCCGCTGCTGGCCGATGCCCAGCGCCGCCATGCCTGGGAGCCGCGCCTGGGCGAGCGCGCGCCGCGCGATCTAAAGGGTCAATGCGCGGTGATCGTCGGCTTGGGTCCGATCGGCCGCAACATTGCCGCGCATCTGAAGATGCTGGGCATGACGGTCGTCGGCGCCCATCGCAGCGCCGAGCCGGTCGAACCCTGCGACCGCACCATCGCCTATGACCATTTGCTGGAAGCGCTGCCCGAGGCCGACTGGCTTATCCTGTGCTGCCCGGCCTCGCCCACGACGCGCGGCATTGCCAACGCGGCGGCCTTCAAGGTCATGCCGCCGGGCGGCCACTTCATCAACGTCGCGCGCGGCGAAATCGCGGTCGAGAGCGACGTTATCGCGGCCCTCCAAAGCGGCCGTCTCGCCGGCGCCTACCTCGACGTCTTCGAGCGCGAGCCGCTCGATGCCGCCTCGCCGCTGTGGGACATGCCCAACGTCCTCGTCTCGCCGCACACCGCCAGCCATTCGCTGGGGCAGAACGAGGCGATCTTCGATATCTTCCTCGACAACCTTGCGCGCTGGCGCGGTGGCGCCAAGCTGCGCAATGATGTCGACGATCTCGCATAAAGGGGCCTGACATGGACCTTGGATTGAAGGGCAAGCGCGCCGTTGTCACCGGCGGCAGCAAGGGAATCGGCCGGGCCATTGCCGAAGGCTTTGCCAACGAAGGCGCCAGTGTCGCGATCTGCGCGCGCAATGCCGACGACGTGGCGTCGGCGGTCGCCGCGCTCAAGGCAAAGGGCGTAAAAGCCTTCGGCAAGGCGCTCGATGTCGCCGACGGCGCTGCGCTCAAGGACTGGATCGCCGCGAGTGCGGCGGAGCTCGGCGGCATCGACGCGCTGGTGTGCAATGTCAGCGCCCTCGCGGTCGGCGACTCGGCTGAAACCTGGGAAAAATCCTTCCGTACCGACATGATGCATACGGTGAACGCCATCGGCGCGGCCGTGCCGTTTCTCGAGAAGTCCTCCTCGCCATCGATCGCGCTGATTTCCAGCGTGTCGGGCTTCGAGGTCGACTTCGCCGCCGGCTCCTACGGGGCCATCAAGGCGGCGCTGATCCACTACGCCAAAGGCTTGAGCCGGCAGCTCGTCGGCAAGGGCATCCGCGTCAACTGCGTGTCGCCCGGCAACACCTATTTCGACGGCGGCATCTGGCAGAACATCGAGAAAAACCTGCCGGACCTGTTCGCCTCGACGCTGAAGGTCAATCCGACCGGCAAGTTCGGTACGCCTGCGGAAGTCGCCAACGGCGTGGTCTTCCTCTCGAGCCCGATGGCCAGCCGCATCTCCGGCACCAACCTCGTGATCGATGGCGCGCTCACCGTCGCCGTGTAGCCCCGTGTCATCCTGAGCGCAGCGAAGGATCTCGTGCCCTTGGCAAGCGGCGATGAGGTCCTTCGCTTACGCTCAGGACGACATGATTTAGTCCGATGCTAGGAGACTCCCATGCACACGCACGCCAACCACACGATCCATCGCGATCACATCCATCACGGCTGGAACAACGCCTTCCCGCCGAGGCTCAGGATCGCGCCGGGCGAGACCGTGGAATTCGAGACCAAGGACGCGTCCTCCGGCCAGCTCACCAAGACCTCGACGGCGGAAGCGCTGAAGAAGCTCGACCTCGCCTATGTCAATCCTGTGACCGGCCCGGTCTATGTCGACGGCGCCAAGCCGGGCGATGCGCTCAAGGTCACCGTTTTGTCGCTCCATCCGTCGGGCTGGGGCTGGACCGGCAACATTCCGGGCTTCGGCCTGCTCGCCGACCAGTTCCCCGAGGCGCACCTGCATCACTGGAACTACGACCCCGGCCTCAAGCCCGCGATGTACGGGCCGGGCGGCCGGGTGCCGTTGCGGCCCTTCCCCGGCACGATCGGCGTGGCGCCGGCCGCGCCCGGCCTGCACAGCATCGTCCCGCCGCGTAATGTCGGCGGCAACATGGACGTGCGCGACATCACCGCCGGCGTCGAGCTCTACCTGCCGATCGAAGTCGACGGCGCGCTGTTCTCGGTCGGCGACACCCATGCCGCGCAAGGCGACGGCGAAGTCTGCGGCACGGCGATCGAAAGCCCGATCGACGTGGCGTTGAAGTTCGACCTCATAAAGGGCGCCCATCTCAAGATGCCGCGCTACGTCACGCCGGGCCCGGTGAGCGACCATTTCGACAAGCAGGGCTACGAGGTCACCACCGGCATCGGCCCCGACCTGATGACCGGCGCGCGCACCGCGGTGATGGAAATGATCGAGCTTCTGGCCAAGCGCTTCGGCTATTCGCCGATCGACGCTTATATGCTGTGCAGCGTCTGCGCCGACCTGCGCATCAGCTCGATCGTCGACGTGCCGAACTGGGTCGTGTCGTTCTACTTTCCGCGGATCGTGCTGGAGTGACGCAGTGGTGCGCCACCTTGCAGGTGATCGTCGTATCTGACACCTTCTGACCGGCAACGAACAGTCTGGCGGGGTCGAAGCTCGCGCTTTTGTCGCCTGTCATGCTGGCTGCTTGCCTCGTTCACAAACGACCCTCGGCGATGTTGCCGGCGGAACATTCAGGCCCAATGAAGTGCAACCTCCGGGCTCGCCAATGGTTGCAGTGTCATGGGCAGGTGCACGAAACCCGCGGAAGCGGTCGCCGCGGTGGGGGAGGCGTGGGTGCAAGCACCCCGGATCTACTACGTTCATCATGGTCGTTCGGGCGTCCCGGTGGATTGGCGCCGGCAGATCGGCCGCGCCGCCGACCTCGGCTTCGATCATGTCTGCGCCGGGCCGATTTTCGCCGCCGGACGCGATCCTTTCCTGATTGCCGACCTCCAGGCGAGCGATCCGAAGCTGGGCATGGCTGGATCGTCCGAAGACGCGGTGGGCGAACTTGCCGCGCTGTGCGCCGCCGAGCGCTTGCCTCTGTTCCTCGATATCGTGCTCGACCGCTTGGCGGCGGACGGCGCCAGCGCCCGCGCGGCCAATGGCCTCTACGAATGGCGCGATCACGGCGACGTCGTCGATCCTCGCCACGATCCGGGGTTCGCCCATGCGGCGACGGTGCGCCCGGACGCCGGCGAGCGCCTCGCCGTCTGGTGGGCCGAGCATCTGGCGCGCCTGGTACGGGCAGGGGCCGCCGGCTTTCGGCTGGTCGGACTGGACCTGTTGTCGAACGACGCCTTGCGCGGGATCGTCGCGGCGACTCGCGGCCGGACGGCATGTGCCTTGTGGGCTTGGACTCCGGGGCTCAGCTGGTCGCGCCACGCCGGCCTGGCCGGCCTCGGCCTCGACGGCGTCTTCGCCTCGACCCCGTGGTGGGATGGGCGGGCCGCGTGGTACGTCGAGGAGCACGAATCGCTGCGGCGCATCGCCCCGGTCATCGGCCCGGCCGAGGCGCCTTTGCGCATCCCTCCGGTTGACATCGACTTGCGACGACGCATGCTCAGGCTGGCGGCAACCACCGCCGGCGGACTGATGATGCCGGCCGGCTTCGAGGACGAAATCGAGGCGGACGTCCGGCAAGCGACGCGCGAGGTCGGATGCCTGGCAAAACTGTCGATCACGGGCGAAATGCGCCGCCTGACCGGCTCGTCGGCCACGGTGACGGTGTTGGCGCGGCTCGATGCCGCCGATGGTCTGGCCGCACAACGCGGCGTCGCCGTGCTGATCAACAACGATCTCGGCCAGCCGAAGCCGCTTCCCGTCAGCCTCGATCCTCTCGATCCGGCCGCCGCGGCGTTGCTCGGTGCGCCGCGGATGCTGGAGGGCGGGCCGCGTGCCGACCATCTGGCGCCTGGTGAAATAAGCGTGACGCTCTTGAACCGCATCGGCGCCGTGCGCGAGGGCAAGCGGCAGGACCGGCGCGCGGCCAGCGCGGCCGCAGCGCTCTCGCCTGTCGTCATCGATAACGTGACGCCGCAGGTGAGCGGCGGGCCGTTCGCGGTCAAGCGCATCATCGGCCGGCCGATCACGGTCGAAGCCGAGGTCTATGCCGATGGCCACGACATGCTGGCGGCCGAGCTGCTGTGGCGGGCGGCCGACGACAAGGATTGGCAGCGCGTGCCTCTTTTGCCGATCGCCAACGATCGCTGGCGCGGCACGATGATGCCCAAACGCATCGGCCGGCATCTGTTCGCGATCGAAGCGTGGCGCGACGAATACGCCACGCTTTGTCATGCGCTGGACGTCAAGCACCGCGCCGGCATCGATGTCGCGCCCGAGATCGCCGAGGCCAAGGCGTATCTCAAACGGCTGGGACTCGATCAGGTCGTGGCCGCGCTGCCCGGTGGCGATCCCGGCGCTGATGTGGCGCTGCTGACGGCAAGCGAAACCCGGCGCCTCGTCGCCGCGGCGGACGAACGCGCCTTTGCCTGCCGCCACGCGGCCATCGCGGTGGACGTCGAGCGGCCGCAGGCCGAGTTCGCAAGCTGGTACGAGCTCTTCCCGCGCTCCTTGGGCACGTTCGATGACGTCATCGAGGCCTTGCCGCGGATTCGCGACATGGGCTTTGACGTCCTCTATTTCCCGCCGATCCATCCCATCGGCGCCACCAACCGCAAGGGCCGCAACAATGCGTTGAAGGCCGGGCCCGACGATCCGGGCAGCCCCTATGCCATCGGCGGCGTCGAGGGCGGATTCGATGCGATCCATCCGGCGCTCGGCACGCCGCAGGATTTCCGCCGGCTGGTCGTTGCCGCCGCCGAACACGGCCTGGAGATCGCGCTCGATTTCGCCATCCAGTGCTCGCTCGACCATCCCTGGCTCAAGGAGCATCCGCAGTGGTTCCGCCACCGCGCCGACGGCTCGATCCGCTATGCCGAGAACCCGCCCAAGAAGTATGAGGACATCGTCAATGTCGACTTTTATGCCAAGGGCGTCGTGCCGGACCTTTGGCTGGCGCTGCGCGACGTGGTCCTGCACTGGATCGGCGAGGGCGTGCACATCTTCCGGGTCGACAATCCGCACACCAAGCCGCTGCCGTTCTGGGAATGGATGATCGCCGACATCCGCGGCCGCCATCCCGAGACGATCTTCCTGGCCGAGGCTTTTACGCGGCCGACGATGATGTATCGGTTGGCCAAGGTCGGCTTCTCGCAGTCCTATACCTACTTCACGTGGCGCAACACCAAGGCCGAGCTCACCGACTATCTGCGCGAGCTCACCACGACCGACGTCATCGACTATTTCCGCCCGAACTTCTTCGTCAACACGCCCGATATCAATCCCTACTTCCTCCAGACGTCGGGACGCGCCGGCTTCCTCATCCGCGCCGTGCTCGCTTCCACCTTGTCGGGCCTGTGGGGTCTCTATTCGGGTTTCGAGCTCTGCGAGGCCGCCGCCCTTCCCGGCCGCGAGGAATATCTCGATTCCGAGAAGTATGAGATCCGGCGCCGGGATTTCAGCGCGCCCGGCAACATCGTCGCCGAGATTTCCACCCTCAACCGGCTGCGCAAATCCCATCCGGCGCTGCACAGCCATCTCGGCCTCGCCTTCTACAACGCCTTCAACGACCAGGTGATGGTCTACGGCAAGATGACGTCCGCCCGCGAGGACATGGTGCTGGTGGCCGTCAGCCTCGATCCGCACGGCGTGCAGGAAGCCGCCTTCGAGGTGCCGCTGTGGGAATGGAACCTGCCCGATGACGGCGCGGTCGAAGTCGAGGATCTGATGCGTGGGCATCGGTTCGTGTGGCAGGGCAAGATCCAGCGCCTGCGGCTCGATCCGGCCGACCTTCCCTTTGCGATCTGGCGCATCGCGCCGGCGGGAGCAAGACCATGAACGCCCCCCTCAATGCCCCGTTGGCCCCTCCCCAGCTGCCCGTCGCGCAGGACGCGCTGTGGTACAAGGACGCCATCATCTATCAGCTGCATGTGAAGTCGTTCTTCGATTCCGACAATGACGGCATCGGCGATTTTCCCGGCCTGATCTCCAAGCTCGACTACATCGCCGAACTCGGCGTCAACGCGATCTGGCTGCTGCCCTTTTATCCCTCGCCGCGCCTCGACGACGGCTACGACATCGCCGAGTACACCGGTGTCCATCCCGAGTACGGCTCGCTCGACGACGTCAAGCGCTTCATCGAGGAGGCGCATCGGCGCGGCATCCGCGTCATCACCGAGCTGGTGATCAATCACACCTCCGACCAGCATCCGTGGTTCCAGCGCGCCCGCCAGGCGCCGCCGGGATCGCGCGAGCGCGACTTCTATGTCTGGTCGGACAACGACCAGAAGTACAGCGGCACACGCGTCATCTTCCTCGACACCCAGCGCTCGAACTGGACCTGGGATCCGGCAGCCAACGCCTATTATTGGCATCGCTTCTACGCCCACCAGCCGGATCTCAATTTCGATAATCCCGACGTCCTCGACGCGGTGCTGGGCGTCATGCGCTTCTGGCTCGACCTGGGCGTCGATGGGCTGCGGCTCGATGCCGTGCCCTATCTCGTCGAGCGCGAGGGCACCAACAACGAGAACCTGCCGGAAACCCACGGGGTGCTGAAGCGCATCCGCGCCGAGATCGATGCCTCGTTCCCCGGCCGCATGCTGTTGGCCGAAGCCAATCAATGGCCGGAGGACACCAAGGAATATTTCGGCCAGGGCGACGAATGCCACATGGCGTTCCATTTCCCGCTGATGCCGCGCATGTACATGGCGCTGGCCCGCGAGGATCGCTTCCCGATCACCGACATCATGCGCCAGACGCCGCAGATCCCCGACAACTGCCAATGGGCGATCTTCCTGCGCAATCACGACGAGCTCACTCTCGAGATGGTGACCGATTCGGAGCGCGACTATCTCTGGCAGACCTACGCCACCGACCGGCGCGCCCGCCTCAATCTCGGCATCCGCCGCCGCCTGGCGCCGCTTTTGGAACGGGACCGGCGCCGCATCGAGCTGATGAACTGCCTGTTGTTTTCGATGCCCGGCGCGCCGGTCATCTACTATGGCGACGAGCTCGGCATGGGCGACAATATCCGGCTGGGCGACCGCGACGGCGTGCGCACGCCCATGCAATGGTCGCCCGATCGCAACGGCGGCTTCTCGCGGGCCGATCCGGCGGCGCTGGCCTTGCCCGTGATCATGGATCCGCTCTACGGCTACGAGACGATCAACGCCGAAGCGGAAGCGCGCGACGCCCATTCGCTGCTGCATTGGATGCGCCGCATGCTCGCGGTGCGGCGCCAGCACGCCGCTTTCGGGCGCGGCACGCTGCGCTTCCTCTATCCGAAGAACCGCAAGGTGCTGGCCTATCTGCGCGAACTGAACGACGAGGCGATCCTCTGTGTGGCCAACGTCTCGCGCGCGCCG
>WNFG01003129.1_pt1 | contig 13832 bp, 8 predicted proteins | sample 5400431 | NCBI WGS metagenome assembly WNFG01 (sample SAMN13153346, study PRJNA577476) | soil metagenome | isolation source: 120 cm saprolite under Douglas fir tree site 2 hole 3 replicate 2 | place: USA:California | collected 2015-04-18
AAAAGAACCCGAGCCTTCGGTGCGCGCGGTGGTGGGACACTGGCTTTTCGGTTATATCCACCCGTACACGGATGGGAATGGCCGCATGGCGCGCTTTCTGATGAATGTGATGCTGGCTTCGGGCGGCTATCCCTGGACAGTGATTCGCATCAGGGATCGCAAGTCTTATCTGAGCGCCCTGGACCGCGCCAGCATCGAAATGGACATCCATCCATTCACAACCTTTATCGTCCGCCGCGTGCAATGGCACCTCGAGCGGCACGACCTGACATTTCCCGAACCCAAAGAGAGTTTTGTCTTCGAGCGCGACATGGTCCTCTTCTACGGGCGAGATGGCGAAGCGTGGGTGCGGTGCGCCATCACCAGGGAAGCCCTGGACGATCACTTCCAGGGAGACGGTAAGGATAAACTCGAGGTGTTCCGAGCGAACCGCCAGGCCATCGAGCAGGAGGTACGGCGTCAATATAATGCCGGCGACACCGAAGTGGACGGGTCTATTCTCATTCACTCGGGCGATCTACCGGAGTGACAACTCGCGAGCCTGAGACGGGAGTTGTCCCCGCCAATAGCTCCGTTCTTGTTGCGGCGTTCATGCGACTACGCGCGGCAGTGCTACTCAACTGATTCTGTTAGTTCACCATTAAGGGAATGGGGACGCTTGCGTCGGCATTGGCATTGGTCCCGTCGCTCACATTGCTCTCGGTGAAGGCGTAAACCGTCACCGTGTAGGGACCCGGAGGGGTCCCATTGTTAGAGGGAGGTGGATTCATCACGCTGCTTGCCCCGCCGCCGCAACTGGCTAGCGTCATCCCTGCGAGGATCAACAGCGCTGCGGTGGCGTAGGCCGGACTCCACGCGCGCCTTCGCAGGCGCGGCGCCAACGTCGTGACGACAAAAAGGAGAAGTGCGGCGACGATGACAACAGGAAATCGAAATAGCCGCTGGGGATCGAACAGGGACGGAGGCGCAAGCGAGTTTGCGGTCGTGGTAACCGTGACCGTGGCGGTCTCAGGGGCGCCAGCGGGACTGGAATTAACAACATGAGTGTTTAGCGGGTCATTCGTGGCCACCGTACAACTCGCCTTCGGCGCGTTGGTGCTGCAGGACAAATAGACGAAGCCCGTGCCGGGCGCGAGTCCAGGAATCAAGGTGCTGGAATTGCCAGTCGTCGCTCCCGCTTTCACGCTAATGGAAGGAGGATTTGGGAGCGTCGGTTTGGTCACAGTTGAGGCCGAATAATGACGGACATAGTCGGCAATCAGTGGTTGTGGGTTGACGAGATTGGTGGTGGACCCACCCAAGGTTCCGCCGACGGCCACATTCATGAGCAGAAAGATTTGCGCATTAAAGGGCCACGTATCTCCAGAGGGAAGATCGCCGGGAGTCTTGATGAGAAACGGATGTGCTGCATCGTCAACATAGAATTGCATGATGTTTGGCGACCAAATCACGCCATAAGCATGGAACGCTGTATTCGCTGCCTGGCCACTCGGGAAATGGTAAGATCCGCCGGTGCCTGAACCTGCGGTAATGGTGGTGTGAATTGTGGATCTGTTGCCGCTGGTACCCGGTCCGCTATCCACCTGAGGGGACCAGTCCTCCATGAAATCCGCTTCGCCGCAGGTAGGCCACGGCGTGCCCGTGGCGATGCTGCTTCCGAGGGACCAAAAGGCAGGCCAGAGGCCTTGGTTCGTTGTGTCAGGAAGTTGGAGGCTTGCTTCGATCCGGCCATACGAAAAGTTCTTCATGCCTTCCGTGAGCATGCGGGTCGAGATCCACGTTCCATTAATATTGATGGGTTGAATCACGAGGTGTCCGCTGCCATCGAGATAGACGGTGTTAGTGCTAGGGCTGATCATGTTGGGACACGGATTCGGGTTATTTGGATAGTTCGGAGGCCCGCAGTAGATTTCTACCTCGTTGTTGCCCCAACCGTTGGTTCCATTCCCAAGGTCAAATTTCCACACCGTGGTGTCAGGCGACGTCACTGTATTGGCGTTGAATTCCTGGCACCACTGTGGAGTCCAAGTTACGGTCCCCGTGGTGCTGGTCGAAACGCCAGTGCAGCCCTGCGCGTTAGCACGGCCGGCCCCGGCCAAGAACAGAAACAGAATTGCTAGAAGGAAGCCACCACGGAAAGCGAAACAAGAATTTCTCCAATGGATCATCAGCACACTCCCCATCTTCAGAATGAGGACGACCGAGGCCCTCGTTTCAATCGACCGGCATTCCCTTATAGAATACCGATATTGTAGACACATATCACAGTGTCCCAGGCGAGTAAAGGGTATGTGATGTTGTCGAGCACGGTAGGTCGCATTGCGCTCGGGGGACCGCAATCAATGCCGAGGTTGGCGTGATTCTAAATGCTTTCCGGCTGGGCGGGGATAGGAACATTCCTCAGAGAACGCTCGTTCCCTCGTACGGCTGAAATTTGAGCCGGCGCCCTGCGGGTCGAATTGCGCACCACGAATTCCGGCTCGATCGCGATTTCCGGCACCCAGTCTTCGTGCTCTTCGATGCGGTTCAACAAAGTGCGCGCTGCTATTTCCCCCATCTTCTCTAACGGCTGCCGCACGGTCGTGAGACTGGGGTTGTTATGCACGGCAATTCTTATATCGTCGAAACCCACCACGGAAACGTCCTGGGGAACTCGCAACCCGGCTTCCTGGAACGCGCGAATGGAACCGATCGCGGAGATATCGTTATACGCAAATAGCGCCGTGAACGGCCGCTTACGAGCAAGCAGCTCTTTCGCGAACGGGTAACCCAACTGGGGCGTCGCGTCGTCACCTTCAAGTTGAACGACAAGTTCCGCGCGCATGGGGATGCCGAGTTCTTCGGCGACCTCGCAAATGGCCCTCCAGCGGTCCTCCGAATCCGGACTGGTGTCAGATCCCTTCATGAAGGCAATTTCTTCGTGACCCAGCTGGGTCAGGTGGCTCAGCGCCAGCCATGCTGCTTTGCGGTGATCCAACACGATATTTGTAACGCCTTGCAAGCGGCGGTGCCCAGGGACGGCAACTGTCGGAAGCGGCAAGGGATGATCGACAAAGGTGTCCAAGGTGATGAAACCTTCGACGCCGCGGTCCAGAAGAAGGTGCGAATACGTTTCCAGGAGCTTGGGGTCGTGGCGGTGAGCGACAGTAAGGAAGAAGTAGTCCTTCTGCCGGAGGTATCGTTCAATTCCGCTGATGATCGGTGAGCCGTAAAAATCACCAATCTCCCGGGTGACCACGCCGATCATGTAGGTGCGTTTTACACCCAGGTTGCGGGCATAGAAGCTGGGCCGGTAATTCAGCTCGCGTGCGGCAGTGAGGATTCGTTCCTGGGTGTGCTGGGGAACGGATCGGGACGCCGCAGATTTATTGAGGACAGCGGAACAAGTCCCCTTGGTGAGCCCCACGCGCTCGGCTATGGTTCTCAAGGTCACCGGGGCGTGCTTCTTGGCTTTCGCGCTGTTCTTCTGAACTTCCATCGGCCTTCGCTCCTGACGCGCTTTGAAAAGCGGCGTTTAGAAGGGCACCATGCCGGGCAGACTCAGTGGCAGCATTCTACCCCAGGAAGGCCTTGGCGCACAGCGGATAGAGGAGATCTTCGAAAAGCAGCTAGAGAACCCGTCATCCATCACACAAGGCATTAGAATACCGATATTTTTCGCTTGACAACGCAGGTGGGTTGCCGTTAAATCCAGCGCACGGGGTAGTTCAAAAATACTAATCAGACTAACTTAAAACTCTGATGGGTGTTTCTCGGGAGGGCTTATGAGAAGGATGGGGTTTGGGGTGTTGATTGCCTGGTTCGTGCTGGTGTTGAGTCTTGCGCCGGCAGTATTTGCGCAGAATTTTACGGGTTCCGTACGCGGCACTGTGACCGACGAACAGGGCGCGGCCATCGTGGGCGCCGATGTCACGATCACCAATGCCGACACCAGCGATTCGCGAACTGAGAAGTCGGACAAGGACGGCAATTACTCGTTTCAGAGTCTTCCGCTCGGTCACTACACTCTCCGCGCGGCCAGGGAAGGCTTCAAGGCCTTCGAGGTAAAGGACGTTATCCTTCACGTCAACGATAGCTTGACAGTTGACGCCCGATTGAGAGTCGGGGCCAAGACCGAAACGATCGAAGTTGTCGCCACCACGAACCAGGTCGAGCTCGTCAATGGTGAACTGAGCGGCACGGTTGCGGGTGCCCAGATCACCGAATTGCCGCTGAACGGCAGGAGCTTCGCCCAGTTACTCTTGGCGGTTCCCGGCGTGGAGGTTGATAATGGCTTTTCGTACGACAAGAAAGGCCTCAACGGTGGCGCGGACATCTCCGTCAGCGGTGGCGCCTCGAATGCCAACTTGTTTCTCGTGGATGGCGCCAACAATGTCGACGTGGGATCGAACCGCACGATTCTAATTTATCCCTCCCTTGATTCCATTGAGGAGTTCAAGATCGAGCGGAACAGCTATGGCGCCCAATTTGGCGGAGCCGGCGGAGGCGTAATCACCCTCGTCACCAAGTCGGGGACCAACGATTTTCACGGCAGCGCCTATTACTTCGGCCGCAACGACCTGCTGGATTCCAAGGACACCATCCTTAAAGCTTTCAACCCCAAAGCCAAGAAGGATACCATTCGCCGTAACGACTTCGGAGGCTCTGTTGGGGGCCCCATCCTGAAGGACAAAATCTTTTTCTTTGTATCGGAAGAATGGAATCGGCTGATCCAGGAAAAAGTGAAGAACGCTCATGTACCGACGCCCTTGCAGCGCGCCGGAGACTTCTCCGACTCTGCACTGGATAGTACCTTCAACAGCGCCACCACTACTGGCTGCCTTCTGAAAGGCGGACTCACCGATCCGGATCCCACAAATCCGGGCGGCTCGTTTACGGCGTCTCCTTCCACTCCCGGTACGATAGACATCATTCCTGCGGGCCGCCAAAGCGTTGCGGGGCCCACGATCCTGAACACGTATTTCTTGCCGACGCTTGCGAAGGGAGCCCCTAACTATGGCTGCGGCACCAACTGGGCTAAGGCGCTGAAACAGCCGACCTACTATCGTGAAGATAGCGTCCGCGGGGACGTCCACCTGTCAAAGACATTATCGTTGATGGCGCACTATACGAATGACTCCTGGACGTTTGGACCTTCTGCCGTGGGCAACACCGGGTGGGGGGCGGATAACGGCGCTTCCCAGATACAGGAGTCTTGGAGTTCGCCAGGGCGCATCATCGTGGCCCGCTTGAGTAAGATCATCGGTGCCACCGCCGTGAACGATTTCCAGTTCTCCTACTCGTCGAATCGCATCAGCGTCAGTCAAGCAACTCCGGCTGCGTCGCAAGCGCTCAATAAGGTGATTCCAACATTTTTCCCGACTACGGGGAATCCGGCCAATAATCCGCCGGTGTGGATCAATGGGGGCGGCCTTCCGACAATTTGGAGCTTCGCGCCCTGGAACAACGGGGAAGACCTTTACGCTTGGGGAGATGACTATTCGAAGGTCATACGGCGCCATACGCTAAAGTTCGGCGTCCTTTACAGCCGGAATTCCAAAGACCAGGACAACTTCTCCCAGAAACAGGGCGTGACCTTTGGCCCGGGCGGTTACAACGGCTGCAAGAATTTCGGCGGGACTCCCGCGACGAATCCAGGGTGCTCGAACCTGGCGGAGATAACTACTCACTATGGTCTTGCCGATTGGATTCTGCAAAACCAGGCGGTCAATTGGGGCGAGCAGGATGTCATTTTCAAGAAAAAAGGCCGCTGGGAAAACACTGAACTTTATTTCAACGACGACATAAAGCTGAGCAGCCGCCTGACTCTCAACTTGGGCGCTCGCTATTCCTATCTGCCGAATCCCTACCAGGCGGACGACAAATTTACGGTATTTAACCAAGCGGCGTTTAACCCCGCTCTTCTTAACGCGCCCTGCAACGGCTTGTACTACTCGACGGGCCTCCTGTCGAATCCCTGCCCGCCGGGATCGGGCGGATTGCCAGGCCCCAACCGGGCTATACAGAACAACTATCATCGCGGTATCGCGCCCCGTCTTGGTGTGGCCTGGGATCCCACTGGATCGGCGAAGTGGGCGGTCCGGGCAGGATTTGGTCAGTTTTACAACCGTGACGACATCTTCGTGACGGACGGCACCGCCGGCACAAACCCGCCGTTCGTACGCAGCTTTAATTCAGTTAACGGCAATGGACGGTTCCTCGACAATACCAACCAGCTTCCCGCCTGCGACCCGAACTGCTTTGGCGCTGGCGGTTTCGGCGTTCCCGGCATCGGCCAGGACCTCAGCAACCGGGCTCCTTATACCTTGCAATATAACCTGACCATCCAGCATGAATTCTTGAAGGATTCACGGTTGGAAGTGAGCTACGTCGGCAGCCGCTCGAAAAACTGGACGAGCAAGTATGATGGCAATGCCATTGCTCCGACTGACAGGCTTGCCTTTGCGCAATCGAACGGCAGTGCAGCTGGGAATTTGCTCAAGCCTTTCCATGTGCTAGAAACCGGCGGGCTCCCGATTTTTGCGCATCACGGCAGCGCGGAGTACGACTCGCTGCAATCGGCGTTCACCACGCGTTTTCAACGTGATTCCACCTTTCAGCTGGCCTACACATTCTCCAAGACGTATGCGGATACGCTGCTAAAGGTTAGCAATGGAGGGGGAAATCTTGTTATTGATCCGTTCAATCTGAAAAATGGCTACGGGCTGAATCCCCTCAACCGGCCGCACATCTTCTCGGCCAACCTGCTCTACAACCTGCCCACCTTGCAGAACATGGACAGGTACGTGCGGACCGCCCTGGGTTCTTGGGCAGTCACCTCGATCGTCGTCATCACGAGTGGACACTCCCTTACGCCAACCATCGGAGGCATTTCGAATGTTGGCGACCCGTCCGGTATCGGCAATGGTGCAGGCGCTCAGCGGCCCAACTTGGTTCCAGGACAGCCCTGCCGGAACCCCAGCTTTGCTAACTTCCAATGGATCAACCCGAATCGGTACACACTGAACGGGTTTAAGTTGGGCACCATCGGAACCGCTCCGGTCGGCGACTGCCTCGGGCCACCCACTCGCACAGTGGACTTGTCGTTGGCGAAGCACTTCCGTATAACTGAACGGATAAAGGCGGAGTTCCGGATGGATGCCTTCAATCTCTTCAACCACCCGCAGTATGGGGACCCCGGCGGCAACGGTATAAACTACAACATAGGCTTCAATGCTTCCGCTGCTAACGAGTATCTGGACAAGAATGGAAACCCGACGACTCTGGCGAATGCGGTTTCGCTCCAGAACAGTACACCGAATGCCCAAGTAGGTACTGTGGGGACGCAATCGGATCGCAATCGAGAATTCCAGTACTCGCTAAGGTTCACTTTCTAGCGCTGCGACGAATCCATTTCGAAACGTCCCGCTGGCCCAACACACCAGCGGGACGTTTCTTATTATCTCGGAGCTTGTTGAAAGACTCCCATGCCACCTCATTCCGTCTCTGACGAATGCGGCTCTGTCGAGATACACGAATCGTGTTGTGCTCGCGTGGCGCAAAGGGTTGTAGCTCCAATGCGTAGACAAGCGGCAGTGAGGTTTGCTTCGGAGGAGAAATTCGTTTGTGCTAAAATCACCTCTCATGCTTGGGTATCCATCGGGATCCAAGGTTCTCCTGCTCTGTCTTCTGATTTTCAATCCGCTGGCGCCGCAGATTCTGGCGGCACAGACCCAGGGGCCTCAGCGTGTTCCAGTGCCGGTGCCGCCGCCATCCAAGCGCTCCCCCTCAGCCAAGAAAGACCGTAGCGGCTTTCCCCCGGTTCCGGTGTTCAAAGACATCGCCAAGGACGTCGGCCTTACGGTATCGCACATCGCCGCCCCCGAAGCGCACTACGTGATCGATTCAACGAGCGGCGGCGCCGGCTTGTTTGACTGCGACAACGATGGACGCCTGGACATTGTGCTGGTGAACGGCTCGACCGTCGAGAGATTGCGCCAGGGCGGCGACCCCATGGTCACGCTTTACCACCAGGAGCCCGACGGCACGTTTAAGGACATCACCAAAGAAGCCGGCCTGATAAGGAAGGGCTGGGGCATGGGAGTGGCCGTCGCTGATTACGATAACGACGGTAAACTTGACTTGTTTGTGACCGGTTACAACGGCAACGTGCTCTACCGCAACCTGGGGAACTGCAAATTCGAGGACGTGACCGAGAAAGCCGGAGTCCGCGGTGGAGGGTTCAGCACCGGCGCGGCATGGGGCGACTACGATCGCGACGGCAACGTGGACTTGTTCGTCGCCCGCTATTCGCACCTGGACCTGAACAATCTTCCGCAATTCGGCAGCAACAAGTTCTGCCGCTTCAAAGGTATCCTCGTGCAGTGCGGTCCCTGGGGCCTCGAAGGGGAAACCGACTTTCTTTATCACAATCGAGGTGACGGCACCTTTGAGGAGGTTTCAGTCAAAGCGGGAGTTCACGACGATATCGGCTATTATGGCCTCGGAGTGATGTGGGTCGACTACGACGACGATGGATGGCCGGATCTGCTCGTCGCCAACGACTCCGTGCCCAGCTATTTATATCATAACAATCACGACGGCACGTTCACCGACGTCGGCTTGCTGAGCGGCGTCGCGCTGAGCGGCGAAGGCATGGAGCTTGGGAACATGGGAGTCGATTGGGGCGACTACGACCACAGCGGGCGTTTGAGCTTTTTCGTCACCCACTTTGAAGAGCAACCCAATTCCCTGTATCGCAACATGGGCGCCAAGGGATTCGATGATGTGAGCTGGACTTCCGGTGTTGGCCAGCCCGGCTACCCTTACGTCGGCTGGGGTACGGCCTTCTTTGACATGGACAATGACACCTGGCTGGACATTTTGGTAGCCAACGGCCACGTCTACCCCCAGGTGGATACCTTGGATTCGGGGCCCCGGTTCCGTGAACCGCTTCTGCTGCACCGCAATAATCGGGACGGAACGTTTGATGAAGTGTCGAAGGAGGCGGGCCTGCAGAGCTTTCCGTTGAAGTCCCGCCGCGGCGCAGCCTTCGGCGACATTTTTAATACTGGGAACATCGATGTCGTGCTGCTGAACGTCGGGGAGCCGCCTTCGCTGCTACTGAACACCAATCAAGACGGTTACCATCGCGTATTGTTCCGTTTGGTCGGCACCAAGAGCAACCGCGCCGCGATTGGCGCGCGCGTGACCATCCGCTCCGGCGGGGTCCAGCAGTTCAGTGAAGTCCGCGGCGGAGGTAGCTACCTCTCGCAGAACGACTTGCGCTTGCACTTCGGCCTGGGCGCCGCCGCCAAGATGGAATCGGTGGAGATCCGCTGGCCCAACGGCAATGTTGAGGCGCTCCGGGATGTAGGCGGCGACTACATTTATACGATCGTGGAAGGGAAAGGAATCCAGGACAGAAAGCCGCTGCCGCCTCCGGGACACGGTATCCCGAACGGGGCTCGCTGAACGGGCCGCCGAATCTCTTCGATGCTGGCAGCGACTCTCTCAGAAATTCCAGGGATGATTCCATGCCTTCGGTTCGTGAGCGAGCTAATCCTTTGAATGCCCTCTTGAAGCGCGTCCGTTCAAGCCTTACGATGGCCGCTGCCTTTGCTGCGTCGTTTCTACCATCCAGTCGAGCCGCCGATAATCCCGCAAAGGCCCTGCAAGCGGAGTTCGAGTCGGCCAAAGCGTCTTTGGCCGCAGGCGATCTAGCTTCGGCGGAGAACCATTACAAAGACACGATCACGCTCGGGTTGCGCCAACTCGCGCAACTTTCTCTCTCCGTGGAACAGACCGACCAGGCCGCTGCTTACTTGGACTACGCTCTGAAGCTCAAGCCGGGTGACGTGGAAAGTCAGGTGGCTGCGGCTGACGTTTGGTTCCGCAAGGGAGAAGTCGGCAAGGCGAAGGCTCTGCTGAAGTCCGTCGTAGCCAAACAGCCGAACCATGCCCGGGCACGTAGCCTCCTGGGACGAATCTACGTGTTCGACGGAGATTCAGATAACGCCATCCAGGAATTAAGGGCCTCCGTAGATCTGGAGTACGATTTTGAAACCGGCTATTTTCTTGGGATTGCTTACTTGAAGGCCAGGAAGTTGAGTGAAGCTTCCGCGTGGTTCCAACAACTTGAGTCCACGATGGGAGATTCCGCGGCGCTGCATGTGTTGTTTGGCCGGGCCTATCTGATTACGAAGTTCCCGCAGCAGGCCATCCCTGAGTTTCGCAAGGCGATCAGGCTTGATCCGAAGTATCCGCGCGCTCACGGTTTGCTCGGCTACGCCTATCTGGAGCACTACCAGGACGAAGGTTATCCGCAGGCGCACGAGGAATTCGAAAAAGAGGTCAAGCTTCATCCCAATGAATATCAGGTGCAGGAACTTCTGGGGATCGCCGACGTCAACCTGCGCGACTATCCCGCCGCGGAAACTGCTCTTCTCCACGCAATGCGGCTGCGGCCCCAGGAGGCTTCCCTCTATCTCTATTTGGGCGAAACCTATTCGGCAACGAATCGCGGCAAGGAAGCAGTCGAGGTTCTTCAAAAGTACATCAGCATCGTGGGGAATCCTGAAGACAAGCTGCGCGATGTCAGCCGAGCATACTATTTGCTCGGACAAAATCTGCGGCGGCTCGGCCGCGAGGAGGAAGCCAAGAAAGCGCTGGCGCGCTCCCAGCAGATACGAGAAGCGAAATTCAAGTACGACGTGAAGCATATTTTCGATGAGAAGAAGAGCCCACAAGATGACGGCGAGAGTCGCGTTTCCGACCCCCTCTCTGCAATCATTGAGGCCGGTTCCGCTGAACAAGAGCAAGGCGCGCAAACCATGATGCAGCAGGGCTTGCCCGCGGGTATGGCCGCGGAGAAGCCCGCCGCGGCGGCGAAGGAAACGGAAGCCGCCAGACAGTATCGGGCATTTATCGCGGAAATCCTGGGCAGTTCCTATAACGACCTGGGCGTGATGCGCGCCAAAGACTCCAAGTTTTCCGAGGCCGCCGAGTTTTTCAAGCAAGCTGCCGCATGGAAGCCCGATCTCCCCGGCTTGGACCGCAACTGGGGATTCGCCAGCTTCCGCGCCGAGCTTTACTCGGACGCTGTTCCGCCGCTCGAACGCCAACTCAGAGCGCATCCGGACGACGCTTTCATCCGCCAGCTTCTGGGCCTCAGCTATTCCGCATTGGAGAACTACGCGAAGGTCGTTGATGTCCTCCACCCCCTTCTCGAGCACCCGCCCGACGATCCCGGTTTGCTCCTCGCGTGGGGTACGGCCCTAGTCCGCACGCGTCAATCGGAAGCGGCGAATGGCATTTTTCGCCGGCTGGTAGAGCAAAATGCCGGCAACGCTTCTGTCCACCTTTTGCTGGGCCAAGCCCACGCTCAGCAGGAAGACTACCCTAACGCACTCTCCGAACTGAAAACGGCGTTACGTCTGGATCCGCGCCTTCCTGACGCACACTATTACGCGGGCCTCGTTTACCTGCACCAAAGCGAATTCGAATTGGCCGCGCAGGAATTTCGCGCCGAACTTCTGCTTCGGCCGGCCGACCCCTTCACGACCTATCATCTTGGGTACACTCTGTTGGCCGAAGGCCATCCTGATGACGCCGTGCCCCTCTTTCGCGCCGTGATCAGAGCCCTGCCCAGCTACGAATTCGCCCATTTTGAACTCGGCCGCGCTCTCTTGCAGCAGGGAGACACCGCCGGCGCCATCGAGAGTCTCGAGACCGCCAGAAAGCTTGTTCCAGACCGCGACGCCACTTACTTTCAATTAAGCCAGGCTTACCGGCGCGCCGGACGCACGCAAGAAGCGCAGCAGGCGCTCGCGGCCTATCAAAAGCTGATTGAAGCGAATCGGCAAAAGAAGCGCGAAAGCCTGGAGATGGACAAGCCCTAACTTCAGAATCCCCACGAAAAGCGCGCGTTTCCCTGCAAGCGGATTTTTGAACTTGTCCGATTGACCGACCGTCAAATGGAGGCCATCTACGAGTACCTGCGCGCGATCCCCTGCCTCGAAGGTTCTCCGGACCCGAACAGCGTGCTGCACAACGATTGCGGCGACCCAAAGTCCGGTAGCCAGAACCGTGCTTCGGATGCGCGGCGTAAGGCAAAGCCGTAATAACTTTCTGAATGAAAGTAGACCTCTCGGCGTCGGGGATTGCCGTTGCTGAAAGCACTGGAACTAATCCCTATGCAGGCACGGACGCAAAAGGGGATACGTCATCACCCAATCTTGCGTCAGATATTTCTCTCCGCTATTGGAGCACCAGAGGCGTTGCGCGGCGATTCTCAGGGTGGCGATGCGCGGCGGCTTCTACGCGCCCGAGCATCTTATCGAGGTCGGCGCGGCGAAAGTACTGACCGTTCACGAGGACAGCTACGATTTTCTGGGTGTTGGCAATGTCTTCGAGTGGGTTGGCGGAAAGCAGGACGAGGTCGGCAAACTTTCCTGTTTCTACCGTTCCGGCCTGGTCTTCGATTCCGAAAAAGCGCGCCGGATTGATCGTCGCGGTTTGCAGCGCTTCGAGCGGAGTGAATCCGGCGGCCACGAAACGCTGCAATTCCTCGTGGAGGCTATAGCCCGGGAAAATGTGAACGCCGGCGGGCGTATCCGTTCCCGCAAGAAAGGGCACCCCGGCCTTGTGCAACATCCCCACGACCTCGAGTTCCTTCTCGATAAATCTTTTTCGCGTTGCCAGATCGTCTGTTCCGTAGCCCTGCGTGATTTCTTCGGTGAATCGCTTCCATGTTTTGTTTTTCCACGACGCCGGCACGTACTTCACGCGCTCGTCCTTGCTGAAATCGCTCGCGTCGATCAGGTTGCCGCCGCGTTCCCACACCAGCGTCGGGCACTGCCAGGTCTGATTCTTCGCCAGCATCGCCGCCAGCGCAGCCGCCCGCGCGGGATCGTGAGTGGCCAGGAAGCGCCCCTCCGTCTTGTTCCCTTTCAAGAAGTCGTCCTCAGCCGGTGAACTCCCTTCAAAAATACCGATGAGGTGCTCGAAACTTTTCATTCCCGCTTCGGACATTTCGCTTGCCCGCACGGAATCGGGGACGTGCCCTTCGAACGGGATTTCCTGCTTGTTGGCTTCTTCCGCGATGGCAAAAACCGCGCCGCGCGGAATCAGCGATTGCAGCTTGATGAAGTCCGCGCCCCGCCGCTTGAGATCCATGACGGCGCGATGCCCATCTTCGGGCGTTGCAATCGCCACCGAGCTGGGAAAGCGCGGCTTCGGACCATCCAGCATAGGGCCGGAAGTAAAAATGCGCGGGCCGATCAGCCGCCCAGCTTCAATTTCGTTGCGCCAGTTCTGCACCATGTCCAGTTCACTGCCCATGTCGCGCACGCCGGTGATGCCGTTGGCAACGAAAAGCGGCAGCGAAGTCTCCTGCGCGTCGGGAAACCAGTCGCCGAAAACCAGATGCACGTGCATATCCCACAGCCCGGGAATCAGGAAGAGCCCGCGGCAGTTCACGCTCGGCGCGTTCCGCGGATACTTCGCCCACTCGCTCGGCCCCACCGAAAAAATGTGATTGCGCTCCAGGATTACGGTTTGCTCAGTCAGCAGTGTGCCTGTTCGAACGTCAACGACCGTCACATTGTTGAGCACCAGCAAATCGGCGGCGGCAGATTTCTGCGCGTGAATGAGCTTGCAGAAAAACAAAAAAAACAAAAGGAGAATTCCAGAGTGCATGACAAGGCGTCGTTTCATCGCCCCGCATACTATCTGCTTTGCCGTCGCAGTTCACCTGGAAGAACTTCGCAAAACGGTTCGCGCTTGACGCTATGGCGTCATACGCTATATCGTAGTACGGCATAAGAGACGGCGGCCCTTCACGGACACCGTAG
>WNFG01003130.1_pt1 | contig 13832 bp, 9 predicted proteins | sample 5400431 | NCBI WGS metagenome assembly WNFG01 (sample SAMN13153346, study PRJNA577476) | soil metagenome | isolation source: 120 cm saprolite under Douglas fir tree site 2 hole 3 replicate 2 | place: USA:California | collected 2015-04-18
GGGCGCGGACTTGGCGGAGACTTTCTCGAACAAGATTTTGCTGAAGCTCGGCGGGTCGTGGACACCAATATCATTGGTACGCTCTATCTTATTTGGCGGGTCGGCGGCGACATGCGATCGCGGGGAGAAGGGCGCATTCTCATTACGGGCTCGGTTACCGGCTTCATGCCGGGCGCCTATCAAGCTGTTTACAACGGCAGCGAGGCGTTTCTCGACTCCTTCTCGTTTGCGCTTCGCGCCGAGCTCGATGATTCCGGCGTGAGCGTAACGTGCCTGATGCCTGGCGCGACGGAGACCGAGTTCTTTGCGCGGGCGGATATGCTCGACACCCGATTGGGAAGCGCAAAAAAGGACGATCCGGCGGAGGTCGCGCGGATGGGCTTCGACGCCATGATGCGCGGCGACGGAGACGTCGTCAGCGGATGGAAAAACAAGCTGCAGTCGGCGCTCGCCAACGTCATGCCTGCGGCGATGCTGGTCAGGCACTATAAAAAGATGGCTGCGCCGGGATCGGCGCGACGATGACGCCAATGCGCGGCGCTTGCTTCACGTAGCGTCGTCAGGCCCGATTCCGTTCAAGCTCGAAGCGCCGGCCTCTTTCCCGGTCGTGGCCGGGCTCGTCCCGGCCACCCAATTGTCATTGCTCTGTGCCTGGAATACGGGGTCGCCGGGAACAAGCCTGGCGACGACGCCGGTCCTTCATGAAAGCGACCGAAAATCCGCTCTCGCAACGTGAAGTTCAGGAAACGCGCTCGGGGATCCCTCCGCCTTCGAAGCCAGTGGCCCCAACTCACCGTGGGGGGCAAGCTGGGGCCCGCGCGAACCGCCCCCGAACAAGTACGCTGGGAGCGGCCCGACGCTGAACGGAAACCGCGTGTGAGCGCGTCACGTTCCTTGCGTGGGGGGATCGCGACAGTCGGTCGCGGAGCGGAACTGCGCATCGACCCCTCTCCGTAGCCCGTCCACCGGGTCCCGCCGGAGCCTGCCATCGGGCCGGCCAGAGGCCGGACCCGGTGGGCGGGGCCCAATGGCAGGCGAAGACGGGCGTAAACGCCCAGATGGCAAGCGGGAAGGCCCGGCAATGCTCGCGCGATGTTACTCCCGTCCCCGATAAGAGCGCACGCCAGGGTCGGGCGCCCAGACATCGCGCGGCAGCCGGCCCGCCTGCCAGAATACGTCGATCGGCATGCCGCCGCGGGGATGGAAGTAGCCGCCGATACGCAGCCAGCGCGGCTTGAGATGACCGAACAGACGTTTGCCGATTCCGACCGTGCAATCTTCATGGAATGCCGCGTGATTGCGGAAGCTGTTGAGATAAAGCTTCAATGACTTCGACTCGATGAGAGAGAGGTTCGGCACGTAGTCGATCACAACAATCGCGAAATCCGGCTGCCCGGTGACCGGGCACATGACGGTGAATTCCGGAAATGTGAAACGCGCCACGTAGTTGGTGTCGGGATGCGGGTTCGGCACCCGATCGAGCATAGCTTCTTCCGGAGAAGCCGGAATCTTGCCCGATTGTCCAAGGTGAATGGGCTTGTGTTGCATGATCGTTATGGTTGCAGAATCGGGCTGTGTCATTCCCAAGGTGGCGAGTCCGGAATGACGCGGCATCTGATGAGGTTACTGCTCTACCAAACAACGACCTAAATGTCTGGCGTTTACCTTAAAGAACTTCGCCCGATCCGGCGCCAGCGGCCCCACTACGAAACCTTCACCCGATCCTGTAGAAGGCGCACAAACCGACAGCCGGAGCCGCCATGACCGCCATCGTCGATATCATCGGACGCGAAATTCTGGACAGCCGCGGCAATCCGACCATCGAAGTCGACGTCGTGCTGGAGGACGGCAGTCTCGGCCGTGCGGCGGTGCCGTCCGGCGCCTCGACCGGCGCCCATGAAGCCGTCGAGCTGCGCGATGGTGACAAGAAGCGCTACTTCGGCAAAGGGGTCCGCATGGCGGTCGATGCCGTTAACGGCGAGATTTTCGATGCCATCGGCGGCATGGATGCCGAGGCCCAGGTCAAGATCGACGAGATTCTGATCAGCCTCGACGGCACGCCCAACAAGTCGCGACTCGGCGCCAATGCGATCCTGGGCGTCTCGCTGGCCACCGCTAAGGCGGCCGCGGCAACGAGCGGACTGCCGCTCTACCGCTATGTCGGCGGGTCGTCGGCCCGCGTTCTGCCGGTGCCGATGATGAACATCGTCAACGGCGGCGTCCATGCGGACAATTCGATCGATTTCCAGGAATTCATGATCATGCCGGTCGGCGCTGAGAACTTCGCCGAGGGCCTGCGCATGGGCGCCGAGGTGTACCAGACGCTCAAAAAGGCGCTGCGAGACGCCGGACACAACACCAATGTGGGCGACGAAGGCGGCTTCGCCCCGAACCTGCCGTCGGCCGATGCTGCACTGGGATTCGTCATGAAGGCGATCGAGGCGGCCGGCTACCGGCCGGCCGAGGACATCGTTCTCGCGCTCGACCCGGCGGCAACGGAATTTTTCAAGAATGGCGGCTATCATTATGAAGGCGAGGGAAAAGTGCGCACAGTGGATGAGCAGGTGAAGTACCTTGCCGAGCTGACGCGGCGCTACCCCATCGTGTCGATCGAGGACGGCATGGCGGAGGATGATTTCGACGGCTGGAAAGCCTTGACCGATGCCATCGGGGCGCGGTGCCAACTGGTTGGGGACGACGTGTTCGTCACCAATGTGCGGCGTCTCGCCGAGGGTATCCGGCGTGGGCTCGGCAATTCGATCCTGGTCAAGGTCAATCAGATCGGATCGCTGACCGAGGCGCTCGCGGCGGTCGAGATGGCCCACAAAGCGGCCTATAGTTGCGTCATGTCGCACCGTTCCGGCGAGACTGAGGACGCCACCATTGCGGACCTCGCCGTCGCCACGAATTGCGGACAGATCAAGACCGGATCGCTGGCCCGCTCGGATCGGACTGCGAAATACAACCAGCTTCTGCGCATCGAGCAGGACCTGGGATCGCAGGCGCGTTATGGCGGGCGAGCGGTTGTGAGGGGGCTTGCCGCCTCCGGTTGATTCATAAGGGGGACAAAAACTCATGACGTCATCGCCGTCCCCGGACTTGATCCGGGGATTGTCGCGGCGATCTCGATCAGGATGGCACAGTGCCGAATTATCGGGACGGCCGGGACGAGCCGGCCATGACGATGGGCGACCAGCCGCTGCCGCGAGTTTTTCCCTGTTGATTTTGCGCAGGGTGTTGTTTTTCGGCAACTTTTCCTAGAATCCTGTGTTAGGAGCGCTTTAACCGCATTGGCAGCACAAACGCGCGATGGTTATTCGTCCGCGGATTCGCGCGTTTCTTACGGCGCTCGGCCTCTATGTCGTGGCGGCGCTGTTCATCGGTTATTTCGGCGTCAACGCCTACACGGGGAAAAATGGCATCAACGCGCGCCAAGAGCTTGACCAGCAGATCGCCGACTTGGCGAGCGAGGTCGAGCGCGTCAAGGCGGAGCGGGAGCGGTGGGAGCGGCGAGTTGCGCTCGTCAAGGCCGACCGCATCGATCCGGACATGCTTGACGAGCGCGCGCGACAGCTTCTCAACTATTTGGACCCGCATGAGGTCACCATCGTGGTTAAACATCGCTGAAAGTTGTTGTGGGACGGCGCTATCGCGGGCGTGCGTTTTACGCTATGTGAAAGAGCGATGCTGCTATTGCCCGAGGATTTAATGGTGCTCGCCAAGACTAAGAAACCAGCCGCCGTTCCCGCCCTGAACCCCCAGACGTGCGCCAGCCGCCGGTCAGGCGACGGTGTTGCCGACACGCCTCCTGATCTTGGCAAGGAAGTGGAGCTTCGCGTTTATCGCGACATGCTGATGATCCGCCGTTTCGAGGAGAGGGCCGGCCAGATGTACGGCATGGGGCTGATCGGCGGCTTCTGCCACCTCTATATCGGGCAGGAAGCCGTGGTCGTGGGCATGCAACTCGCCCTCAAGCCCGGCGATCAGGTCATCACCGGATACCGCGATCACGGGCATATGCTGGCCTGCGGCATGGACCCGAAGGGCGTCATGGCCGAACTGACTGGCCGGCGCAGCGGCTACTCCAAGGGGAAAGGCGGCTCGATGCACATGTTCAGCGTCGAGAAAAATTTCTACGGCGGCCATGGCATTGTCGCGGCCCAGGTCTCGCTCGGCACCGGCATCGCCTTTGCCAATCGCTACCGCCAGAACCGCAATGTATGTCTGACCTATTTCGGCGACGGCGCGGCCAACCAAGGCCAAGTGTACGAAAGCTTCAACATGGCGGAGTTGTGGAAGCTTCCGGTGGTCTACGTCATCGAGAACAACCGTTACGCCATGGGCACCGCCGTGACCCGCGCCTCCGCCCAGGCCGATTTTTCCAGGCGCGGCCTGTCCTTCAATATCCCTGGCGAGCAGGTCGACGGCATGGACGTGCGCGCCGTCAGGGCGGCGGGCGAACGGGCCGTGAAATGGTGCCGTGACGGCAACGGTCCCATCATTTTGGAGATGATGACCTACCGCTATCGCGGTCACTCCATGTCGGATCCGGCAAAATACCGCACCCGCGAGGAGGTCGAAAAGGTCCGCACTGAGCGCGATCCGATCGAGCAGGTGCGTGCACGGCTGCTCGCTACTAGCCGGGCGAGCGAGGACGAGCTCAAGCGAACCGACGCGGAAGTGCGCAAGATCATCAACGAGGCGGCCGAATTTGCCGCCCATGAGCCAGAGCCCGATCCGGCCGAACTCTGGACCGACGTGGTGCGCTGAAACCTAAAAAGTTTGCGATCCCGAGGACCGCCATGCCGATCCAGGTATTGATGCCGGCGTTGTCGCCCACGATGGAGAAGGGCAACCTTGCCAAATGGATGAAGGCAGTGGGGGACCGCATCAGATCAGGCGACGTTCTCGCCGAGATCGAGACCGATAAGGCGACCATGGAGGTTGAGGCGACGGACGAAGGGACTCTGGGCAAAATCCTCGTTCCCGAGGGCACCGCCGATGTTGCGGTGAATACGCCAATCGCCGTGATCCTGTCCGATGACGAAGATACCAAGGCGTTGAATGGACCGGACCACGCTTCGGTGTCGCCGAAAGCGCCCCCACCCTACCCTCCCCCGCAGGCGGGGGAGGGTAGGGTGGGGGAGGGGCCGCTCAACGCGACGCTGACCAAGGTCGCGCAGGCCTTCGCCGCCCCGCCGCAGCCGGCGGCCACGCTCGAAACCGATGTGCCGGCGGACGCCGAGATGGTCACCATGACGGTGCGCGAAGCGTTGCGCGACGCCATGGCGGAGGAGATGCGCCGCGACGCCGACGTGTTCGTTATCGGCGAGGAAGTGGCAGAGTACCAGGGCGCCTATAAAGTGACGCAGGGTCTACTGCAGGAGTTTGGGGCGGCGCGCGTCATTGACACGCCGATCACCGAGCACGGATTCGCCGGGCTCGGTGTCGGCACCGCGATGGCGGGCCTTAAGCCCATCGTGGAATTCATGACCTTCAATTTCGCCATGCAGGCGATCGACCAGATTATCAACTCTGCCGCCAAGACGCTTTACATGTCGGGCGGCCAGATGGCCTGCTCCATCGTCTTCCGCGGTCCCAACGGACCGGCGGCGCGCGTCGGCGCCCAGCACAGCCAGGACTATTCATCGTGGTATTCCCACGTGCCGGGTCTCACGGTGATTGCGCCGTTCACGGCGGCCGACGCCAAGGGGCTGCTCAAATCTGCCGTCCGCTTCCCCAATCCGGTGGTGTTCCTGGAAAACGAAATTCTCTACGGCCACTCCTTTCCGGTGCCGAGACACGAGGACTACCTGGTGCCGATCGGCAAGGCCCGGATCGCGCGGCCCGGCGAGCACGTCACCATCGTGGCGTGGTCGATGGGAATGACTTACGCTCTCAAGGCCGGCGAGGAGCTTGAAAAGGAGAACATCAGCGCCGAAATCATCGACCTGCGCACGTTGCGGCCCATGGATACCGCGACCGTCATCCGGTCGGTCGAAAAGACCGGCCGTTGTGTGGTGGTCGAGGAGGGCTGGCAGCAATCGGGCGTCGCCGCCGAGATCGCCGCACGGGTGATGGAGCAGGCCTTCGACTATCTCGATGCCCCAGTCACTCGCGTGTCCGGCAAGGATGTTCCGATGCCCTATGCGGCGAACCTTGAAAAGCTGGCGCTGCCCTCGGTCGCCGAGGTTGTCGCGGCCGCGAAGGCGGTTTGTTACCGGTGATGCCGGGCCTCAAGGCCTCGAAAGGGCACTTCGCACGCACGCCGCCCTCACCCGCAAGTGGGGCACAGGGGTAGGGGGTCTGGGAGGGAGCACATGTCCTGGCGCGCAAAATTGTTTTTCGCCGCAACCGCGTGGCTCCTCACTGGAGCGCTGCCGTCCGCGGCCTATCCGGATCGCCCCGTCACCATTGTGGTGCCGTTCGCGGCCGGCGGCCCGAGCGACATTATCGCGCGCATCATTGGCGAACATTGGTCGCGTATTCTCGGCCAGCAATTCGTGATCGAGAACGTCACGGGTGCGGGCGGCACCGTCGGAGCCATCCGGGTCATGCGGGCGGCGCCCGACGGCTATACGCTGTTGGCGGGCAATCTGGGCACGCAGGCGGCAAGCGTCGGGCTCTATCCCAATCTCGCCTACAACCCACGGACCGATTTCGAGCATATCATCCTCACCGCATCGACTCCGATGCTGGTGGTGGCCAAGAAAGATCTGCCGGTCAAGGATTTCCGCGAGTTCGTCGCCTACGTGAAGGCGAACGACGCCAAGCTCAATTACGGCACCGGGGGCGTCGGTGCGACCTCCCATCTCACCTGCCTGTTCCTCGACTATATCCTCGGCACCAAGGTCACCCATGTGCCGTATCGTGGTTCGGGCCCTGCCTTGCAGGCATTGATTGGCGGGCAGATCGACTATGTCTGCGACCAGACCGTAGGCATCGTGCCGTCGATCCAGGGCGGCCTCGTCAAAGGTCTCGCGATCGCCACCCCGGATCGGTCGCCGGTGCTGCCCAACGTGCCGACGTCGGCAGAGCAGGGCCTGCCCAAGTTCCAGGCCACCGGCTGGAACGTGCTTCTCGCTCCAAAAGGCACGCCAAATGCAATCCTCGATCAGCTCAACGCCACCGGCATAGCGTCTCTGAAGGATGAGGGCGTGCGTAAGCGCCTGCTTGAACTTGGCGCCGAACTTCCGGGGGCCGCGGAGCAGACGCGGGCGAGCGCGGCCGAACTCGTGCGCACCGAAATCGAAAAATGGGTTCCGGTCATCAAGGCGGCCGGCGTGGTAGTGAACTGAGATCCTTAGATGGCGTCCGTCGGCAATCACCCAATCTATGACGCGCTGCCGATTTCCAACGATGTCTTGGATAAGGGCGGCATGGAATTACTGCGCGCGGCCGTGGTTGATGAAGAGCTTTTCATCGTGGCGCGCAGTGATGTTTTCCCGGGGCCGGGCCCTTGGGGTTTCGTGCTTGCCGATATTGCGCGCCGGCTTGCATCGCTTTACGCAGCGGACGGTCAGTTCACCGAAGCCGAGGTGACCGCCGCCATCGCCGACACAATCGCGCACTCGTTCCGCAGGTTGGGGGCGAGCGTGGCGCGCTGGCCTGCCCGGCGTGCGCCGGAGGGCAAGGAAGGCGCTAAACCGGCGAAATCCGCGCGATCGCGCGCCAAGCCGCGGGTTCAGTCTCGGGCCAAATCCAAACCCTCCACCAAAGCCGTTGCGCGCCGCAAGGGCGGGCGTGCCAAACGCTAAAGGCGCATCGATGCCGATCAACATTCTGATGCCCGCGCTGTCTCCCACCATGGAGAAAGGCAACATCGCCAAGTGGCTCAAGAAGGAGGGCGACAAGGTCAAGGCCGGCGACATTCTGGCCGAGATCGAGACCGACAAGGCCACCATGGAATACGAGGCGATCGACGAAGGCGTGATTGCGAAAATTCTGGTCCCCGAAGGCACCGCTGATGTCGCCGTCAATGCGCCTATCGCAGTACTGGCAGCCGAGGGTGAAGACGTGAAAACGGCTGTGGCCAGCGCTCCTGCGGTAAAGCAAGTTGCGCCGAGCCCGCCAGCGGGAGCGTCGAAGCCGGCTGCGGCGCCACCGCCATCTCCGCCTCCGGCGCAAAGCGTGGCAATATCTGCGCCACCTGTCGCGCCCGCGCCCGCTGCCAACGGTCGCGGCCGCATCTTCGCCTCACCGCTCGCTCGCCGTCTCGCCAAGGCGGCGGGCCTCGACATCGCCCGCATTGCCGGCACCGGGCCGCACGGGCGCGTCATCGCGCACGATGTGGAAGCCGCGAAGTCCGGCGGCGCGGCGTTGCGTGCGCCTCTTCCGAGCCCCGCTGCGCCCGGCATTGCGCCGGTGCAGACGCCTTCAGACGACAAGATCCGCGCGCTGTTCGAACCCGGCTCCTACGACGTTGTTCCCCACGACAATATACGCAAGATCATCGCCCAGCGCCTGGTGCTGGCGAAGCAGACGATCCCGCATTTCTATCTCACCATATCCTGTACGATCGATAAGCTCTTATCTGCGCGCGAAGACATCAACGTCACGGCGCCGAAGGGCCCGGACGGCAAGCCCACGTGGAAGCTTTCAGTCAACGACTTCGTCATCAAGGCGCTGGCGCTGGCGCTCATCAAGGTCCCGGAGGCCAACGTCACCTGGACCGAGACCGGCATGCTCAAGCATAAGCACGCCGATATCGGCATCGCGGTCGCAATTCCCGGCGGCCTCATCACGCCCGTGGTCCGCAAGGCCGAGACCAAGTCGCTGATTGCCATCTCCGCCGAGATGAAGGATTACGCCGCACGCGCCCGGGCGCGCAAGCTCAAGCCTGAGGAATACCAGGGCGGCTCGTCGGCGATCTCCAATCTCGGCATGTACGGCATCGAGGAATTTGCCGCTGTCATCAACCCGCCCCACGCCACGATTCTCGCGGTCGGCGCCGGCGTTGAGCGCGCCGTCGTCCGCGACGGAAAGATCGCCGTTGCCACCCAAATGAAGGTGACACTGTCAAGCGATCACCGTGCCGTCGACGGAGCCCTCGGCGCAGAGCTGATGGGTGCGTTCAAGATTTACATCGAGAGCCCCACGGCGATGCTGGTGTGAGCGGCCCCGGAATCTTATATCGGGAACGACAATTGCCGTGGTGCGGAGATCAGAGTGGCGGAATCGTTCGATATCATCATCATCGGCTCGGGCCCCGGCGGCTACGTGACGGCGATCCGGGCGGCGCAGCTCGGCTTTAAGACCGCGATCGTCGAGCGGGCGTATCTTGGCGGCATCTGTCTCAACTGGGGCTGCATCCCCACCAAGGCGCTGCTCCGCTCGGCGGAAATCTTCCACTATATGCAGCATGCCAAAGACTATGGGCTCGCGGCCGAGAAGGTCTCCTACGACCCGGCCGCTGTCGTCAAACGTTCGCGCGGCGTGTCGAAGCGCCTCAATGACGGCGTCGGCTTCCTGATGAAGAAGAACAAAGTATCGGTGATCTGGGGCGAGGCGGCGATCGACTCGCCCGGCAAAATCACCGTCAAGCCCGCCAAGTCCGAAGCTGCAAAAAATTCCGATGCTCCGAAAGGCGCGCTAGCGCCGGGCGCGTATGAGGCAAAGCACGTCATCATCGCCACCGGGGCGCGGCCGCGGGTGCTGCCGGGCCTTGAGCCGGACCAGAAACTGGTGTGGACCTATTTCGAGGCCATGGTCCCGGAGCGCGTGCCGAAGTCGCTGCTGGTGATCGGTTCCGGCGCCATCGGCATCGAGTTCGCCTCGTTCTATCGCACGCTCGGGGCGGAGGTGACGGTGGTCGAAGTGCTGCCGCAGATCTTGCCCGTCGAGGACGCCGAAATCGCGGGCCTTGCCCGCAAGGCGTTCGAAAAACAGGGCATCAAGATTTTCACCGGCGCCAAGGTAACGCGGCTCGACAGACAAGCGGACAGCGTCACCGCCACCATCGACGACGGCAAAGGCGGCACGCAAACGCTCGCCGTCGATCGCGTCATTTCCGCAGTCGGCGTCACCGGAAACGTGGAAAATCTCGGTCTCGAAAGGCTGGGCGTCGAGATCGACCGCGGCGCGATCGTGGTCGACGGATATGGCCGCACCAATGTTCCCGGCATCTACGCCATTGGCGACGTTGCAGGTCCGCCCCTGCTCGCCCACAAAGCGGAGCATGAAGGCGTCATCTGCGTCGAAGCCATCAAGGGCCTCAAGCCGCATCCGATGGACAAGCTCAAGATTCCCGGCTGCACGTATTGCGCGCCGCAAATCGCGTCGGTCGGCCTCACCGAAGCCGCCGCGAAAGAGAAAAAGCTCGATATCCGGGTCGGCCGTTTTCCGTTCATCGGCAACGGCAAGGCGATTGCGCTCGGCGAGGACCAGGGGCTCGTCAAGGTGATCTTCGACAAGGCAACCGGCCAGCTTGTGGGCGCCCATATGATCGGAGCCGAGGTCACGGAGCTGATCCAGGGCTATGTGGTGGCGATGAACCTGGAAACCACCGAGGAAGAACTGATGCACACGGTCTTCCCCCATCCGACGCTGTCGGAAATGATGGGAGAGGCAGTGCTCGACGCCTATGGGCGAGTGTTGAATATCTAAGCCGTAGGTGGGCAAAATCGCCGCGCCGCAGCGGATAAGCACTGCATCGAAGTTGAGGGCGATTTTACCCGCGCTGTCGCGCCGCGGATCTTTCGCCGCACCGAACCGATATGCCACGCCGGACCGCGTGGGCAATGCGCCCTGCGACGCGATTGCGAGGTTGCGAACCGCAGGACTGCAACGGGTTTCGCGTTCCACGCAACCTTGTCCTGCACGCTACGCGGGCTAAATTACTTTGTTCGCCCTCGTGGTAGCGAGGCACGAACAAACGCTGATATTAACTCTCAGTCATCAGCGACTGTTCCGGCGCCGAAAAATTTTTTCAAAGGCATAGTCCTGTTCGGGCAAGTGCTTATGTCGGATATGTCGCCGGACAGGTTCGGAAAACCCATTAACCCCCGAGCACTTGCCGGCTGCGGGCTTTTGAGCGCGTTCCGATGAGGTCGAAGCACCTCGCCGTCGCTATGCCCGTGCTTGTCGCGGGCATCCATGTCTTGCCCCCTCCCTACCCTCCCCCCGCGTCGGGGAGGGGTAGGGGAGGGGCAGGCGTGGATCGCTGCGATAAGCCCGGCCATGACGTCGCGGCGAGGGTTCAACATGACCGGCCCCCGCTCTAACCGTCTGGAGCCTATGTGACGCTGTTTGTTGACCAGGCCGGCAGCCTGAAAAAACAACGTGCGAGTGAAGTTGCTGGCTTTGCCGCGGTGACAATTGCCGCGGTGGTGTTCATTGGCTGGTGGGCCGGGCTGCCGTCGCTGTCGAGCTGGGGCGCGGGCCTCCCCCCTACGAGACCACTGGGAGCTCTGACCCTTGCAGCCCTTGGCCTCGCGCTCATGTACCCCGGCAAGGACTCGCGCATCGCGTTCGCGGTCGGTCTCACCGGGGTCGCCCTCGCTGCGCTCGCCCTCGCCCTTGCCCTGTTTAACGTCGAGCTTGGTATCGACCGCTGGCTGGCGTCGCGGGCCGCGGGACCGGGCGCGATCTCATTCCGGGTCGCAAACGTGGCCACGTGGGCTGTCGGGCTCGCGGGAGGCGCGCTCGCGCTCAGTCGGTTCGAGCGGCATCACTTCGTCGCAACCGTGCTCGGCGGCATCGCCGGCGCCGTCGCGGTGTTTGCCCTGCTCGGCTACCTGACCGGTATCGACACGCTGTATGGCTCGGCGTTAGTCAGTTCGCCCCCGCTGCCGACGTCGGTTGGGTTGCTCTGTGTCGCAGTCGGGATTGTTTTGCGAGTCGGAACGGTGCCCGCTCTCCGCGAGCCGCGGCCGTTGTGGCACCTCTTGGTCGTCCTCGGATGCGCGATCATTGTGCCGCTCCTGCTGTTCGGCGCGTACGCTGAAATGAGCATGGCCGACGCGCAGCTGGACCAGGTCCGCAAGGGCCTGATGAATGGGGCCCGTACTTTGTCGGCGGAAGTTGACCGCGAGATCATCGGCGAGATCGAGAGACTGCAGGCGCTCGCCGCCTCGCCGTCGCTGCGCCAAGGCGACTTCGCCGAGTTCCAGCACCAGGCCGAGGCTTCGCTGGCCTTGCGCCAAAGCGGCAACATCATGCTCATCGATCGCGAGATGCAGCAGCTCGTCAATACCTGGGTGCCCTTCGGCACGCCCATGGAAAGGGCGGCCGTTCCGGAACATACGCAAATAGCGCTCGCAACCGGTAAGCCGCAGGTCACCGGCCTGTTCATCGGTCCCGTGACGCATCAGCTCATGTTCGGCATCGTCGTGCCCGTGGAGATCGAGGGCGATAGGCGCTACGCCCTCGTCAGGTCGCCCAATCAGCACGCCCTCGCGGGCCCTGTCGCCGCGAATGAACTGCCGCCGGGTTGGCATGCGGTGGTCTCCGACCCCGCGCACCACATCATCGCGGGGTCTCACCAGGAGGAGGCATTCATCGGGAAGGACCTGCCGCCGGCGCAGTGGCATCGCGCCGGATCCGGCGGCATATTCGAATTTATCGATGCCGAGGGGCGGCCGTCGCTGGAGGCCTATGCGCAGTCGGAATTGACCGGCTGGGAGACCGCCGTATGGGAGCCCAAGGCCCTGCTCGAGGCTCCGGTTCGGGCGCTGTGGTGGACCCTCGGCTGGATCGCATTGACGGCGTTTGCGCTGGTGGTTGCCTTGGCCTTATGGCTGGGCCGGATTATCTCGCGCTCGGTAGGCCAGGCGGCTCGCGCTGCGATCGCTTTGGGAGAGGGCGGCCCGCTGCTACTGAGCGGCACGCCCGTCGCCGAAGTCAACACGCTGATGGCGGAGCTTCGGGAGACCGCCGCCAAGCGACAGGCGGCCGAGCGCCAGCTGCGCGAGAGCGAACGCCAGCTGCGCCTTGTCACCGACAACGCCCCGGTCGCCATCGCGCACTGCGATACGGAAGCCCGGTATAAGTTCGTCAATAGGCACTATGCGGAGCGGCTTGGTCTCACGCCCGAGCAAATCATCGGCAAACGAATTCCTGAGGTGGTCGGCGAGAAGGCGTACGCTGCCATCGATCGCTACGTCGGCGAGTGCCTCGCCGGCAACGCGGTCGAGTTCGAAGTCGAAGTGCCTTACCAGGTTGGCGAGCCGCAGTTCATGCATTGCTGCTACGAGCCAGAATGCAAGGAGGGCAAAGTCGTCGGGCTCGTCGCGGCAATCACCAACATTACCGGCCTCAAACGTGCCGAGCAACGTCTGCGCGCCAGCGAAATCACGTTTCGTCAGCTCGTCGAGAATTCGCCGTTCGGGATCTTTACTGTGGACGCGGATTTTCGCTTCGTGCAGATGAGCGCTGGTGCGCAAAAGACATTCGAGAACATGCGGCCGCTGATCGGCCGTGACCTCGCCGAGGTGCTGCGGCGTATCTGGCCCGAGCCGTTTGCCAGCGATGCGATCGGCCGCTTCCGTCACACCCTCGACACCGGCGAGCCGTTTCACGCGCCCGGCAGCATCGAGCGGCGAAAAGACACCGATGTCGTCGAATCCTATGACTGGAAGATTGAGCGCGTGACCATGCCCGACGGCCGTTTCGGCGTCGTATGCCATTTCTACGATCTTTCCGAACGTCAGAAATATGAAGCGGCTCTCCGCGAGAGTGAAGCGACGTTCCGTGTCATGTTCGATGCCAGTGCTGTCGGCAAGATCGAGGTCGAGCTCGGAACCACCCGTTTCCTCCGCGTCAACGCCGCGATGTGCAAGTTCCTGGGCTACAGCGAGGCGGAATTGCTCGCGCGGACAGTGCTCGGCGTCACC
>WNFG01004246.1_pt1 | contig 13830 bp, 12 predicted proteins | sample 5400431 | NCBI WGS metagenome assembly WNFG01 (sample SAMN13153346, study PRJNA577476) | soil metagenome | isolation source: 120 cm saprolite under Douglas fir tree site 2 hole 3 replicate 2 | place: USA:California | collected 2015-04-18
CACAATATCCGCGGTGCATTTATAAGCCTCGCATCGTCGCTCGAACCGGGGAGGATTTGAACATGATTTCGATTTGTTCGCAGATCGCGCCCTCGCGTCCGATGCTTATGCTGGACGCCTATCTGCCCCTCTGAGGGCCGTTTCCGTCAGCATCGATCGGGCCTGACGTCCCGATCCACCTAAGCTCCCAGTAAGCCATCGACATTTCTCTCGACGCCTGCGTTCGGCCATGCCGTCGCGCGTCGACCAACGGAGCCGGCCCGCGCGCGAGCGCAGCCGGATGAGACGATATGAAGGACCTCACCCAAGGCTCCATCGTGGGCCATATCTCGGCCATGGCTCCGCAGATTTTCGCCGGCATGATCATGATGATGCTCTGCGGGCTGATTGATCTGTATTTTGTTTCGGGTCTGGGCGACGCCGCGATTGCAGGCGTTGGTGCTGCGGGCAATGCCGGCTTCCTGATCAATGCCCTGACGCAAGTGCTGAGCGTAGGCACCGTGGCGCTGATCTCGCATGCGGTGGGACGCAAGGACCAGGTCGATGCCAATCTGGTCTTCAATCAGTCGCTCGGCCTGTCGGCGGTGGGCGGGATATTCACGCTGATCGCCGGATGTATGCTCGCACGCGGCTACATGCGCTCGGTTGCCGCTGATGATGCCGTGATCGAAGCAGGTACGATCTATTTGCACTGGTTCATGCCGGCGCTGGCGCTGCAATTCGCCATGCTGGTGATGGCGTCCGCCTTGCGCGGCACCGGCATCGTGCGGCCCACCATGATCGTTCAGGCCCTCACCGTGATCATCAATATACTTCTGGCGCCGGTTCTCATTGCGGGCTGGGGCACGGGCCGGAAGCGCATATTGAATGTCGGGCTGCCTGCCGGAGGCGAGTTCGCCATCATATTCGTCAACATGGCGGTCATCTATTATGCGTTGCGGAATTTCGGCGCGACGGCGCAGGCGGGCTTTGGCATTGGCTCGCGCCTGCTGGGCGTCATTCATATGCCGGCGGTATCGATGGCGTTTGCAGCCGGTGCCATCGCCGGTCAGAACTTCGGAGCTGGAAACAGTGAGCGTGTGAGGGAGACGTTCAAGAGCGTTTTGCTGATGGGTACCGCCATGATGATCGCTTTCACGGCGATCGCGCAATGGAAGCCGGAGTTGTTGCTCGGCGGTTTTACCAAGGATCCCGAGACCATAACCGTCGGCGCGCTGTTCCTGCGGATGATTGCGCTGAACCTTGTCGCGCAGGGTGTGATCTTCGTGTGTTCAAGCATGTTTCAGGGATTGGGCAACACCAAGCCCGTGCTGCTGAGCTCCGGGGCGCGCCTGATCACCTACGCTCTGCCGCTGATATGGTTATCCGCCAAGCCCGAATTTCGCATCGAGTACGTCTGGTATTTATCGATTGCGACGACCACGCTGCAGGCGTTGTTGAGTTTGTGGTTGCTGCGCTTGGAGTTCAGGAAACGGCTGGTGCCGGCCGTGCAATGAAACGGAAGCCAAGGTCTTCTTGCAAGACCTCGGCGCCGGCATATTGCAAAATGCCCCTGATGCATTTATAAGCAGCGCATTATCGCTCGAACCGGGGAGATTTGCATGATTTCGATGTATTCGCAGATCGCGTCCTCGCGTCCGAAGCCAGTATCGGATGCCCGCGTGGCCCTTTGAGGGCCGTTTCCGCCAGCATCGATCGGGCCAGACGTCCCGATCTTCAATAGCTTCCCAATAGTCACTGCCATTTTCAACGACGCTTGCGTTCGGCCATGCCGTCGCTCGCCAGCCAACGGAGCCGGTCCGCGCGCGCGCGCAGCCGGATGACGCCATGACCGTTTCTGTCAACAAGCGCCCCGCCGCGATACGCGTGGTGATCCCATTCGTGTTTCGCCATTGGCTCAATCAGCCGGTGGGTGCTGCGACCGTCGCCGGCGGTTTGCTCGGTGCGACCGCCGCCGACCTGTTCATGCCGCTGTTTTCAGGACATCTGGTCGACGCGGTGACCTTGGGCGCATCCGTGCAGGCGATCGTGCCGTTCACGCTGCGGATCATGTCCGACGTGTCGCGCGACGCCTTCATGCGCGTGCAGCGCTTCTCGACCGACTGGCACGCCAACAGCTTTGCCGGCTCGACCGTGCGCAAGATCACCCGCGGCATGTGGGCGCTCGATCTGCTCAACGACACTATTCTGATGGCGCTATTGCCGTCGCTGGCGGTGTTGCTGGGCTCGATGATCCTGCTCGGATTGCATTGGCCGTCGCTCGGCCTCGTCATCGCGGTTGGTTCGCTGGTCTATGTGTCGATGACGGTGGTGTTCTCGACGCGTTATATCGCGCCGGCGGCGCGCATCTCCAATGCCTGGGACACCAAGGTCGGCGGCACGCTGGCCGATGCCTTGACCTGCAACGCCGTGGTGAAATCGTTCGGCGCCGAAGCGCGCGAGGACGGGCGGCTGGCGCGCGTCATCAGCCGGTGGCGCACCCGCGTGCGCCGGACCTGGCTGCGATATAATTACACCTCTACTGCGCAGCTCACCGTGCTGCTGTTCGTCCGCGCCTCCGTGGTCGGCGGCGCGCTGCTGCTGTGGATCGCAGGCCATGCCTCGCCGGGCGACGTCACCTATGTGCTGACCAGCTATTACATCATCCACGCCTATTTGCGCGATGTCGGCATGCACATCAACAACCTGCAGCGTTCGGTGAACGACATGGAGGAACTTGTCGCTGTTCACGACGAGTCGATCGGCATTGCCGACGCCGCTGACGCGCTGCCGATCAGCGTCCACGGCGGACGCATCGTGTTCGAGGATGTGACATTCCTCTACGGCGGCCATCGCGTTGCGCTGTATGACGGGCTGTCGGTGGACATCCGCGCCGGCGAACGCGTCGGGCTCGTCGGCCGCTCCGGCTCCGGCAAGACCACCTTCGTCAAGCTGGTGCAGCGGCTTTACGACGTCAGCGGTGGACGAATCCTGATCGACGGTCAGGATATCGCTCAGGCGACGCAGCATTCGCTGCGCAGCCAGATCGCGATCGTGCAGCAGGATCCGATCCTGTTTCACCGGTCGCTGGCCGAGAACATCGCCTATGGCCGGCCGGGCGCCAGCATGGCGGCGATCGAGCAGGCCGCGCGTCTTGCCAATGCGCATGAGTTCATCCTGCGGCTGCCGAAGGGCTACGGCACGCTGGTCGGCGAACGCGGCGTCAAGCTGTCGGGCGGCGAGCGGCAGCGCGTCGCTCTGGCGCGCGCGTTTCTCGCCGACGCGCCGGTTTTGATCCTCGACGAGGCGACGTCGAGCCTCGACTCCGAATCGGAGGCCTTGATCCAGCAGGCGATGGAGCGGCTGATGAAGGGACGCACCTCGATCGTGATCGCGCACCGGCTGTCGACGGTGCGCAGCCTCGACCGGATTCTGGTGTTCGACCGCGGCGAGATCGTCGAGCAGGGCACCCATGCCGCGCTCGCCACTCGGACCGGGGGAATCTATCGCGGGCTGTTCGAGCGGCAGGCCACGGAATTTGGTCGCGCTTCGGCGGCGGGGTGAGGGCGGCAAGTCAGTCATTCCGGGTTCGCATCTGCGGCCCCGGAATGACGATCATTGTCGAGTTACGTCAAATACTTGACGCACCGAAATGAACCTCGATGGCTGTCCGCTGACCAATGTACGGGACGGGCCGGTCATCGTATCCTCCGATCGGAGGATAGGGGTCGCTCGTCGTAACGCTACCCGGTCGGATACGCGATTGATCAACCCTATGCACGGAACCCAGAAACTTCCTGATCTCATTGAGGAAATCTATGATGCGGCGCTCGAGCCCGCATTGTGGAATAATGTCGTCGTCAGCATCAATGATTTTGTCGGCGGCCAAGCTTGCGGGATTTTCTCAAAAGATTCGAGCAGCCAATCCGGACTGACGCATTATTACTGCGGTGCCGATCCGCACTATATCAGGCTTTATTCGGAAACCCATGCCAGATTCGATCCGCTCACGACCTTGCCACCCCTGGGAAAGGTCGTCAGCATTCCTGATCTCGTCGACCATGATGAATATCGCGGCGGACGCTTCTATCAGGAGCTGCGACCCCAGGGCTGTGTCGACGTTGCGAACGTTGTGCTCGAGCAATCAGGCCGAAATTGCGCGGTTCTGCTCACCGTGCTTTCGGGCGCGCGCATGATCGATGGCGAAATGCGGCGGCGTATCGCGCAGATCGTGCCACATGTCCAGCGCGCGCTGCTCATCAACAGGACGATCGATCTCAGAGATTCCGAAGCCGCGACATTCGCCGCTACGCTGGATGGTCTCAGTGCCGGAATATTCCTCGTCGACGCCGATTGCCGGTTGGTCCATGCGAATGCCGCCGGCCACGACATGCTGAGCGCGGACGATGTTCTGAGTTCGATCGGCGGGCAACTGGTCGCTCGCGACGTGAAATCCAATCGGAGCTTACGCGAAGTCTTCGTCGATAACGGCGACGCGCTGGATGCCAAGGGCACAGCCTTGGCTCTGACCGCGCACGACGGCGAGCGTTACGTCATGCGCGTGTTGCCGCTGACATCGGCGGCGCGGGCCCGGATCGGCATGACCTACCGGGCCGCCGCCGCCCTGTTCGTCCGGAAGGTGGCGCTGGACAGCACCAGTGGCGAACTCGTTGCGCGAGCTTTTGAACTGACGCCGGCCGAGCTGCGTGTGCTGCTGGCTATCGTCGAGGTGGGCGGAGTTCCGGAGACGGCGCTGGCTTTGGGCGTCGCCGAAACCACCATCAAGACCCATTTGCACCGCGTATTCTCCAAGACAGGCTCCAGCCGCCAGGCCGATCTTGTCAAGCTCGCCGCCGGATTTTCCAGTCCGTTGGCGAACTGACGCAGTCGCCCAGGGTTGGTCAAGGGTGGTTAAGGTGAACCCCGAACAGCCGGCGTTTGCCGAGCCCGCGTGCGCGTACTGATCGCGACGGTGGCGACGACGGCAGCAGCGAACAGTAGGATTTGTGGCGTGATTGTCTCATCGTTGAAGAGCGCCGCCAGTGCGAACGTGATGAAGGGCTGCAGCAGTTGCACCTGCGACACGCGTGCGATGCCGCCCATCGCCATGCCGGCATTCCACGCGAAGAACCCGATCCATTGCGCGAACACGGCGACATAGAGCAGCGCAAGCCACGGCTTCAAGGCGATCTGTGTCAGATCCGCTGGCATGGTCAGAGATCGGCAAGCCCAACACCAGCACCCAGCTGATGACTTCCCATCCCGGCATCCCGGCGGTGAGCCGCCCGGAGAAGGTATAACCGATCGCTGCGACGCCGACCGCGGCGAACAGCAGGAGGTCTCCGGCCGAGAGCGTGCCGCCGCCCTGGCGCAGGGCGAACGCGATCACCAGCGACGCGCCGGCCGCGGATGCGATCCAGAATAGCGGTTTCGGCCGCTCGTGGGTAATGGCGACGGCGACCAGCGCGGTGGCGATGGGAAGAATCCCCATCACCACGCCGCCATGCGAGGCATCGACCGTCTGCACCGCGAGCGCCATCAGCAACGGAAACAGAATGCTCACGCACAGCATGGCGATCACGAGCTGGAACCAAAGCCTGCGCGGCGGCAGCGGCCGTCGCAACACCAGCAGCAAGACGAGCGCGCACAGCCCAGCGATCGCGGTGCGCAACGCCGTGAGGGCAAGCGGATCGAATCCCAAGACCGCAAGGCGCGTCGCCGGCAGCGTGCCGCCGAAGATCGCCATGCCGATAAAACCCAGCAACAGACCGAGATGTTCGCGAGAAAATGGGGCGGAGGGCATGATGCCTGACGTAGCCGGTTCGCTTGCCCGCGTACAGCGTTTGCGCGCTCCGCATGGCAGCACGCAAGGCTACCGCAACCCGAGACTGCTCCAGACCAGACCGATCCCGGATAGGAACAGCAGGCCAAGCACGACGTCGCGGAAATTTCCGTCGCTCAGCACGCGATAGGCTCGCCCGCCGAGCCAGGCGCCGAATATCGTTGTCGGCATGACCAGCAATGCGAGCCAAACCACTTCAATGCGGATGAGGCCGGTTGCCGCCTGCAGGCACAAAGCGGCTGCCAGTACGGTCCAGTTGAAGATCTGAAAAACCCCGCGCCGCTCATCCTTGCCCCAGCCCCGCACGCTGGCCCACAGCGTTGGAAGCACGCCGGACAAACCGGCCAGGCCGCCAAGGATTCCGCCGGCAAATCCGATTGCCGCGTCCGCCACACGGCCGCCAAAGCTCAACGCCATCGGCTTGTTGAAATAAAGCGCAGGCGGAAACACCAGCAGCAGTATGCCGACGCTCAACTTGAATATGCCGGGATCGGCATGCGCGACCAGCATGGTGCCCAACGGCACGCCCGCAAGGCCGCCGATCAGGAATGGCCAAACCAGCCTGAGGTCGAAGGACCGCCAAAGCGACGGCAGCGTTGAAGTTTGCGCGACGACCGAACAGATGAGGACCAGCGGCACCGCGATCGAAGGCGGCAACACGTAGAGCCAGATCCCCAGCGCCATGAGCGCGGTTCCGAAGCCGGCGAGGCCGGCGACGAAGCCGCTGGCCAGCGCGCCGAGAAAAAGCAGCATGAACGCGATCGTGCTCATCGGAGATTCCGGATTTTTCACTGTCATTCCGGGGCGTGCCAACGGGTCGGCGCTCAGCGCCGCCCGATGACAGGCTCCGCACGAACCCGGAATCTCGAGATTCCCCGATGTGCAAGTGCACATCTGAGGTTCGCTCGTTTCACTCGCGCCCCGGAATGACGGCTTGGATGGGTCGACGTTTACAGCACGCGACGAGTCAGTAGTATCCCAAACTAATTTTCGTCGACCGTCAAACAAGCAAGGAAAACATCATGGGAGCAACCTTTCTCGTCTGCCACGGCGCATGGTCGGCAGGATGGGCGTGGAAGAAGCTGCACCCGCTGATGAGCGCCGCCGGGCATCGGCTGGTGACGCCGACCTACACCGGGCTTGGCGAGCGGGAGCATCTGGCAAACCCATCGATCGATCTCGAGACCCACATTCACGACATCCTGAACGTCATCAAATATGAAGACCTGCGCGACATTGTGCTGATCGGCCACAGCTATGGCGGCATGGTCGCAACAGGGGTAGCCGACCGCGCCCGGGACCGCGTCGTCCAGTTGATCTACCTCGACGCGTTTGTTCCGAAGGACGGGCAGTCGCTTTTGGATCTGAACGAGCCGGCGCGGCAGCGGATGCTGGAACTCGCGAAGTCCAGCGACGGCTGGCGGGTGCCGCCCAATCCGACGCCGCCTGATACGTCGCAAGCGGATCTGGAATGGCTGACCGAGCGCCGCGTGTTCCAGCCGATCAAGTGCTTTGAGATGCCGCTCAAGCTGCGCGGCGGCGAGCTGACGCTGCCTCGCAGCTATATCTACGCCACCCGTGCCACGCCCGCGGATACCTTCCGCCCGTTCGCCGAGCGCGCCAAAAGCGAGGCCGGCTGGCGTTACCACGAACTCGACGCCAGCCATTCGCCGAACGTCACCGCGCCGGAGGCGCTGATGGCGTTGCTGGAGAAGATCGTCGCGGAGCGGCCGTAAAATTGGCGAGGGGTCCGGCGTGTCGCGCCGAACCCCTCATTTTTAGAATATCAGCCAGCCTGTAAGCCGGGTTTTGTAGGGCACCGCCTGCTTGCGCAGACGATGCGTGACGGCCATTCCTCTGGGACAACGTTCGCACGTTGCCTCGAGCAACCTACCCGGACGGCGAGCCTGACATCGCCCTGCGGTGTTATCGCTTGCGCGAACATTCCCGCGTTGCCGTCCCTATTCGGTTTTGCTCCCGGTGTGGTTTGCCATGCCGTTTCCGTTGCCGGACCCGCGGTGCGCTCTTACCGCACCTTTTCACCCTTACTCGCCGCCGCAGCTTGCGCTGCTATGGCGAGCGGTTCGTTCTCTGTGGCACTGTCCCTGGGGTCGCCCCCGCCGGACGTTATCCGGCACCGTATGTCGATGGAGCCCGGACTTTCCTCTCCCGCAGCCTTTCGGCCGTAGCAGGAGCGGCCGTCCGGCCGACTGACGCGCTAGGCATGGGGGCTCCAGGCCGCCGCGTCAAGCCGATAACGGCACGGGGCCGGATCCAATCGCGCCATCAAGACCAACAAGGCCGCTACCGCCAGCTACATCAGAGCCTTGCGCCTTGCGAAATGCCTAACAGGCTGACGAGCCGCCCGCGCGGCTGAACCAGATCGCCCAGCGTGTAGCCATCGAGAACGTCAACGAAGGCGTGGTGCGCCTTCTCCAGCGCGCGCTTCAGCACACAGCAGGGGCGGATGGCACAAGGAGCCTCGAGCGGCTTGAAGCACGCTGCGATCGCCATGTCCGGCTCGGTGCAGCGGACCACGTCGCCGAGCCCGATCGTCGCGGCCGGCTTTGCAAGGCGCAAGCCGCCACCCCTGCCACGTACGGTTTCAACATAGCCCGCAACGCCCAATTGATACGCCACTTTCATCAAGTGGTTCCTGGAGATTGCAAAGCTTTTGGCGATCTCCGCGATTGTTGCGAGCCGATCTTCCTTGAGTGCAAGGTACATCAGCAGACGCAGCGCATAGTCGGTATAGACAGTTAGACGCACGTGCTTTCTCTCCCCCGGGAATGCTGCCTCTAAAAGAAGTATTATAAATATTGCTTTACGGCAAGTGCGGATATATAAGGGGTATTACATCTTCAAGGAGACTCCGATGAAGAGCACCATTTCGATGAGTGACGTCGTGGCAAGGCCATTCCTGCTGCCCGGAAATCTCGCCTGCAGCGCCCTGGGCCTCTCCAACCACCAGGATCTGTTCCGCATGCTGATCAACTCCCTGTTCTGGACTGTGCTCGGCGTTATCGTGGTGGTGCTTGCGATATGATCTCTTCGGCGGCGAAGCTCGGTCATGTTTCCGAAGACGGCATTCGCCAGCTCGTCGATGCGTTTTATGACAAGGTTCGGCTCGATGCCGAACTTGCGCCGATTTTTTTGCGCGCCATTCCGGGGGACTGGGAACCGCATTTGGCCAGAATGTATGCGTTCTGGTCGTCGTTGATGCTCACCACCGGACGTTACAAGGGCAATCCTGTCGTCAAGCACCTCGTCATCCCGGGTATCCAGCCGCATTTGTTTGAACGCTGGCTGGCGCTTTTCAATGAAACCTGCGGCGAGTTATTTGATGATGGCGTCAGCGAGGAATTTCGTGCCAAGGCCGCGCGCATCGCCGAGAGTCTGAAGCTTGCGTTGTTTTATCGGCCCGACCGCCCGTGGCCACCGGAGGCAACGCCATGACCTTCGTCGTCACGGAAAATTGCATCAAATGCAAGTATATGGATTGCGTGGAAGTTTGCCCGGTCGACTGCTTCTACGAGGGCGACAACATGCTCGTCATTCATCCCGATGAGTGCATCGATTGCGGTGTGTGCGAGCCGGAATGCCCGGCCGAAGCCATCTCGCCTGATACCCAGCCGGGTCTTGAAAGCTGGCTCAAGCTGAATGCTGAATACGCTTCGGTTTGGCCGAACATCACGATCAAGCGGGAAGCGCCAGCTGACGCCAAGAGTTTCGACGGCGTCCCCAACAAGTTGCAGGAACATTTCTCGGCGAACCCGGGTCAAGGCGATTAGGCTCCGGCAATAAGGCGGTTCGCCTCGATTGTGTCCACGGCATCGGTCAAAATAAACTATCCTGAAGATGTCGTTTTGCGAGTGGCCCGTTCGACTGGATGTCGGCGAATGGCGCCGGTCAAACAGGAGTTGGCAAGATGCAGTATTTGCTGATGATCTATCAGAACGAGGCCGAGTACGGCAAAATCGACGCTGCAACGGGCAAGAAAATGATGGAGGAATACGGTGCGTTCACCCAGTCCATCGTCCAGAGCGGCAATTTCAAGGCGGGCGACCGGCTGCAGGACACGCACACGGCGACCACCGTGCGCGTCCGCGACGGCAAGACCTTGACGACCGACGGTCCGTTCGCGGAAACGCGGGAGCAGCTCGGCGGCTACTATCTGGTCGAGGCCAAGGATCTCGACGCCGCGCTCGTCATTGCGGCGCGGATTCCCGGCGCCAGGTTCGGTTCGATCGAGGTCAGGCCGATCTGGGTCTATAACTGACAGCTATCGCCGTCATTCCGGGGCATCGCGATCGCGATGACCCCGGAATCTCGAGATTCCGGGTCCGCCCTTCGGACGCCCCGGAATGACACGGGGCCGCATGACACCGATCGAAATCGAAAAAATTTTCCGTGACGAGGCGGGCCGGGCGCTGGCAACGCTGATCCGCCTGGTCGGCGATTTCGATCTCGCCGAAGACGCGCTGCAGGACGCATTTGCCACCGCACTTGAGCGCTGGCCCGCCGCCGATCCGCCGTCCAATCCGCGGGCATGGCTGGTCAATGTCGGGCGCAACAAGGCGATCGACCGGGTCCGCCGGAGCATCGCGTTTCGCAGCAAGCAGACCGAACTGGCGCACGAGTTGCTGTTCAATGCCACAGCCTCCGACGAAGCCGCCGATATGATGGCGCTCGACGACGACATGCTGCGGTTGATCTTCATTTGTTGTCATCCGGCATTTTCGATGGAGGTTCAGGTTGCGCTGACGCTGCGCACGGTCTGCGGGCTGTCCGCTTTGCAGGTCGCGCGCGCCTTTCTGGCAAGCGAGGACGCCATGGCGCAGCGCCTCGTCCGCGCCAAGCAGAAAATCCGCCTTGCTGGAATTCCCTACGAGGTGCCGGACCGCGACGCGTTGGAGCCGCGGCTGCGCGGGGTGCTCGCGGTGATCTATCTCGTCTTCACCGAGGGCTATGCCGCAACATCGGGCGAAGACCTGATGCGCCCCAGTCTCACGCGCGAAGCCATCCGACTATGCCGTCTGCTCGACGCCCTGATGCCGCGGCGGGGCGAGATCAAGGGATTGCTGGCCTTGATGCTGCTGCACGATGCGCGCCGCGCCGGGCGCGAGACCGCAGCTGGCGACATTGTGCTCCTGGAAGAGCAGGATCGCGCGCTGTGGGACCGCTGCCAGATTGCCGAAGGTTTGATGCTGGTGGAAGAGGCCTTGCGGTTGCCGGGCCGGCCGCAATCCTACGCGGTGCAAGCTGCGATCGCAGCACTGCATGCGCGGGCGCCGAACTATAAAGATACCGACTGGCCGCAAATCGCCGGCCTCTATGAAGTGCTGTTGCGGATCAGTCCGTCGCCCGTGATCGAGCTCAATCACGCCGCTGTGGTGTCGATGGTCGATGGGCCGGCGCGGGCGCTGGATCTGATCGATGCGCTGGAAGCCCGCGGAAGTCTCAAGGGCTACGAGTTGATGCCGGCGGTGCGCGCCGATCTGTTGCGCCGGCTTGGCCGGCGCGATGCGGCACGCGACGCCTATTTCGCGGCGACATCGGCGACGCAACTGGAGCCGCTGCGGCGGCTTTACGCGCGGCGATTGGCGGAGCTGGATTGCAAGAGCTGATTCCAGGCTCGGCTCTACCTTCGTCATTGCGAGCGGAGCGAAGCAATCCAGCAGCGGTGATGGTGCTTCGGAACGCAAGGGTGGATTGTTTCGTCGCTTGCGCTCCTCGCAATGACGAGTGAATCAAAATCGGCCGCGGCGATCCTCAACTCAGGTCAACGCGCCGCGACCGCTTCATAGATGTCTTCCTCCTGCGCGGTGTGGAGGCGCACCAGGGTCTCGACCGCCTCGATCAATCGCTGGGCATCGCGAATGAGATAGCGGTCGACCTTCTCCGATGGCAGGTCCTCGGCGACGCGGGCGAGCAGCCGGGCGAGATGCAGGATCTCGCGGTGCGCCCGGCTCATGGCGGAGAGGCCGTGGCGCTCGCGGAGCACCTTGGCGAGCTGTGGATAGACGTTGCCCTCGTCGTCGCGCTCATGCGCGACCACCTGCTCCTGAACCACATGGTTCGCCTCGACGATGAGCGCGGCCGCGCGCTCGGCGGTGGCGTCGTCGAGTGCATCGACGATCGATCGCAGCCGGTCGAGGTCGCCGATCAGCGCCAGGTGACTGCGATGCAACTCGCGTCCGGCCGCGGCGGTCATGCTCTTCCCGGCGTGGCCATGACCCGGGCTCAAGGCGCGCAGCGCATTGAGGATCACGGCAACATCGATCACTTCCTGCAGGATGGCCGCCGGGACCGGCAGCAGCCAGCCGAAGGTCGCCGCCAGCATGGCCAGGGTCGAAAGCCCCATGCCGGCGACGATGCTTTCGACGGCGATCCGCCGCGCCCGTTGCGCGATCATGATCGCTTCGCCGACCCGGTCGAGGCGGTCGGCGAGGATCACCACATCGGCCGCTTCGGACGAGGCGCTGGCGCCGCGAGCGCCAAGCGCGATCCCTACGTCGGCGGATGCCAGCGCCGGGGCGTCGTTGATGCCGTCGCCGACCATGATGGTCGGATGCAGCCGCTGTTCGGAACGCACGGCATCGACCTTGTCGGAGGGAACGCGGTCAGCCAGCACCGCATCGAGATCGAGCGCGGCGCCGATCGCTTGCGCAGCAGCGGCACGGTCTCCGGTGACCATGACGATGCGCGCGATTCCGGCCTCGCGCAGCAACCGGATGGCGCGCGGCGTGTCGGAACGAAGCTCGTCGGCGAGCAGCAATGAGCCGATCGGTCGTCCCTCGACCGCGACGAATACGATCAGCGCCGATCGCCACGAGGCACGCCGTGTGGCCCGCGATGCCCATTCGCCAGCGTGCCCGCCAGCAAAGATCAGGTCACGCGAGCCCGCAGCTACACGCCGTCCCTCGATCACGCCGTGCAGCCCCGAGCCCATGGATTCCCGTACCTGCTCGGGCACTTTGAGGCTAAGGCCGCGCTCGGTCCCCGCCTGAACGATGGCGTTGGCGATGACATGATGCGACGCCTGTTCGAGCGAGGCGCCGAGCATCAATACCTCGTCGGCCGTCTCGCCCGGCGCAACTTCGACGGAAAGCAGCCGCGCGCCGCCGACCGTCAACGTCCCGGTCTTGTCGAACAGCACGGTATGCGCGCGCGCCAGCGCCTCCAGCGGCCCGCCGCCCTTGACCAGGATACCGCGCCGTGCCGCCTGGGCGACGCCGGCGATGAAGGCGACCGGTGCGGCCAGAATGAGCGGACACGGCGTCGCCGCTACCAGCACGGCAAGGCTGCGAAGCAGATCGCCCGAGATCAGCCACGCGACAAAGGCAAGCGCGAGCGTGACCGGCAGAAACATCAGCGCATAGCGATCGGCCAGCCGCACGAATGGCGCCTTGGCGGTCTGCGCCGCGGTCACCAGACGCACGATGCCCGCATAGGTGCTTTCGCCGGCGACCGAAGTCACCGTCATGTCAAAGGTCTCGCCGGCGTTCAACGAGCCGGAGAGGATGGCGGCTCCGCGCGCTTTGACCACTGGGATGGGCTCGCCTGTCAATGCCGACTCGTCGATGGTTGCCGCGCTCGAAGTCACGACGCCGTCGACCGGAACGACTTCACCGGCGTGCACCAGAAGCTGGTCGCCCACGGCGATAGCGCCGATGGGCACTTCCTCGACGCGGCTGTCGACGCGACGATGGGCCTCGCGGGGAGCGCGATCGACCAATGAGCGCAGATCATGCTCGGCACGGGCGACAGCGATGTCCTCAAGCACGTTACCGCCGGAATACATCAGCGCCACGACGGCGCCGGCCAGCGGCTGGCCGAGCACGATCGCGGCGCTCATCGATACCAGGGCAATCGCATCGACTCCAAACCGGCCGGTCAGGAGGTCACGTACGATGGAGATCGCCAGCCCCGCGACCACAGGTGCGGTCGCCAAAGTCCAGCAGAGATTGGCAAGGTCCGATCGGCCGGCCAGGAAGGCAAGAATTCCC
>WNFG01003136.1_pt1 | contig 13816 bp, 5 predicted proteins | sample 5400431 | NCBI WGS metagenome assembly WNFG01 (sample SAMN13153346, study PRJNA577476) | soil metagenome | isolation source: 120 cm saprolite under Douglas fir tree site 2 hole 3 replicate 2 | place: USA:California | collected 2015-04-18
AAGCGTGACCGTGGAGGTTGCCGATGCGCCGGAGTCCACCAACTATCCGTTGACACTCACGGTTGTGCCGAGCGCCAGGCTTCGACTGAAGATCTTATACCGGCCCCAACAGTTCGAGGCCGCCGACATCCGCCGCGTCTTGTCAGATCTGGGCCTCGTACTTCGCGAAATGGCAAAAGCACCGCACGCAAAGTTGAGAGAAATCCTTTCGCAACTGGCTCCGCCGCCTGCCGTTGCAGCGGGTGTTCGACTCACGACGGCAGCCGGCGCTGAAACCACGCCGCGAACCGAGATGGAGCGGACCGTGGCAGGAATCTGGCAGGAGCTGTTCGACAATCCTCGCGTCAGCCTGGAAGCAAATTTCTTTGACCTGGGTGGACACTCATTATTGCTGGTGCAGGCGCACCGGAAATTACAGCGGGCACTTGGACGCAGCCTGCCGATCGTTACCTTGCTGCAATATCCAACCGTGCGGGCGCTCGCCAGTCAACTCGCCGGAAATGGCGACTCGCGTTTAGCGGCGCAGGCCGTCAATGACCGCGCGCGCCGCCAACAGGAAGCCATTGCTCGCATGAAGACGGCACGAAAGGGATAGACGGAGACAATGTCACAACCGGAACAGATCGATTCAATGAACGGCGTCGCCATCGTCGGCATGGCAGGCCGCTTTCCAGGTGCACAAAACGTGCGCGAGTTCTGGCAGAACCTTCTCGCGGCCAGGGAATCCATTTCATTCTTTGAGCCAGCGGAACTTGAACGCGCGCCTAATGAACCCGCCGAAATTCGCAACGATCCTCATTACATTCGGGCCCGCGGCGTGCTCGAGGGCGCAGAGACTTTCGATGCCGGTTTTTTTGGAATCAATCCGCGCGAAGCGGCATTGATGGATCCGCAACACCGTGTGTTCCTGGAAACAGCCTGGGAAGCTTTTGAGGATGCGGGTTACGATCCGCTGGCCTATACCGGTCCGATAGGTGTTTTCGCGGGCTCGGCCAATAACACTTACTTTCCTGCCGTGATTGCGCCGCGACGCGCTGGTGAAAGTCCAGCGGCTTCATTGCAAACCATGCTCGGCAATGAGAAGGACTATCTGGCAACGCGCACGTCTTACAAACTCAACCTGCGCGGGCCCAGTCTGAACATTCAAACCGCGTGCTCGACTTCGCTGGTGGCGGTAGCCCAGGCGTACCAGTCGCTTCAGGGTTATCAGTGCGATATGGCAATCGCGGGCGGCATTTCCATTACTAGTCCGCAGAAGCGCGGCTATCTTTATCACGAAGGCGCCATTGTTTCCCCAGACGGACATTGTCGCGCATTCGACGCGCAAGCCGGAGGCACCGTTTTTTCCAACGGCACCGGCGTTGTGGTGCTGAAACGTATGGCGGACGCCGTGGCCGATCACGATCATATTTATGCCGTGATCAAAGGCGTTGGCGTGAACAACGACGGTTCAGCTCGCGTCAGCTTTGCGGCTCCCAGTGTGGACGGCCAGGCTGAGGCAATCGCCATGGCGCAGGCGTTGGCCGGCGTGGATGCCGGCAGCATAACGTACGTTGAGACACATGGCACGGGCACCGCGCTGGGCGACCCGGTGGAGATCGCCGGGCTCACACAGGCTTTCCGCTTGGGCACTGAAGGCAACCAGTTTTGCGCGATTGGCTCCGTCAAGAGCAACATCGGGCATTTAGATGCCGCGGGGGGAATAGCAGGCCTGATCAAAACTTCGCTCGCACTACAGAATGCAAAAATCCCTGCAAGCCTGAACTATACTCAGCCGAATCCCAAAATCAATTTTGCGGCAACACCGTTTTATGTAAACGCCAAACTGGCGGATTGGCCGGCCGCTGAAACGCCGCGCCGCGCCGGCGTGAGTGCGTTTGGTTCGGGCGGCACCAACGCGCACGTGATTCTGGAAGAGGCACCTGAGCACCAGTCTTCTGGGCCGGCCCGAGCAGAGCAGTTGTTCGTTATTTCCGCGCGAAGCCAGACGGCTCTGGATCACGCAGCCCACAACCTCGCCTCCTATCTGTCTTCCAGCGACGCTGCTCTGAATCTGGCCGATGCGGCGTTTACCTTGCAGACGGGACGGCGGCATTTCCCGCATCGCCGGGCAACGGTGGCCCGCACCGCTACCGAAGCTGCAGAGGCGCTGCTGTCTAGTGATTCCAAACGTGTGTGGTCACGCAAGTGTGAGCATCCTGACGCTCCCGTAGTGTTCCTGTTCCCCGGACAAGGCGCACAGCAAGTCAACATGGGACGCGGTTTGTATGAGAACGAGCCCATTTTTGCGGCGCAAGTGGATGAATGCGCGGAGGTACTGCGGCCACTGCTGGGACTCGATTTGCGCACGCTGCTTTATCCCCAACCGGGGCATGAAGAAGAAGCCTCGCGACAGCTCAAAGAGACATTCATCACGCAGCCGGCGCTCTTCGTGGTGGAATATGCGCTCGCGCAACTGTGGATGCAATGGGGCGTGGCGCCCAAAGCCATGATTGGCCACAGCCTGGGCGAATATGTTGCGGCTTGTCTGGCAGGGGTCTTTCCGCGGAATGTCGCGTTGCGGATTCTTTCCGAACGCGCCCGCATGATGCAGGAGCTGCCCGCGGGAGCCATGCTTGCCCTGCGTCTGCCCGAAGCCGACGTGATACCCCTGCTGGAAGATAAGTTATCCATCGCCGCTCTCAACAGCCCCGGCATGACGGTTGTTTCCGGTCCCTTCGATGCGATCGATGCGCTGTCTGCAACGCTTGAAGAAAAGAAGGTGATGTACCGCCGTCTCGCGACATCGCACGCATTTCATTCGGCAATGCTCGATCCCATGCTGCCCGGCTTTGCCGAAGTAGTAAGCAGTGTGCAGATGCATCCTCCGCAGGTGCCTTTTGTTTCCAGCCTGACCGGCACCTGGATCACGGACGAGCAAGCTACCAGTCCTGACTATTGGGTGCAGCAAGTGCGCCGGGCAGTACGCTTCTCCAGTGGTATTGCTGAACTGCTCCACGATCCGGCGAACATCCTGCTCGAAGTTGGGCCGGGGCAGACCTTGAGCACCCTGGCGCGCCAGCATCCGGCCAAACAGCCAACACATGAAATCGTAGCGTCGCTCAAGAGCGAGGAAAACGCTAAGCCGGATGTTCGGTCAAAAGACGTGCGATCGCAAGACATAAGGTCCATGCTCGAAGCCGTGGGCCATATCTGGAGCGCAGGTGGCAGCGTAGACTGGGCCAGATTCCACGGCAATGAAGCTCGTCACCGGGTGTCGCTGCCCACCTACCCATTCGAACGCCAGCGCTATTGGATTGATTCACCGCCAGTAGCAGCAGATCAGACAGCCTCGCCGGCCAATGAACTATCCACCTACAGCGAATCGAAGGAGCAACCGATGACAATCGCGAATCCGAATCAAAATCCCGGAGACAGTTTGCTTTCACAGCAGGCCGCTGCGCTGGCGAAACTCAGAACGCTATTCAGTGACATCTCCGGCCTGTCCGCCGATCAACTGGTTGCGTCGGTGCCGTTTGTGGAAATTGGACTCGATTCGTTGCTGTTGACCCAGGCCTCCACCGCCATTGAGAAATCGTTTGGCGTGCACGTGACGTTTCGACAGTTGCTCGAAGAGCTTTCGAGTCTGGATGCGCTGGCCGCACATCTCGCACCCAGTATGCCAGCTCCCTCATCACCCGCGCCCACGGTCGCATCGCCGCTAAGCATGCCCGCGATCTCGCCGGCCACAACTGCGGTTCTGGCCGAGCCTGCTTCTATTCCATCGGGCGGAGTTGAAGCATTGGTGCGCAAGCAACTGGAGATCATGGAAAAGCAGTTGGAGGTTCTGTGCAATTCAGAGGTACTGCGCAATCCAGAGATACTGCGCAATCCAGCCGCGGCAACCGCGATTCAATCCGCCTCCGCCGCCCAACCAGTTGCAACGCCCGTCGTAGCGCCAATTAAAAACCAACCTGCCATCGCACCAAACGGAGCTTCTCACAGCGCTGCCGGCGCAAGCGTCAAGAAGCCGGAGATGCCCGCGTTCGGTCCTTATAAGCCAGTACAAAAAGGCACAGCCGGTGCGCTGCCGGACCAGCAACAAAAAGCGCTCGATGCACTCATCACCCGCTACACAACGCTTACAAAGGAATCCAAACGCCTTACCGCAGAGCATCGCGCGCACTTCGCGGACCCGCGTACCGTTTCGGGTTTTCGCCAGATCTGGAAAGAGATGGTTTACCCCATCGTCACCGAGCGTTCGCAAGGCTCAAGACTATGGGACGTGGACGGCAACGAATACGTTGACATGACCAACGGCTTTGGCTCCATTCTGTTTGGCCATCGGCCGGATTTTGTTATCCGTGCTGTAAGTGAGCAGATGGCGAAAGGCTTTGAAATCGGACCGCAATCTCCACTCGCGGGAAAAGTTGCTGAGTTGCTTTGCCGGATGACGGGCATGGAGCGCGCAGCATTTTGCAATACAGGTTCGGAAGCCGTCGTCGCCGCGGTCCGTACCGCGCGCACCGTAACCGGCCGCGATAGGATTGCGATGTTCAGCGGCGACTATCACGGAATCTTCGATGAGGTACTGGCGCGGCCGCAAACCGTCAATGGTGTGCTGCGCTCTCGCCCGGTAGCTCCCGGTGTGCCGCAGTCCGCGGTCGACAATGTTCTGGTTGTGGATTACGGCGATCCTGCCTCACTCGATATTCTGCGCGCAAATGCGCACGAGATGGCTGCCGTACTGGTGGAGCCCGTGCAGAGCCGCCGGCCAGATTTGCTGCCCAAAGAATTTCTGCAGGAGCTGCACACGCTTACGCAAAAATCGGGCACGGTACTGGTGTTCGATGAAATCGTCACGGGCTTCCGCGTGCATCCGCGCGGCGCGCAGGGATATTTCGGCATCCAGGCCGATCTCGCCACCTACGGCAAAGTGATTGGCGGCGGTCTTCCCATCGGCATCATCGCCGGCAAAGCCAAATATATGGACGCGCTCGATGGCGGCCAGTGGAATTATGGTGATGCGTCTGGTCCGGAAGCGGGCATGACATTCTTTGCCGGCACATTTGTCCGCCATCCACTCGCCCTGGCTGCCTGCTGGGCTTGCTTGAATTATTTGAATGACAATAGCCCGGATTTGCAGCGCAATCTGAATCAGAAAACCTGGCAACTGGTGGAAGCGATGTTGGAGTTTGCGGAGCGAGCTGGCGCCCCCATTCAGATTCCACACTTCGCCTCATGGATGTGCTTCCAGTTCCCGCAGGACATTCCTTACGCGAGTCTTTTTTGGGCGTACATGCGCGCCAAGGGCATACACATGTGGGAAGGCCGGCCGAGTTTCCTCACCACGGCGCACACAGACGCCGATATCGAAGTTGTATTGCAGGCCTTCAAGGAGTCCATTCTGGAAATGCAGCGTGGAGGATTTCTTCCCGGCGAGCCTCCGGCAGAGACAGTTCCGCCGCCAGCAGGCGCGCGGCTCGGCAAGGATCGTGATGGTAAACCTGCGTGGTTTGTTCCCGATCCCGCCCGGCCCGGCAAGTATTTGCAGATTGCGGAGGTCCAATGAGCGCGAAGGATGTGAAATCATACATCCCGGTTGATTTTGACCCGTTCGGCGACGCCGCAACGCAGGCTGTCCATTTCCCGATGACGGAGGCGCAGCGTGAAGTCTGGGCGTCGGTTCAGATGGGTGCTGACGCCTCCAATGCGTATAACGTGTGCCACGCGTTTCGCGTTCGCGGCGCTTTTTCCATGGACGCAATGAAAGCCGCGCTGCAACAGTTGGTGGACCGGCACCAGGCACTGCGGCTGGTGTGCGACCCTGATGGCGAAACACAGCACGAACTCACTTCTGCCACAATTCCCGTAGTAGCCGTGGACCTTTCCTCGATGACCGCCGAGGAACGCGAACGCGCAACGGCGTACTACGTTGCTCAGGAAACTGACCTTCCTTTTAATCTTGAAAAAGGTCCCTTGTGCCGTGCATTCATTCTGCGCGAGGACCAGCACACGCATTTCATCGTCTTCACGGCGCATCACATTGTGTGTGACGGCTGGTCGGGCGGTATCCTGGTCCTGGATCTGGGTGACCTGTATGAGGCCGAAAGCATTGGCATGCGTGCCTCGCTGCCGCAGGCACACTCGTTTCAGGCGCACGTGGAAGCACAGAACACGCCAGGTGAAATTCAAAAAGCCCAGGCGGCTGAGCAGTATTGGAAAGCGCAGTTTGCTTCACCCGTCGAGCCTCTGGAACTTCCGCTCGATTTCGTGCGCAAACCTGTGAAATCCTATGCGGCGGAGCGCCAGCGGCGGCTGATTCCGGAGACGCTCTATCGGGATATCTCCCGCGTGGCTGCGCGGAACGGCTGCACCGTTTACGCCATGCTGTTCGCGGCTATGCAGGTGCTGATTCACCGCCTGACGGGCCAGGATGATTTTGTTTTAGGCACTGTCGTGGCCGCCCAGGCATCCGAAGCGAACTCCGCCAGCATGGTCGGTCACGGCACCAACGTCTTACCGGTCCGAGCCAGCGTAAATCCTGAAGCGACGTTTGAGGAGCATTTGAAGACGGCCCGCTGGCGTTTGTTGGATGGGTTTGATCATCAATCACTTTCCTTCGGCGCACTGGTGCGATCTCTGAACCTGCCCCGCGATCCCAGCCGGACCCCTCTGGTCACCGCCACTTTCAATTCTGATAACGTAACGGCGCCGTTCCGATTCCGTAGCGTAGAAACAGAACTGCTGTCCTCTCCCAAGAAATTCGCCACGTTCGATCTGGAATTCAACATCCTGAAAACCTGCACAGCGGTATTTGCGGAATGCATTCACAGCACCGCCATCCTGCAACCAGCCACCGTTCAGCGCTGGCTGGAAAACTATGAAACGCTGCTTGCATCCATTTGCGGAAACCCCGCCCAAAAGATAGCCGACTTGCCTTTGATGACGCCGGAGCAACAGCGCGAACTGCTCTCGCCGCCACAGTCAATCTGGCACATCGACGAATGTGTTCATACCCGGTTCGAGCGGCAGGTGGAGCGAACTCCCGATGCCATCGCTGTAACTAGCGACGATGTCTCGTTGACCTATGCCGAACTTAACGGCCGCGCCAATGCCGTAGCCCAGCGACTCGTCGCCATGGGTGCAGGGCCGGATGTTTTAGTCGCCTTGTGCATGGAACGCAGCATAGGCATGCTGGTGGGATTGTTGGGAATTTTGAAAGCAGGCGCGGCATATTTGCCCGTCGATTTACGCTACCCCGCGGACCGAGTGGCATTCATACTGGAAGATGCTGGCGTGCCCTTGCTGATTACGCAGCGTAATCTGGAATCGACCTTGCCGGAACATCAGGCCAGGGTTCTGTTTCTGGACGATGTAAGCGAATGCAGCAGCGAAAATTTAATCAGCCGCGCCACACTCGACAACCTGGCTTACGTGATTTATACCTCGGGTTCCACAGGTAAGCCCAAGGGTGTGGAGGTTCTCCACCGCGGCGTCGCCAATGTGCTTCACAGTTTTCAGGAACTGCTGCACTTTGGACCTGACGACGTTCTGCTGGCCACCACCACGCTGTCCTTTGACATCCATGTGCTGGAACTGTTCACGCCCATTCAAGCCGGATCCAGGCTCGTGATCGCCACAGATGAACAAGCGCAGGATCCTGCGCTTCTCATTGCATTGCTTGAAAGCAGTGGCGCCACCATCTATCAAGCTACGCCGGTTCGCTACCGTATGCTTCTCGACGCCGGCTGGCAGGGTATGCCGAACTTGCAGCTTCTGTGCGGTGGTGAGAAGTTGTCGCGCGAACTGGCAGACCGGCTTCTGGAGCGCTGCGCCACATTGTGGAATGTTTACGGGCCTACTGAAACCACCGTGTGGTCTTCGGCCGCAAAAATCGAAGCCGATGGCCAGCCGATCACGATCGGGCAGCCCATTGCCAACACCACGTTGTATGTTCTCGATGCGCACATGAAGCCCACGGCGTTGGGTGCTCCGGGCGAGTTGTTTATCGGAGGAGATGGCGTAACCCGTGGGTATCTCAAACGCCCGCAACTTACACAGGAACGTTTTGTGCCGAACCCGTTTGGCGAAGGGCGCATTTACAAAACCGGCGATCGGGCCCGCTATCGGAATGATGTCAGTGTGGAATTGCTGGGGCGCAATGATGATCAGGTGAAAGTTCGCGGCTTCCGCATTGAGTTGGGCGAAATTGAGCACGCCCTGCAATCCATACCCGACGTGCTGCGTGCCGCCGTGGTTGTCCGTAATGATGGCGATGACCAGAACATCATCGCCTACCTGGTGCCCGTGCCCGGAGTGCCTTTGCCGGCTGCGGAATTGCGCGGCGCATTATTGCAGACTTTGCCCGAATATATGGTTCCAGCCGCTTTCGTGATCGTTGACGCGCTGCCCACAACGCCCAACGGCAAACTTGATCGTAAGGCGCTGCCGGCCCCGGATTGGGCAGTGGCTCGAAAGACGCGCGACTCAGTTCCGCCCCAGACGCCCACACAGATCGCACTGGCAAAAATCTGGGAGTCGCTGCTGAAGGTTGAAAAAGTGGGTATTCATGAAAGTTTCTTTGACCTTGGCGGACACTCCATACTGGCGGCGAGACTGATGTCGCGGATTCGCACGACATTCGGCGTTCAACTCCCGCTGCATCACATTTTTCGCACACCCACGATTTCTGGTTTAGCTAAACTCATTGAATCGAAGTTGTGGACAGGTAGTGAATCGCACGTGGCTGACGCAGCGGCAACCTCCGGCCCACAAGTGGAAATAGAGATATGAGCACGTTCGAGTTCCTGCACAAACTAAAACAGTCCGGAGTGAAAGTCCGTTTGGAAGACGATAGGCTGCGCTGCACCGGGCCGGAGCAGGTCTTGATGGCAGGCGTGCGCGAACAGTTGAGCGCGCGAAAGCAGGAGATCATTGATTTTTTGCGGTCAGCGGCGAGTTCAGCTGCCGGCAGCAGTTCCTCTGTGCTGCCCATCCAGCCACTGGGTAGCCGGCGGCCTTTGTTTGCAGTGCCGGGTCATAACGGGGATGTGTTCTGCTACGTAGATCTGGCGCGTCATCTGGGCACGGATCAACCACTGTTTGCATTGCAGGCGCCTGGGTTGGAGCCCGGCCAGGATCCTTTGCCTCGCATTGAAGACGTTGCCACTGTATTTGCCCGCGACATCGAGGCAATCCAACCTCAAGGGCCGTATCTGCTGGCGGGATTTTGTGTGGGAGGAACCATTGCTTTCGAACTGGCCCAGCAACTCACAACAAAAGGCCACCAGATGAGTTTGCTGGCACTGCTTGGCTCGCCGTGTCCAACATCGTTAGCTCTGCGTCACCGCGGCCACGCTGCCATCATGAATGTTGCCGAACGCTTCGTGCGACATGGCTCCGCCCTGGGACAGAGAAAGCCGACGGAATGGTCGCATTATTTGCGTGAACGGGCTGCGGAACGGCGCGCTGATCGCGAGCGCGAACGGCAGGATCCGTTGCGCCTGCGGCTGATGGAGACAACAGTGGAAGCCTTCAAGGCCTACCAGCCGAAAGCCGCGATCTTTCCGGTCCACTTGCTTATACCGAATGACCAGCCGGACTCGCTGCTTGAAGACAGGCCATTGGATTGGAATCTGTTCGCAAAGGATTTTACCGTGGACCTTGGCCCCGCCGCTGGAGACATGAACACCATGCTGCTGGAACCTCATGTTTCCCTGGTTGCGCAGTTGCTGACAAAAAAAATGGGAGCAGCAGTTCAGCCCCGCGCGCCGGTTCGCGCTGTCGGATAGTCTCTTCGAGTGTCGGCTGGTCAATCGCCGCTCTGAATATCTACAAGGGGGGAGAGGAGCGAATTCACGATCCCCTCGTGCGGATCGACAACGATCTGGCGGTAGTGTGGGCTCCGTTCGAGTTTCTGGTGGATGCCAAGGTGGACCATTGCGGGACGGATTTGTTCAATCTTGTTCGAACGAACGGGCAGTGGCTCATTGCGAGTATCGCTGATACCGGGCGGAAGGATTGTTCTGTCAAATAGACGATAGAACGCGCAGGAGTCAGATATTTTTTATGGCTCGCTCTTTGCTCGTCACGTCGCAAGCAGATGATAACGCGAATGGCACAATCCGACACATTGCTGGTTCGACGACAATCCAATTAATTCCTTGCAATGTGGCGGGGACTGCCGGCAGCGTTCTAACAACTGAATTACTTCCCCCGGCTTGTTGCATCGGATCAGGGCGACCCCTGGGCTAGCGACTGATGCTTGCGCCGCCTGTTGCGCTGCCACTGCTCCGTAAATCATTGGAGACAGCAGCATGTGGCCGCTGTCTCCAATCAAGTTAAAAGAGCAGCTTCACTCCGAATTGCATCTGCCGCGACGGAGTGGAGGTGGTGCCAATGACTCCCAACCCTGCGTTCGCAGGATCCGTGCCGGTTTTTGTGGGATCGTTAAGGGAGTTATTTGCTTCGTTCAGGAAGTTAGGAGCCGCCAGATTCGGGTGATTGAGCACGTTGAAGGCTTCTGCCCGGAGTTGAAGGCTCAGCTTTTCCGATATCTTATTGTTCTTGAATACTGAGAAATCCACTGTCTTCAGGCCAGGGCCGTAGAACCGGTTACGGCCTGAATTACCCAGCAGGTTGAGGGGAGTCATGGCGGGGAAGCAATTCAGGTTCAGGTAATTGACTCCACCATGAATGGCGTTGCATCCGGGTGTCAGGTTGGCGAAGTCCATGGAGAAGTCGCCGTTGTAGCCAGTGCCCAATGGATCTCCACCACCACCGGCAGTCACAGTAAATGGTGAGCCGCTGCTGGCGTTAACGATCGTGCCCAATTCCCATCCTTTAAGTAACGCGGAGGCAAACCTGCCTGAATACGCAGGGGTCGGAATGTCCCAGATCACGGTACCCACCATGGTGTGACGGATGTCGAAGTCGCAGGGACCCAGCCTGTATTGCTTGAACAACAGGATTGGCACGGCGATGGAATTCGAATAAGTATCTCCGGTAACCGGGGCTGAACTGGTGTCTTTGCAATCGCCCAGCGTATAGGAAAGTTGTCCTTGAAATCCGTGGCTCATGATCTTCTTGACCTGAGCCTGAAGGGCCTCATAAGAGGCAGAACCATCGAACAGCACCGGGCGAATACCGGCGCTGCCTCCGGCATTGGGATCAATTCGGGTTCCATTGATCGGCCAGAGAAGCCCGGCAGGCGTCACCGTTGGCTGCACCAGATTGATATCGTCGGCTGCTACGGAAAGATGCGTCGAGCGCGACCCAACGTAGCCGATAAACGCGCTCCAATTACGGGAAAGCTCTTGTTGAATATTGAAATTCCAGTTCAACACCATGGCACGTTTCGGGTTTTGATCAACGTACCTGTTTCTGACCTTCGAGGGATTAAAGCTGATGTTGTTGTCGATGCCGCTCCCGAGCGTAGCAGTCTTATCAGCACCGATGATCTGGAACGGCGCTGTCGCGGCGGTGTTCAACCCGAAAACATAGGGCAAAGGAAGTACATCGAAAATTCCAAAACCGCTACGGACGGCCGTCTTCCCGTTCCTGAATGGGTCCCAGGAGAATCCAACGCGGGGCTCAAAGTTCTTGGTGGTCGGGTTTGAAGCGATAAAGCTATTTACGTGTTGCGCTGTGCAAGCGGTCGGGCTTGCCGTGCAATTCGAAAGAGTTGTGATCTCCTGGATGCGGTCATGTGATTCCGTCGGCAATGTTGTCATTTCATAACGGAGTCCAAGATTCACGGTGAAGTTGGAGTACATCTTCCAGTCATCCTGAACATAGCCGGCGAACAAGCTTTCGCGAATTCCGACCTCGTTGGATTGTCCAGGCGCGAGCGCATTCAATTGGATGGGAGCGTTGTTCAGAAAGGCAGGAATCTTATATGTGTTCATTCGACCATTGGGGCTCAACTTTTCCAGCACGTTGTACTGCATGCGCTCGAACGCGAATCCAACTTTGAGGGAATGTGTACCGCGAGTGATAAAGGCGTCGTCATAGAGTTGAAGCGACGTCCAGCGGTGCAGGAACTGGTTAAGGCCGCCCAATCCAACCGCCGTCGTCAATCCCGCAACGGAAATCTGGGGAGGAGCGGCCGCCCCTGGTGCAATTGCCAATGCCGCGTTCGTAGCGGCGGCGTCGCCGCTGACAGGGGTATTGATATCACCTCTGAGGCGGCTTAAGCCCGCCCGGAAAGTGTTGAGGAGTTGGGGATTGAAAATGTGAGTCTCTTCGACCGTCACACCCTGCCTGCGTGAAAACACCTGATGAATTGCATTGTTCAGGGGATCTGGCTGCGTTTGTGGGCCGGAGTCCCAGAAATAACTGCCGTTGACGTTGTCGGACGCGGATAGTTTCTGATCCACTCTTCCCGTGTAGTAGTTTTCGCTCGCGATACCCGGAATCGCGGTTCCAAAGGCCTGAACGCCAGCAGCATCTACAGGAGTACCCGCCGGGGCAATCGGCCACAAAGCCAAGTACGGCTGCACGGCTGCCACCGCAGAGCTGCGTAGCGCTGCCGAAGGAACCTTAATGATTCTGGTGATTGGACTATTTTGACGGACTCCTTCATAACTGCCATAAATGAAAGTGTGGTCCTTCACAATGGCTCCGCCACCTGATCCGCCAAACTGAATGCGTCTGAAGGAAGGCTGCGGCTTCGTGGGATCGTCGAAAGCATTACGCGCGTCAAAGATCTTGTCGCGATCAAAGAAGAAGCCGGTTCCGTGGAATGCGTTCACACCTGACTTAGTGACAGCGTTGATGACGGCACCTGACGTCCTGCCATACTCCGCCGTGTAGTTGCTGGTCAGTACCGAGAACTCTTGAATGCCATCCACGCCGAGGTTGAGTCCGGTTGCTCCACCAGGAGCGCCATTGGAATAGTCGTTCACGCTGACGCCGTTAACGCGATAGGTGTTTTCGTTGGCTCGATGGCCGTTGTTACTGAGCTGGTTTCCGAAGCCTCGATTTCCCTTGTTAGCGTTGAAGGCCGTGCCTACCTGGGTAGGAATGCTTACCACTCCAGGTTCAAGTGCCGCCAGGGATGTCCAATCACGGCCATTGAGTGGAAGCTCACGCATCGTGGTAGAGTCCACAACGTCGCCGATGGTCGAGGTCGAGAGCTGGACCGTAGGCGCGGCGCCGGTGACCTCAACTGTCTCCGAAACCTGCCCGACGCGCAGAACTTGATTGAGCGTTTGCCGGGCCCCGACGGTCAAAGTTACATCTTTGTTGACTGCTGATGTGAATCCAGCCGCAGTTACTCTTACCTCATAGCGGCCAGGTACCAGGTTCGGCGCGGTAAAAAAGCCGTCATTGTTCGACGTAGCGTCGCGAGTTACACCTGTTTCAACGTTCCTGATTGAAATCTTGGCATTGGGTACCACTGCGCCGCTCGAATCGCTGATTGTGCCCGATAAGGTCGCGCCAGACACCTGAGCGTGAGCAGGACTCGCTACATAGAAGGCCAGAATGATTATGGCCAGAAGAGAAACGGCGGTGAACAAAACGCCGCGATGCTTTTCAAACGTTATCGACTCTCGCATTTCAGGCTCCTCCCCACAGGGGCGCATACGGTTTGGCACAGACGATGTAATCATGATGGAACCAAATCTGTTTCAGGATCGAACGCCGTACTTCTGATATTTCCCGAGCATCAACAGGCGTGCGGTCAAGTGATATTTTTTCGTGCGGAAGTTGACGATAGACGAAAGTGAAATTAACCACAGATTAATTTTTTGTAAGGTACCTGATTGGACGCTGAACATCGCGTACCCACCTCAAGCGGTAACCGGTTCTTTGTTACCTTTGAATTGCTGAT
>WNFG01003137.1_pt1 | contig 13815 bp, 10 predicted proteins | sample 5400431 | NCBI WGS metagenome assembly WNFG01 (sample SAMN13153346, study PRJNA577476) | soil metagenome | isolation source: 120 cm saprolite under Douglas fir tree site 2 hole 3 replicate 2 | place: USA:California | collected 2015-04-18
CCGACCAGTCCTGGCGGTAAGATTCCGCCCAGCGGGCAAAGAATCCCTTCTTCCCGGCCAGGTTCGGCTTCGGAGCGTTAGGAAGCGAATCGGTTGGGCGATCAGCCTGTTGTCCTTGAGAGAGATCTGGAATCTCCTTGTGTTATTGGAGAGTCTGATGGGCGCCATAAGAAATATGAATTGGACGCGGTTGGTTCCTGCCTTTATCGTGGCGGATTACCTGAAATCGATTCTCAGGTCACCAAGATTCGTTTATTGATTGGCGAAGGAGTGAATTCCTTATTGCCAACACGAGGGGTAGCCTTTAATTTTGGAGCGACCCCGGTATTCATTCTCGGGGCGCGCAGCCAGCGCCAGACACTCGGGGTGGCGCAGTGCCGCATCTTGCTTCAGCCACGGATCCAGGCCACCGTGTCATGAGGGTTGTGCGAGCTATGGTGGCGTAACCAGAACCTTGTCGAGAGAAGCAACCGACTCGAGCTAATTAAATTCGGGTTCGAGGCGCAAGACGGAATGGCCGCAACTTGGGGAGTGGGGACCTATCTCGTTTGGTCGTTGAGTGTCTTCATAGCTTTGCTTGTTGGCCTGTTTACGCTGCCAGTTTATCCGATCGTGGGAGCGTTGCTCGTAATGGGAGGGATGGCCTTACAGCTTATACCGTCGCGGGTTTGTGCGGAACGGCAGAATCCAAGAATGAATCTTGTGAAGAAAGCCATGGGGGGAGGACCGAGATTAAACGCGATGGCGTCCATCGAGGTGGACTATTTCCGGTCGGTCTTCCGCCTCCAAATTATTCACCAATGGAAGTCCTATCGCCATTTGATAGCGCGCGGTTCGAGCAGACGTCGATGGAGTTAACATTATCCACCCTTGAGCGACAGGAGCAACCAAATATGAAGAAAAGAGCCGACGGGCGACTTCTGCGCTTATCGGGTGTCTCGGCGGGTGTCACCATTGTTCTCATCGCCGGTTTGTTCGCCGGGTTGTCAACTCCCTGTTTTGCCGACGATGGGGCCAAGCCCGATCCGTCTGGCGTTGCGACCGGCGACAAAACCAACGCCGTGGACGCCGCCGGGAATCCTTTTGTCGTTCCCGAGCCCCCCGACAAGACGGATCCCGACTACGCAGCGAAAAAGAAGGCGTTCGATGACTATCAGGCCCAGGCGGCGAAAGAGCCGCTCGCGTTGAAGCTGGCTGACAGTGTTGGGCACGTTCGCATCGCGACAAATTTTGCCTGGACCTTGAACACCGGCTACCTCGTCTTGTTCATGCAAGCGGGCTTCGCGTTGCTCACGTGCGGGCTGGTGCGAAAGAAAAATGCAGCTCACTTGATGATGCTGAATTTCGCGGCGTACGTGTTCGCATTCCTTGCGTACTACGCAGTCGGATACGCATTCCAGTTTGGAGCGGTCGCCATCAATGCAGCGCCCACGAACCTGGGCGGCGTCCCCATGCTGGACAAGTTCTTGATCGGGAGTGGCCAGTGGGGATTCGTGGGCGGCAAGGGTTTTTTTCTGACTGGTCCAGCCTATGACACCGCCAGCCACTGCTTAACCTTGTTCGAAGTCGTGTTCATGGAGACCGCTGGTTACATCATCGTCGGCGCCATCTGCGAGCGGATAACCTTCTGGGCGTTCCTGCTTTGTGAACTCTTTATCGGCGCGATACTTTATCCCATCTCCGGTTGCTGGACGTGGGGTGGAGGTTGGCTCTCGCAACTAGGATCCACGCTAAATCTCGGTCACGGTTACGTCGACTTCGCCGGTTCCACGGTGGTCCATGCCGTCGGCGGCTTCTGCGCCATGGCTCTCGCGATCATCCTGGGCCCGCGACTTGGCAAGTACGGTCCCGGGGGGAGGATCCGGGCTTTCCCGGCTCACAACATCGTGTACGTGGTAACGGGGACATTCATTCTGCTTTTCGGATGGATGGGATTCAATCCTGGTTCAACTCTGGGAGCGACGGACCTCCGAATTTCTGTAGTTGCTGTAAACACCAATCTTGCCGCCGTTGCGGGCTCAGCCGCGGCGATGGTGTTGTGGTACTTCCTGTTCGGCAAACCTGATATCACTATGGCCTGCAATGGGATGCTCGCCGGGCTGGTCGCTATCACCGCTCCCTGTGCCTTTGTGTCTCCAACTTCCGCGGTCGTCATTGGAGGGCTCGCAGGCCTTCTGGTGTGTGGCGGAGTTCTGTTCAACGAGCGGGTGCTCAAGGTCGATGACCCTTGCGGGGCGATTTCGGTGCATGGTTACTGCGGATGGCTGGGCGCTGTTTCCGTGGGCATCTTTGCCGACGGTGTCTACGGAGCGGGCTGGAATGGCGTGGGCGTGACTTCTTACCTGGGACGAGCCGGCCAGGGGGTAACTGGCTTGATCCACGGCGACACTCGGCAGTTCCTGGTTCAGCTCGGAGGAGCAACGTTGTATGCGCTTTGGGCGTTCGGTGCAACTTACGTTATCTTCTGGTGCGTCAACAAAACGAAGAGCATGCGAGTAGCGCCGGAGGTGGAAGAGGAGGGTCTCGACGTTCCCGAGTTTGGAATGCCGGGCTATCCCGAAGACGCAGTGATGACGCCCTATTAGTGGCGACGCGGTGCCGAACGCTGAATCCATTGTGGGCTGGCTCTATGCACACTCGTCTCGACCGGGCGCGAAGGGCGGTCCCCGTGACCCTCGCTGCGATCACGCTTGCTGGCGTCGGATTGCTGTTCGCGTGGGATCTGTTTCCCGTGTCTTTTCCCGCCGGAGCGCACGATTTTCTGGCGGCCTTCCCGCTGGCTATGATAGCCGTCTCTTATCTGGTCTACTCGGCCGCGCATCGTCCTGCGCCCCTGGAATTCGTCAAAGCGATCATGCTTGCAATCGCTTTTCTCTGCTGGGCGGCTAATCAACGGTGGCCGGGTCTGCGTCGGGCTACACTCCTCAATGATATTGCGATCGCCCTCTTCGTACTCGATGTCTTGCTGGTCATGATCGGCTGGCCCGCAGCCTCTTCAGACGAATCGCTTGCTAAAACCCATGTCGAACAGGGCAAAAAGCCTTCTGCTCATGCGCGGCCGAACTGAGCGCAATCGACCTCTGTCTGGTCAAAGAGCACTCTGTGGATAAAATCCTGATCGCGGGAAGAAGAATTATCTATTGGACTGAGCTGTGACCTTGGGCGCGAAGCCGGAACAGACCGACCAGACGATCGCAGGAAACGGCCTACCGTCGAAAAACTCTACCAGCCATGCCAAGAACCCATCCAATCTCGCGCTCCTTCATTCGAACCGGGCCTGGCTGCCTTGTGATAGGAGTGATCACTTACGTCTGCTATCAGTTCCGACTGAATCTCAGTATCACCGGCTTTGTGTACCTGCTTGTTGTTGTATTGCAGTCTCTGCTAGGCAACTTCACTTCATCAGCGGCGGTTTCGGTGCTTGCAGTTCTGTGCCTCGATTTTTTCTTCACAGCTCCTCTTTTTTCTTTGAGGTGACCAACCCCCTGGACGTTCTGGCGCTCATCTCGTTCTTGACTACGGGTCTGGTGATTACCCGACTCACCACCAGGGTGCGCGAAGAAGCAGTGAGATCGCACCACCAGCGGCGTCAGGTGGGTCGGCTGTACGAATTGGCGCAACGGCTACTGGCCCTGGATGTTGAAGAGGCGCTGCTCGCGAGGTCGGTCGAACTGTTTCATGATGTTCTTGATCTGCGGGCTGTCTGCTTGTTTGATGCGGCCGAAGTAGAAATCCACTGTGCGGGTAATTCTCTAGACGGCCTCGCCGATGAGATTCCGGCGGCATATTCTGCCGGCCGAGATTGCGAGTATGTCAACTCGGGGATTTTGATTCGATGTTTACGCGCCGCGGGAAAGACAATCGGCGCGATCGGTTTCGAGGGTCTGCGCGAGCCCGAATTAATGGCGGGACCTCTCTCCGCTCTGGCGGCCGCCATGCTGGAAAGAGCGCACACTTTTCGCAATGCCAGCCGCGCGGCGGCCGCTGCTCAGGCCGAGCCGTTTCGGGGAGCTATTCTGGATGCTCTTGCCCACGAGTTCAAGACTCCCCTGGCGACCACCGTGACCGCTGCCGGGGGCCTTCGTGAAGTCGGCCCTCTGCGTCCAGAACAGCTGGAACTGGCAGACACGGTGGAAGAGGAGGCTGCCCGGCTAAGTTCACTCGCATCTCGACTCCTTCGACGACTTGGTTTTACTCGACGTCAACATGCCCGGGATTGGCGGCGTCGAGGCCTGCCGCGAGATGCGTGCGGCGCTGCCGAAGATCGGTATCGTAATGGTGACGGTGCAGGATGGGGAGAGCGAAATCGTGAGGGCACTGGAGGCAGGCGCAGACGACTACATCACAAAGCCCATCCGGCTTCGCGAACTCGTTGCCCGCCTTAGAGCAGTATTGCGACGGCTTCGCAGCGAGGATCCTATCGAGCCGACGTCATTGCAAGCGGGTAGCTTGAAACTTGATATAAATCGCCGTGCACTTTATCGGCAGGGACAAACTGTCCACCTCACTCCGACCGAGTTCGAACTGCTGGAGTTCTGGAGTTGCTGATGCGGAATCAGGGAACTCCGGTAACGCATACCAAGCTGCTGCGATCCGTCTGGGGTCCGGAGTATGGCACCGAGCTTGATTACCTGCGCTCCTTCGTTAAAACCCTACGCCAGAAGATTGAAGAGGATCCCGCTAAACCAAAATACATTGTGACTGAACCCTGGGTTGGATACCGGTTTTGCGATCCGCTCGATGCGTCGGAGCGGTTGGCAGCTAACTCGTGAGCCCATCAAAGAACTCATGCAAGTTAGTTGAATTATTAATCTCCAATCTTCACGACTTCTTCATGCCGCGCAGTCTACTGTTTCCACCACAATCATGTTCTTGAACGTATGCTTCGCGTCTGGTGGCGCGACTCTCGAGGGGACTCGATGGGTCAGGTGTCTCCGGTTCTTCGACCGCGGTGGTGATAAGGAAATGGGGAAAGCCGCCACCATTACCAAGCACGAAACCAGATGAGACCGCCGCGACTTTCACAATCAGGAGTGCGTGTGGACGAAAGGCTTTATGTGTTTTTTACGAACTCTTAACTCGCTCTTTATGAGTTTTCAGGTGTGATATTAATACAAACCGCGAACCCAAAGCCGGCAGATGGGTCTGAGCCATCTCAGTCGGATCGGACGTGACGAGTTGAAGCTCGGACTGGAAAGGAATAGGAACTTGAGAATCATGAGAACTCTATCCCGCAAGGCCGTAGCAGCTTCAGCGTTTCCGCCAATGCTCATTTTGAGCCTGGCTGTTGGTCGGGCTTCGCTCGGCTATGCACAGACTCGGACGCAGACAGATGCTCCAACAAAAGTGGCGGCCCCGCACGAGCCGTTGCCCGATGGAACAGTCCGCGACGGAGGCGCGACCGGCAATCCTCCAAGCGGAGCTGTCGCTACACCAGATCCGGAGATCACCCCGGCAGTGGCAAGGGAACTTGCCGCGATGAAGGCGGAAATCGAGCAACTGAAAGCCGAACTGAAAGTCCGTAACACGACCGAACCAGCCTCGTCTCCCGAAGGATCCGCTTCGACATCTGCCCTGACGCCAGAGACTAGGGGAGCACCAGCCGCGCCCTCCATTGCGGTCGAGCCACCAGCGCAAGAGGCGCGTACGGGCTTGCCCGAAAAGCCAGCGCCGGCCAACCCTTTTGCCTACGCCGACTGGACTTGGCTGAACGGAACTGCTCGCAACAAAGATGTGGTGTGGGATTCGAAATTCTTCACGCCCGAAATCAGGTTCGACAGCCAGTTTATAAGCAGCCTCAACCATCCCAGGGATGACACGATGGGTGGATCTACGGAGATTTTCCGGTCGAACGAATTTCAGTTGGAGCAGATCAGCTTCGGCGGTGACTTTCACTGGCAAAACGTTCGCGGCAGGGTCCTTACCATGGGTGGGATGTTTGCCGTCACGACGCCGCGGAATGATGCCAGCGTTGGCCGCGGCCAGTGGGACCTGCGCGGCGCATACAAATATTTCTCCGAGGCCTACGGCGGGTATCACTTTAATGTGAACCATGGGCTCAACATCGACGCAGGAATTTTCGTTTCGTACATCGGCCTTTTCAGCTATTACAACTTTGATAACTGGGCGTACCAGCCCTCCTATGTGTCATCCAACACGCCCTGGTTTTTCAATGGGATGCGCATTCAGTGGTTTCCCACCGATAAACTGAAAATTGAGCCCTGGATCATTAACGGATGGCAATCCTACGGCAGATTCGGCAGCAGGCCCGGACTGGGCGGACAGATTTTGTACCGTCCGAAGCCTTGGCTCTCGCTGGTCTTCAATAACTACGGGATGGGCGAAGATTCTCTGGGCTCTGGCAACGGCCAATTCGGCCGCTCGCGCATACACACCGATGACAGCGTCGAAATCAAGTACTACGACCATCCGGAGAAGACGCTCGACAAGATGGCATTCTCCGTCACAGGTGACCTGGGGTGCGAATACGGCGCAGGAGTCTCTTGCTTCGGAAATAAAAAGGATGGAGCGGGCAACATCATTTCTCACAAGCAAGCATTCTTGGGCTGGATGGCCTACAACCGGTGGTGGTTCAAGAAAGACACGTACGGCGTCACGTTTGGGGGCGGAATGTTGAACAATCCGGGGCGCTACCTGGTGCTGCTCCCCCCGATTAACGGAGCGGATGCAGTCTCCGGATCGCCATACTTCACGGCGAATCCAGGGGACCCGTTCAAAGCCTGGGACGCTTCGGCTACTTTCGATTGGATGCCCAGACAGTACATCACCTTCCGCTGGGAGTATGGGTATCGCCACGCGAATGTGCCGTATTTTACGGGTCGAGGCGGGATCACACCCGGCGTCAATGGCTCTCCTAGCACGATTCCCAACCCAGGTGCAGGGTCTGTGGTGGGGAGCACTACCTTCGTTCCGGGCCCGTTCTTGTCCGCGACGCCGGGTTCGACCTGTGTTGCAGGAAGCACAGGTTTCTGCCCAGACCTGCGCAAGGATGAACCGAGCATCAGAATGGCCATCATGGTCAAGTTCTAACTCGTTCAAGCACCGGGGCTAAGACGATTAGCATGCGCGATACAAACCGGAGCAGCGTTCGACGGTTGGGCGCAACGATGGGGCTTCTCCAACTTTTTTGGGTTCTCTTGCTCGCAGCTCTGCTGGGTCTGGCGGGCTGTAGCTCCCAAGCAGACCCTGCAGCAGGGGCGCCGCCGACTGCGACAGTCGTGCTTGCCGCGGAGCCCGCGCTGTTCACCGTGGACCGTCCGGAGCAATTTCCGCTCACCGCGGCCGTCGAGCATTCCACCAACTCCGAACTAGTCGTCACGGGTGCGGTCACTCCTGACATATCCCGCAACGTCCCCGTCATCTCGCTGGCCTCCGGCCGGGTTGTGGCCATTCACGCCCGGCTGGGCGACGCCGTGAAACAGGGCCAACTGCTGCTCAGCATTCGAAGCGACGACGTCGCGGGCGGTTTCTCTGACTACCGGAAAGCGGTCGCCGACGAGATCCTGGCACGCGCGCAACTCGAACGCGCATCCGATCTGTACCAGCATGGCGCCATGGCGTTGAACGACCTTCAACTCGCCCAAGACACGGAGGACAAAGCCAAAGTCGATCTTGAAACGACAGAAGAACACTTGCGATTGCTGGGCAACGACCCCACCAAGCCGAAGGGGGTTGTGGACATCTACGCACCCGTCTCCGGAGTGATCACCGACCAGCAAGTGACGAATGCCGCAGGGGTGCAGGCATTGGGATCGAGTCCCTTCACCATCTCCGACCTGTCATCCGTCTGGATCGTGTGTGACGTGTATGAGAACGACCTGACGAATGTCCGTCTGGGAGATACCGCGGAGATCATCCTGAACGCCTACCCCGATCGCATGTTCAAGGGAAGGGTCAGCAACATTGGCGCGATTCTCGATCCGAGCATTCGCACAGCCAAAGTTCGAATCGAAGTGCAGAACCCAGGGATCATGCGGCTGGGAATGTTCGTCAAGGCCACATTCCACGGTCAAGGCAAACAGATGCATACCGTTGTGCCGGCCTCCGCAGTGCTGCGCATGCATGATCGCGATTTTGTCTTCGTTCCCGCCCCCGATAAAAAGTTTCGCCGCGTGGAAGTGGTCGGCGGAGATGTGTTGCCCGAGAACACAACCTTGCAGGAGATCAAATCCGGGCTCACACCAGGGCAGCGGGTGGTTTCAAATGCACTGGTTTTAGACCACGTGCTCGCTCAATAACGGATGGGGCAGAAATCCGATCCGGCCTCGCGGGTACGGCTCACAACGGACATTCCAGAGTTGTAGCGTCAAGGAGCGGTTAAGCCAGCACAGCGCCAGACAGAACAGGACAGGAAATGATTCGGGCTCTGGTAGATTTTGCGCTGAACAACAAGTTTGTGGTGTTGGCGATCGGCGTTCTGCTGGTCGGCTGGGGTGCTGTCTCATTCCACAACCTGCCGGTGGAAGCCTATCCCGATATCGCCGACAACTACGTAACCGTCATTACCCAATGGGCGGGCCGCTCCGCGGAAGAGGTCGAACAACAGGTTACGATTCCCATCGAGATTCAAATGTCGGGAATGCCGCACATGAGTTTTCTGCGTTCCGAGTCGATTTTCGGCCTGTCGTTCGTGATCATGATCTTCGACGATAGCTCGGTCAACGACTGGAACCGCCAGAAGGTTATGGAAAGGCTTACGCAGGTCACTCTGCCTCAAGGTCTGCAACCTCAAATCGGCACGGACTGGAGCACCACCGGCCAGATCTATTGGTACACCCTCAGAAGCACAAATCCCCGGTATGACCTGATGGAGTTGAGGTCGATCGAGGACTTCACTCTTCTCAAGCAATTCAAGTCGGTTCCCAACGTGGTGGACGTCTCTGACTTCGGGGGGACGGTGCGGGAGTACCAGGTACGCGTCGACCCGGGCAAACTCGTTTCATACGGATTGAGTATCAGCCAAGTGGAGCAGCAGCTCGCCAACAACAACATCAATGCTGGCGGCAGCTTTGTGGAAGTGGGTCTCCAGCAGATGAACGTTCGCACCCTCGGGCTCTTCGGCAATGTGCAGGACATCGAGCAGACGGTTCTAAAGACTCAAGCTGGAACCGCTCTTCGGGTGAAAGACATCGCAGAAGTGACCCAGGGTCCCAAGATCCGATTGGGCCACATGGCTAGGGCCAACCACATGGAGGATGGTCGCATCATCGATGAGCCCGATGTCATTCAAGGAGCGGTGCTCATGCGCAAAGGTGCCGAGGAACAGCCCACGCTCGACGCCATTCAAAAGAAAGTGGACGAACTCAACCACGGTATCCTGCCCCCCGGCGTGACGGTCGTTCCCATGCTGGATCGCAGCGATCTCCTGCATTTCACCTTGCAAACGGTGATGCATAACCTGGCCGAAGGCATGATTCTGGTCAGCGTCATTCTCTTCCTGTTTCTACTGAATGTGCGTGCCGCTCTCATCGTCGCATTGACCATTCCATTCTCTCTGCTCTTCGCGTCAATCTGGCTGGATTTGAGCCACATCCCCGCGAATCTACTCTCGCTGGGCGCTCTGGATTTCGGCATGGTGGTCGACGGAGCAGTGGTCATGGTTGAAAACATCGTTCGGCACATGAGCCGCGTGCACAACGGGTCTGGGCCAAAGAAGTCCCCCGCGGAAGCCATTCGTGAGGCCGCCCACGAGGTGCAACGCCCGGTCTTTTACGCGATCGCCATCATCATCACCGCCTACATGCCGATCTTCACGCTGCAACGCGTCGAGGGGCGGCTATTCAGACCCATGGCCTGGACGGTTGCCCTCGCTCTGCTCGGCGCCATGACCTTCTCCGTACTCATCGCACCCGTGCTTGCGGGCACATTTTTCCGCAACGGCGTAAAAGAACGCCGCAATCTGGTGATGGACTCTCTGACCGAGCACTACCGCAGGGGGCTGCGCTGGGCGGTTCAACATCGCTGGGTCGTGGCCGGGGTGGGCTTCGCCGCCCTGGCGGGAACGATTTACCTGGGCTTTGGTGGCGTCATTGGCGCGGAGTTCTTGCCGCACCTGGATGAAGGTGCGATCTGGGCGCGTGGCACTTTGGCAAATAGCACAAGCCTTTCGGAGAGCGAAAAATTCACCATCAACGAGCGCTACGTGTTCGCGTCTTTTCCGGAAGTGAGAACCGTCGTGTCGGAGGTGGGCCGCCCCGACGATGGAACCGACACCGGCGGATTCGGCAACACCGAATATTTCGTCGACCTGAAGCCGAAGGACCAGTGGAGGCCGGTTTTCCATCGCCATAAGGAAGAGTTGGTCGCCGCCATGAATCGCGCGGTGCAAAAGTATCCGGGCGCGATCTGGAACTTCTCCCAGCCGATCGAAGACAACGTCGGAGAGACGATGACGGGCACGAAGGGTTCGCTTGCACTCAAGATTTTTGGGGATGACTTGAAGCTTCTAGAGCACAAGGGAGAAGAAGTCACCGCTGTTCTGTCGGGCATCCCGGGCATGCATGACATCAAGCTCTTGCGTGATTTTGGTCAGCCAAATCTCGATTTGACGATCGACCGCCGCCGGGCGGCTCGCTTTGGAATCAACGTCGCAGACATACAAGATGCCATCCAGACCGCAGTGGGCGGTAACGCCGTGAGTCAGGTGCTGATCGGGGAGCAGCGGTATGACGTGGTCGTGCGCTACCAGGAATCATACCGCAATACCGCGAAAGCGATCGCCAACGTGCGCCTGCTGTCTCCGACGGGAGAGCGCGTCGCTTTAGCACAGCTGACCAGCGTGGAGGTCAAGGACGGCGCGTACGACATCTACCGGGAGGGCAACAGCCGCTACGTGGCGGTGACATTCAACGTGCGAGACCGGGATTTGGGAACCACCGTCGAAAATGCAATCAAACGGATCGACGAGAGAGTGAAGCTGCCGCCGGGGTATCACATCGGCTGGTCGGGGGAGTACGAGAGCGAAAAGCGGGCGGAGGCGCGCCTGGCCCTGATCGTCCCACTGACGATCCTCGTTATCTTCATCATTCTTTACACCATGTTTCGTTCGTATAAATGGTCGCTGCTCATTTTGTTAAACGTCGGTCTGGCTCGCATCGGCGGCTTCCTGGCCCTAGTAGTTACCGGTACCTACCTCAGCGTCTCCTCTGGTGTGGGAATGCTTGCCCTATTTGGCGTATCGGTACAGACCGGGGTCATCATGCTCGAATACATCAACCAGCTCCGCGCCCGAGGTTACTCGATTCCAGATGCCGCTGTCGAAGGCGCCGTCCTGCGGCTCCGCCCCATCATGATGACTATGCTGGTGGCAACCCTGGGACTCCTGCCGGCAGCGTTGTCTCACGACATCGGATCGGATTCGCAAAGGCCCTTTGCCATTGTGATCGTGGGTGGACTGATTTCCGATCTGCTGTTAAGCATTGTCCTGTTGCCCACGTTTTATGTCTGGATCGCGAAAGATAGCGATCAACTTCCGGAACCGGAGGCGGCCTTTGAGAATTAGTCATCTATTGCTCCGGCGGATGGGCGCGAGTGTGATTGCGCACGCGATGCTCGCGTGCGCTCTGGCGCCCCTGTCATTCGGCCAAGCCACCGGGCCCGTAAGGATCACGCTTGACGAAGCCATTCAAATGGCGCTCCAGCATAACCACAACCAGTTGGCGATCATGACCACGATCCAGCAGGCGCAAGCAGAAGAGATCACTGCGAACCTGCGACCGAATCCGTCCCTTTTTGCGGATTGGGAATATCTGCCGCTCGGCTCTCCTGCCCACCAAAATCCCAACCTATATCAAGGCCAGTCCACCGGCGACTATCTGCACAACAATACCGAAGGCGACATCGGACTCAGCTACCTGGTCGAGCGTGGCAAGAAAAGGCAGCACCGGCTGCAAGCGGCCAGGGACATTACCGCCCAGACCCGATCGCTAGTCGACGACAACGGACGGAATCTCACGTATAGCGTGGCTTCGCTTTTCGTGAACGTGCAGCTCGCCGAATCGACACTCGAACTCGCCGAGCAGGACTTGAAGAGTTTTCAGCAAACTGTCGACCTCGGCGAATTGCGCTTCAGCAAGGGCGCAATCAACGAGGACGATTACCTGAAGATCAAGCTACAGTTGCTGCAATTCGAGACTGATGTTCAGCAGGCCCAGCTGGCTCGCGTCCAGGGCCTTTCTGACTTGCGGCAATTGCTCGGATATGAATCCGTTTCTCCCGACTATGACGTAGCCGGGCCTTTCGACTATCAGCCGGTGAAGGGCAATCTCGAAGATCTGCAACTCAAAGCTCTCCAGAATCGGCCGGACTACCACGCGGCGCAACAGGGGGTGACCGCCGCGCACAGCCAGTACGACCTGCAAAAGGCGATTGGCAAGCCGGACGTCACCGCCCAAGCCAACTACTCCCACGTCAATGGCATCAACGCGGCCAACCTCTACGGAAGCATCCCGCTTCCCATCTTCAATCGCAATCAAGGTGAAATCGCTCGCTCGCGCTTCGCCATCACCCAGGCGCAAGAGCAAGAGAAAGCCTCGAACGGTCAGGTACTGACAGATGTACACGATGCCTTCGAAGGGCTTCGGATGAACGACCATGTGATCCAGCTCTATCGCTCTGGCTACCTCGACGTCGCCCAGAAGGACCGCGACATTAGTGAATACGCATACAAGCGTGGCGCGGTGAACCTGCTCGACTTTCTGGATGCGGAGCGCAGCTACCGAGCTACCCAACTTGCCTACCGGCAGGCCTTAGCCTCATACTTGCTGGCTCTTGAGCAACTCCGGGAATCGGTAGGCACGAGAGCCCTGCCCTAACTTGTCATCCAGGTCCATTTAACTCAAACCAAGCATCGGGTTCCGGACTCGATCGCGAAAGGAGCCTGATTTGTGACGAGGCAAGACGTACGGCACCGGATCTTCGAGGTCGGGATCATCCCTGCCATTCGTGTCTCTTCCGCCGAGGATGCGCTTTTCGCCGCGGAGGCGGTCTGCCGCGGCGGGATCCCTATCGTGGAAATTACCTTAACCGTGCCCGAGGCGATCAAAGTCATTTCGCACGTGGTCGAGCGTGCGCCGGAGGTGACGGTCGGAGCGGGAGGTGTTTTGGACGGGGAAACAGCTCGCCTCTGTCTGGACGCAGGAGCCACATTCCTGACCTGTGATGGGCTTGATCCGGAAACCGTGAAATTCGCCGTGCAGCAGAACGTCGTCATCATCCCGGGGGCCCTGACGCCGACGGACATCATTGCTGCGTGGAAACTTGGCCCTGATTTTGTGAAAGTTGTTCCTTGCGGGCACGTCGGGGGCGACAGTTATATCCGAGACTTGAAGGCAATGTTTCCAAAAATACCGTTGATTGCTGCTGGAGGCGTAAATCAGCGGACTGCATTTAACTTCATCGCCGCTGGTGCCGTCGCGCTTGGCATCGGCGGAGAGCTGATTCCGAGGGAGGCGATCCGGCGGCGGCAACCCGATCGAATTGCGGAGTTGGCGCGCAGGTTTACCAACGCTGTCAGCAACGCGCGGGCGCAATGAACCCGAGGCTTGCGGGCATTCGGCTGGCCCTACGGTCGTGGGGATCTCATTCAGTCGGCAGCGTTCTGACAACGGAAAGATCAGAACTGTCGTGAATCAATATTTGGCGGTGCTGACCGCTAGCATTACCACCTTCATAGCCACAAATGTTGATGACGCTTTTCTTCTTACTTTCTTGTTTGCCCGACGGATTCCGGCCCGACGAATCGTCGCAGGTCAGTACGTTGGTTTCGGGGCCATCATCCTCGTCAGTTTGATCGGC
>WNFG01012784.1_pt1 | contig 13815 bp, 6 predicted proteins | sample 5400431 | NCBI WGS metagenome assembly WNFG01 (sample SAMN13153346, study PRJNA577476) | soil metagenome | isolation source: 120 cm saprolite under Douglas fir tree site 2 hole 3 replicate 2 | place: USA:California | collected 2015-04-18
CGTTCCCGATTTCATTCTCGCGAAGACCAAAGCAGTCATTCCCGCTGCCCGCCGGAATATCGCACACGCGTTCGCCGGCGGAGTGAAGGTGGCGTTCGGCACCGACGCCGCGGGTTATCCGCATGGCCTCAACGCGCATGAATTCGCGGCGATGGTGAATCTCGGGCTCTCTCCGTTACAGGCGATCCAGGCCGCGACGGTGAATGCCGCGGACTTGCTGGGTTGGACCGGGAAAGTCGGCAGCCTGGAACCTGGCGCGTGGGCGGACATCGTCGCGGTGGAAGGCGACCCGCTTAAAGATGTAACAACACTGGAACGGGTGAAGTTTGTGATGAAGGGTGGCGAGGTGGTGAAGAACGAATACGGGAAGTGAGCAGCGGCGCACTGACCTTCAGGCCGCGTTTTTTTGGCCGCAGCGCACCTTCAATGGTCCGCAGAGCTGATCTCTTCTGAAATCAGGTCGGAACGTTGCCGGTTTTCTGCAGGCGCGGATATCAGTCTGCGTTGATTGCTGAAATGCCTTTTAACTGACTCATCCTTCACGCAAGGCCACCATGGGGCTTACCCTGGCAGCCCGGCGTGCGGGAATATAGCTGGCCGCGAAGGAAACTCCTAACAAAATGAGCGGAACCGCAAAAAATACAAGTGGATCGATAGCGCGAATCCCATAGAGCAGAGCCGCGATCATCGGCGCAGCTACCGCCGCCAAAATGAGTCCAATGCAAACACCGACGCCGGCGAGCCTCCCCCCCTGAGTCAGGACCATCCTGAGAATATCACTTCGCTGCGCTCCCAAGGCGATACGCACGCCGATCTCCTGAGAGCGTTGTCCCACCAGGTACGCCAGCAATCCATAAATCCCAACGGAAGCCAGCAGGAGCGCCATCGCCGCAAAGCTTCCCACCAACTCAGCGGAGAAACGCTGCGCAGCCATGGAACCTTCCGTGACGGTATTCAGAGACCGAACGCCGAACACAGGCAGGTTTGGATCGACCGCCTGGACGGCACTGCGAATTTGCGGTTCGAGGAGAGAGGGATCCACCGGCGTACGCAGCATCAGGCTGAAAGTCCTGCTCCTGCGCTGGTAAATCGACGTATAGATATGAGGAACTCCAATGTCAAGGTCAACGTATTTGATGTTCCTTACAACGCCGACCACCGTCACCCACGGCTGGTTCGAGACACAACCGGCCAGTTGTTCCGCGTTGCTCACGTTACCGCACTCCTGACCGAACTTAAGCCGTCTGCCGACAGCGTCGCGACCTGGCCAATACCGCTGAGCGGTGGTTTCGTCGACTATCGCAACAACTACCTTCCCAGCCTCATCGCTTTCACTAAAAAAACGGCCCCGCACCAGGGGGGTTTGAATCACCCTGAAATAATCAGGGCTTACCTGGATTACTTTTGCAGCAAGCTTTGCCGAAACGTCAGGAGACAAATCTTCGATGGTGAGAAGGGTCCCACGGGTATCCGCCACAGGAGTGGCAGGCAAATCTGAGGTGACTGCCGCCAGTTCGACGCCGGGAATTGCGCTCCCCCTCCGCAAGAGTTCCCGGATAAAGGGAGTGGTATGTGCGATGTCGAAATAGGGATCAAGTTTTGGATCATTGGGTACCGGAAGCCGGGTGCTCGAAACCACGACATTCGCGGAATTGAACCCGCGGTCCTCCTGCAGCAGGCGCCAGAAGGTCCGCATCAGCAGACCAGCCCCGATCATAAGCACCACGGTAAACGCCAGTTCGGAAACGATGAGCAAGCCACGCAAGCGGTGGGTCCTGGTGCTGTAACCAGAGCCTCGGGCGCCTTCCCGAAGAGAGCCAATGAGGTCAGCTTTGGTGGACTGGATGGCCGGCGCAAGGCCAAACACCAGGCCGGTAACGAAAGAGATAAGGACCGCAAAGCCAAGCACAACCCAGTCGATGCTGATTTCATTTGCCCGCGGAATGTTGAACGGCACAAAGCGAAGAAGAAAACGCAGACAGCCTTCGGCGGTGAGAATGCCGACCACACCGGCAACCAGGGAGAGCAGCACCGACTCGGTGAGCATTTGGCGAATCATCCGCGGCCGGCTTGCTCCCAGGGCCAGCCGCATGGAAATCTCGCGCTGTCTTCCGGAAGCACGGGCGAGAAGAATATTCGCAAGATTGACCGAGGCTATGAGAACAACCAGGATTACCGCTCCCATAAGAAGGAGCAGAGCGGGCCGAACGTTGCCCACCAGCGATTCCTGCAGGGGGCTAATCTGGGCCTTCCGGGTGGACCCAGGAGGATAATCGGACGCAAAATCCCTTATTTGCTGCGCCGACATGACATCCAGTTTGGCCTGGGCTTCCCGCAGAGTTACCCCCGATTTAAGTCTGGCAATTGCCGACGATAAAATTCGCGCCCGGCGGACAGGCTTGGGCCAGGGGTCTGCGCTAAACCCGGAAGTCAGCCATACCTCGACCTCCGTCAGGCCGCGTCTGCCTGGATGGCGAAACCCAGGAGGGAGAACGCCAATAATCGTGTACGGATCATTGTCGAGTCGAACACTTCTCCCGATAACATCAGGATCCGCTCCATAGGCGCGGCGCCAGAGGCCATCGCTGATGACAACCCCGTCGGCAAATCCCGGGACATAATCCTGGGGACCAAACAATCGGCCTAACTGGGGAACAGCACCCAGCATGGAAAAATAACTGGTGCAGGGGACAAGCATTTCAAGACGTTCCGGGCGCTGGGCACCGGTCAGGTTCGCGCTCCCTGGATACACGGCACAGACGTCCTCAAAAACGCCGGGCTTTGATCTCATGTCCTCTAATTCCGGAACCGAGAATGCCAGGCCATGCAAACCCAGAGCGGGGTCGTCAAACGTTACCTGGACCAGGCCGGCAGGATCGCGAAACGGCAGAGAATGCAATAAAACAGAATTGATAACACTGAAAATGACCGTGTTGGCGCCAATTCCCAAAGCCAGGGTCAGAATGGCGACTGCCGCAAAAGCAGGACTTTTAACCAATAACCGGAATGCGAAACGAACATCCTGAAGAAAGCTCTCCATCCCAAGGTTCTCCACTCGTGAACAAGTTCGTCTCTAAGAACAAGCGAATTACAGATGGCAAATACGACTCATTTTGAGAATGCACTGGCGAGCAGGCCAGTGTCAACCAATAGATCGTGAAATTATAATGCAAAACACTCCGTCTAAAAAGGACTTCTTTTCGCAGCACGCGCTGACTTTCGACTGTCTGTCAACTCACCGGGACTCATTTCCAGACTCTCAGCCCGCGACTCATTGTTGAGGCACCCATCTTTGAAAGTCCGTTACCGACCAGAAAGATGTTGACAGCGCCCGCAAATATAAAGCTAAGTTCGATGGGATTGGCCCGTGCCGTCCGGATGGATTTGCGAAGTGCCTCTCTGCATCAAAGCGCAAAACCTGAAGAGGAATTTCGCAACGTCAGGATTCGCCAGGACGGTCTCCAGGGCTGGTGCCACTCGCCCCCGAACTCGAATGCTTTGTCGCTTCCGATGTTGTTACATCTGCAGAATATTCGTAACCGGATTCGCGGTGAGGCGTGAATCTCAAATGGCCCGGACTGTCATCCGGGCTTCTTCATTTTCATGGCCGAACATAGCACAATCAAAAACCCCGGCGCATGGCCGGGGTTTCACGTCCTTGTCCTTTATCTCTGGCGTTATAGCAGATGACCTACCATCGGCCGAAGGGGAACTCCTGGATCCAGTGGAAACCTCTTGAGACCAGCACAAACGAATTCCGGTCGACCCACTGAAGCTCCATATGAACCTGATGATCGTCCATCCGGCCATCCAGAACGAGCTGATCCCCGGCAGGCTGCCGGAAGGTGAAGCTCGCCCTCCAGTTCTTGTCGCCACTCTTCGTGAGGGCGAGAGTTCTCTCCGGGAGATTAACGGAGGCGCCATAAGGAACGAAGGATTCGTCGATTCGCTGAAAGGCCATCCGGTTGGGGTAATCGAAGATGGCGCGTCGCCAGCGGGCAGAGTCGGTGAGCAGGGGCGGGCGTAGTTGTTCATCGATCGACATCTGCTTCACCTCCCAGATGCCATAGAGCGGCGGGAGCGGTCTGCCCCCGCCCCGGGTATTCCAGGCACCCCAGGCGTAGTTGCCGGCCACGCCTACGATCCACAGACCCAATAGGATTTGCGCGGCAAGTGCGATCCGGTTAGTCCGGATGCCACGGAAGAGTTGCTCTTGTGTGGAAAGCACCGATCTGACCAGGCGTGGAACCTCGGGGGCCAGGAGAAAGCAGGGGAGCAGCAGAGTGTGGAAGGCAAACCGCTTTGCCGGCACATCGTATGACATGTTCAGCGTAAACACCTGGATCATGGCAGCGAGGCTGACCAGGGCGCCGACGATGGCCGTGCGAGGGACGATCAGCAGCAATCCACCCGCAAGTTCGGCGAAGCCGGTGAAGGTTTCATAAGCCGGGGTCGCGCCCATGGAGCCCCAGAGAGCCCCCATCGGAGAGAGCGTGCCGAAAGGCTGCAGCAGCCTGATCAATGAAGGATACGGCATCTGTACCGGGATGACTTTCGACATACCGTAGATAATCATCTGTCCGGCAAGCGCGAAGCGAACGAAAAGACTAAACCACTTATGCAGCCCAGCGTAATTCTCCCGGCGGCGGTCGAGAAGCGACCAGACGACGGTCGCGGCAGTGGCAATCACAAGCACGCAGAAGGTCATGACCCAACCGAACATGCAGTCGAGGGTGCCACTGTTGCCGCCGAAGGTCGGGGATGGGGACGCATTCACGTGGAAAATATGGGCGCCGACCCAGGAGATCACGGGGCGCAGCGGCCAGACAGTGGCCGGATCGGGCAAGTCGCTTGCCATCTCGGTGGCGTTGAACAGGCTGATGATGATTTGCGTGGCAAAACAATACAGCCCCAGATATATCATCCAGAATCGAAAGGCAATCTTGAGGAACGGGTTCCACCTCGGAATGTTGAGCTGGGGCTGGATCGGTTCGGTCTGGGGCTGTGCGATCATCTGAAGCTGTGTGTTCATCTGAGACCTCCGTCAGAAAGCGGCTGAGAATAGTTTCGTGCTGCGCAATTCCGGTACGGGCTTCCCGGGGCAACTCCCGGTTCGCACCGTTGGAGCAAAATGCTTATTCCAATCACGGCTGCGGAAGCAATTTAAACTCCTGTACCCAGTGGAAACCTCTTGAGACCAGCAGAAACGAATTCCGGTCGGTCGACTGAAGCTCCATATGAACCTGATGATTGTCCATCCGGCCGTCCAGAATGAGCTGATCTCCGGCAGGCTGCCGGAATGTGAAGCTCGCCGTCCAGTTCTTGTCGTCACTCTTCGTGAGGGCGAGAGTTCTCTCCGGGAGATTGACGGAGGCGCCATAATTAGCGAACGTACTGTCCGTGCGCTGAAAGGCCATGCGTCCGGGGTAATCGAAGATGGCGCGCCGCCAGCGGGCAGAGTCGGTGAGCAGCGGCGGGCGTAGTTGTTCATCGATCGACATCTGCTTCACCTCCCAGATGCCATAGAGCGGCGGGTGCGGTCTGCCCGCGCCCCGGGTAATCCAGGCGCCCCAGGCGAATTGGCAGGACACGCCTACGAGCCACAGACCAAATATGATTTGCGCGGCAAGTGCGATCCGGTTGGTTCGGACGGCACGGAACAGTGGCGCTCGCGTGGAAAGCGCTAATGTGACCAGGCGTGGAAGCTCGGGGGCCAGGAGAAAGCAGGAGAGCAGGATAAGGTGGAAGGCAAGCAGCTTTGCCGGCACATCGTACGTCATGGCCAGCAGAAACACCTGGATCGCGTCGGCGAGGCTGATCAGGGCGCCCAGGGTGGTCGTGCGAGGGACGATCAGCAGCACTCCGCCCGCGAACATAGCGAAGCCGGTGAAGATTTCATAAGCCGGGGCCGCGCCTATGGAGCTCATGAGAACCCCGTAGGGAGAGAACGTGCCGAAAGGCTGCAGCAGCCTGGTCAGTGAGGGATACGGCATCTGTACCGGGATGACTTTCGAAAGACCGTAGATAATCATCTGTCCGGCAAGCACGAAGCGAACGAAAAGCCGAAACCATTTATGCAGCTCCGCGTAATTCGCCCGGCGGCGGTCGAGAAGTGACCAGACAACAGTCGCTGCGGCGGCAATCATCAGCAGGCAGAAGACCGTGACCCAACCGAACTTGCCGTCGTAGCTGCCGCTGCCGCCGCCGAAGGACAGGGGCGCATTCACGTGGAAAATATGGGCTCCGGTCCAGGAGATCACGGGGCGCAGCGGCCAGACAGTGGCCAGATCGGGAATATCGGCTCCCGTGAGACTGGTGATGACTTGCGTGGCAAGACAATACAGCCCCAGATATGCCATCCAGAATCGAAAGGCAATCCGGAGAGCCGGGTTCCACCCCGGAATGTTCTGCCGGGGCTGGATCGGTTCAGTCTGGGGCAGTGGAATCGTCTGAAGCTGTGCGTTCATTTTGAGACCTCCGTCAGAAAGCGGCTGAGAACAGGCCATCAACTATGACTGCTGGAAAAGAGGCCCAGGTTGTAACAGTCCCCGCAGTCTTACAGCACCTTTATGAAGTTTGTTTATGAAGTCTGTTGTGGATTTCAGGGACTCTCCGGGTGATTTTGCGGAAGCGAACAAAAACCAGGATAAGCAACCAAAGTATGGAAGGCGCGTTCCCGCTCAGTGAGATGTGACAGTATAGGCCGCAACCTGGGCCATTTCGCTGAGGGATGAATCCCTTCAGTCATACTGACCTGGCATCAATAACGGCCGAAGGGGGCCTCCTGGCTCCAGTGGAAACCTCTTGAGACCAGCGTAAACGAATTCCGGTCGGTCAACTGAAGCTCCATATGGACCTGATGATTGTCCATCCGGCCATCCAGAATGAGATGGTCCCCGGCAGGCTGCTGAAAGGTGAAGCTCGCCGTCCAGCCCTTATCGTCACTCTTCGTGAGGGCGAGAGTTCTCTCCGGGAGATTGACGGAGGCGCCATAAGGAGCGAACGAATCGTCCATGCGCTGAAAGGCCATGCGGTCGGGGTAATCGAAGATGGCGCGCCGCCAACGGGTGGAGTCGGTGAGGAGTGGCGGGCGTGGTTGTTCGTCGATCGACATCTGCTTCACCTCCCAGATGCCATAGAGCGGCGGGAGCGGTCTGCCCCCGCCCCGGGTACACAGACCAAATATGACTTGCGCGGCAAGTGCGATCCGGTTGGCCCGGACGCTGCGAAAGAGCTGCTCTTCCGTGGAAAGCGACGTGGTCCGGCGCAGCAACAGGAACCTGACGAGGCGTGGAACGTCGGGGGCCAGGAGAAAGCAGGCGAGCAGGATAAGGTGGAAAGCAAACATCTTTACCGGCACATCGTACGTCATGTTCAGCGTATCCACCTGGACCATGGCAGCGAGGCTGATCAGAGCGCCGAGGGTGGCCGTGCGAGGAACGATCAGCAGCAATCCGCCTGCTACTTCGGCGAAGCCGGTGAAGATTTCATAAGGCGGGGCCGAGCCCATGGATGCCCAGAGAAGCCCCATGGGAGAGAGCGTGCCGAGAGGCTGCAGCAGCCTGGTCAATGAGGGGTACATCATCTGTACCGGGATGATTTTCACCACACCGTAGATAATCATCTGCCCGGCAAGTGCGAAGCGAAGGAAAACCCGAAACCACTTATGCAGCCCGGCGTAATTCTCCCGGCGGCGGTCGAAAAGCGACCAGACGACGGTCGCGACGGTGGCAGTCATCAGCAGGCAGAAGATCATGACCCAACCGAACTTGCAGTCGGAACTGCCGCTGTTGACGCCCCAGAAGGCAGTCAGGGACGCATTCACATAGAAAATATGGGCGCCGATCCAGGAGATCAAAGGGCGAAACGGCCAGACAGTGGCCGGATCGGGAAAGGTGGTTCCGGTTGCCGAGGTAACGGTGAACAGGCTGGTGGTGATTTGCGTGGCAAGACAATACAGCCCCAAATATACCATCCAGAATCGAAAGGCAATCCGGAGGGCCAGGTTCCACCTCGGAATGTTCTGCCGGGGCTGGAGCGGTTCAGTCTGGGACAGTGGAATCGTCTGAAGCTGTGCGTTCATTTTGAGACCTCCGTCAGAAAGCGGCTGAGAATAGGAAGGTGAAGGTTGTTCTGTGATCGTAACTGCGACTTAGGCTGCAACTTGAGCCGTTTTCGCTGAGGATGAATCCCTCCAGGTCATACTGACCTGGCATCAATGCAGTTCACTTAAGGGATTCGAAACTGCTGAGTCCGCGTTGATCCAGCGCCGGAGGCGCGGAATTATTTAGCTCAGTCCGTGACGCTCTGCCGCGCGGTTTAGCGCGGCAGAGCGGCTAAGGGCTGGGTAAGCCGGCAGATTTGCCCCTTACCTTGCCGCCCCCAGGGCTCGTGCGTACGCCCGCAACGCGGCGGGAGCGCCTTGAAAAATGTTTTTGCCCGATCTGTCCACGCACTCTCCATAATCGGGAATGATGACGGCAAAGGTTCGCCGTGCTCTTAACTGAACTGTATTGGACCTGGCATCAATAGCGGCCGAGGGGGGCTTCCTGGGTCCAGTGGAAACCTCTTGAGACCAGCAGAAACGAATTCCGGTCGGTCAGCTGAAGCTCCATATGAACCTGATGATTGTCCATCCGGCCATCGAGAATGAGATGATCCCCGGCAGGCTGCTGGAAGGTGAAGTTCGCCGTCCAGCTCTTGTCGTCACTCTTCGTGAGGGTGAGAGTTCTCTCCGGGAGATTGACGGAGTCGCCATAAGAAGCAAACGTATCGTCCGTGCGCTGAAAGGCCATCCGGTCGGGGTAATCGAAGATAGCGCGCCGCCAGCGGGCAGAGTCGGTGAGCAGGGGCGGGCGTAGTTGTTCATCGATCGACATCTGCTTCACCTCCCAGATGCCATAGAGCGGCGGGAGCGGTCTGCCCCCGCCCTGGGTATTCCAGATAACCCAGGAGAAGTGGCAATACAAGCCTACGAGCCACAGACCAAATATGATTTGCGCGGCAACTGCGATCCGGTTGGCCCGGACGCTGCGGAAGAGTTGCTCTTCCGTGGAAAGCGACGTGGTCCGGCGCAGCAACAGGAATCTGACCAGGCGTGGAACGTCAGGGGCAAGGAGAAAGCAGGAGAGCAGGAGGAGGTGGAAGGTAAACACCTTTAGCGGCACATCGTACGCCATGTTCAGCATAAACACCTCGATCATGTCGGCGAGGCAGATCAGGGCGCCAAGGGTGGCCGTGCGAGGGACGATCAGCAGCAATCCGCCTGCGACTTCGGCGAAGCCGGTGAAGATTTCATAAGCCGGGGCCGAGCCCATGGAGGTCCAGAGCATCCCCATGGGAGAGAGCGTGCCGACTGGCTGCAACAGCCTGGTCAATGAGGGATAATGCTGCATTATCGGGATGACTTTCACCGTACCGTAGGTAATCATCTGTCCGGCAAGCGCGAAGCGAACGAAAAGCCGAAACCACTTATGCAGCCCGGCGTAATTCTCCCTGCTGCGATCGAGAAGTGACCAGACGACGGTCGCGGCAGTGGCAATCACCAGCAGGCAGAAGGTCATAACCCAGCCGAACATGGTGTCGGCGCTGCCGCTGTTGACGCCCCAGTAGGCGGATAGGGGCGCATTCACGTGGAAAATATGAGCGGCGGTCCAGGAGATCACGGGGCGAAGCGGCCAGACAGTGGCCGGATCGGGAAAGGTGGCTCCGGTTGCCGCGGTAACGGCGAACAGGCTGGTGATAATTTGCGTAGCAAGACAATACAGGCCCAAATATACCATCCAGAATCGAAAGGCAATCCGGAGGGCCAGGTTCCACCTTGGAATGTTCTGCCGGGGCTGCGGGATCGTCTGAATCTGTGCTTTCATTCGAGACCTCCGTCAGAAAGCGTTCACGCCTCGCGAAGGGCAATCATCGGATCCACTTTCGTCGCGCGGCGTGCCGGAAGATAGCTGGCCAGCGCGGCCACTGCAAGTAAAAGCAGAGGCACGATCAGAAACACAGCCGGATCATGGGAGCGAACACCATAGAGCAAACTTGTCATCAGGGACGCAGTGGATGCAGAAACGACCATGCCGGCCACAATTCCGATGCCCGCCAGCACCATACCCTTTTGCAGGAACAGCTTCAGGATGCCGCCTCGCCCGGCCCCCAGGGCCATGCGGATACCGATCTCGCGCGATCGCTGGCTGACCATATAAGCCAACAAGCCGTAAATTCCGATGGAGGCCAGAAGCAGCGCCAGTCCGGCAAATCCGCCCACCAGGTTGGCAGAGAAGCGGCGCGAAGCCAGCGAGTGATCGAGCACGTCATTCATAGACAAAACATTGAATATCGGCAAGCCGGGATCAATGCTCTGGATTTCATGCCGAATCTGTGGTTCGAGCAGGGTCGCGGGCAGAGACGTCCGCAACACCACGCTCAGTCGCGGGAGAGAGTCCTGATAGGTCGAAACGTAGATGTGCGGAATGCCATCGATGTCGAGACCGTCACTCTTGATATCCTTAACAATACCCACGACGGTCGTCCATGGCTTGGTAGGATCTTTTCCGAACCGCACGTGTCGGCCCACAGGATCCTGGGCTGGCCAATACTTACGAGCGGTGCTTTCATCAATGATGCCCACCAGCGGTTTGCCGTCTTCATCGCCCTCGGTGAATGAGCGGCCGCGCAGGAGCGTCGCTTGCAACACCTGAAAATAATCGGGGCTTATCCGAATTCTCTCGGCGCGCAGATCCTGCGAGGACTCGACCGGTCTGTCTTCAATCGCGAAGCTTTCAACGGCTAAGCTACCGACCGCGCTGGGGTTGCTATTGGTGGTCGGCAGAGCTGAGGTGATTGCGGCGAGTTCCACTCCCGGAATTGCCTTCATGCGCCGCAGCAACTCACGAGCAAAGGTGGCCCTGCCAGGAATACCGGGATACGGATCCGCCTTCGGATCGTTGGGAACTCCCAGCCACGTGTTTGCCGTGACAACCTGAGTTGGATTGAAGCCTGGATTTTCGTGCAACAGATCCCGCAGCGTACGCAGCAGCAAGCCGGCTCCCACCATCAGTATGACGGCGAATGCCAGTTCAGAAACGATCAGAACATCCCGCAATCGGACGGTCCTGGTGCTGTGGCCGCCCCCCCGGCCGCCTTCACGAATGGCCGAGTAAAATGCGACTCTTGTCGAATGAAGCGCCGGCGCAAGTCCAAACACTAATCCGGTGAGAATGGAAATCAGCAGGGCGAACGCCAGCACCACCCAGTCGATTCGTACTTCGCTGAGCCGGGGCACGTTCGCCGGCACAAAGCGCAGGATGAAACCCAAAGCACCCACTGCGGTTGCGATTCCCGCGGCACCGCCGATGAGCGACAGCAGCATGGACTCGGTCAGCATCTGGCGCACCATGCGGCCGCGGCTCGCCCCCAGCGCCAACCGCACCGCCATCTCTTGTTGCCGCCCCGAAGCGCGCGCCAGGAGGAGATTGGCAATGTTCAACGATACGATGAAAACGATCAGGATTACCGCACCCAGTAACACCAGCAACATGGGCCGAACGTTGCCCACCAAAGTTTCCTGCAATGATTGAATCTCAATTGTCCATTGCGCCTGCGGCGGGTAATCGGTGGGAAAGTCGTGGCGTAATTGGGCAGCCATGGCAGTGAGCCGCGCCTGAGCCTGCTCCAGTGTCAGGCCAGGCTTAAGTCGTCCGATTCCGGCTCTTAAAACCCGGTTACCACGGATTGGCGGGGGAAAGGGATCTGTGCTGAACCCGGTGGCGACGAACACTTCCACGTCGCCGGCCATCGTCGGTCCAGGATGGCGAAATCCGCGTGGCAGAACCCCGATAATTGCAAAGGGATCACCGTCGATTCGGAGGGTACGGCCGATAACGTTCGGATCGGCGGCATAGGCACGGCGCCATAGGCCATCGCTGATCACGATCACGGGAGCGTAACCAAGCGTGAAGTCCCGCGGACCATACAACCGTCCGATTTGCGGGACCGCACCCAGCATGGAAAAGTAGCTGAAACCGCTATTGATCCCCTCGACACGCTCGGGCTGGTGGACGCCGGTCAAATTCTGGCTACCCTCAAAGATCGGGCTCACATCTTCAAATACACCCGCTCGCGTGAGCAGGTCATCCAGTTCCGGCTTGGAAAACCTAATATCCCGCAATCCTACGCCGGGCTCGTTAAAGAAGATTCGTACCAAACGATCGGGATCGGGGTAGGGCAGAGAGCGCAGCAACACGGCATTCACGATGCTGAAAATGGCCGTGTTGGCTCCCACACCCAGAGCCAGCGTCAGGACAGCCACGATCGTGAATGTGGGCTTCCTGACCAGCATGCGCAAACCATACCGAACATCGTGAAGTAAAGTCCCCATGAAGGAGCTCCTGTCGTTATGATCACAGAACCTTATTCAGCGTTAACACGCCCTGATAACCTGAATGCTCAGAATGAACTCGCGAATCTTAACATAAAATAACGTAAAACACTCTGTCCGGAAAACGATTTATTTTCACGCTGGTGTACCGACTTTCGATGTCGGTCAACTCACGGGGGTTGATTCCGGACTCACGGCCCGCGACTCGTTGTTGCTGTTCGTCGACAGATAACGCCGCAAGGTCTCGGCGATGATACGCACATTCGGACGATTCAGCATTGTGAAGTGATCTCCCGAAACCAAATGGAACTGAATGCCTCCGCCTGCCCATTTTGTCCATAACCTGGAGAAACGCTCCGGCGTCTCCGACGCTCGAAAATAAACCACCGCTTGTTTACCGGCGGGGATGGAATAGTTATTCATGGCACGGAAGTTCCGGGTAAATACATCAAATAAAGCGGTCATTTCGGCATGGGCTGTCTTCGGGGCCAGCACACCGTAGTTAGTCAGAGTTTCCTGCACCATCTTCCATTGGTCCTGCGCAGCCGCCAGGGAGAATTGTTCCGCTAAAGGACGAGGATCCATGCCGGCTAACCGACTCATATCCAGGGCGAAACGGGCGAGCATGGATATCTCATCAGCTCTGTTATCAGCTTCCCGATACCTGGGTGGCGGAGCAGTATCTATGAGTGCGAGCAGGCTTATCGTCTCACCTTCCTTCATCAGCTGTTGCGCCATCTCCCAGGCTACCAGCCCTCCCATAGACCAGCCACTCAACAGATATGGGCCGACCGGCTGGACACTGCGAATCTGCCGGTTGTAGAGAGTGGCCATCTGCTCGATGCTTATGTCTGACTGGGGAAAATAATTTGCAGGAGGCGACTGCAACCCGTAAAAAGGCTGCTCGTCACCGAGTTCCCGCGAAAGCTCCCCGTAACTGATTACCTGCCCCCCGACGGCATGCACGCAGAAAAGGGGAGGCCATGAGCCATGAGGTTGAATGTTGACCAGGACCGGCGACGACTGTGACCGGCCAGGCTCATTCACTGCGGCAATATGCTCCGCCATCCGGGCCACGGTCGGCGCCGCAAATAAAACACTAAGAGGCATCTCTATGGTGAATGCCCGCCTGATGCGCGAGATCACCTGCACCGCCAGAAGAGAATGACCGCCAATGTTAAAAAAGTTGTCGTGAATTCCCACACGTTCACGCCGCAACACCTCCTGCCACAGGCGGCACAGCGTTTCTTCCGCGGCATTCCGCGGTCCCGCATATTCCTGTTCCCGTATGTCCTGGTCGGGTTCCGGCAGGCTCTTGCGATCAATCTTTCCATTGGGGGTCAGCGGAATCCTTTTCAACTGCACATACGCGGTTGGCACCATGTGCTCCGGCAACTTGCCGAGCAGGTGCTCCCGCAACTCACTCATCCGCAACCCCA
>WNFG01017122.1_pt1 | contig 13802 bp, 16 predicted proteins | sample 5400431 | NCBI WGS metagenome assembly WNFG01 (sample SAMN13153346, study PRJNA577476) | soil metagenome | isolation source: 120 cm saprolite under Douglas fir tree site 2 hole 3 replicate 2 | place: USA:California | collected 2015-04-18
CGCACCGTCGAAAGGGAATAGAGCTGTTTGACGCAAAGCAATTCGCTGAAGCAATCCAAGAGTTTGACAAGGCAGTCCAAGCGGCACCGGCCGATCCGAGCGCTTATCGCGATCGCGGCACTGCGTATCGCGCGGCGGGAAGAGCGGCCGAAGCAGCCGGCGATGGTGGTGCGGCTGGAGCGAGATACAGCTCGGCACTAGCCGATTTTTCCAAAGAGATTGAACTCGCGCCTAAGGAAACTGCCGGATACGTCGAGCGCGCGCAGACGGAGGATTTAGCGCGGCAATACGACGCGGCGTTGGCTGATGCGAACAAAGCATTGGAGCTGAAACCGGAGGATCCACTCGCGTTGAAGTTTCGAGGTTTCGCCTACGTTGGATTGTCGCAATGGGACAAAGCGGTCGCTGATTTTACTGCAGCGATCCAAAAAGATCCGAACGACCCGCAAAGTTATGATCGGCGCGCCTGGGCGAACCGAAACCTGCAAAATTTTCCAGCGGCAATAGAGGATTACGGGGCGCTTCTGCAGAAAAACCCGGCGAACGAGGACGCGCTGGTGAAGCGCGGAGCAACTTATGCCGCGATGATGGATTACGAAAAGGCGATCGCTGATTATCAGGCAGCGCTGAAAATAAAACCTGACGATTACGACACCGTTCAGCGGATGCAGTATGCCCAAGCCCAGTTGGCGGCAAAAAATGCGCCTCCGGCGACGCCGACCCCAACTCCGGGAACCAGTATTTTCACGCCAGCGAAGATTTTCTTTGCGGTCGTTATCTTGGTGATCATCGCGGTGGTGGTTCGATTAGTGACCCGTGGAAAACCGGAGGAAATAAGCAGCTCCAGAATCCGGTAAAAAGGGGCGGTTTTAGCCCCACAAAATTGCTTTGACACAGGTGGGGGCGTGGTTAGCGTTTCGGACGCTTTTTGCGAGAACGAGGCGGTCCCATGGTCGTAGCAATTTGACGCGGCTTTGGGACTTTTAGTTCTACACGCGGGAGGCAAACCGGCCCATGTAGCTCAGTTGGTAGAGCACGTCCTTGGTAAGGACGAGGTCACCGGTTCAATCCCGGTCATGGGCTCCAGTTTGGGCTCACGACAGGGACGACAGTTTTAAGAAAAGACGTAGTTTAGTTTTAGTAAAACAGGAGAATTGATATGGCAAAGGAAGCATTTAAACGCGACAAGCCGCACTTGAACGTCGGCACGATCGGTCACGTGGACCACGGCAAGACTACGCTCACGGCCGCCATTACGAGCGTGCTCGCCAAAAAAGGCATGGCCGAAGTGCGTGCGCGCGGCCCAAATGGACGGCGCCATTCTGGTCGTGAGCGCAGCGGACGGTCCGATGCCGCAGACCCGCGAGCACATTCTGCTCGCGCGTCAGGTCGGTGTGCCGTCGATCGTTGTTTTCCTGAACAAGGTCGACATGGTCGATGATCCCGAACTTCTCGACCTCGTTGAGATGGAAGTACGCGATCTACTCACGCAATACGAATTTCCGGGAGACAAAATCCCGATCGTCAAAGGCAGCGCGCTCAAGGCGCTGAACGGCGACGCCGAAGCGGAGAAGCAGGTTCTCGCGCTCGTCGCCGCGATCGATGATTACATTCCGGTGCCGGAGCGCCCGATCGATCAGCCGTTCATGATGGCGGTCGAGGACGTGTTCAACATTGAAGGGCGCGGCACCGTCGCGACCGGCCGTGTCGACCGTGGTGTGCTCAAAAAAATGGAGGAAGTCGAAATCGTCGGGATCAGGCCGACCACCAAGACAGTGGCGACCGATATCGAAATGTTCCGCAAACTTCTCGATGAAGCGCGCGCCGGCGACAACGTCGGTATCCTGCTGCGTGGCGTGAAGAAGGAAGACGTCGAGCGGGGTCAGGTTATCGCCAAGCCCGGCTCGATTACGCCGCACAAGAAATTCAAGGCGGAAGTTTACGTGCTGAGCAAGGAGGAAGGCGGCCGTCACACGCCGTTCTTCACCAATTATCGGCCGCAATTTTATTTCCGCACCACGGATGTTACTGGCACAGTTAAATTGCCCGAAGGCGTCGAAATGGTGATGCCGGGCGATAACATCGCCATCGAGGTGGAGCTGATTACGCCCATCGCCATGGAGAAGACGATTCGGTTCGCCATTCGCGAGGGCGGCAAGACCGTCGGCGCGGGTCGCGTAAGCGATATTCTGGACTAAACTACCGAAGCCTACGCCAGTAACTCAATTGGTAGAGTAGCGGTCTCCAAAACCGCCTGTTGGGGGTTCGAGTCCCTCCTGGCGTGGTTGGTCGAGCTCCAGAAAGCTTCCTGGCCTTGGGATCCAAAGGAGAGAGGTATCCGCAGATACAAGGAGCTGATTGATTCGACCCTGGTCGTGATCATCGCGATGCTGTTGCTCGGCGGTTACGTCGCGCTCTTCGATTTTGTCCTTGTAAACGTGGTTCATTATTTTACCCGGCTACACTAGGCATGTTACAGATAATCGAATTTAAATTGACGGACAGGAGAGGCGCGCGAGACAGCGCGATTGATAACGCCAGTCCGGCTCGAACCTGATTATGGCGCAAACACTCGCAGGCAAAGATCAATGGTTTGTGGTGCACGTGCTCTCCGGCCAGGAGAACAAGGTCAAGGAGAACATCGACAAGCGCGTCAAGACCGAGGAGATGGGCGATTTGATTTACGAAGTGCTCGTTCCGACCGAGCGCGTTTCCGAAATCAAAAAGGGCAAGAAAAGCGAGACGACACGCAAGTTTTTTCCCGGCTACCTGATCGTGAACATGCATTTGCTCGACGAGAACAATCAACTCGTTGGGCGCACCTGGTATTTTATTCGCGAGACACCGGGTGTGATCGGTTTTGCCGGGACGAAAGATAAACCGATTCCGATGCGCCAATCGGAAGTGGACAGCATGCTCGCGCAAATGAAAGAGCGAGAAGAAAAGGTGAAACCGAAAGTCAGCTTTGAAGTTGGCGAAACGGTCAAGGTCGCGGATGGCCCGTTCCAAAATCAAAATGGCATTGTCGAAGAGATCGATCCGGAGCGCGGCAAACTACGCGTCTCCGTCACCATTTTCGGCCGCGCCACGCCGGTGGAGCTTGAGTACTGGCAAGTCGAAAGAGGATAAGAACTTCTGACAGAATTAACAAAATGATCAGAATGATTTCAGAAACTTTTCAGAGAACCTATTTTGTAGATTCTGTTCATTCTGTCTAAATCCAATGGCTAAAGAAATTGTAGCTCACATCAAATTGCAGATTCCCGCCGGTCAGGCGAACCCTGCGCCTCCGGTCGGAACCGCGCTCGGACCGCGCGGAATCAACATCATGGCGTTCTGCAAAGAATTTAACGCCGCCACTCAGAAACAAGCGGGCGACATTCTTCCGGTCGTGATCACGGTTTTCAAAGACAAATCGTTTACCTTCATCACCAAAAGTCCGCCCGCCGCGGTCTTGCTAAAGAAAGCCGCAAATATTGCAGCCGGATCAAAGGAACCGAACAAAGAAAAGGTCGGCAAAGTCACGCGCAAACAGGTGATGGATATCGTCAATACCAAGCGCAAAGACCTGAACGCGCGCAACGACGAAGCCGCCTTCCGCATCATCGAAGGCACCGCCCGGCAAATGGGCCTCGAAATCGTCGATTAACGCAACACTCGCGAAAGTTGCTGGGCCGCTAAATCGCGACGAGATAGTCGCAAGATGTCGATCTTATTCCCCCGAATCGCGGCGGCGCTTTGTTTTCTGGCGGTCGCGTTGGGTGCGTTTGGTGCGCACTGGCTAAAACCGACGCTGGAAGCGCATGGCCTGACTGATGTTTGGAACAAGGCGGTGCTTTATCATTTCATTCACGCGATCGCGCTGTTCGTGCTCGCGCTTTACGGAACGGCGAATCGCGGTGCGTGGTGGTTGCTTTTTACCGGCATAATTATTTTCAGCGGAAGTTTGTACGTGATGGGGCTGACGAATGCTCGTTGGTTAGGCGCGATCACGCCGCTGGGCGGGCTGTGTTTCCTCGCTGGCTGGGCCTGGCTCGCAATCGCGCCGCCTAAGTTGTAGGCATCGTCGCGGCGAGCGCAGCAAATGCCAGTCGGGGTCGACTGAGGCTGAGGACAGACGCCACTATAGCGTCTACAACGCTGGCTTCCATGCGGCGGCACGTCGTGTGTATAATCGCCGAGTTGGATAGCGCCTAACGGTTATCAAATGGACGTCGCAACTTTACGCTCAGTGCCGCTCTTCGCGTCGCTCGATTCCAAGGCGACCGCAGAATTGGGTAAGTACCTGACCATTCACGATTATCCGAAGTCGGCGACGATTTTCCGCCACGGCGATCCGGGGGACGCGATGTATTTGATCGATTTCGGCAAGGTGCGCATCAGCATTACCGACGCCGACGGCGCAGTGGTGACACTGGCTGAGCTTGGAGCGGGAGATTTTTTTGGCGACATGGCAATGCTCGACGGTCATGGCCGGTCTGCCAACGCGACTGCGACCGAGGACGCACGGTTGGCGGAGCTAACCCGCGATGATTTTCTTTCGTTTATGCGGAGCGATCCGCGTGTGACAATCGAGTTGCTTACGGCTCTCACTCTGCGGTTGCGGCGCACCGACGAACTTTTGCGGCACCGCGTCTCTCGCAACGTAAATCAGGAAGAAGCCTTGCGTATGACATTCGCCGATCGCGCGGCGGACAAGATCGCGGAGTTTGGCGGCAGCTGGAAATTTATTATCGCATCGATCACTTTTACTCTGTTTTGGATTTTCCTGAACACCTGGCTTCTCTTGGATAAAACCTTCGATCCTTATCCTTACGTATTACTGAATCTCGTGCTCGGGATATTCTGCGGGTTGCAGGCCCCAGTCATCATGATGTCGCAAAATCGGCAGGCACATAAAGACCGGCTGCGGGCGAATCTTGATTACCAGCTCAACCTTAAGAACGAACTTTTGTTGAGCGACATTATTCGTCGTCTGGACGAGATCGCGAAACGAAAGCCCGAGTAGACGCCGTTTGCTCGCCGCGGGACGAGTGTCGCCGCGGCAACCGGACAAGATCGACATCCTGCCGTCCGGGCGGCGGCAGCCACAACGCTTGTCGGGGCGCGGACGACTGAGTATTATCCTTCCGACTAGCCGATGTCTGCCCTTCCGTTCGATACGCAGCGAGCTGCCGCCACCCTGATTGCCTTTGTCGGCACATTTTTTATTGCCCTAACGGTGGGCCGATTTCTGAAGCGGCGCGCGGAAGTGCGGCTTGGTCTTTTGTATCAGCTTTTCTGCCTCGCGCTCGCGTTCTACGTCGCAATCGCGGTGTATGGCGTTCACGCGTCCTGGCGTATTCATATCGCGTCGGCGGTGCTGCTTTTGAGCACCGCGCTCGTGGTCGCATTGGTGAATCGCTACGTTTGGGACCTTTACTTCGAGCGACGAAAGCAAACGCCAATTCCGCATTTCCTGCGTGAAATAGTCGCGCTGGTCATTTTCGTTGTCGCGCTGCTCTTTGTCTTGAGCTTTGGCTATCACGCTGAGCGCGAATTGAAGGGAGTGGTCGCAACTTCGGGCGTCGCGGCGCTGATTCTCGGCTTGGCCGGTCAAAATCTCCTCGGCGGGATCATCGCCGGCATGTCGTTGCAAATAAACCGGCCCTACAAAGTGGGCGACTGGTTACAGGTCGGCGACCGCTTTGCCGAAGTGATGGAGATCAACTGGCGCTCAACTCGCCTTTGTACGAACGACAACATTTATCTCGATATTCCGAACAACGAGATCGTTCGCACCACAATCATCAACCTTCATTACCCGACCGAAGTCCACGCCATGCGCATCCGGATCGGCGTCGATTATAATGTGCCACCAAACCGCGTCAAAGATGCGCTCGCCCGCGCCGCACAAAGTGCGAAGAACGTTCTTCCGAGCCCGCCGGTGAAAGTTTTCCTCGTTGAGTTCGGCGATCACGCCGTCACGTACGAGATCAAATACTACATGGGCAATCACGCCCGGATCAATGAGACCAACGACGCGGTGCGCACGAATGTTTGGTACGAACTCAAACGGCAGCGGATCAATATTCCATATCCCATTCGGACATTGCAGCTGGAACGGCGGTCTCGGCCAGGACCAGAGGGCCACGAGGAAGCCCGCGTTATTCTGCGCGGCGAACCGCTTTTCCAATGTTTGTCCGACGGCCAGATCGACAATCTGGTCAAGCAGTCGGAGCTCAATCATTTCGGGCGTGGCGAATGCGTGATCGAAGAAGGCGCAGAAGGCGATTCCATGTTCATTCTTCTGCGCGGTGCAGCCGAGGTGTCGGTTTCAAAAAATGGATCGACGATCCCGGTGGCGACGTTGCGTTCGGGCGATTGCTTCGGTGAGATGTCATTGTTAACCGGCGAAAAACGAAGCGCAACCGTGCGCGCTGACGGCGATTGCTATGTCATGGAAATCAGCAAGGACACCATGGCGGAAGTGATTCGCGACTCGCCCGAGTGCTTGAAGCAACTGAGCGAGCTGCTCGCCAAACGCAAAATGCACACCGAGGGCATTAAAGACGCAGCCCCCCCGAGTGCCGATCAGGCTGCCAAACAACGCGAATACACCGCCACTTTTCTCAATCGCCTCAAGACATTCTTCGCGCTCTGACCGAGCGGCCACGCCGACTCGGGACTAGCAACTAATTAGCGTGTTTCATGGCGCCGGATACAGCTAATCTTAGCTTGTGTCGGCTGTTGGCTTCCGCAACCTGGTCAAGATCTTGGTGCGTTCCCGCTCGTTGCGCTTCACTGCTGACATGGTGCGCCAATCTCCGACCTCATCGCTGGCCCGCTTGCGTTGGTCCGGTCGGGACATTTTTTATCGATCGGGTACCGCCGATCCATTTGTTCTGTATCAAGTTCTGCTCAGGAGCGGCACGAAAGCAGAGTATGATGTGCCTCCGGCTCTAAGACCGAAGATCATTCTCGACATCGGCAGCAACATCGGTGCTTCCATTATTTATTTTCATCGCCAGTTCCCTGACGCCAACATTTTCGGGTTTGAACCTCATCCCGATACCTTTCGCGTATTGCAAGAAAATGTCGCGCATCTGCCAGGTGTCACCGTTTTCAACTATGGTCTCGGAGCAACTCATCAACGCATTGCCGTCCGCGCTGATAAGGTAAATTTTGGCGCATTCAACACTCGCGGCCGCTTCAAGGACCGCGGCCACCCTGCCGCCCCAGTAGAGTGCGAGGTTCGGCGATTAGATGACGTCTTGCGCGATCGCGCAGGTCGATCTGATCAAGATCGACTGCGAAGGTGCGGAAGGCGATGTTTTTTCAACCCTGCCCGATGAGATTTTGAATCATTGCCAATGGATTGTTGGCGAATTTCACGATCACACCGGCTTCGACGTGCTCGCACGTCTGGCGCCACATTTTCATTTGGATCTGAAGAAGAAGATGTTTCGTTCGCGATTTCGTTTTCACGCCTGCAACCTCAGCAAAATGCAGCAGCTGTCTCGCTCCGATCTCGACGCCTTACAGCGTTGAGGCCCGATTTGCTGATCTCTGATCGCTGATCTCTGACTTCACTGCGAACTTCTCCCTGCCAATTCCGGAGTAGCTCAACCAAGCCTCGTGTTCCTGGAGGCTCATGACCTGACCGTTGGTAGCAAAATAGTTCCGGCTTGGCAATGTCGCCTTCGGTTCTGAAACCGCTTGAATTGCATGCACCTGCATACGATCACATCCTCATTATTTTCTCGCAAATAGCCTTTGCCAGCTTTGGAAATCTTAATAGAGTCGTGCGCTTTACCGCGTTAAAGCCATGGGATTCCTTGCTCTAAACCTGCTCGATTCCGGCGTGCCATTGTCGATGGTGTGCGCCGCCATTGGACTGGTCTTTGCCCTTGTCCTCATTGCCGTGGTCATTCGCGCATCGGCTGGGAACGAACGGATGCGGCAAATCTCAGCCGCGGTGCAGGAAGGCGCCAAAGCCTATTTGAATCGTCAGGTGATCACGATCAGCGTTATCGCGATCATTATTTTTGTTCTCCTTTTTATATTTAAGGATCATCCGACGGCGATTGGATTCTTGGTCGGTGCGTTCTGCTCACTTTCGGCCGGATTTATCGGGATGCGCGTTGCTGTCATTGCCAACGTCAGGACGACGCAAGCGGCAGCGACGGCCGGGCGCACAAGTGCGTTGCGGATGGCGTTCAACGGCGGAGCAGTCACCGGTTTGCTCGTGGTCGGGCTAGCGCTTCTGGCGGTGTCGATCTTTTACACTGTGGCCAACAAAATAGTCGGCCATGACATGGCCATCCGCAGTCTGGTCGGTCTCGCACTCGGCGCGAGTTTAATCAGTGTTTTCGCGCGATTAGGCGGGGGCATTTATACCAAAGCGGCCGATGTTGGCGCCGATCTGGTCGGCAAAATCGAGCAGGGTTTCGAAGAAGACGATCCGCGCAACCCCGCGACGATTGCAGACAACGTTGGTGATAACGTCGGCGATTGCGCCGGCATGGCAGCGGACGTTTTTGAAACTTACGCGGTCAGTTTGATCGGCGCGATCCTGGTGGGCGCGCTTACGCTCGTCGGAAATCCGGCGGTGATCATCTATCCGTTTGTGCTCGGCGGCATCTCGGTCCTCGGCGCAATTTGCGGAGTGTTATTTGTAAACGTCGCCACCGGCAAACCTGCAGCTGTGCTGATGGGCGGCGTTCTAACCAGCGCCATTATCTCTGCGATTTTGTTTTGGCCGGCGACGCATTATCTGTTTCCAACTGGATTGACGATTGCCGGCGCAACGCGCACGCCCACGCAACTCTATTTCGCTTCTGTCATCGGCCTGGTCATGACCGCAGTCGTAGTTGCGATCACAAATTACTACACGTCGATGCGCTATGCCCCTGTCCAAAAAATCGCGCGCGCGTCCGAGACAGGCCACGCTACCAACATCATTGCGGGATTGGCCGTCGGCCAACATGCGACAGCGTTGCCAGTTGGATTTATCGGCATCGCCATCCTGCTCAGCTTCCATTTCGCCGGCCTTTACGGAATCGCGATCGCGGTGATGTCGATGTTATCGCTGGCGGGAATCATTATCTCGCTCGATTCATTCGGCCCGATCACCGATAACGCGGGCGGCATCGCGGTGATGAGCAACTTGCCGAAAGAAATTCGCGCGGTCACGGATGAGTTGGACGCGGTCGGCAACACGATGAAAGCCGTAACCAAAGGATACGCGATCGCGTCGGCAGGGTTGGCCGCGCTCGTTCTCTTCGGATCTTATGTTGAGGAATTGAAGGCCCATGTGATGCGCAACGGCGAACCGTTTGTGTTCCAATTTTCCCTGAACGAACCAAAAGTGATCATCGGTCTCTTTCTCGGCGGTTTGCTGCCGTTTATTTTCACGGCGTTTAGCATGGACGCTGTAGGTAAAGCCGCCGGCGCGGTCGTGCGCGAAGTGCGTCGGCAATTGAAAGCGAAACCAGGAATTCTGACTGGCCAGGATACACCAGAGTACGGCACTTGCGTCGACATCGTGACCAAAGCTGCCTTGCGCGAAATGATTGTGCCGGCGCTTTTGCCCCTGATCTTTGTCGTCGCAGTCGCAACCATCAAACCACTTGGACCGGTGGTTTTGGGCGGTCTGCTCGTCGGGACGATCGTCACTGGATTGTTCGTCGCCATCGCCATGACATCGGGCGGCGGTGCGTGGGATAATGCCAAGAAATTCATCGAAGAAGGAAATCTCGGCGGCAAAGGGTCGTTCGCGCACGCGGCATCGATCACCGGTGATACGGTCGGCGATCCCTACAAAGATACCGCGGGACCTGCCATCAATCCGATGATCAAAGTCGTCAATATCGTCGCGATCCTGATCATTCCGATTTTCTTCTGAGCGCGCGCTTGGCAGAAAAGATTTAGCGCGCCAAAGTCCCGCCGATCTGTTACAAGATCGACATGTCCCAGCCGGACTGGCATTAAAAGATCGACATGGAAGAGAGTCACGATTTTCAAATTGTTCGGCCGGAGCCAGGCGGACCCAGAACACGAAGTTTGGCGAAAGCTGATCCGGCCGCGACGCCATTCAAGGTCGTAATCGATCCGAAACTGCGGCTCGACCTCCGACGGGCGTTGGTCGATTTAATCGATTATCACGATGAAGCCTTGGCCGACCATTTTGCCCAAGGCAAGCTCGCGCTCGATTCCTACAAGGAATATGTGGAGCTCTTCGCGCGCAGTTTAAAAGAAACAATGGAGAGCCGGGAAGGCGTTTCCTATCTACTGCGGTCGGTCGGCTTCGACATTCCTGTGGAGGAAATTAATTTGCATCCCGAATTGCGCTGGAAAAAAGGACCCGCGCCTTTTGGTGTAAGTTTGCTGTAACTATCCGCGCTACGTCGGTTCTTGCGGCGGCTCGATTAACTCACGTTCCCGCGGATTTAGCGGTCACGTGGAATCGTCGCGATAATCTTCGTCTAACGATTGCGACGGAATTCAGCGAAAACTCTTGGTTTCAGGGCGGTTGCGTGACACATTCGATGCCGATTATCTATGTCGGCGCCATCGGCATCCTCTACACGCCTGAAGCTGTGGGGAGTCCGCGGATCAATTCCAGTTCCAGGACCAGCCACGGTGCGTTACGGCGGCAACACCACCTGCGCGGAAGTGCGCGCTGACGGCGAGATTATTGTTCTCGACGCCGGATCGGGAATTCGAGAGCTCGGTCTCGCTCTCGAGAACGAATTCGGTTCGCGCCCAATTAATCTCAGCCTGCTTATTACCCACGTTCATTGGGATCACATTCAGGGCTTTCCTTTTTTTGTGCCTTCCTACAACGACAAAAACAAAATCCAGATTTTCGGTTACGATGGAACGGGCGGCGGTTTGTGCGAGATTCTCAAGGGTCAGATGGCAACCCCCTTCTTTCCGGTCGCGCTTTACGATCTACCGGGAAAGATCAAAATCGAAAAGCTTGAGACGATGGATTTCAAGCTCGGCAAAGTGCGTGTCCGTTCAAGATTCATGAATCATCCAGGCGTTTGCGTTGGTTATCGCCTTTTTACCAGCAAAGGCTCGATCGCTTTTCTGCCTGATCACGAACCATACGACGCCTTCAAACTGCACTCGGCGGAGTCACATTTGTTGAGCCTGGAGCAGACGCAAAAACGAGCTCGCGAGGATCGAGCCGAGCTCGTGAAATTTCTCCAAGGTTCCGATATTCTGATCCTCGATACCCAATACACCGACGAGGAATATCAGGCGCACGTAGGCTGGGGCCACGGCTCGCTCAGCACCGCGATCTCGCTCGCGCGCGATGCTTCTGTTCGAAAACTCATTCTTTTTCACCACGACCCGACGCACGATGACGATATGATCGACAAGATGGTTCGGACCGCGCGAAAATTAGCGGCCAAGAGCGAAAGTTATCTGGAAGTCGAAGGCGCACGCGAAGGCGTCGAGATCACCCTGGATTGACTGCCAGTGCGTCGGATTTCCATCCGCTTGCGAAGCGCGCAAATTCAGCTTTAGGTCTTGTCCCCAGCGCGTTTTGCCTCGTGGTGTAATGGTAGCACCAGAGATTCTGGATCTCTTTGTCTAGGTTCGAGTCCTAGCGAGGCAGCTTTTCTCCTCAGCCTGCCCTACTACGTCGGTGGGTGCCTCATTGTGCCAAAACTCCTGAGGGTAAACGACTTTTGACGATTTAGCGTTCTCCGGGGGCGTGCCACAGGGTGACTGCTGATTGCATGGAATGTCTGGAGTTTGTGGGTGTATTTGTGTGTAGTCGCAGCCGCTCTCCAACGACCCAAAAACAGGGAGTTTTCCGATTGCATCCGCCAGCGGTAAGAGCGAGGCATCGGTGTAATGATTCATTGTCAGGCGAATGTCGCTGTGGCGCAGTATTTCCATCGCCACGCGTGGAGCAACACCTCGGCGGACGAGATTGGTGGCAAGCGTATGTCTGAGCGAATGGAAATCGGCTCGACCGCCTTCATTTTCGTATTCTATTCCGGCGCGTTTTAAGTCTTTCTTCATCTTCCACATGCTAGGGAGCATTTTGCCAGTGAGAAGGGCATCCGATGGCTTCGTGTCGGCGGTTATCAAGGCGCGTATCTCATTAACGATTTCGGGGTGCAGCGGAATGCTGGCAGTTTTACCATTCTTGGTGAATCGACCATCCAGCGAAAGCGACGGCACATCTCCCTCAAGCTTGATATCGGCCACCGTCAACGCCTTCAATTCAGCACGGCGGAGTCCGGTGAACAAAGCAAGAAGGTATCCGATTCGACTTTCGCCAGCTACCGCTAACAATCTCTTAACTTCGTCGTCTCGAAATGCTCGGCGCTTCCAAGCCGGGACAAACTTAACCTTTTCGACCGTATCCAACGGATTCAGAGAGCTACGACCTTTTTTTATCATCCAGTTCAAGATCGCATTGGCGGAATCGAGATACTGATTCAACGTCCTGGTCGCCTTTTTTTGTTTGGCCCTCCAAGTGGTGAACGAATCAGCAGTCACATTGCGCGAATACGTCCAGCCACATTCGCGGACAAGGATATTGAGACGGTATTCCAAATTCTCAACGTAAACATCGTCGCGGCCAAGGTTCCGAAGATCATTCAAGTAATCGCCCAGATGTTTCTCCATCGGCTGCAAGGCGGATTCGCGCAGATTCTTGGGCGGTATAATACCAGCACGTTCTCTCTCCTTTTCCCTGACCAAATCGTCCAGAAGTTTTTGCGCAACCTGCTTGTCCGCCGTTTTTAAGGGTACTTCGGTGATTCGATTTTCGCCGTCTAGGCGATATCGCCCACTGTAAAGTCTGGCCGTTCTTTTGCGACCGCAGACCACACGCTTGGGCCTAAATACGTGCTTAATCATTTCGCTAACGTCCCTTTAGTGTAGATGACTCGTCTGTTCACAAGCGCCTTTTCGAATTTCGCAACGTCCGCCGGAAACCACCTTGAGCAACGTCCGATTTTGAGGGATTGCGGAAGCTCACCACGGGCCACCAATCGCCACACACCTCGCACGCTTATATTAAACCTTCTTGCCACTGCCTTAACATCCAACATCGGATCGTCACAGCCTCCATCCAACCATATATCATTATCCTTTATCATCTCTTTATATTTAAGTGATGTCGCGAAATTTTCAAGTACGTTATATTAATATTTTTAGTCGGGGAACCGAGAGGGAGGGAGGTGGCTATATAATAATATATCAACAGTTCATTTCCCATTTAATATAATCATTTTGGCTTGACGGCGAGGGAAACACGGGTGACTCTTCGATTAATCAGGAGCTTTGATATTTGTAGAACATTAAAGATTTAACTGAGAATTTTATGGGAAAAGACATTCCGACTGAAATTGCCGCTCTTAGGAAAAAGCTCGCAAAACTGGAAGCGGGACGATTGGAGGAATTGCGGGAGGAGCGTAAAGCAGCACAGAAGGTCGTTGCTGATCTAGATGCGCAGATTGCAGCGATCACCGGAAAAGCAGCCGCGCCCGCTGGAAGGCGGACGCGCACGAGTCCGGCAGAGGTGCGAGCGCGAATCTTCAATGAATTAACGAAGAACCCGAAGGGACTAACGCAAAAGCAAATTTCTGATCAAACTTCTCTTCCATATGGCTCCGTCGTTCTCTTCTTGAAGCGAAACGCGAAGGATTTCAAAACCACCGGCGAACGAAAGAGCAAGCGCTACTTCTTAAAATAGCGGCTCCATTTCGTCATCGCCTGCGTTAGGGAATCCATCTTTGTAGAGTTGCTCCAATTCGGGACTTTCCCCACTCACTTCTTCAAGAAACAAT
>WNFG01003409.1_pt1 | contig 13800 bp, 9 predicted proteins | sample 5400431 | NCBI WGS metagenome assembly WNFG01 (sample SAMN13153346, study PRJNA577476) | soil metagenome | isolation source: 120 cm saprolite under Douglas fir tree site 2 hole 3 replicate 2 | place: USA:California | collected 2015-04-18
TCATTTCGGTCGGCTCCGGTTACGGCGGAAACGTTTTGCTGAGTAAGAAGTGTCTCGCGCTCCGGATCGGTTCCTATCTCGCGCGCAAACAAGGTTGGATGGCCGAGCACATGTTGATCCTCGGGGTCGAGTCGCCTGAAGGAAAAAAGCATTACGTGGCGGCGGCGTTCCCGAGTGCGTGCGGCAAAACAAATTTCGCCATGCTGATTCCGCCGAAACATTTCGCCGGCTGGAAAGTTACGACCGTCGGCGACGACATCGCCTGGATGCAGATTCGAAACGGTCGTTTGTACGCGGGCAATCCCGAGAACGGTTACTTCGGCGTGGTGCCCGGCACCAGTTACAAATCGAATCCGAACGCGATGAAGTCGATTTCGCACGACACGCTTTATACAAACGTCGCACTGACCGATGACGGCGACGTTTGGTGGGAAGGCAAAGATGGTCCGCCGCCGAAACACGCGATCGACTGGAAGGGAAACGATTGGACGCCCGATTCAAAAGAAAAGGCGGCGCATCCCAATTCCCGCTTCGCCACGCCGATGCGCAACAATCCGGTTCTCGATCCTGACGTCGAAAAGGGCGAAGGCGTTCCGATCAGCGCGATCATTTTTGGCGGACGGCGCAGCAACACGATGCCGCTCGTGTTTCAATCGTTTGATTGGGAGCATGGCGTTTATCTCGGCGCGACCATGGCTTCGGAAACGACCGCGGCCGCAACCGTTCTGCGGTTACAACATTGGCGATTATTTCCGGCACTGGCTCGGAATTGGAAAACGTCTGACGAATCCGCCGCTCATATTTAACGTGAATTGGTTTCGCAAAGGCGAAGGCGGAAAATTTCTCTGGCCCGGTTTCGGCGACAACATGCGCGTGCTAAAATGGATCATCGATCGCAGCGAAGGAAGCGATACCGCGCTCAAATCGCCGATCGGTTGGCTTCCCGGCCTGCACGATCTCGATCTGGCCGAGCTCGAGATCGATCATAAATGCGTCGACGAGCTTCTCGAAATCGATCACGAAGAGTGGAAAAAGGAACTGGCCGAGCACAAAAACTTTTTCGATTCGCTCGGCGGCGTTGTGCCCCAAGTGCTGATGAAGCAGGGCGAACAACTCGCCGCCCGTTTCGCCGAATAATGCCCTGAAATTTGCGAATTCTTTTGCCATCTGGAATTGTCTCCAGTGGGTTCAAAGGTTGCCGAAAGAAAATGCGTCACTGCGCGGGCCGCGGCGACCTGTGTGGAGATTCGCGGAGCGCGCCAGAACAATCTCAAAGGGATCGATGTCGATCTTCCGCTCGGGGAAATGACCGTTGTCACCGGCCCGAGCGGCTCCGGGAAATCCTCGCTCGCGTTCGAAACGATTTACGCCGAAGGCCAGCGCCGTTACGTCGAAACTTTCAGTCCTTACGTGCGGCAATTCCTCGACCGCATGGACAAGCCGCGGGTGGACGACATTCGCGGAATTCCTCCAGCTATCGCGATCGAACAAGCGAACCCGGTCAAATCATCGCGCTCGACTGTCGGCACGATGACCGAGATCAACGATTATTTGAAACTGCTTTGGCCGCGGATTGCTAAAGCATTTTGTCCGGGCTGTGGCCGCGAGATTCGTCCCGAGACCGCAAAATCAATCGCCGATGAAGTCTTGCGCGATTGCGCGGACAAAAATGTTCTGATCACGTTTTGGGTATCGGTTCCTTTAAAAACCGAGCCGCGAAAGTTTTTCGCGTTTCTCCAGCAACAAGGTTATCTGCGCGTCTGGATCGACAACGAAGTCGTGCGCGTGGATGTCGATCCAAAAAAGATCAAACGACTCGGTGCGCGCGTTCAAGTCATTCAAGATCGAATCGCGATTGCGCAGGAAACTCGCGCGCGCCTGGTTGAAGGAATCGAAACAGCTCTGCGATTTGGAAAAGGAAAAATAAACATCATCCCGATTGTTTCCGACTCTCAACCCTCAACCCTCATCCCTCATCCTTTTTCGGTTGGCTGGCATTGTGCGCATTGCGATCTGGACATCCGGCCGCCGACTCCCGGGCTTTTTAGTTTTAACAATCCGCTCGGCGCTTGTCCGGAGTGTCGCGGATTCGGCCGCACGATTGCGATCGATTTAGATAAAGCGATTCCAGACCGCTCATTGTCGATCAAACAAGGCGCGGTTCGCGTTTTTCGCGGTAACGAATTCGGTGAATCGCAAAAAGATCTCCTTCGTGCCTGCGCCCGCGAAGAGATCAACATCAATGTTCCGTTCGACGAATTGCCGAAGGCGGATCAGGACTTTGTCATCAACGGCGAGAAGCGCAGTGGTGAATACACCGAGGATGATTACGAGAATGATCGTTGGTACGGCGTCCGCGGATTCTTTCGCTGGCTCGAATCGCAAGTTTACAAAATGCACATGCGCGTATTGCTCAGCCGCTATCGCGCCTACACGACTTGTCCAAAGTGCAATGGCGGACGTTTTCAGCCGGAAGCTCTCAATTACAAAATTGTCGCGGGCAAAAACCTGTTTGCCCTGCCGGATTTCGCCGGGCTTTCCATTTCCAACGCGTGCGATCTGCTGGCCAAGATCGACATCGCCTCGAATGATTCAACCGCGAGGATGTTGCGTGACGAAATTTGCGCGCGCCTGAATTATTTGTGCGAAGTCGGCGTCGGCTATCTCACGCTCGATCGTTCCACGCGCACTTTGAGCGGTGGCGAAGTGCAGCGCGTCAATCTCACCACCTGTCTCGGCGCTTCGCTCGTCAATACGCTCTTTGTCCTGGACGAGCCGAGCATCGGTTTGCATCCGCGCGATATCGGACGGCTCGTCCGGGTGATGCACAATTTGCGCGACCGCGGCAACACGCTCCTCGTTGTCGAGCACGAAGAGCAAATCATTCGCGCTGCCGACAACCTGATCGACATCGGTCCTGGTCGCGGCGAGCGCGGCGGTGAATTGGTTTTCAACGGCGCGCTTGATCAGCTTTTATTTCGAAACAAATCGTTGACCGCGGATTACCTGAGCGGTCGCAAAACGATTCCCCTTCCGAAATCGCGCCGAAGATCGACATCGTCGATCAAGATCACAGGCGCGAGGGAACACAATTTAAAGAACATCGATGTCGATCTTCCACTTGGCGTTTTCGCCTGTGTGACTGGCGTCTCCGGCTCAGGCAAATCGACCCTGATTCACGACGTGCTTTATCGGAATCTGCTTATCGCCAAAGGGCAATTGTCCGATCACCAGCCTTCGCAGAGCTACGGCTCGGCGGGAGAAGCGGGAGCGTGCAAATCAGTCAGCGGCGCGCATCGCATCAACGAAGTCGTGATGGTCGACCAATCGCCGCTCGCGCGGACACCACGATCTACGCCGATCCTTTATCTCGGACTTTACGATCGCGTCCGTGAACTTTTCGCCGCACAGCCGGAAGCGATGTCGCAGGGTCTGACTGCGAGCGCGTTCTCATTCAACTCCGGTAGCGGTCGCTGCGAACGTTGCTCGGGCACCGGCTTTGAAAAGATCGAGATGCAATTTCTAAGCGATCTCTATGTGCGCTGCGCCGAATGCGAAGGGAAACGGTTTCAACCGCACGTGCTGAAAATTAAACTGCACGACAAATCGATTCACGATGTGCTGGAGCTGACTGTGAGCGAAGCGATCCAATTTTTCGTTCAGATCGGCGAACAAAAGACTCTCTCCAAGCCGCTGGATGTACTCGATGAAGTCGGGCTCGGTTATTTGCGGCTCGGTCAACCGCTGAACACTCTCTCCGGCGGTGAATCACAGCGTTTGAAACTCGTCAGGCATTTGGCCGAAACCGGAAACCGGAGTCCGAGCCGGACAGGCGGTTCGGAAACCGGAAAGAATGGCGAAGATGACGAGCACCGTAATCTTTTCATTTTCGACGAACCGACCACTGGACTGCATTTCGATGACGTCGCGGTCCTGCTGCAAGTTTTTCAGCGCCTGGTCGAGCGCGGAAACTCGATCATCGTGATCGAGCACAATCTCGAAGTGATTAAGTCCGCCGATTGGATTGTCGATCTTGGACCCGAAGCAGGTGACGAAGGCGGTGACGTCGTGGGCGTTGGCACGCCCGAACAAATCGCGAAGATCGACGACTCGCACACCGGCCGGTTTCTGCAGAAAATTCTGTCGAGTGCGCCGGCTACATCGCGTAGTTCGGCAGGGCGACTGACGTATACGAACGTTGATGAGGAAGAATTCGCTCGCGCAGCTGAGACGGCTCCGCGTTTCCGCATTAACGGCAGCAACGGCGCGATCGGTATTCACGGCGCGCGCGAGCACAACCTGAAAAACATCGACGTCGACATTCCACGCGACCGGATGGTGGTCGTCACGGGTTTGAGTGGCTCCGGTAAATCGACCCTCGCGTTCGATATCTTGTTCGCCGAAGGACAGAGACGATTTCTCGACAGCATGTCGCCTTATGCGCGGCAATTTGTCGAACAACTGGAGAAGCCCGATGTCGATCTTGTCACCGGGCTGCCGCCGAGCGTGGCGATTGAGCAACGCGTCACGCGTGGCGGCGGCAAATCGACCGTCGCGACCGTGACCGAGGTTTATCATTTTCTGCGGCTGCTCTTTGCCAAAACTGGAACGCAATTTTGCCCGGACTGCGATTTCCCTGTGGAAAAGCAGAGTCTGGCCGCGATTGTGAAACAAATCGAGACGGCGGCGAAAAAAGGCGCACTCAAAGTGCTGGCGCCGGTGGTGAAAGCGCGGAAAGGATTTCACACTGACGTTGCGCGATGGGCCGAGCGGCAGGGCTTCGACACCTTGTATGTCGATGGTGCACTTATTCCAATTGTGCAGTTTCGAAGACTCGAGCGTTTCAAAGAACACAGCATCGCGGTTGTCGTCGGCGTGATCGATGCCAAACGGATCGCGAAAGCGCGCAACCTTGCCCAACGCGCGCTCGAGATCGGACGCGGCACGGCGCATCTTCTCGATTCGAAAAACCGGCTCACCGTCATGAGCACGGAGATGAGTTGTCCAAATTGCGGCCGCGCATTTGAAGAACTGGATCCGCGATTGTTTTCCTTTAATTCGCCGCATGGCGCTTGCGAAGAATGCGGCGGATTCGGCGAAATCTGGAACCAGGACTTTCAAACCGGCGCGGACAACAACAGCGACTCAGTTTTGGAAAACGAACTGGCGGCCGAGCGCGAATCGGAATGGATTGATGCGACCGAAGCGCACGAATGTCCTAGCTGTCATGGCTCGCGCTTGAACGCGGTCGCCCGACATGTGCGCGTGCAAGGCCAGACGATTGATCAGTTCACGAATCTTTCGGCAAGCGAAGCTGCTCGCAAGATCGACAAACTGAAATTCCATGGGACACAACAAGCCATCGCCGCTGATGTCATTCCCGAGATTCGCCAGCGGTTGCGCTTCATGAAAAACGTTGGGCTTGGTTATCTCGCACTTGGGCGTTCCGCCAAAACCTTGAGCGGCGGCGAATCGCAGCGAATCCGGTTGGCGGCGCAGCTCGGCTCGAATTTGCGCGGTGTGCTCTACGTTCTGGACGAACCGACGATCGGTCTCCATCCCCGCGACAATTTGCGATTGCTCGACACGCTTACTGCGCTTCGCAAAAAGGGAAATTCACTCATCATCGTCGAGCACGATGACGAAACGATGCGGCGTGCTGATCACATTGTCGATCTTGGCCCGCGCGCGGGAACGCATGGCGGGGAGGTCGTTGCCACCGGAACGTTGCGCGATATCGAACGCTCCAAGCTCTCCGAGACCGGCCGATGTTTGAGAACGCCGCTTTGTCACCCGACCCGAAAATCGCGGCGATCGCTGCGCGCGGTCGAGAATTGGATCCAAATCCACGGCGCGCGTGCGAACAATTTGAAAGATGTCAATGTCCGTTTCCCCGTCGGCCGGCTTTCGGTCATCACTGGAATTTCCGGGTCTGGAAAATCGACCTTGCTGCACGACGTGCTGCTTCCGGCGGTGATCGAGCAATTGGAAAATCGCAAACGCAGTGGCAACAGTGATTTGTTCAGGCTTGTCAGCGGCACGGAAGAGATCGAAGCCGTTTACGAGGTTGATCAGTCGCCGATCGGGAAGACGTCGCGCTCGACCCCCGGCACTTACGTCAAAATTTTCGACGAGATCCGGAATCTCTACGCTCAGTTGCCGGTGTCGCGTGTCCGCGGTTATTCGGCCAGCCGGTTTTCATTCAATGCCGAGGGCGGCCGTTGCGAAAGTTGCAAGGGCCAGGGCGTGATCAAACTGGAGATGAATTTTTTGCCGGAGGCGTTGGTGCCGTGCGAGGACTGCGGTGGGCGCCGTTACAACCCGCAAACACTCGAAGTGCTCTACAACGAAAAGTCGATCGGCGACGTGATGGAGATGACAATCGAGGAAGCCGCTGATTTTTTTGGCGTGCATCCGAAAATCGCTCGACCGCTTTCGTTGCTGGTCGAAACTGGTCTCGGTTATCTGAAACTCGGCCAGCCGAGTCCGACGTTGAGCGGCGGCGAAGCGCAACGCTTGAAACTGGTGACGCAATTGAAACGCGGCGTTGGTCGCGCGGAGAACGAGCGGATTCGAAAAATGCGCAAACCGGGATCGACGTTGTATCTGTTAGAAGAGCCAACGATCGGTTTGCACATGGCTGATGTCGATCTTTTGCTCAAGGTGCTGCATCGATTAGTCGATGAAGGGAACACCGTGATTGTTATCGAGCATAACCTAAGCGTGATCGCGGAAGCGGATTACATTATCGATCTTGGTCCGGAAGCGGGCGCGGATGGAGGCAAAGTCGTGGCCGCTGGAACGCCGGAACAAATCTCGAAAAATCGCACAAGCCGCACCGCGCCATTTTTGCGAAAAACGCTCGCGCACTCAAGCGCAGATCGCCGAAAGTGATCGCGCGCCGCGCTTAACGAATGCTCGCTTATTACGTTCACGATCTTAATCCGTTGATTTTTCGACTGTGGGAGAACGTCGGTCCGCGCTGGTACGGATTGGCTTATGTGCTCGCGTTCATTTGCAGCTACGTGCTGTTTCGTCGTTTGGCGAAGTGCGGCTACGCCGATTTACCGGTGGCGAAAGTGGGCGACTTCGTTACCGGCGCTGCGCTCTTTGGCGTCATCGTCGGTGGCCGGCTCGGCTACGTTTTTTTCTACAAGCCGGAGATGTTGCGCGCGCCGATGTCGATCCTGCGAGTGTGGGAAGGCGGAATGTCGAGTCACGGCGGCATGCTCGGTCTGCTCGCGTTCACATTTTACTATGCATGGCGCCACAAAATTTCGTGGACGAATCTCGGCGACAATCTGGTCGTGACCGCGCCGATTGGCTTATTTTTCGGGCGATGCGCCAACTTTATTAACGGCGAGCTTTACGGCCGCGCGACGAACGTCTCGTGGGCGATGCAGTTTCCGAAAGAACTGACCGAAAACGTTGGCGAGGCCGAACGCGCGATCATTGCATGCAGACAAATCGATCCGACTCTTAGTTCTTCGGAGGCGATCGTCGCCGCGGTGCGTCATGAGCCGCAGGTGAAGGAAGTTCTGCGCGGAATTCTGACGCCGCGACATCCATCCCAGCTTTACGAAGCCTTTTTCGAAGGAATGGTTCTGTTCGGGATCCTCTTGTTCGTGCGGACTCGGACGCGGCAGCCGAACGGTGTTCTGACTGGTTTGTTCTTCATTTGCTACGCGATCTTTCGGATCATCGTTGAAAATTTCCGCGAGCCGGACGCGAGCCTGATTGCCGGTTTTACCCGCGGTCAGTTCTTTTCTTTCTTTCTGATCGCGATTGGCCTCGCCTTCGTGATCGTCGCGAAACTGCGGCCGACGTTTCCGAAAAAGATCGCGGCACGCGACTAGCCCTTTCGCTTTCGTCAGAATCCGCTAATAGTTCCGCAGGTGAAGCGGAGATGCTTTCATTGATTGCAGCCGGCGGTTTGCTCTTTGCATTTGAGCACGCCACCATTGCCGGCAAGCTCGTTCTCCTGCTCCTCGCGATCGTTTCGATCTTCAGTTGGTCGGTCATGATCACGAAGCTGCGCGTGATCCAGTTCGCCCGAAAGCAGAACGCGCGTTTCCTCTTCGCGTTCCGGCAAGATCGACAACCACTGCGGTTGTTGGAAAAAAACGCGCGCTTCCCCGGTTCGCCGATTTTCAATGTTTATCGCGCCGGTTGTCAGGAGATGACGTTTCATTTGCTTGGCTCGGCCGAAGTAGACGAAACATTCCGCGCGCGACTTGGGATTGCCGAAAAAATTTCAACGGCGCAAATGGGCGCGGTCACGGCGGCGATGGAACGTGCCGTCGGCGAAACCGCGCTTGAACTCGAGTCGCAAATGATTTTGCTGGCAACGGCGGTGAGCGGTTCGCCTTTTCTCGGATTGCTCGGCACAGTTTGGGGCGTGATGGATGCGTTCACTGGAGTCGCAGAAGCCGGCGCGCCCAATCTCGCTTCAATGGCTCCCGGTGTTTCCGGCGCGCTGATCACAACCGTGACCGCGCTCTGCGTCGCGATTCCGGCGATGTTCGGTTACAATTTCTTGGTCACGCGCATCCGCGGAATGATTGTCGAGATGGACAATTTTGCGGCCGAGCTCGCGTCTGAGTTCGAACACAAATTCGTCGATCATGCCGTGCGCGAGTCCGCATTTCGCAGATGAGGCGTTACTCGCAACGGCAGACCCTCTCGTCGCTCTCCGAGATCAACATCACCCCGCTCCTCGATCTCGCGTTCGTCCTGCTCATCATTTTCATGATCACGACGCCACTGCTCGAGAGTAGCATGAGCCTCATCATTCCGTCGAGTGGCGGAAAGAATCCGCCTGTCACTTCGTCGCAAGTGCAAACGGTTTCGATCGATCGGAACGAAACGATTCGACTGAACAATCGGCTTGTCGATCTTAGCGCTCTGAGTGCGCAATTGGGCGAGATCAAGCGCACCAATCCGGACGTTGCCGTTGTCATTCGGCCGGACCGCGACTTGCCCGTGCAAAAATTGGTCACATTGATGGACGCCTTACAGCGAGCGCAGATCATGAAGGTTGGCATCGCGACGAGAGCTGAGGCGAAATAACGCGATGCCAAAAAACCTGCGCTTCTGGACCAACGTGACCCTCATCGCGCTGGTGCATGTCGTGCTCATTGTTGGGTTAATTCGTTTGAGTCGTGAAAATAAGAGCGCTGGTGCACAAAGTGTTGTTTGGCTGGATGGCGGCGCTGGTGACGGCATGGTCACGCAAAAGACGAATTTACCGGCGCCTGTGAAATCGCCATTACCGCGAAAGGAATCGAAAACGGACGAGCTGAGGGAACGGGATTCCGATGAAGATCGGCCATACCTGGCCTCGGCGCCGAGCGACATTCAACTGCCAACGCCGAAGCCTTCGCCGAAACCAGCACAAAGTGCGACGGCGGCACGCAGTCCCAAGCCGAGTCCGACCGCGAAAGCGAAGACAACGCCGAAGCCCACACCTAAGCCGACGCCGAAACCGACACCCAAGCCTTCGCCAAAGAAAATAGTTGTGGCCAAGGCGTCTTCAAAACCGTCGCCGACTTTGAAACCGGCGGCGGAAAAAACGGAGAACGAGCAAGGCGATACCGAGCCGGAGAAAAAAGAAATCGCACAACCGTTGGTAGCGAAGAAAGATTCCAGCGAGACGGAGTCAAAAAAATCTCCGGCGACCCAGACCGGAACTGGCACTGGAACGGCGCCGGGCAGCGGTGCTGGTCGTGCCGGCGGGGCCGGTAGTGAATCGCAGTTCGGTTGGTACGGCAGCATGTTGCACGACCGTTTTTACAGCGAGTGGGTCCAGCCGACTACAATTGCTACTGTGGGCGCGAAAAATTCCGTCCTCGCAAAACTTCGGATCGAAAAAGATGGACGCGTCTCCAGCTTCGAGGTTGTCCGGCCGTCGGGAAATAACGAGCTCGACGAATCGGTCAAAGCCCTCGCGAATCGCGTCAGTCGAGTCGAGCCGTTACCGGATGGACTCGGCAAGGGCGACCATTACGACGTGAAGATCAACTTCGAGCTGAACTCGGAGTAATCTATCAATTCTGGGCCGAGTCGCGTTTCGCTTTCTCTCGCGCGCGATTGGCCTGCAATTCGGCCAGATGTTTTTCGGACCAGCGGCAAAGCGCGCGCAACGGTTCGATCAACGTCCGACCCAGTTTGGAAAGCGAATACTCGACTTTCGGTGGAACGACTGGATAAACCTTGCGCTCGACCAGGCCGTCCCGTTCCAGGCTGCGGAGAGTTTGCGTCAGCATTTTTTGGGAAATCCCACCGATCTCGCGGTGGAGCTCGGCGTAACGCATTGTCTGCTTCGAGAGCAATTGGATGATCAACGCCGTCCATTTGTCGGCGATCCGGTCGAGGACGAGACGGGATGGGCATTGGGAATCTAAAACCGAGGCGGGGGATGATTTAGACATGTCCCCGTTTAGAGGAGGTCGCTCTCAGGCGCAAGGAGAGAGTAACATTCCCACAGGTATGTATAGGTAAGGTCGACATGTAGTTGACCGGGCGTAACTCGAGTCCGAGATTTTGGTTGATGAGAACTCGCAACGTAGCCGCCGACCAGGAGCCTGCGGTCGCCGGTTTATTAAATGAATCTGAAGCAGGCCTGAAGTTTGAATCATCGCAAGTTTCGCCAGGGCAGGATGACGCGATGCTGCTCGATGAGTATTCGCGCACCATCGTGAGCGCCGCGAATCGCGTCGGACCGGCGGTTGTAAACATCGACATTAAACAACGTCTCGATAGTCGGCGCGGCCCGCGTGAAGTTGGGGGCAGCGGTTCCGGTTTCGTCATCGCGCCGGACGGTTTCATTTTAACCAACAGCCACGTTGTGCACACCGCGAATCAAATCGCGGTCAGTTTGCCCGACGGGCGCGAGTACCCGGCCCAATTGGTCGGCGATGACCCCGACGCCGATCTCGCTGTAATTCGAATCGATGCGCCCCATCTTGCCCATGTGCGCCTGGCGGATTCCGAGAACTTGCGCGTCGGCCAAGTAGTGATCGCAATCGGGAACCCCCTTGGTTTTCAGGCGAGCGTGACCGCGGGCGTGATCAGTGCGCTTGGCCGGTCGATGCACGCGCAATCCGGCCGTCTGATCGACAATATTATTCAAACCGATGCCGCTCTGAACCCGGGAAACTCCGGCGGGCCGCTGGTAAACTCAGCCGGCGAAGTGATCGGCGTAAACACGGCGATGATTCGTCCGGCCCAGGGAATCTGTTTCGCGATCGCGAGCAACACCGCGAAATTTGTCGCCGGCTGGCTAATTAAAGAAGGAAAAATTCGCCGTAGCTACATCGGCGTGGCCGGCCAAAATGTGCCAATCCATCGGCGCGTGGTTCGTTTTTATAATCTGCCACTCGAGACCGGCGTCCTGGTCGTTTCCGTTGAAAAAAACAGCCCGGCCGAAAAGACCGGCCTGCGCGAAGGCGATGTGATCGTCGCGTTCAACGCAAAAGCGATTGGCAGCATTCACGAGCTCCACGAAATGCTCATGGGCGAGCAGATCGGCGTTCAATCTGAAATCACGATTGTTCGGCACACGGAAAAGTTGGCGCTTGCAATTACGCCGGCAGAATCACCGACGCGGACGGCCGCTTCTCGCTAACGCCAAGACGCGTTGCTTGTTTTTCGGCGCGCGCTGAGGGACGCTGAATCGGCTCGATGAAAATTCTTGTGATTGGCGGCGGTGGCCGCGAACACGCGCTGGTTTGGAAGCTCAAGCAATCGCCGGCGGTCGATCGCATTTTTTGTGCGCCCGGAAATGCTGGCACCGCTGTCATCGGCGAAAATGTCGCTCTTGCCGCAAGTGATTTGCCGCAATTGCGCGGATTCGCGAAGCAGAACGATGTCGATCTAACCGTTGTCGGTCCAGACGACCCGCTCGCCATGGGGATTGTCGATCTTTTTTCGGCCAACAAATTGCGGGTTTTCGGTCCGACGAAATCGGCGGCGCGTTTGGAGTCATCAAAGATTTTTGCCAAAGAGTTAATGCGCGCTCAAAAAATTCCGACGGCGCAAGCGAGCACGTTCTCGGACAGCAAAGAAGCACTGCGTTATTGCGAACAGCTGAAGTTTCCGGTCGTGATCAAAGCTGATGGGCTCGCATTGGGCAAGGGCGTGATCATTGCGCCGAATATCGCAACTGCGAGATCAACCATCGAAGCGATGATGAATGAAGCGCGCTTCGGCGAAGCCGGCCGCCGCATCGTGATCGAAGAATTTCTACGCGGCACGGAATGCTCGCTCCACGCGCTCGTTGATGGAAAAAACTATCGGTTGCTCGAATCGGCCCGCGATCACAAACGCGTGTTCGATGGCGACTCGGGCCCGAACACCGGCGGCATGGGAGCGTTCAGTCCGGCCAATAACTGGAACGCGCGCTTGCAGTCGCAATTCGAAAACGAAATTATGCGGCCCCTGTTGCGCGGCCTGGCCAAGGAGCGCATCGCGTATCGCGGTCTTCTATATCCAGGCCTTATGATTACGAGCGATGGCGCGCGGGTGCTCGAGTTCAATTGCCGATTTGGCGATCCCGAGACACAGGCGCTGTTGCCACGGATGAAATCCGATCTGTTGCCGCTGTTGGAAGCGACGATCGACGGCAAGATCGACAGTTACACGATCGACTGGGACAAACGCGCCACCGTCACGGTTGTCCTCGCCTCGGCTGGTTATCCGGGCAAATACGAAACCGGAAAAGCGATTTCTGGTTTGGACGACGCAGCGAAACTCGAAGGCATTCAGGTTTTTCACGCCGGAACGAAGAACGCGAATAACCAAGTGATAACGGCCGGTGGCCGGGTGCTGGCCGTGAGCGCTCTGGGACCAACCATCATGGCCGCGCGCGCGCTCGCTTACGACGCGGTATCGCGCATCCAGTTCGATGGATGTCACCACCGGCGCGATATTGCTCTCAGCGCGGTGACCAGCTAACAATAAGCGCAATGTTGAATTGGACGGCCACAACGGCCATCGCGCTTTTCCTGGCGGCAAATTTATTCGGCCAAACACCGGCGCCGTCGTCGGCACCGACGGCGAAAAGTTCGGTAGCGGCGGCCAAATCTCCCGCGCCGTCGGCGTCGGCAACCCCGAGCACCGAGCAGATAATCAACTCGCTGGGCGAAAACGATCTCCAGTCTGCGATCGCGCTTCTGAAAAGCAATTTCACCAACCCGGAGGCGATCACCGACACAGAATTGAATCGAGCGACGCTCGCCGGATTGCTGGTGCGCATGCCGGGAGGATTAATGGTCTTGCCGAGTCACGAAACTGCGCCGGTTGAACCGGTCGCTCCGTTTTACAGTGAAGTTTTTGAAGGCCATGTCGGATATCTCCGGCTCGGTCCGCTCAACAGCGCCAATCTGAAAGAGATGGACAAGAACCTGCAGGATTTCCCGGCGAAAAAAGTCGATGCGTTGGTTGTCGATCTTCGTGCCAGTGGCAGCGGTGATTTCGGAACCGCCGCGGAGTTCGCGAAACGTTTTTGTCCGAAAGGCAAAGCGCTTTTTAGTTTGCGCAAGCCAGCGGCGCGTCAGGATCGATCCTTCAATTCTGATCGCGACCCGGCGTTCCAAGGTTTGATCGTGGCGCTGATCGACAGCGACACGGCCGGCGGCGCGGAAGCAGTTGCCGCCGATCTGAGGTTTTACGACAAGGCTTTGCTGGTAGGCCAAGCCAGCGCCGGTCGCGCGGTGGAATATTCCGATTTGCCGTTGCCGAGTGGAAAAATTTTGCGTGTCGCTTCCGCGGAAGCGGTCATGGCCGATGGACAGCCATTGT
>WNFG01007089.1_pt1 | contig 13790 bp, 8 predicted proteins | sample 5400431 | NCBI WGS metagenome assembly WNFG01 (sample SAMN13153346, study PRJNA577476) | soil metagenome | isolation source: 120 cm saprolite under Douglas fir tree site 2 hole 3 replicate 2 | place: USA:California | collected 2015-04-18
GAGGAGGGGGATTCCCACCTCAGCGACTTGATCGAAGACCGCGCCGTGGTCTCGCCCGCGGAGGCCATCATCAACCTGAACCTGAAAGAACAGACCGCGCGGGTGCTGCGCACCCTGACCCCGCGCGAGGAGAAGATCATGAAGATGCGCTTTGGTCTAGAGGACGGCTCGGAGCACACGCTGGAGGAGGTTGGCCGCGCGTTCGCCATCACCCGCGAGCGCATTCGCCAGATCGAAGCCAAGGCCTTGCGCAAGCTGCGCCACCCCGCGCGCTCCCGCAAGCTCAAGGCATTTCTTGACAATGCCCATGGATGACGACAAGACTTGCCCACGCTGGGATTATTGGGTGGAGTGTACTCCAAAACGTAACGATTTCGGCTCAGTTTCCGAGTGGCCGACATTTCAGTCCCAGCAGAGCGACGGGACGAGGACCAGACCCGTTTCCCTCTTGTATTCGGTATTCGAAAGGACCCACGGATTTTTGCAGCACGGGAAGCGCGTGATATTGCTTCCACTTCTCAGCAGGTCGTCCAGCGCGAAAATCGCGGACACCGGACAGACCGGGACGCAGGCGCCGCAATCGATGCATTCCACGGGATCAATGTAGAGCTGGGGAGCGTCGTCGAGAGCTGTCCGGCCGTCGTCATAGGTCGTGTTCTGCTTGGGGTGGATGCAGTCGACCGGGCAGGCGTCGACGCAGGCGGTGTCCTTTGTCCCGATGCAAGGTTCGGCAATGACATATGCCATGGGTCACCTACTCTGTCTTTCACCGTATGCCTTCCCCAAGAAGATTCAAGCGTAGCCGGGGTAAACTCGTGACGTATGGAGCCGACGATTGAGAAGATTTCCGCCGTCACTCTGCGGGTTACGGACATGACGGAGTCCGTACGATTTTACCGAGATGTTCTGGGCATGGAGCTTCTCTATGGTGGAGAGGATGCGGGTTTCTCTTCACTGCGCGCAAAAGACGCACAATCTGCGATCCTCAATCTGGAGCAGGGTGAAGCAGTGACTCGCTGGGGGCGGGTGATCTTCTACGTCACGGATGTGGACGCGTTATGGACTTATCTGCACAAAAAAGGATTCGATCCGGAAATTCCACAAGACGCTTCCTGGGGAGAGCGCTTTCTCCATATGCCCGATCCGGACGGCCACCAGCTGTCGTTTGCTCGTCCGCTACCATAACTTGGCGAGAATTACGAGAGCCCCATCCGCGGCCTCCAGAAGGAACCTACGCCCCAAAAGTTTCCCTTGCCAGCATTGCTACGTATATCCTCGGTGCATATTTTCCGTAACTGATTGAAAATAAAGGTGGTGGAGGCGACGGGAGTCGAACCCGCGTAGGTGTTGCAAACACGTAAGTTAGTGATTCTAAGAACAGACAAAAGGGATAGAACGGATACATCTCCGATTACTGCATGCAAAATGCATACAAAAAGGGCCGGTGCTCTGAAGCTGTTCATCAAACACGTAAGTTAGTGATTCTAAGAACAGACAAAAGGGATAGAACGGATACATCTCCGATTACTGCATGCAAAATGCATACAAAAAGGGCCGGTGCTCTGAAGCTGTTCATCGTTCCCTTTTTCGCATAGCCTACCACAATGACAAACACTCGCTGGTTTAGTACTGACTACGTAGAGGAAAAATGCGAGGAGTTTGTTCTACTTTCAGAACACAAGCCTGAGAAAGCAGTTCGAAAGATTTGGCCTCTTCTGGTGTGGTTCCTTCCGGTTTGCTCGTGACTCGCCCAAGATCAGCGGCAACGCCACAGAATTGCCCATTTCCGCAATGGAGCGGCAGGTTCGGATGCTTCTCAGAAGGGGGTCTTACAGGGCCTCGTAACCCTTGTCGTCGCAAGTGTTAGAACAAGATCCCGGCTCATCTTCGTTCGTCAGACGAGTACGGCCTGGACCGGAGCGGCGCGGACGCGCGGACCGTGGGGGATAGCCCATATGCAAAACGAAGGTTGGCTACGACGCGAGCGCAGATGGGGAGATTATATGTGGGCCGCGACCGGTACTGGGCAACGTGAACTGAAAAGTTGCACCTCGTCCGTCGTAAAGAATGTGTTGAAGATCTGTTCCTCCTGCTCCGGGTTCAATCCCACACCGGTATCGCTGACCGAGATCAGCAGTTGATCATCTCTGCCTTCTGACTTAATGGTAAGCTCACCTCCGTCAGTTGTTTCCTTCATGGCATCGATGCCGTTGAGCATGAGGTTCATGAAAACCTGCTGCAGTTGGACACGGTCTGCCGTGACCTTGGGAAGATCCTCAGCAAGCTCGGTGCGGATGGAGATTGAGTAGCGGTTCACCTCGCTGTGCAGCAGGACAATCATTTCTCGAATGAGCTCATTCACATCAACCAGCTCCCGCTGTGGAGCTCCCTTCTTAAACTGCAAGCTGATGCTGCTCATGATGTCAGACGCACGGGTTACGTCTTTGATGATTCTAGATGCGGCTTCGCGTGCCTCTGCCAAGTCGGGGACATCGCGATCGAGCCATCGCAAGCAGGTTTTAGCGTTTGTTACTGCTGCGGAAATCGGCTGCTTGATCTCGTGCGCCAGCGATGCCGTCAATTCACCCATCGTGGTCACGCGACTTAAGTGCGTGAGATCCGCTTGTAGCTGGCGCAGTCTCTCCCGCTCTTCCTCGGCCCGCTTGCGCTCGGTGACGTCCATCACGGTACCCACATATTCGAGGTTGCCCGGCGAAGGCTCCAACGCGCGAGCTAAAACGTGGAGGTACTTAACCGAACCGTCCGGCATCAACACACGATGCTCAATATCAACATTTGCCCTTACCTCCAACATGCGGTCCCTAGTCTGTTGCACGCGATCTCTGTCTTCTGGATGAATTCGCGGGAGTATTGACTCCAACGTGGGCTTAACCGCTCGATCGTACTCAAAGATCTTATAGGTTTCCTCCGACCAGTAGATTTCTCCACTCGAAACGTTCCAGCCGAAGCTGCCTGTATGGCTTATGCTCTGCCCTTGAGCCAGGAAAGCTTCGCTGCGTTGCAGATCGGAATAGAGGCTGGCATTCTCCAGCGAAATCGCGGCTTGCGAAGCCAGCAACTCAAGCACTGCGACACGGTCTGAGGTGAACGCGCGGGGAGTCAAATTGTTCTCCAGATAGAGTGCGCCGACAAGCGTCGTTTGTTTGACGATGGGCAGGCATAAGACGGATCTGGCTCGCTTTGCCCGCACATACTCATCCTCCGAGTACAAGTTCCTTACCGAAGCATCATCAAGGACCACGCGCTCCCGCGTCCGGATCACGTAGTGAAGCGCGGATTTTGGAATATCAGATGGTGTGATGGCTGCCTGTCGGACAGAGACCTTGGCTTCACCCTGACCGGTGGTGACCTCCGCCTCAATCCGGGGCTCGTCGCCCCTGAGAAGGATGAGCAGACCTCGTTCCGCCCCTGCATGCTCCAGCGCGATCCGCATCAGCTTCTCGATCAGCTTGGGTAGGACAATCTCGCTCGAGAGTGCCTGTGAGGCTTTGAGTACAGTCTCGACGTCGAGCTGCCTGACCGGTGTGCCGATTGTGGAGGTCGTAAAAGTGGGAAGGCGTTTTTCGTGCAAGTGTGGGTACCATTCGTCGAGTTGCCTCACCTTGCCGAGCGCTCCCCAGCGGTCGTAGCAGTTCCGCGCGCCGCGAAGATAAGCGTTGCCGACCGTTTCGAGGCCGCGCGCCAGGTAGAACCGCGCGGCGACCTCATGGGCCACCGCCTCGTTCTGCACGAAGCCGTGCTCGCGCGCGGATTGAATGGCCTGTTCGTACAAGTCCATTGCGTCGAGAGCGCGGCCCTCGATACGAGCGATCTCGGCCGACACTAGTGCGTGCTTGTCGGCGAAAGTCGGCGGATAATTTTCGGCCCACTCACGCAGTTGTTCCTGATGTGCCGTCAGCAGTTCCTGCTGCCGTTGCTGTTCGTCGGCGGAAGTGTTCTCATAGCATGCCGCCACCGCCAGTGCGGCATAATAAAAGTAGTCGAGCAAGTGGATCTGGCCGGCTACAGCAGAAAGGAGCAGCTTGGCCTTCTCGGCAGCCGCGAGAGCCTCGGCGTAGTCGCGTGACAGAAAACGCGCCCTAAGTTTGAGGATCCAGTACGAGCAGATCATCGTCGTCATGCGGTCAGGTGTCAGCTGCGCCTCGAACCTCGTCTCGTCGAACTGCCCGTCGCTGAAGGTGGAAAAGGTCGCGGTGCGGCCCTGCATGTTTGCGATGAAGCGTTGCTGGCTCCCGATGACATCCGCGGCATCGCCGTACTTGGTTTTCCGAGCAAAGTCGAGCGCCATCTCCGACTCGCGCCACACCATGTCGAGTGGATCGTTCCGCAGGAGAAGATCTGTGACAGATTGGCAAATGCCGTAGCAAGCGTAGATCAGATCACCCGTCTCAATCGCGGCGCGAAATGCCGTCCGAGTGAGTTCGATCGCGGTCGCGATCGGCTGCGTCCAGACGGCAACCGCTGCCATCTGGATGTAAACTTTTGCCTGACTTGCAATGAAGCCGTGCTTCTCGACGAGGTCGCAGGCGAGTTTGGCGAAACGATAACCCTCACCGTAACGGCGAAAGACCCTCCCGAGCAAAACCCCCCAAAAGGCATAGGCGTGCGCGGAAGCATCGCTCGTCCCATGCTGCATGCTGACCTTCACCATGCGGCACAGTTGCAAGCAATACAAGTGGAAATCAGTAAAGTAGGCGGGGGGAGTAAGGGCCGAGAACATCTGCATGGCGGCCTGCAGTTCCGGATCGGTCATCAGAGGGAGATCGACTAGGCTCTCGATCGGGCGCCCATTGAGGGTTTCCCAGACCGTCTCGTATTCGGCCTGGACCTGCTCCCAGGTCGGGTGCGCCGGGATGTCAATGCCGAACAGGCGGAGGCACGCGAGCGCGGTGGCCACACCATGCTGGTTTTCTGACTTCACGACATGGAACTGGACCTTCAAGTGGTAGACGGCCGCCTGATCAACCCTCGACGCGGCGCGCTGCAGCAACTCGACAATCAGTTGCTCGGCTTCTTCGAAGTTGCCGCCCAGAAGCTCGCACTCCGCGCGTTCGAGCCACAGGCTGAACGTCAACTCGTACTGGCTACTCCAGTCTCTTTCGTCCAGGAGCGCCATGCCGGCGGAAAAATACTCCCGCGCCGACACATAGGCCGCAGACGCCTTGGCCTTTCGCCCGGCGCGCAGATCAATCGTCGCGACCTTCACTTTCTCGTCCCGGTCGATCAGCCGTTCGGCGCCCCGATTGAACTGGTTCGCGACATCGAACATTTGCTCGGCGAGCTGGTCCGCCGACATGTTCGCCAGCAGCGCTCGGCCAATCTGAAGGTGTGCAGCCGCGCGCTCGCCTTCGGGGATGAGCGCATACGCTGCCTCCTGAATGCGGTCGTGGAGGAACGCATAGGAGCCCTCCAGGCGGAGGATCAGCCCGGCGCGGGCGGCTTCCCAGAGCGCCGTGTGCATCTCCTCTTCTAATTTCCCGTGAACCAGAGTCAAGGTGGCGAATTCGACCACGTTCCCGAGACAGGCGAGCCGCTTGAGTGCGTCTTGTGTCGTGTTCGGCAATCGCTTTAGCTTCCCCACCATCAGATCCACCACGTTGTCGGTGTAGCTCCTGGCATGGATGCGATTCGCATCCCATTGCCAAGCCCGCGTGACTGGGTCGAACGCGAGTAGTCCTTCCTCGGCCAGCGCCGTGAGAAACTGGATCGCGAAGAACGGATTGCCGCCGGTCTTTTCGTGCACCAGCTTCGCCAGAGGGTGACCCGAATCCCTCTCGCAGTGCAATGCATCGACTACGAGCCGGACGACATCGTCGAACCTCAGCGGCGCGAGCACGATCTCCTGCACCCTCGCTCCGGCCTCGCGGATCGCCCCCAGTGTTCGCATGAGCGGGTGAGACGAACTGACCTCGTTGTCGCGGTAGGCTCCGATCACCATCAGGTACCGCGCGTCCGGATCGGTAATCAGGTGCACCAGCAGTTCAAGGGTGGCCCCGTCCAGCCATTGCAAATCGTCGAGAAACAGCGCGAGTGGGTGTTCCTGCCTGGCGAATGCGCAGAGGAATCGCCGGAACACGAACTGGAAACGGTTCCGCGCGTCTTGCATCGGCAGGTCTGGAACGGGCGGCTGTTTCCCGATGATGAACTCCAGCTCGGGGATGAGGTTGACGATGAGCTGGCCATTCTGACCCAGCGCCTCATGAAGAGAGTGCCTCCACTTGGACACCTCCGCGTCGCTTTTGACGAGGATCTGACGGATCAGGGTCTGGAAAGCCTGCGCTAGTGTCGTGTACGGGATGTCGCGCTTGTATTGGTCGAACTTGCCGGACGCGAAGAGGCCCCGCGGTGGAACAAGCACCTTGTGCAGCTCGTTCACCACTGAGGATTTGCCAACGCCGGAATAACCAGATATGAGCACGAGCTCTGGCGTACCCTGAGCCACGACCCGGTCAAAGGTCGCGATAAGAGCATCGACCTCGCCCTCACGCCCGTACAGTTTCTCAGGGATCAGCAACCGGTCTGATGAGTCGTGCGCGCCCAACGGGAATGGATCGATGTGACCCTGCGACTGCCATTCCGCCAGGCACCGCCGAAGATCAGCTTCCAGCCCGCAAGCGGTCTGGTAGCGCTCCTCGGCGTTCTTGGCGAGGAGCTTCGTAATGATGGCGGACAGCGGCTCGGGAACTGCGGCGCGATCACCAGGCGGTGTCGGCTGGCATGCAATTTGGCAATGGACCCACTCCAGGGGGTCGGTGGCTGCAAACGGCAGCGCGCCCGTGAGCATCTGGTACAAGGTGACGCCCAATGAGTAGAGATCGCTGCGGGCGTCAATCGAGCGATTCATGCGGCCGGTCTGTTCGGGCGCCATATACGCCAGCGTGCCGGCAATAGTCTCGAGGGGTACGGGTGCCTGGCGCTCACGCGGCAGTTGGGATGCAATCCCGAATCCCGTGAGCCATACGTTGCAGGCGTCGTCGACGAGCACATTCGCAGGCTTGATATCCTTATGTATGAGACCGCGCCCGTGGACTTGGGCGACTGCTGCCGCCAGGCCAATGGCGATGCGCAGGAACCGAGTCAGATCGAGCGGTTGCCCCTGGTCCCGCTCAAGAATCCGATCCAGGGGCTCACCGCCAGGGTCCCTGAGTACGAGGATCGTCCTCCCTTCGTGACGACTGAGCGCAAGAGGACTGACCGCCCACGCGGGATCGAGTTCATCTGCAAGCGAGTACTCGTGCTCGAGCCGTCGGAGATTCTGAGGTGACGGCTGTTCTGCGGACACAGCGATCGCCAGGACTGGCGAGGGGTTGCCGTGCTGTCGGCCGCGGTAAAGGCTGAAGTCCGCGCCTTCACGCAGAGGCTTCAGCACGTATCCAGAAGGCGCTGCCATCGAGGACATCCTTGTCGCCACGGCTCGATGCTCGGCGGCAAAATGCTCAGTTACGGTGAAACTCCGTGGTTGTGGGCCAGGGAAGTTTGACGCAGCATACTAGAATTCGAATTTTAGCGCATATTGCATGATTCGGGGATTCACTGTTAGCGCGCTAATCACGCCGAATGTGCTCGGCGATGAAACGTCGTTTGAAGGATTGGCAAAGTTTGACCGGTTCAGCATATTAAATATCTCCCAACGGAAGGTCAGTTTTACGCGCTCCGTGAGGGGAGTGGCCTTAATTATAGCGATGTCTCCAACGCGTTGATCGGGCCCGCGAAGGATATTTCTTCCGAGGCTGCCGAATATTGTCCCGCCGCCGGAAACCGGATATTTGCCATCAATAAGGCCACCATCGGGAATAAACGGCGCCGGAACAAATGCTTGCGTGTTAAAGAATTTGTTGACACGGCCGCTGACGCTGCCACTTCGACTTGCATCCCCCAGAGTCGCTCCTGGAACCAGGTCACCGGTTGTGTATAGTGTCGCCGGGCCAAATAGCGTACCGGCTGCACTGTCTAGAATGCTGAACGCTAGTCCCGATTGGAGCGTTACGATACCCGAAATGCTCCAGCCATTTCCGAGCTTTTGAACAGCTGCGCTTGTCGCGTGCTGGGGACTGGGCACGTCCCAGGTACCGCTGATAACAAATCGGTGAGTTCGATCAAAGTCGGAGACGCCGCGCTGAGCAGCGACATTGCGTTGATCGTTGTATACGAATTGACCCAAGATGGGTATTCCGAATCCGCCACCGATAGCAGCACCGAGACTGTCACCCGCATCATCAATGGATTTTGAAAAGGTGTATGCAGCCAGGATCTGAAAACCGTGAGTCATGTCTTTCTTCAATGTGGCTTGTAGAGAGTTGTAAATCGAATTTCCGCTGCTTTCGAGTCGGAATTCCAACGGAGACAGCCCCACAAAGGGCACACGCTCGGTCGCATTGTCCACTGAATTGGTTGTGAGTCCGTTCACAGGGTTAGCGGGACTGGCGAGAGCAGGCTGATTCTTGCCCCGTCCCAAAGCCAGGTGTGTGCCCTTCGCGCCGGCATACGCGATTGAGAAAACGCAGCTCTTGCGTTGATACTGGAGATCGAGGCCAAAGTGCTGGACGGTAGACTCCTTAAAATCAGGATCGGTAATGGTAGCGGTTCGGAGGAATCTGTTCCCGGTAAACGGTGAGCCCGGTAGCATGTTGGCTACGAAATTGGGGAAGGAGGAGTTCGGTGGCAGATTAGGAAAGGGATTCTGCAGGCTAGCGGCCGCGTTAGCACCGCCAGTAAGAACAGCGGAAAGCGTAAACGGCGGATTAAAAAGCAGTTGGGAAGAGTTCGCTTTAAAGCTGAGGCGGTTCGCATAAATGCCATACCCCCCTCGCAGAACCAAGTCCTTGGAAGAAAATGGCTGCCACGCGAAGCCGATGCGGGGTTCTGGATGGACTTGAACGGGATGATTCAATAGCGTCGAGTTTGTCCGTGGAAATCCGGTCGGAGCATTACCGTGAAAGTTATCGGGCAGGACGAATCCCGATGAGATTGGATCCCCGAACCCTCCTGCTGGAGGTGGGGAGTAGAACTGAGGGAAGAAATTCGATTGGCGACCCTGGACTTCGCTCTGTTGGCCATTGACCTCGACTCGAACCCCGAGATTCAGGGTGAGAGTTCGCGTAACTTTCCAGTCATCCACCACAAACAAATGTTCCGCGCTTGCGCGTGCCCCCACATGGGGAATTCCAGCAGTCACGCCGGACGAGATGATGCTTGAAAGTGATGTGCCGTTCCCTCCTGCCCCGGCAGGCCCAGCGGGCAAGCCGAGCAGGAAATCAGGGAACGACAAGAGTATTAAAATACCGGTCGTGTTATCGATTCGTTGGTTAAATTGATTTCGGAAAATTTCTGGGCCCAAGCGAAGATCGTGCTTGCCCCGGGACAGGAATATGACGTCGGAGATATAAAAGTTATTACCGGCTGTTTTGCCTCGCTCGATTGACGAATTGCCTAATTGAAAAGCTCCAAGAACCTGAATCTGTGGAATGAGCCGCTCTTGGGGGTCGCTGAAGCGGTTTATCCCCACGTCCTGATCGGTGAGCGTCCCTCCGGCAACACCTCGACCCGCAAGACGAGAGAAGCCAAAGCGGAATTGGTTGATCGCTCGTGGTGAGAAAATGTGAGTCTCGGCGATTGCCAAATGTCGGTTCTCGAAAGAACGGAGCGCAGGAAAGCCAGGCACAGAGGCGCCGAAGAAAGGGACGTCTTGATCCGAGTTCGAGAAAAAGAATTTCACCGACAGGCGATCCGCCGTCCGCAAAGTAACGTCGAGGTTTGTATCGAACTGGTTTTCGTTGTAATGTCCCGGCAACACTGCCGTGTAGTTGACGCTGCTCCCCGAGGTCTGAGGGCTCGGGATTACAAATGTGCCGTCGGGGTTCTTCGCGTTCAACAACTTGAGCGCTACCGGGTTTATATTTGAGCCATCCGGGGCCACGGCGACACCTCCGAATGCCCCGGTTTTGCCCCCGAATACAGCTCCAAGCGAGGCTGGCGTGCGGACCTGTGGTATTGGAGGAAGGCTCAAAGATCGAACACTGCTGCTCAAAGATGCCGCATTCACATCCCTTGTAGCTTGATATGAACCAAAGAAAAAGGCGCGTTTCTTTGACCAAGGCAGCGGTCCGCCCAAAGTGCCCCCGGGTTGTGAGCGTCGAAATTCTCCTCTTGGCACCCCGGTTGCGTTTGCAAAGAAGTTATTCGCGTCCAGTACCTCATTACGGCCGAAATAATAGACATTCCCGTGAAGATCCGACGTGCCTGACCTTGTTTCGACGTTTACGTTGGCCCCTCCTCCTCGCCCATACCGGGCGTCGTAGAGCGAAGTCTGGACCTTGAACTCCTGAATGGTATCCGGGGCGGGGATCGCGATCCCAGCTCCACCGAAAGCAGTGACCTCGGTGATATTGGAGCCGTAACTGTTCGCATCCACGCCGTTAAGCATGAAGTTGTTGTCGCCGCTACGAGCACCGTTCGCGCGGATCTCCTGGCTTCCGGCCCCCAGTTGAGTGGCATCCACGATATCCGTGTTTGTTCCAGCGGTGAGGCCGAGGATCTCGGTAAAGTTGCGATTGACCAGCGGCAATTCTTCGATCGTGGTTCGATCGATGACTCGTCCCAGAGTGGCGTTCTCAGTTTGAAGGAGAGGAGGCTTGGCGGTAATCGTCATCTCTGCCCTTGCGCCAGTGATCGTAAGCTGAATCTTCAGCCGGCTCACCTCGGTGATTCGAACCTGAACACTTTTCAAGATTAGTGGCTCAAATTGCGTTGTGCGAACCGTTAGTTCATAGTCGCCAGGCATCAGGAATGGAACCGAGAAACTGCCCACGGCATCCGTAGCGAGATCGCGTTCTTCGTGCGTTGCCTGATTTTTGACGACTATTGCCGCCCCGCCGACCAACGCTCCGCTCGGGTCTGTCACGGTACCGGCAATCGCTCCGGTGTTGGCTGTCTGGCCATTTGTCGTCAGAGAGCAGAGAGCAACCGCGGAAATGACAAGCAAGTTGCGCCTCGCCGGGACCGAGATGTTCCACATGGCGAACCCCTTGAAGAATCACCAGAAGGCGAAATGGAGGAAGCCGCGATGTGCCATGGCTGGCCTCGCCTGGATCGTGTCAGAGGTCGGTTCCGCAACTGACTTTTCCGGAGGAAGATATGATACCGCAGAAGAACTAACCGACCAGGTCGGGAGTGTTGGCTGGACGCGAAAAGAGCGTCAATCCACGTCGCACAACGGCAGGCAAAAATTTGCTCGGCGTTTACATTGCCGTGTTGTGCACCTTCCGAAACGCATAGAAACACTTCCTCAAATCTTCTTCCGTGTACTGCGCCACTATAAGCCCCTCCGCTCGCATTTTGAAGCGGGTTGGTCAAGGGCCTTTGATATAGGGCCGGGGTGTACTGCGATCAGGGAGAGCATTAGCACGCCGAAGATCGGCGGAATGATGGCCAGTGTTTTGAGAATGCCAAACCCGAAATGCAAAGCGTCAAAGTCCCAATCGCCGCGCACGGCGCCGTTAGGCGCTGAACCCACGCGTTTATGCGGCGTCCCATTTTCAAGTCCTTCCCACAAAGGGTGGGAAAGGCAGTCTCTCGCTCTGGCCTAAATACCGAAGCTTGTACTTTAGCTCCTCTGGTGAGGGGCGACATGTGCGCCGTGGCGGATAACCGTCGCAAAATCGCCTTAGACTCACAACGCCAGAATTAACTCCCCACTGGACGGTTCGTCGGCAACCCTTCCCTTGGGATTGCTTCAAGTTTGCCAATCACTCCGCCCGCTGCGCTGGCCCTGCTCCTTCCATCGTTAAACGTTCACGCCGACGATGATGAGCCACAGGGTCAGCGATATTTTTGCAATACCCGCTGGCAGCATTATGTAGGGAAAGAGATGAGTTCTAATTGCAGGTGTAATAACGTTCGCGAGAATATTGACCAGATAACCCAGCCCTCCAATCGCTAGCAGCAGGCCCATCCACCGGAAGTATGGAGGTGGATCGCTCGGGTCACACTGCCACCTTGCTTCCAGACGGTCGAGTGTTGATCGCCGGAGGCCAGCAGACGGATGGAACCATCCTGGCGACGGTAGAGATTTTCGACCCTGCAACGGGAAGCTTCACGCCAACTGGCAACCTGACAACTGCCCGCGCCCGCCACACCGCAACTTTGCTTGGCAACGGGAAAGTGCTGGTGGCCGGAGGGGCTGGCGCCAGCACGAATCTCGCCAGTACTGAGCTGTTTGATCCTAGTACTGGCACCTTCACGGCCGCTGGGAGTATGACCTCGTCGCGGGTACTCCACACCGCAACCTTGCTCAACAACAACACCGTGCTGGTGGCCGGCGGACTGGATGCCAACGCAAACCCATCGGCTAGCGCCGAAGTCTACAACCCGGCTACCGCCACTTTTGCGACTACGGGGAACCTTCCTACGGCCGTTTGGTCTCACACCGCGACCTTACTACCCAACGGACAGGTGCTTGTCGCTGGCGGCATAACAGCCAACGGGATCGTAGTGTCCACGGCAGAAGTCTTCGATCCAATGGTTGGCACTTTCGCGCTCACAGGCAGCATGGTCAGCCCCAGGTGGGAATACACTGCGACGCTGCTCCCAGACGGAACCGTGCTCGTCGTGGGAGGACAGGCTAACGGCGGCCCGCTCTCCTCCGCGGAACTGTACCAGTAGCACGGGCTGAAGCATCGGTCTAAGGAGGAATTATGAAGTTCAAATCAGTCGATCCGATTACGATCAATGTTGTTCTACTCGTCGGGTTGATGCTGGCAACTCCAACGCCGCGCAGCACACTCAATACGAAACCATCGACATCGGCACGTTGGGCGGCCCTGCGGCGTATGGCCCAGGGAATGGGATCGGAAGCCAGCTCCTGAACGATGCGGGAACAGTTGTAGGTGCGGCGAACACGCCTACGCCTGACCCAAACGCACCAAACTGCGTTAATTCCGACTGCTTCCTCAGCCATGCATTTCGATGGACACAGGGAGTGCTCACCGATCTTGGTACGCTTCCGGGCGATAATTTCAGTAGTGCTAACTCGATTAACGCACGCGGTTGGATCGTAGGAGGTTCCACGAATGCAGAAATCGATCCGTTCAATTCAGCGTGCGGTTTTCAACCCCTCTGTCCGCAGTTCCACGGTGTCCTTTGGAAGAATCAGGAGATTATCGATATTGGAACGCTAGGCACGGGGCTTGAGAGCAATACCACTTATGTCACTAATGCAGGCACAGTGGTCGGGTTTTCTACCGTAGACACCTCACCCGATCCCTTCTCTTTTCTGGGTGCGCCCACGCACGCATTTATTTGGCGAAATGGCGTGATGCGAGACTTGGGTACGCTAGGGGGTCCCGATTCATTCGCCGCATTCGGTTGCAACAATCAGCGTGACGATCTGGTTGTTGGATCGTCTCTTCTAGACTCGATCCCCAATGACAATACCGGGTTTCGACACCCGTCGGGCCCGTAGTGCTTCGTGGCAACAAAAGTGCACGCCTCAACCAGAGGCTTAGTGATGGATTGGGCAAGAGATGGAGTCAAGATCGTGCATTCGGATGAACTTGATTTGAATACACCACAGACATCGGGCATGACGCGCGCTGCCGCAATTACACATGCGAGAGCTGGGGCAAGCAAATTATGGGCCGGCACAATGGTGGTTCGACCGGATGCCAAGACGGGACCGCATCACCATGGAGAACTGGAGACCGTGCTTTACGTGGTCAAGGGCCGAATTCGAATGCGATGGGGTGATCGACTGGAACTGAGCGACGAAGCCA
>WNFG01003147.1_pt1 | contig 13787 bp, 8 predicted proteins | sample 5400431 | NCBI WGS metagenome assembly WNFG01 (sample SAMN13153346, study PRJNA577476) | soil metagenome | isolation source: 120 cm saprolite under Douglas fir tree site 2 hole 3 replicate 2 | place: USA:California | collected 2015-04-18
CCCCCCAGAGCTGCGAGCGGTTCATTGCCCAAGTCAATGCCGACGTGCCGTGGATGAAAAGCTTGCTGATCATCGGCCTCGACGGACGAATCACCTGCTCGAATTTCGCGAACACGGTCGGCCTCGACCTCTCCGACCGCGCGTATTTCCAGCAAGCCCTGCGCAGCGGCAATTTCGTTCTGAGCGACTACTTGTTCGGCCGTTTGCAGCGGGCGCCGACGATCGTCGCCGCGCTCCCCCTGCGCGGACCGGACGCGGCCATTTCCGGGGTCATCGCCACCGGCATCGATCTCGAATGGATCGGCCGGCTCGGCGATGCCGTCACCGGCCGCAAGGGCATGTCGGTCCTGCTCATCGACGGCAACGGCGTCGTGCTGGCCAGGCATCCGGGCCCGGAGGCCTGGGTGGGCCGCCAATTCGCCGAGGCGCCGCTGGTCAAAGCCATGCTTGCAAACCCTACCGGCACGATCGCCACCGCCGGTCTCGACGGCACGCGGCGGATTTTCGGTTTTCTGCGGATCCCGGGAACCAACGCGCGAATCGCGGTCGGCCTCGACGAGCACGAAGTGCTCGGCCGGATCAACCGGGAAATGTGGTTCGCCTATGTGCAATTGGGCTCCGTATGCGTGCTGGCTCTGTTCGCGGTCTGGTTCGGCGGCGAGCGACTGATCGTGCGGCCGATCCGATCGCTGGTGCGGGCGGCGGCCCGGATCGGCCGCGGCAAGCTCGAGCCTGGGCTCGCCCATCAGGCCTGGGTCGCTGAATTCGCGCCGCTCGCCACCGCGCTAGACGACATGGCCCGGTGTCTCGCCGCGCGCGAAGAGGAGCTGCGCATCGCCAATGCGCATTTGGAAGAGCTCGCCAGCATCGACGGACTCTCGGGGCTGCCGAACCGCCGCAGCTTCGATGCGGCGCTGAACACCGAATGGCGGCGCGCCGCCAAGATCGGGCGCCCGCTTGCCCTGCTGATGATCGATGTCGACCATTTCAAGCCGTTCAACGACCGGCACGGCCATGTCGAAGGCGACGAGTGCCTGCGGCTGATCGGCGAAGTCATCGGCGTTGTTGCGGCCAACGAATCGTATTTTGGTGCGCGCTACGGCGGCGAGGAATTTGCTCTGCTGTTGCCGGATACGCACGTGCGGATCGCGATCGAGACTGCGGAGCAGCTGCGACGCAAAGTCGAGGAGCTGCACATCGCTCATGCGGAGGCGCCCACCGGCTTCGTCACCATCAGCGTCGGGATCGCTTCGCTCGAACCCAAGCGGCACCAGGACTCGCAGGTGTTGGTGCAAGCGGCCGACGCCGCGCTTTATGCCGCCAAGCGCCGCGGCCGCAATTTGGTGGTGGCGGAATGCCCGGATGCGGTGGCGCTGGCCTCCTGACTGAGCCTGCGGCGCTTGCGCTTCCGCGCTCGCCCGGTTGACCCCATGCCGGCTTTCGTGGCCTAGTCCGGGCGATTTTCGCGACGCCGGAATTTAGCCTGAGCCGATGACCACGGAGCGCTACAACGCCCGCGAGGCCGAGCCGCGCTGGCAGAAGATATGGGAAGAGCGGGGCATTTTCCGCACCCCGAACGGGGATCCGCGTCCCAAATACTACGTGCTGGAAATGTTTCCGTATCCGTCGGGCCGCATCCACATGGGGCACGTGCGCAACTACGCCATGGGGGACGTGGTCGCCCGCTACATGCGCGCGCGGGGCTTCAACGTGCTGCATCCGATGGGCTGGGACGCGTTCGGCATGCCGGCCGAGAACGCCGCCATTGCCAACAAGGTGCATCCGCGGCAATGGACCTACGCCAACATCGACGCCATGCGGTCACAGCTGAAATCGATGGGGTTGTCGCTCGATTGGACCCGCGAGCTCGCGACCTGCGATCCCGGCTACTACAAGCACCAGCAGAAAATGTTTTTGGACTTCCTGCGCGCCGGCCTGGTGGAGCGCAAGCAGTCGAAGGTCAATTGGGATCCGGTCGATCAGACGGTGCTGGCCAACGAGCAGGTCATCGACGGCCGCGGCTGGCGCTCGGGCGCGCCGGTCGAGCAGCGCGAGCTCACGCAATGGTTCTTCAAGATCACCGCCTTCTCCGACGATCTCCTGGCCGCGCTCGACCGGCTCGAGCGCTGGCCGGAGAAAGTGCGATTGATGCAGCAGAATTGGATCGGCCGCTCCGAAGGATTGCGCATCCGCTTCGCGCTCGATCCGGAAACGACGCCGAACCGTGAGAAGGAGCTGGAAATCTTCACGACGCGCCACGACACGTTGTTCGGCGCGACCTTCATGGCCATTTCGCCCGAGCATCCGCTCGCGGCCGCGGCAGCGAAAGGCAATCCGGCGCTCAAAAACTTCATCGCCGAAAGCAGGCGCACCGGCACCGCCGAGGAGCTGATCGAGACCGCGGAAAAGCTCGGGTTCGACACCGGCATCCGGGCGATCCATCCGTTCGAGCCAGCCCGGAAGCTTCCGGTCTTTATCGCCAATTTCATCCTGATGGACTACGGCACCGGCGCGATCTTCGGCTGCCCCGCGCACGACCAGCGCGACCTGGATTTCGTCAACAAATACCGCCTGCCGGTCATTCCGGTGGTTTGCCCGGACGGCCAGGACCCGGCCACCTTCCGGATCAAAGATACCGCCTATGAAGGCGACGGGTTCCTGATCAACTCGCGTTTTCTCGACGGCATGCGGGTGGCCGAAGCGAAAGAGGAGGTGGCGCGCCGGCTCGAGCAGGAGCTCAGAGCCGGCCGGCCCGTCGGCGAGCGGCAAGTGCAATATCGGCTGCGCGATTGGGGCATCTCCCGCCAGCGCTACTGGGGCTGTCCGATTCCGATCATCCATTGCGAGGCCTGCGGTGTCGTGCCGGTGCCGGATCGCGATCTTCCGGTGCAACTTCCCGAGGACGTCGACTTCGATCGACCCGGCAACCCGCTCGACCACCATCCGACCTGGAAGCACGTCCGCTGCCCGTCCTGCGGCGGGCCGGCCCGGCGCGAGACCGACACGATGGATACGTTCGTCGACTCGTCGTGGTATTTCGCGCGCTTCACCGATCCCTGGATCGAAACCGCGCCCACCAACCGCGAGATGGTCGATACCTGGATGCCGGTCGATCAATATATCGGCGGGATCGAGCACGCGATTCTGCACTTGCTCTACAGCCGCTTCTTCACCCGGGCGATGCGGGCGACCGGCCATATCGGGCTCGACGAGCCGTTCGCCGGCCTGTTCACTCAGGGCATGGTCGTCCACGAGACCTATCGCAAGGCGGACGGGACCCATGCGGAGCCTGTCGAAGTCGAGATCAGGACCGAAGGCGACCGCCGGTATGCGGTGCTCGCCGCCACCGGCGAGCCGGTGGAGATCGGCCCGATCGAGAAGATGTCGAAATCCAAGCGCAATACGGTGGACCCGGACGATATCATCGGCACGTTCGGGGCCGATACGGCACGCTGGTTCATGCTGTCGGATTCGCCGCCCGATCGCGACGTGATCTGGACCGAGGAAGGGGTGCAGGGTGCCGGCCGCTTCGCGCAACGCCTGTGGCGGCTCGTCAACGACATCGCCGAGATCACGGCCGCGGGCCCAAGTCCGAACCCAAGCCCGAACGAGGATCGGCAGGCCGCCTTGGAGACCCGCCGGGACGCGCACAAGACCCTCGACAAGGTCACCCGAGCGCTCGAGGACTTGCGGTTCAACACCGCGGTCGCGTTCATCTATTCGCAAGCAAATCTGCTGGAAATGGCCGTTCGCGACGCGGCTGGCCGGGGCGGCGCCACCGCCGCGGAACAGGCAACGCTCCGCGAAGCCGGTGACATGCTGGTGAAAATGTTTGCGCCGATGATGCCGCACCTCGCCGAGGAATGCTGGGCCGCGCTGGGCCACGCGTCGCTCGTTGCCGAAGCGGCCTGGCCGGTGCTCAACAAGACCCTGCTGATCGAGGACACCGTGACCCTGCCGGTGCAGGTGAACGGCAAGAAACGCGCCGATGTCACGGTCGCCCGGGATGCCGGCAAACTCGATATCGAGGCCGCGGTGCTCGAGCTCGAGGCGGTGCGCCGGGCGCTCGGCGGCAAGGCCCCTAAAAAAGTCATCGTTGTACCGCAGAGAATCGTCAATGTGGTCGCCTGACCATAGGGCGGCGCTCGGCCGCCTCGTTCGCTCGGCCCTGGCCATCGGCAGCGCCGGGCTCTTGGCGGCGTGCTTTCAGCCGCTGTACGGCCAGCCGCCGCTCAGCGGCGCGCCGACGCTCGCCAATGCACTCGCCGCCGTCGATGTGCAGCAGATCGACGCCGCCAGGGGTTCCGGCAATGCCCGCATCGCCGTCGAGTTGCGCAACGCCCTGCTGTTCGACTTGACCGGCGGGGCTGGCAGCATCGCCCCCACGCATCGCCTCATCATCCAGATGACCACCTCGCGCTCCGCGCTCATCGTCGACCCGCAGACCGGGCGGACCGAAGCGGAGGTCACGGGCATCGACGTGAAATACACATTGACCGAGCTCGCGACCGGCAGGCCCGTGGTCAACGCCACCGCCTTCGCCCGGGTGAGCTCCGATATTCCCGGCCAGCAGCAGCGGTTCGCCCGTACGCGCGCCCAACGCGACGCGGAGGACCGGGCCGCAAAGGTCATCGCCGAGCAGATCCGCTCGCGTCTTGCGTCCTATCTCGTCGCCGGGACCTGAGCGCCGAGCCGCATGGTCGCGCTCAATCGAGCGGCAATCGAAGCCTACCTTGCCGAGCCGAGTGCGGCCCAGCCGATCGCGCTGGTATTCGGACCCGATGCCGGCCTCGTTTCCGAACGGGTCCAGGCGATCCTGCGCGCCACCGTCGAAGACCTGAACGACCCGTTTCGCTTGGTTCGGCTCGAAGGCGACGAGCTTGCGGCGGATCCGGCCCGGCTGATCGATGAAGCCGGCACGATCCCGTTGTTCGGCGGCAAGCGCGCGATCTGGGCGAAGGCCGGCGGGCGCGATTTCGTCCGGGCCGTCGAGATGCTCATCGCCACGCCGATTGCGGATTGCCGGATCGTGATCGAGGCCTCCGACCTGCGGCGCGGCGCGGCGTTGCGCACTTTGTGCGAGCGAGCGCGCAACGTTGCGGCGATCCCGTGCTATGCCGACGGCGAGCGCGAGCTCGCGCGCCTCGTCGACGATGAGATCCGCGCCGCCGGACTGACGATTGCGCCCGACGCGCGTGCCGCCCTGGTGTCGCTCATCGGCGGCGATCGCCGCCAATCGTTGAGCGAAATCCGCAAGCTTGTGCTCTACGCCCGCGGCAAGGCGCGGGTCGAGCTCGACGACGTGCTGGCAATCGTCGCCGACGCGTCCGCCCTCGCCCTCGACGGCGTGGTCGACGCGGCGTTCGCGGGCCGCCCCGCCGAGGTGGAAAAGGAATTCGCCCGCGCGCGGTCCTCCGGCATCGCGCCGGGCCGGATCGTCACGGCCGCGCTCAACCAGTTGAGCCAGCTGCACCGCGCCCGCCTCGCGGTCGAATCCGGGACGCCGATGACGGAGGCGATCGATCGGATCACGCCGAAAGCCCAGTTCCGCCGCGTGCCGGCGGTCGAAGCGGCGCTGAAGAACTGGACCGCGGCGCGGCTCGAGCAGACGATGGCGCAGCTTGCCGAAGCGGGGCTTCACACCCGGCAGCTGACCGGCTCCGCGGCCGCGCTGTCCGATCCGCTCGTGAGCCGCGCCCTGCTCGGCATCGCGCAGGCGGCGCGGCGGAGGATCGACTGACTTTACTCCGTCATCGTGCGAGCGAAGCGAGCCTCGAAGGAGGGGACCACATTCTCCTTCGAGGCTCGGCGCTTCGCGCCTCCGACCTTAGGATGACGGGTCGTTGGTCGGAGCCGAGCGGCGCCGCTCAGCCGCGCTCCAGCCGGCGGACCACTTCGTCGAGCTGCTCCAGGCTGCGGTAGCGAATTTTCAGCTCGCCGCCCTTGCCGCGATGCTCGACACTGACGGTGAGCCCGAGCGCGTCGGATAATCGTTTTTCGAGCGCCAATGTATTCGCGTCCTTTGCGGCTCTGGGCCGGCGTTTCGCGGTCTTGCCGGCGGTGCCGGCGCGTTCCTGGGCGATCGCCTCGACGGCGCGCACGTTGAGGCCCTGTTCGACGATGACCCGGGCCATTTTCTCCGGATCCGGCTGACCCAGCAGCGCGCGGGCGTGGCCCGCGGAAAGCTTGCCTTCCCGCAGATAGATCTTCACCCCCTCCGGCAGTTTGAGCAGGCGCAGCGTATTGGCGACGTGGCTGCGGCTCTTGCCGATCAGCCGCGCAATGTCGTCCTGGTTGTGCCCGAATTCTTCGAGCGCCTGATATCCCATCGCCTCTTCCAGCGGGTTGAGATCGGTGCGCTGCACGTTCTCGACGATCGCCAGCTCCAGCGCCTCGCGGTCGCTGGCTTCGAACAGAACGATCGGCACGTCGTGCATGCCGGCGCGCTGCGCCGCGCGCCAGCGCCGCTCGCCGGCGATGATCTCGTAATGGTCCGCCGAACCGCGCAGCGTGCGCACGATGATCGGCTGGATGATGCCGCGTTCGCGGATCGATGCCGCGAGCTCGTCGAGCTCGACCTCGGAATAGGATTGCCGCGGATTGCGCGGATTGGGCCGCAGGAACTCCACCGGCACGCGCCGCTGGCCGCGTACGCGCTCGACCGCCGCGGTCTCCTCGCCGACGTCGCCGATCAGCGCTGCGAGGCCGCGCCCCAATCGCGATCTCGCCGCTTCCTCCGCCATGGCCGTCTCCCCTCCATCAGCCGAATCGTCGCGCCGGGCTTCCGCGGATTAGCTGGAAGGCCGCGTGGATGGCTGGGACAAGCCCGGCCGTGACCCTCGCAAACTTGAGTCTTCAACTTCCGAATCACGCGGCGCGAAGAATCTTTTCCCGCTGGATGATCTCCGAGGCAAGCCGCAAGTAGGCCTGGCTGCCCACGCACTTGAGATCGTAGAGCAGCACCGGCTTGCCGTAGGACGGCGCTTCCGAGACCCGCACGTTGCGCGGGATGATGGTTTGATAGACTTTTTCGCCCATGAACTGCCGCACGTCGGCGACGACCTGGCCGGAAAGGTTGTTGCGCGCGTCGTACATGGTCAGCACGATGCCGTGGATGGTGAGCCCGGGGTTCAGCGTGGTCTTGACCTGCTCGACCGTCTTGAGCAGTTGCGACAGGCCTTCGAGCGCGAAGAACTCGCATTGCAGCGGCACCAGAATCGCGTTGGCGGCCGCCATCGCATTGACCGTGAGCAGATTGAGCGACGGCGGACAATCCACCAGCACGTAGCCGAACTCCTGGTCGGACTCCTGGCCGGGCCCGTTACCCAGGGCCGCGATGGCGTTGCGCAACCGGAACGCGCGGTCACGCTGCTGCGCAATTTCGAGCTCGATGCCCGAGAGGTCCATGGTCGAGGGCGCGATGTGCAGCCGCGGCACCGCGGTCTCGAGAATGGCGCCGCGCAACGGCGTCGACCCGATCAGCACGTCGTAGGTCGAGCGCAGCCTGATCTTGCGGTCGATGCCGAGCCCGGTCGACGCATTGCCTTGCGGATCGAGATCGATGATGAGAACCCGCTCTCCGATCGCAGCCAGCGCGGTCCCGAGATTGATCGCGGTCGTCGTCTTGCCGACGCCGCCTTTCTGATTGGCGAGGGCGAGGATCCGGGGTGCGCTCTGCGTCATGGCAAATCTCTCAAATGCAATCGCTCGTTGCGTCGCTCCAATGCGCGGATCTCGACGATTCGGCCGCCGCGATCCGTCCGGCTGGGCAGAACGGCGGCCTCGATGTTCCAACATTTAGTTGCCTGGGTCAATTCGGCCTCTACATCTTGACCTTTCAGGAACAGGGCTTTTGCACCCATTTTTACCATTGGGGCGACCAATTCGACCAGAATCGAGAGCGGGGCCAGCGCCCGGGCGGTCACCACGTCGACCGCATCCCGCCACGCCGGGATGAGTTCTTCGGCGCGGCCGTGGCGAATGATTGCCGCGGCCCCGGTAATCCGCGCGGCCTCGCGCAGGAAGGCGGCCTTCTTCGCGTTGCTCTCGATGAGATGCACGAGCGCACCCGGGGTGTCCGCAAGCGTGCAGGCGAGCACCAGGCCGGGAAAGCCGGCGCCGGAACCGAGATCGACCCAAGTGCGGGCGTGCGGCGCCAGCGCGATGAGCTGCAGCGAATCGGCTATGTGTCGCGTCCACAAGTGATCCACGCTGGAATCGGCAATCAAATTGCTGACGCGCTGCCATTTCAGCAGCAGCTCGACAAATCGGTCGAGACGTTGCGCCGTTTCACGTGAAACAGGATTCATCGCGAGCGCGCGTGCGCGGTCCTCGGACAGATCGAGCGTTTTAGGATCGCGCGCGCGACGGGGCGACATCGAGGAATCAACTGCGCTGGCTGGCTTGCCGACGTCGCGGCGATCCAGCGGACAAGTGGATGGCTATGCGCCTGCTGCGACGGCGATTTTGATCCCCGCCGTCAATTTGCGGCCGTCGCGCGCCGCGGCTGCTTGCGTCGCACGCGGGCGGCCAGCAGGGTCAGCGCAACGGGCGTGATCCCGTCGATCCGGCTTGCCTGCCCGATGGTACGGGGCCGAATCGATTGCAGCTTTTGCCGGACTTCATGGGAGAGGCCGGGCACGTCGGAATAGTCGAGCGCTTCCGGCAGTTCCAAACTTTCGTCGCGCCGGTAGGCGGCGACGTCGGCCGCCTGGCGTCCCAGATAGACCGCATATTTTGCGTCGATCTCCAGCTGCTGCGCGATCTTCGGCTCGAGGCGCGCGAACTGCGGCCACACGCGGGCGATGTCGGGGAAGCCGATCTGCGGATAGGACAGGAGCTCGAACGCGGTGCGCGCCTGGCCGTCCTTGTTGACCGGGATGCCGTGCCGCTCGGCCTCTCTGGGCTTGAGCGACAGGCATTGTGCCATGGCGCGCGCCTGCGACAGCGCCGCCATTTTGGCGCGATGCTTGGCGGCGCGCGCGCCGCCCACACAACCGATGCCAATGCCCGCATCGGTCAAGCGCTGGTCGGCATTGTCGGCGCGCAGCGTCAATCGATATTCCGCGCGCGACGTGAACATCCGATAGGGCTCGGTGACGCCGCGGGTGACGAGATCGTCGATCATCACGCCCAGATACGCATCCGCGCGATCGAACACGATCGGCCCGCCGCCGCCGGCGCGCGCGGCCGCATTGAGCCCGGCGACGAGCCCCTGCCCCGCGGCCTCCTCGTAGCCGGTCGTGCCGTTGATCTGCCCGGCCAGGAACAGCCCCTCGACGCGCTTCGTCTCCAGCGTGGGCTTGAGCTCTCGCGGATCGACATGGTCGTATTCGATGGCGTAGCCCGGCCGGATCATCTGCGCGCGCGCGAGCCCGGGAATCGTGGCCAGCAATTGCCGCTGCACTTGTTCCGGCAGCGAGGTCGAGATTCCGTTGGGATAAATTGTCGGATCGTCCAGGCCTTCCGGCTCGAGAAAAATCTGATGCCCGTCGCGCTCGCCGAAGCGCACGATCTTGTCCTCGATCGACGGGCAATACCGCGGGCCGCGGCTGCGGATCTGGCCCGAATACATGGGCGAGCGGTGCACGTTGGCGCGGATGATCGCGTGCGTAGCCGCGTTGGTCCGCGTGATTCCGCAGCAAATCTGCGGGTTTTCGATGCGTTCGGTCAGCACCGAAAACGGCTCGGGGGGCTCGTCTCCGGCCTGCATTTCGAGCCCGGACCAATCGATCGTGCGCCCGTCGAGCCGCGGCGGCGTCCCGGTCTTCAGCCGCCCGAGCGCGAAGCCGAGATGCTCGAGCGTGCGCGCGAGGCCGATTGCCGGCGCCTCGCCCACGCGCCCCGCCGGCGTCTGGCGCTCGCCGATGTGAATGAGCCCGCGCAGGAAGGTGCCGGTCGTTAGCACGACCGCGCGCGTCTGAAACACGCGCCCGTCCGTCAACCGCACCGCCGCGATACGGCGCTTCCCGAGAACGAGATCGTCCGCCTCGCCCTCGAGCACTTCCAGTCGCTCGGTTTCGCGGATCGCTCCCTGCATGGCTGCCGCATAGAGCTTGCGGTCGGCCTGGGCGCGCGGCCCGCGCACCGCGGGGCCCTTGCGGCGGTTCAGCACGCGGAACTGGATCCCGCCGCGATCGGCCACGCAGCCCATCAAGCCGTCCAGCGCATCGATCTCGCGCACCAAATGGCCTTTGCCGAGCCCGCCGATCGCCGGGTTGCACGACATCGCGCCGATGGTCGCGAACCGGTGGGTCACGAGCGCGGTGCGAGCACCCATGCGCGCCGCCGCGGCCGCGGCTTCGCAGCCCGCGTGGCCGCCGCCGATCACGATGACGTCGAATTTCGTTTCCATCGCCGATGCTCGTTGCGAGAGATGTAGCGAAGGGCCGACGCAGGGTCAAAGCGCCCGCTCTTTTCCCTCCCCGGAGGGGAGGGTCGGCAGCGAGCACGTTCGTGAGCTGGCGGGGTGGGGGTTGAACGCCGCCGCCCACCCGGCTCGCCGCATTGGCGGCTCCATAGCCGATGCTTCGCATTGGCGTTGTTCAAACGGCGGCCGAAGGCCGCCTGCGCCTCCCCTCGCGGGGAGGTAAGGAGCCATGCGGCGGCCTCGCCCCCTTCGTCACGGCGCCGAATCGACCGGAGATTCCTGTTTCACGTGAAACACCTACTTCCCGATGCAGAAGTCGCGGAAGATCACGTCGAGGATGTCCTCGACGTCGACCCTTCCGGTGATCCGTCCGAGCCGGCGCGCGGCGAGCCGCAGCTCCTCCGCCACGAGATCCTCCTGGCCGTGCGATCCCTGCTCGATCGCGCGCTCCAGCGCCTCGACGGTTTCGGTCAGCGCCGCACGATGCCGCGCCCGCGTGACGATGCTCGGCTCCCCCAGGACGAACGTCTCTTTGGCGTGCTCGGCCAAGGTCGCAACGAGCGTGTTGATCCCCGCGCCCGTTTGCGCCGAGATCGCAATCGTCCGCCGCCCCGAGCGATCCACGGCGGCAGCGGCCTTCGATTCCGCAGGAAGCAGATCGGTCTTATTTCGTACGATCCAGACCCCGCCCCTATCTCCGTCAGGCGACGACTGCGCGGCTTGGTCCCCGAGACTGGCATCCACTACCCACAACACGAGATCTGCCGCCTGCGCTCTTGTCAGCGCGCGCCGCACCCCCTCCTGCTCGACCGGATCTTCGGGATCCCGGATGCCTGCCGTGTCCAGCACGGTCGCGGGATAGCCGTCGAGATCGAGATGCACCTCGATCACGTCGCGGGTCGTGCCCGGATAGGGCGAGACGATCGCCGCTTCGCGTCGCGCGATGCGGTTGAGCAGGCTCGATTTGCCGGAGTTGGGCGGGCCGGCGATCGCGATGGTCAGCCCATCGCGCAAGCGCTCGCCGCGATGATCGTCGGCGAGCGCGGTGAGGATTTCCTCGCGAAGGGATTGCGCGGTGGCAAGCGCGGGCCCGAGCAGATCTTCCGGTACGTCGGCCTCGTCGGAGAAATCGATGCGCGCTTCCACCATGGCCATGCTGTCGATCAGGCGTTTCCGCCAGTCCTCGACGCGCTCGCCGAGCGCCCCCTGCAGCTGGCGCACCGCTTGTCGGCGCTGCGCTTCGGTCTCGGCGAAGATCAGGTCGGCGAGGCCTTCGACCGCGGTCAGGTCCATGCGGCCGTTTTCCAAGGCGCGCCGGGTGAATTCGCCGGGCCGGGCCGGGCGCAAGCCGTCGATGCGGCCGAGCGCCGCGAGCGTCGCCGCAATGACCGCGCGGCCGCCATGCAAATGCAGCTCCACCATATCTTCGCCGGTCTCGCTACGCGGACCCGGGAACCAAAGCGCCAAGCCCTCGTCGAGCACCCCACCCGTCGCGGGGTCGCGAAGCTTGGCCAAGGAGGCGCGGCGCGGCTCCGGGACCCTGTGAATCAATGTTTCGAGGCCGAATCGAGCGTTGGGGCCAGAAATCCGGATCACGGCCACGGCGGCCGGCGGCGGTCCCGAGGAAAGCGCGAAAATCGTGTCGTCGCTGCTCATCCCAAGCGGCCCACGTCAAGAACTGAATTCATATTCACTTCCTCGAGCGACCGGTTCAGGGTTTTCGTTTCGCGATTCGCCGCGACGCGTCCTGGGACGTTATGCTGGTAGGCACTTCGGGAACGACGCCGATGACCGCCGTCCAAACAGATCGTGAGAACCGGCTTGCCCGGGAAAGCAGCCCATACCTTCTGCAGCACAAGTTCAATCCCGTCGACTGGTGGGCCTGGGGACCGGAGGCGCTGGCAGAGGCGAAGCGCAGCAACAAGCCGATCCTGCTCTCGGTAGGATATGCGGCCTGCCACTGGTGCCACGTCATGGCGCACGAAAGTTTCGAGGACGAGGCGGTGGCGCGCGTCATGAACGAGCTCTTCGTCAATATCAAAGTCGACCGCGAAGAGCGCCCCGACGTCGATCAGATCTACATGTCGGCGCTGCACATGCTGGGCGAGCAAGGCGGTTGGCCGCTGACCATGTTTCTCACGCCCGCCGCCGAGCCGTTTTGGGGCGGGACCTATTTTCCGAACACCGCCCGTTATGGCCGGCCGGCGTTCGTCGACGTGCTGCGCGAGGTCGCCCGTTTGTTTCGCGAAGAGCCCTCGCGCATCGAGCACAATCGCCAGGCGCTGATGGAGCGATTGTCCGAGCGCGCCCGGCCGCAAGGCCAGGTCGTGATCGCGCGCTCCGACCTCGACACGCTGGCGCAACGCGTGGCCGCGATCGTCGATCCGATTCACGGCGGGCTCAAGGGCGCGCCCAAATTTCCGCAAGCGGCCATGTTCGAGCTGCTGTGGCGCGCCGGCCAGCGCATCAGCGAAGCGCGTTACTTCGGCCTCGTCGAGCTCACCCTCGAGCGCGTCTGCAACGGCGGAATCTACGATCATCTCGGCGGCGGCTTTTCCCGCTATTCGGTCGACGAGCGCTGGCTGGTGCCGCATTTCGAAAAGATGCTCTATGACAACGCGCAGCTGCTCGAGCTGTTGGGTCTCGCATTCGCGCGCTCGCAAAGATCCTTGTTCCGCGACCGCGCGCGGCAGACCGTCGAATGGCTCGCGCGCGAGATGACCACGCCGGACGGGGCCTTTTGCGCCTCGCTCGATGCGGATTCCGAAGGCGAGGAGGGGAAATTCTATGTCTGGTCGCTGGCCGAAATCGAGCAGGCGCTCGGCCCCGAGGACGCGGCATTCTTCGCCGGCCATTATGACGTGACCGCCGAGGGCAATTTCGAAGGCCACAACATTCTCAACCGACTCGAAGACCTGCAGCCGAGAGAACCCGGCGCGGAGGTACGCCTGGCCGAACTTCGTGCCAGGCTGCTGGCAGTTCGCGACCAGCGGGTGCGGCCGGGGCTCGACGACAAGATTCTTGCCGACTGGAACGGGCTGATGATCGCCGCGCTGGTGAACGCCGGGATTCTGTTCGACGAGCCCTCCTGGATCGCAATGGCGGCACGCGCCTTTGCGTTCATCGCCGATACAATGTCGCGCGGCGACCGGCTCGGCCATTCGTGGCGCGACGGCAAGCTCATTTTTCCGGGGCTGGCATCGGATTTCGCCGCCATGATCCGGGCCGCTCTGGCGCTTTACGAGGCCACTGCGGATCGCGCCTATCTCGACCGCGCGCTCGCCTGGCAGCGGGCATTCGATCGCCATTACGGCGATCCCGCCGGCTATTTCCTCACCGCCGACGATGCCCAAGGGCTGGTAGTGCGCCCCGCCCCCACCCATGACGAAGCCACGCCGAACCCCAATGCGGTTGCCGC
>WNFG01003148.1_pt1 | contig 13785 bp, 11 predicted proteins | sample 5400431 | NCBI WGS metagenome assembly WNFG01 (sample SAMN13153346, study PRJNA577476) | soil metagenome | isolation source: 120 cm saprolite under Douglas fir tree site 2 hole 3 replicate 2 | place: USA:California | collected 2015-04-18
TGGCGCCGGCTCCGGTGACAAGGAAGTGAACCAGCCGGGTAAGTCGGCCAGAGCCCCGGCCAGCGCGATCCGCGCTCTCCCTTGTGGTGTGCCCTGGGCCTCGGCAAGCACCACTTCGGCGAGATTGAGATTTGCAACGGGATCGGCGATATTGACCACCTCTAGCCCCGTCCCCGGCGCAAGCAGCGTCTTGAAAGCGAACTCGGAATCCAGCGCGGTGTTCCAGGTGGCTACGCCGCCGGAGAGCACTCCACACATGGGCAACGCAGCGTCAAAGCGCTCCGGATTGCGCTGGATGAGGCCGGCAGTAATAATTCCGCCGAGCGAATGTCCCCACGCGATGGTCCTCTTCGGAGTTCCGACGACCAGCTTGAACAAGTCGAGAACGGCGATTTGATCCGGCAGGGCTTCGTGGATCGCCCATCCGGTAGTGGCATAGGAAGACCCGGCCAAGGCGTACCCGCTGGACAGCATGAAAAATCGCGTGAAGGGATCACCCACATCTTTCGCTGGGTTCGAGCTGCCGGGCACCACGTAGCCATGGCTGTAAAGAAACAAGGTGCCGTTCCAATTTGCCGGCACCTCAATCAAGTAAGTGGCCCCGTCCGCCAGGCTCCCGGAATGCGCAGTAACACCTGCTTGCGCCCGCGCGCTGCCCGCAACGGAAAGAATGAGGATCGCCACCAACGCTAAGAAGAAAACTGCCCGCTTCGTCATCTGCCACATGTCTGATTCCTCCTCAACCGCTATTCGGAACATCCACCGCTGGGGACAGCGCGGAAAATCCGGGCGCCCGCTCGCTGGCAGGAGGCGCGGCGTTGCTGCCCGCAACCTATCAGATCCCGCCACGAGCCGGCCTCCCGTCAACTAGAAACTGAACCGCAAGCCGAGCTGAATCTCGCGCTTCGGGAATGCCGAAGTAAACCCCAGCGGCGTGGATGGCGAAACCACTGTCCCATCACTAAGAACCGTGCCTGGCCTGAGCCCGTGCACATTAAACGTCGTGAATCCCGGCGTCAGACCGAAGACCGGGCCAACCACATTATTCACGCTGGCATAGTTTGTGTGATTCGCGACGTTGAAGCCCTCGGCGGTAAGTTGCAGTTTTGCCTTCTCGCCCATTTTATGTTGCCAACTCAGGCGCATATCGAAATTAATGTAGTCAGGTCCAAGTCCAGTGTCGCGACCGGCTCCGATCGGACGTTCATTAGTGGTGTGATTGTTGCCGTTTACCTCGCCTCCCGCCAACAAGTTGAAGGGATGTCCACTGTTATAGGTAAAAATCGGAGCCAACTGAAAGCCGGAAACGAAAGGATTTTTCCAGGGACTTTCAATTACGCCGGCCACCACCACCTTATGGCGCTGATCGAATTCAGAAAGCCCGCGATCGGCGCCCAGGTTGGTCGGGTCTTGCGGCCCATAGTCGCTGTTGAAATCAGTAGTCGTGTCGAAGCCTTTGCTAAAAGTGTAGTTGCCAAAAAGAGTGAAATGATTGCTAAAGCGCTTTTTGATTTCTAGAATTCCGGCCTGGTAAACGGCGGAACCGGCGGAACTGTATTGATTGTTTTGCACGATAAACGGATTCACAAAGCAAGTGAAGGGATTGGCGTTGCAGGGCTGGCCTTCGACGCCACCCAGCGGATCGGCCCCAGCGGCTGCCGTGTTCCAGTTACGGTAGGAGACGGTCTTTCCGTTGGCAAGCGTAATGGTGCTAAATGGCGCTGGGAGAAGATTGGTGTCAATGGCCACGGGGAGGCCGATCGTATGAGAGTAAATGTAACTCGCGGCGATAGAGACTCCTGGAGCGATTTCCCGCTCAATTCCGAACTCGGCCTGCTGAGAATAAGGATTCCTAAAGTTCGGTTGGTCGACGAAAACCACCTGAAGCTCGGCAAGTGGACCGCTATTGGTCACGTTGAGACCAAACTGAGCCAGCCCTCCCGGGCCCGCGCCAGGGGTAATACAAGCGTAGCTTCCCGCTGCCGGCTTCGTGCAGCCGATGGCCCCCTGGGCGAATAACGTCTGGAAAACTGTGGCGGAATTCAGTGCTGGGTTACTACCGGGTGTTCCCGTGAGGGGGACGATGTAGATCGAGATCTCACGGTTGCAGGGACTACTGCCGTTACCAGGGAACAGGCCGAAAGCTCCGGCAAGCCCGCAGATGGCGTCCAGGTTATTCACTTGGCCGACCTTCGTCGTGTTACCAACTGAGCTGTTGTTCGCGTTCCGAACTCCGAGGGAGTAATCCACAGCCGGAATCTGGTCGTAGATTGCTCCGTAAAAGATCCCGTACCCGGCGCGAATGACGGTCTTGTGATCTTTGAAGGGATCCCAGGCGAAGGACACTCGGGGGCCAAAATTCTTCTTGTAGGTACTCAAAGGAGCGTACTGCGTGTCAAGTTCGTAGCGAAGACCGTAGTTCAGCGTGAAATTGGACTTGATGGCCCATGAATCCTGCCAGTATCCCGCCGTGAAAGGTCTTGTGTAATACGGGTAGACGGGATTGCCGAAGCCCTGCTGAAAGACTTGAGGTGCTCCCAAGGAAGCCGTTTGCAGCGGATTGATCACAGCTGAATTCAATGCGCCCGGGCCCGGCAGATTGCAACCTGCGGTGTTCGGATTATTGGTGATGGCACCGTTGGGATTCGCGAGGCACGGGCTGAGCACAACGCCAGGGAGGGTGCCGAAAACAAAGCGGCCTGGAAAAAATGTGTGAGATTCAGTGTGATTGCCACGAAGTAGCTCGGCGCCTCCGAATTTCATAGTGTGGTGGCCGCGGATCAGCGTGAAGTTGTCCGCAATTTCATACCTGCGGGTAATCGTGAAGCTCGGCAAGAAGATGTTCGTTCCCAAGTTATTCACAAAACCAGGGATTTGGAGTCCGACTTCCCCGGGTTCGTTCGGAACGACATTCAGGGTGGCGAAATCAAATTGCAAGCGGGCTTCGTTCTGAGCCGTGGAGCTGAATTGATGGTACCAAGCGGCCAACGCGTTGTTGTCATAGTCATGGATCGAACTGCCCGCCGAGAAGCCCGTGAGCGAGTGCACGTCGGGATTTTCCTCCAGGTCGTGTCCAAATCTGTAACTAAGAGCGATCTGGTTCGAATCGCTGAAGCGATGGTCGAACCGGCCGGAACCCAAGTACTCCCTGGTGTTGTAATTGAACAGCCCCCCGTTCGTTTCAAGCTGATTTATTAGGAAGTTGTTGAGTTGGGTTTGACCCGTACCGGGCAGCCCCGTCGTGGGGCTAACAGTCAAACCGGTCTGTAGTAAACCAGCGCAAACAGTCGCGGGCACGCTCACGATTGAGCCATTGTTGTTGAGGCAGGGCACGTTCGCGTTACCGTTGGGACCGGCCGCCAGTGCGCCGACAATCTTCTGCTGCGCGAATCTCGGGTCGCTTTGCGAAAAGGTTGTGGGTGCTGCCGCCGTAGGCCCCGCGAAGATGGAACTATTCGTAAGCAGGGGCACTGCGCTCTGTGAGTTCTGCAGCAGGCCTTCAAAGGCCGCAAACAGGAAAGTCTTGTCCTTCTTGATCGGGAAGCCCAGCGTGCCGCCATCTTGATAGCGCTGCAGAGAGTTCTTGAGCGGTTGGCCTTGAGCCGTTAGCGAAAACGGGCCGCCCGGCTGAAGCGCTTGGCTTTTGGCGAATGGGTCGGCGGCATCCATAGCATCGTTACGGAAATATCCGTAGAGGCTGCCATGCGGTTCATTCGTGCCGGACTTCGAGATGATGTTGATGGCCGCTCCGCTGGCGCCGCCAAGCTCAGCGGAATAGTTGCTGCGGTTTATTTGGAATTCTTGCACCGCGTCTTGACTCAGCGTTAGACGCACCCCACCCGCATCGTCATTCGCTTCCCCGCCGTCCACGGTGACGCTGTTTCCCCTGCCGTTGCTGCCATAGAACGACAGCCCGCTCTGCGGCGTCTGTTTGACTCGAAAGTCCTGGTCGGAAGCCAGCCTGGTGGAGTTCGAAACACCCGGAGCCAGAAGGGTGAACGTCAGATAGTCGCGACGGTCAATAGGGAGTTGAGCGATATCCTCTTGGGTGAGCGTATTCGCCTGGCTGCCTCTCTCGGTTTCCACCACAGGAATCTCGGAAGTCACTTCAACTTGGCCTGAGAGCCCTGCCAACTTAAGATGAAAGTCAAGGATAGAGGTCTGCCCAACCGTCAAGGTAAGCGAGGGAACAACCTCGGTTTGAAAACCGGCGTGCTCGACGCTCAGCTTATAGGTTGCAGGGGCGAGTCCGGACAAGCGATAAAAGCCGTGCTCGTCGGTCACCACGCTGCGCTGCCCACCCTTCGCGGTGTCGATTGCGGTAACCTTGGCATTCGGTACCTCAGCTCCGGACGGATCCGTGACTGTCCCCGTCAGATCCGCGGAGGCCCCTACTCCTTGCGCCGAAGCCACTGGGCCAACCGCCAACAGCCCTGCCACGAATACGAATAGACCTGCTAGTAAGGTCGATTTCATAGCTCCTCCAGGTTCCTCGAAGCCAACTTGTTTATGGATTTGATCGGACTCAAGTTTGCGTGCTCCCCTTAAGATCAGTCTTGCGACGGACAATGGTTATTGATAACACCATTTCAACTCGACCCAGAGAATGCAGCACCAGCCAGGCGGGGGTTAAGACTCTCGCTACGTTCTTCAACTCCGCTCCCCCGGCTCAACTATCAAATATTGTGATAGTCCGTATCACATTTTAGCAACTAACGTCAATACCCCACCGCCGGCTGCTCCGGAAGCTTGCGAGCGGCCGGAACATCTTTACTCCTGCCCGCACTCCTCCCGGTAGGACCGCGCGCGCGGTCAAGTCTGCTCCTTGAGCTTTGGCCGGGTTTTTGCCTGCCTCCGAATCTAAGGAATGACGAGGACGATCCGGCCGGAAACCTGCCCGCTTCTCAACTGCTCGAGTACTTCGTTGGCTTCGCATAGCGGGCGCGTGCCGACTCGGCATCGGATTTTTCCCGCCGCGGCCAGCGCCAGGACCTCGCGCACATCTTCCCGCGTACCGACGGCGCTCGCCTGAATGCAAATTTCCGCGGCCGCCATTAGGATCGGCGGGAAGCAGACACTCTCGGCCGGCAATCCGACCACCAGGAGTGTTCCCGTTGGGCGCACACAAGAAAATGCCATGTCGTACGCGGCTCTCGCGGCGGAAGCGACCAGCGCGACATGGACGCCGCCTTTACCACGCAATTCCTTAACCGCGTTGCCCGAGGCCGCATTCAGCGCGGCCGACGCACCCAGCGATTTTGCAAGCGCCAGCTTCTCGTCTGAAATATCGATCGCCGTGACGTCCGCACCCAGCCCCACCCCAAGCTGCACCGCAAGATGTCCCAAACCGCCCACGCCGAATACCGCCAACCGCTGGCCAGCCGATATTCTTGCCTTTTTGAGGGCGCGAAAAACCGTCACTCCTGCGCAAAACAATGGCGCAGCATCGCTGGGCGAAAGACCGTCGGGAATCTTTATCGCGTGGCTTGCCGGCGCCTTCACGAGCTCCGCATATCCGCCATCCACCGTCACCCCGGTTATCTTTTGCCTGGAGCAGAGGTTCTCGTTTCCTTCCCGGCAGAATTCACACTCGCCGCACGTCCAGTGCACCCACGGTATTCCAACTCGATCTCCGATTTGCAAATCGCGAACGTCTTCGCCCTTTTCGACCACGCGGCCGGCGATCTCGTGACCGAGTATGAGCGGTATCTTCACGATTGCCGACAGTTGGCTCCAATCTCCGTCGGCTACGTGCAAGTCCGAATGGCACACCCCGCAGGCTTCCACTTTGATCAAAACATCGCCTGGCTCCAACTGAGGCCGCGGAACTTCCTCGAATACCAGGGGCTTCTTGAATTCATGCAGGACGGCGGCCTTCATTTCAATTCCCCCCGGCAGAGTGTGCGAAGCGTGGAACTACTTCGAGGAAAAAGGAGTGTCAAGACTTCGTTGACTCGGAACAATCCATCTCATGGGCGCAATTTCAACGCAATTGTCTCAGTCCCGTTAGGACGAAACGCAAATCGTTAATGGCTTTTTGAGTTTGCCCGTCACGGCTGGACTCCGCGCAGGAAAAATTCGACGGCGCTGCCCACCCGGTCGGATAGTCTATGAGGGCCCGTGAGATCCACGACCCATTGGCGGACGATGGTGTTGTAGAGTCCTTCCATGAACTCCGCAAGGTGCTCGACGGGAAACGCGGGCGAAACTTCGCCGCGATCCTGGCCCTGGGCCAGAATCTCCCGGAGCAACTCCAGCGCACCTTCCTTGCACTCCCGCATATTCGGAGAACGCACGGGATCCATCGCCCCGGAGAGAACCACGGCCTGCCACAGCGGACGGTCTGCTTCCGCGTGACGCGCCAGCTCCTGATACAGCCGGCGCAGACGTTGCGCCGTGGTAGCCTCGCTGGAAAGCTCTTTTCTCAAGTGCTCGGTGATGCAGGCAAATCCTCGCCTCCCGACTTCCCCCAAAACCGCGTCCTTGCTCGGAAAATAACGGAAGAAAGTCGGCTGGCTGATTTCGAGGGACTGCACGATATCGTCAATGCGCGTCTTCTCGTACCCCCGCTTGCGGAACAACCGAACCGCGGTATCGATGATTTCCTGACGGAGACGCGCCTTCTTGCGTTCCCGCAGGCCGAGCGTTTCTCTGCCGCCGGCCGAATTCCCCCTCGACTGGATTGCGTCCAACGCGGTTCCAAGGCGCCTCCGAGGCGCCGGCCGTCGCCTGGCAGTTGGATTACTTGTAGCGGTCTTCGCGCGTCCCATAATGCATTGTTCTCCCCGACGGATGAATGAGCGCGCTCACCCGCGCGCGGGCAACATTGTGTGAGTTACTCTAACATGAGAGTGGCCCACATCAAATAAGCATGCATAAAACCGTCGCGCGCAAAACCGCAGGAACAATTTTTGTGCGTTGTTAAGGATGTTGGTGGGCCCGCTAGGATTTGAACCTAGGACCAACGGATTATGAGTCCGCTGCTCTAACCGCTGAGCTACGGGCCCCTTGATAATAAAGGACTTATTGGCCTACTCAAAACGGCCTCGCCAATTTTGCGTCATTCTTGCGTTGCAGTCTACCCAAATTCGGAGGTCGTAGCCCTTCTTTCGATTACAAATCCGCCGGCTGATGGGAACCACCCTCCGCTTATTGATCGGCGACTATCACGCTTCCATCTTCACTTATGCTTTCACTTTCCTGCCACGAACGAAACAAACCGATGACACCTTAGAACGGAGAAGCCAAGTTGATTTTAGTTTCGTTTCAATCTGTTCGCAAGCGTTTGAGTCTACTGGCTTTGGCGTTGACTGTGCCGTTTAACTGCCCACGGCCCGAAAGCCTCCGGCACAGAAAGGGCAATCGCGATCACATTGTGTTCCTCGAGCTGTACCTATATATAGAGGAAGCATGAGAAGTTTCAGCTTCAGTATTTACGCTGATCTGTGCTCTTTGTTTCGACAAAAATCCCGTCAAAGGAAGAGCAGCGGATTTCAGCGGATCCAAAATCCGCTGCTCCCGCGGTCACCTGCCGCGTCGCAGCAGTTCTCAGAAAGGCCTTGGCCGTTAAGGGGTGGGAGTTCCTTGAGTCGGCATACTACCACTCTTAAGTTAATAACAATTCGAGTAACTTACTAACACTTCGTCAGAGCGAGGTTCTCCGAGGAGGATCAGCAAGTTATGACGAAACCCGAGAGTCAACTTCTCTCCTGTATTCACCTTAAAGATTCAAAATCGTTTCCACTTTTATCAGTGCGATCATTTCTCCCTGACCCAATTCGTTGCCCCTTGCGAGCCCTATTCTTTGGTTCAAGCGGCAGCCGATCGTGTGCGGTCCCTCACCGGAAGGTCAGTGGCCCGGAAAAGAGGCGCGCTTTCCTGGATATCTCGTGACTGGGCGGAGACAGTCACATAGCGCACTCCCAGGAAACGTTTCGAGGTCTCCGAGGCCACTCGCATGATTTCCAGGGAGTTGAATTCCGCCGACTCCGGGCTCGCCAGGATTTGCTCGACTGCCCTGCTGAGTGTTTTTTGCTCGTCAATGCCAAAGACGGTCGCGTTGAGCTGACCAGCCAGGCTGAAGAAGGTCCATCCCGCTTCGCGGATTTTTCGATCCAATCCGTCCCCATCGAGATCCTTGACAAATCCCCAACCCGGCACACAGGACTCACTTTCGAATCGCAGGGATTCCGGCAAGAGTGTCCCCTCCTTGATCAGGATGGTGCCCGGTTTGATTGTGTCTGGCATTATCGTCTCGCTTGTGTTTACAGTGATGCCCAGGACCGCCACGCTCGCAGTTTTACGGTGACTCGCCTCGCGGAGTTGTCATAGTGAGTCTCTATTTCGTGTTTGATGGAGAATAGGGCAAGGACCCCCAGGACGGAGCCCCGCACAGACCACAAAGTCTAGCGGCATTTGGTAACTCGCGAAGGGGCGCAGTGACGCCACGATGAGCAACGTCGTAGTGGATTCCCACTCCATGACTTTCGTGACTATTGGCAACCGCGTTTCTCCATCGAGTTCCGTCAATGGAAACCCACTGTTTGATTTTCCTGACCATTGGCAACCTCGTTTCTCCCCCCAGTTTCCCCTTCGCCGGACAAGTAAAGGGGCGGACTGGCCCTTCGAACGAAAGATCTGCCCGCTCTCGGCTGCTCGGGAAAGCCGGGCCGTCAAGCCCTGGAGTCTGTTGTCTCGCTCGTGCCACTTACGAGACAAGGTGTTTACACATAGGCGGGCGTTAATTAGACGCGTTACGAACGGCTTGAGCAGTGCTCGTTTTTGCTGGTCTCGCGACAGGTTCGTCGCTCAGCTCTTTTTCGGCTCTAACCCAGTCCTCGACATCTTTTCCGTGTTCGCCGCCGCGTTCAAGATACAGCTCATGAGCCCGGCGAGCGATCTCTTCTCCCGATGATTCTCTGTGTCCAAACATGGCAACCTCCTTGGTTGTCAATACGGGGCGGAGCGCCGACCGACCTCCGTATTTGAGATATGGATTACTTGCCGTTTGCCTTGCCGCTGCTGGCTTCAACTTTTAGCGTTCGTGCGCAACCGCGGTGCAAATAATGTTTAGTACGTTCCTCCCATGCCGCCGCCTGCACCAACCGCGGCCATCTTTTCCTCTCCCTTAGCGTCGGCTATCAGTACTTCGGTTGTGAGCATCAGCGAGACGATGGACGCAGCGTTCTGGAGGGCGAGGCGCGTGACCTTAGCCGGATCAATGACACCGGCCTTAACCAGGTCGCCGAACTCACCAGTCTCTGCGTTGAAGCCGAAGTTCTCATCCTTCGATTCGCGCACTCGTCCAACGACTAACGCGCCTTCGTGCCCGGCGTTCTGGGCAATCTGGCGAATGGGTTCTTCGAGCGCACGCTTTACGATGTTCACCCCAATGGCTTCATCGTCGTGGAGCTTGAGCTTCTCTAGGGCCGGCAAGCAGCGCAGGAGAGCGGTGCCCCCGCCCGAGACAATGCCTTCCTCAACTGCTGCACGCGTGGCGTGCATGGCGTCCTCGACGCGAGCCTTTTTCTCCTTCAGCTCTGTTTCCGTTGCCGCGCCCACCTTGATTACTGCGACCCCGCCGACCAGCTTCGCAAGACGCTCCTGGAACTTTTCCTTGTCGTAGTCCGACGTGGTCTCTTCGACCTGCAGACGGAGCTGCTTGATTCGGCCTTCGATCGCGCTGGCCTTGCCGGCGCCCGCGACGATCGTGGTGTTGTCCTTGTCGATTGTCACTTTCTTGGCGCGCCCCAAGTCCTCAAGTTTCACGTTCTCAAGCTTGACGCCGAGGTCTTCGGTGATGGCCTTGCCGCCCGTCAGGATCGCGATGTCTTCGAGCATGGCCTTGCGGCGGTCGCCAAAGCCAGGAGCCTTGACCGCCGCGCACTGCAGTGTGCCGCGGAGCTTATTCACAACCAGGGTCGCCAGGGCTTCGCCCTCAACATCCTCAGCGATGATCAGCAGCGGCTTGCTCATTTTGGCCGTCTGTTCAAGCAAGGGCAGCAGATCCTTCATCGAGCTGATCTTCTTCTCGTGGATCAGGATGTGCACGTCCTCGAGTGCGCATTCCATGCGTTCCGGGTCGGTCACAAAGTAGGGCGAGAGGTAGCCGCGGTCAAATTGCATGCCTTCGACCACTTCGAGCGTCGTCTCCATCGTCTTGGATTCCTCGACGGTGATGACGCCATCCTTACCGACCTTCTTCATCGCCTCGGCGATGATGCTGCCCACCTGCTTGTCGGTGTTGGCACTGATTGTGCCCACCTGCGCGATCATGTCGCCCTTCACCTCGCGGGAGAGCCTCTTGATCTCTGCTACGGCGACCTCGACGGCCTTATCGATGCCGCGTTTGAGCGCCATCGGGCTCGCACCTGCGGCCACCGTTCGTACCCCTTCACGGAAGATTGCTTGGGCCAGCACGGTCGCCGTGGTGGTGCCATCGCCAGCCACATCCGAAGTCTTGGACGCAACCTCGCGCACCATCTGAGCACCCATGTTCTCGAGCGCGTCCTGCAGCTCGATCTCCTTTGCCACCGTCACGCCGTCTTTTGTGATGATGGGTGCACCGAACTTCTTCTCGATCACCGCATTGCGCCCCTTCGGCCCGAGGGTGATCTTTACAGCATCAGCCAGAATGTTGACGCCGCGCAAAATCGCCTGACGTGAATTCTCACCGGTTACAATTTGTTTTGCCATTAGAACTCACCCTCCTGGGTGATTAAGCGCTTCTGCCCCGTCCGAAATCTTCGGTTCAGGTAAAACCTACTTCTTGCTGGATGCCGCTTTGGCGATTCCGCTAACTTTCACCAGGATTTCCTCCTCACGGAGGATCAGGTACTCCTGGTCGTCGATATTGATGTCGTTGCCCGTGTATTTGCCGAACAAGATTCGGTCGCCCACCTTCACATCGATCGGGATGCGATGGCCTTTTTCAATCTTGCCGGCTCCGATGGCCATTACTTCGCCCTCATGAGGTTTTTCTTTCGCCGTATCGGGGATGATGATGCCGCCTCTCGCGGTTTCTTTCTCTTCCAGCCTGCGTACAAGCACGCGGTCATGTAACAGTCATTTCTCTACCCTCCATATAATCCATTTCTCTAACATGCCCAAAGATGGCTTGTTACAACGTATGAGAACTACGGACGAAAACCCTTCTGGTTCTTCTGCCGCGTCGCTTCGAGGTCGCCGGTTTCCTTTTTCTGACGCTCGGCCTCTCTTTGCGGTTCCTCTTCTTTCTCGACTTTCACGGCTTCGGCAAGGGCAACTTCAGCTTCGGCGTTGAGTCGTTTGGAATAAATAACAAGCTCAAAGCCACCGGAGAAGGAAGAGCGGACAAGATTGAAGGAATATCGTGAATCTTCCCACGTAGCAACGGGCTTTTGCCTCATGTCATATCGCTCGTTCGTCGCGGAATCGACTTCCGGCTTAACACTTGTCGCCGGGCCGTACTTGGCCGAAATGGACTTGACCATGTCCTCCGCTGTGAGTCCTTCCGTGGAAGTTCGATCGTAGGTCACGGAAATCTTGTAGAGCTCGGCGTTGTAAAAGGAGAAGAGAATCTGTTCGACGGTATCAGATCGGAACGAAGTCCCGGGAAGGTTCGGCGGCCACCAAGATAGTTCCTGAATCAGCGCTGGACGGCCGTGAATCACCTTTACATCGGCCATGTTTTGGTCAGTACGCTCCAACACTCTGGTCAAGCTCATTCCAAAGGTAAAGTGCCGATACTTGGAAAGATCCTGTCCACGAAGCAATGGTGCCGTAAGGAACAGGACAACAAAACAGAGAATTGAAGTGCGCATCGTTTTCATTTTCATGTCTCCCACAAATTCCTAAGAACTTGAAATCAGAGCCGTATACTGCCTTGTGGCCACTTCTCCGATTGGAGCAGCAGGCATTGTCAAGGCAAAATTCCTTGCAGGGACCAGGCCAACACCTTGTTGGATATGGCGGGAATGGGCGGTAACATTCATGAATGGAATCCCGAGGAACCGTTTCGAAACCACTTTCGTAATCTCCAGGGAGTTAAACTTCTGTCCCTCTTGTTTCGCCAGAACACACTTCACTGCCCTGCGCAGGGTTCCTGGCCGATCGCGACCCAAGACAGTGGCTTTTATTTCACCGGCCAAGTAGAAAAAGTTCCAATTCGCACAGCCGATGTTTCGGACCAGCGTAGAGCGATCAAGATTCTTGACGATTCTCCAGCCGGGCAAGAAGGCTTCACTTTCGATCGGCAGGTCCGCCGGCAAAGCTGTGTCTTCCCTAATCAAGATGGTCCCTGCTCTGTCACTGCCTGGCATTTGAGTTTTCCATAGCTACGTGACGTTTAGAGTTGCCGTGCGTAAAGCCTTCACCGAACGACCGAGGATGCCTTCTCTTTCCAGTTGCGCGTGCAAAGAAGCCCATACGCGGGCTGGCGGATCGACCTCCGCAGGCAGTTTGTGGGCCGCGGAAATAATGCTTATCAGGTCCGCGACAAAACTTTGGCGCCCGCTACGTTCACGGACGTGCGCGTGCTTCTTCCGGCAGCGGCGGACGACCACCATGACCGAGTGCGACTTGCACTTTCTTACGTCGCATGGCCCTTGACTCCACCGGCAGGGCATTAGACCGCCCTCCCGATCGACTCTGAATCTTTGCGGCAGGTTTTCACTCTAGGAGGGGGGGCGGACTTAGCCCGCCCCCTCCTAACGAAAGGACCTGCCGGCATCAGGCCGCTACTGCAACGGCGATCTTGTGGAACGTCGAGTTGGCAACCTCATAGGTTTCAACCTGGGGCGTTCCCTCAACCACTCTCGCCAGGATCTTAGTTACTTCTGGATAGGATCCGCGGTTGTAAGCTTCCGCGTTCTCTGCTGTGTCCCACAAGCTGATTCCGAACGCTTCTGTTCCTGTCATACCAATGAACGTGATTTCGTCCTGGAATCCCTTCTGTTTTCGAAGCAGGGGAAGAATGTCCTTTTCGATCGTCCGGGTAAACTCCGCAACGCTATTGGGCTTCAGATGCATGGAAACTCTGCGTGTAAACATGGCACTCTCCTTGGTTCTCGATGCCAAAGGGGCGGTTCAGATAACCACTAGCGGTTCAGTCGTTCTGAAGACTCCCTCAGTCTGTTAACCACGGTAGGTTAATTAACTTGACTTGTCAAGTAGAATCTGAGAGCATTTTTGCAGTTAATCTGTCGAGTTAAGCCACGTGGAGGGGCATTGTGGACGTTTGCCTGGTGATTAAACGGCGATTGGAAAAATTGGGGCTTGAGCAGAAAGATCTAGCGACTGCCGCCGAAGTTACTGAGTCCTATATTTCACAGCTGCTGGCTCGCAAGAAATTGCCCCCGGCGCCTGATCGAACAGATATTTACGAGAAAATGGCGAAGTTTTTGAAGCTTCCGAGCGATAGGCTTTCGAAGCTGGCCGACCACCAGCGTAGGGAAGAATTGAAGAGAAACTTGGGAAACCCTCCCGCGCCCTTGTTTAGAGAAATTCGAGAATTGATTCTCCGTAAGTGCGTACCCGGCAAAGAGAAACAGGTACGTACGATTTTTGAGAAGCAGCCCTTCGGTGAACTCGAACGCTTCGTCACGCAGAAGCTTTTGGACGTGATAAAGAATGTCGCCAAACAAGAATTGAACAGTGAAAACTGGCTCCACGTGGTGGCTCGACTCACCAGCCGAAGCTATGAACAGTTGCGGGTTACCCTCCTTGAGTTCCTGGACACGGATGTCTTCAACTTGTCGCCTGAAAACTGTATTTCCTTCCTGGATCCACTGATTGAATCCTGGGACG
>WNFG01008781.1_pt1 | contig 13780 bp, 11 predicted proteins | sample 5400431 | NCBI WGS metagenome assembly WNFG01 (sample SAMN13153346, study PRJNA577476) | soil metagenome | isolation source: 120 cm saprolite under Douglas fir tree site 2 hole 3 replicate 2 | place: USA:California | collected 2015-04-18
GCTTGACGCCAACATCCTTAAATGCAGCTTTGAACGCATCGAACGAACCAAAGGTGCTTTGGATTGCACTGGCCAACTGGCCTGTTGGTGCCCCACCGCCATTGGGGCTCATGATCAGCCAGAACATACTATGGTTGGAGTGGCCGCCACCATTGTTACGTACCGCGGTGCGAATGTTCTCAGGTACCTCATTGATGCGGCGCATCAGGTCGTCAACCCCTAAATTGGCTAGTTCAGGGTTGTTCGCCAGTGCACCATTCAGATTCGTGACGTACGCGGCATGATGTTTGTCGTGATGAATCTGCATCGTCTGTGTGTCAATGTGCGGCTCCAACGCATTGTAGTCGTACGGGAGCGGCGGAAGTGCAAACGCCATAAAACATCTCTCCTTGTAAGTTATCACATATGAGGTTCCTTACCTCTATCTGTGGGGCCACATGTTGCCCCGTTGCACGCAACAACCACTGCAATTCAGTGTAAAATGCGCACATTCAGATTGTACCACTTTTTTGCCAAATTCAAGGATATCTGCTACCCCAAAAACAAAGGAGAGCGAACCTATCGCTCTCCCTCTGTCGTCCCCCAACGACAAAAATGACGGGCTGAGTCAATCTATGCTCCTCCAAGAGCATTCCCCACATGACTTTATACCCCCATCACTATAATAGCTTCTCGAGGGGGAGATCAGGTTAATTATGTGTTAAGATAGTATGGAGAATCCATGCGAATACACCGATTCCGGTTAAGAAAACTTCACTCGATCCCCTTCGATATAGTCAATGAGAAAGAAGGCTTTTAGGATGTTCACAACGATCGCACAACCGCGCTACAAAAAAAGAAGTGCACATGAGCATAGCTGGTCTGCAGGAGACGACACTGGCTTGAGTTGCTCGTTCGCCGGCGCTGTATTTGGAAGCGAGATCATACGTATACGTGCCATACGTGGCGCTTTGCCAGAGGGAGACGAACCCCGCTTTCAACTGGCCGATGGAGGAGCCGGTACACTCCCCTATCATTCCTGGATAGTTGCTAAGGGCGATGAGGAGTGGCCTGATGTTATGGACGAAGCCGAGATACGTTCCACACTGGAACCATATCTGCATGGCTTTGCTTTCTCTTCCGATGCAATACGCCTGACACGGCCACTCGCGAGCCAGGAGCGTATTTACGGATTGGGTGAGCGGACAGGCGACATGAATAAACGCGGTCAGGCATTTCCGATCTGGAACGTCGATCCGCCTAAAGGTCACATTCCAGAGACCGTAACCATGTACACTTCCATCCCCTTTTACCTTGGCCTGCATGTAGATGATGGCAGAGCATATGGTGTGCTCATCGATCATACGGGACTGGTTGAAATGGATATGGGCAAAAGTAACGAGGCAGAAGCCAGCATGACCATACAAGGCGATAGTTTGATTGTGTATTTCTTCGTCGGTCCCACACCTGCAGACGTGTTGCGACAATACACAGAGCTGACCGGGCGCATGCCACTCCCACCATCCTGGGCGCTGGGTTACCATCAATGCCGTTGGAGCTACGCCTCTGAGCAACAGGTACGTCAACTTGCCACCCGCTTGCGCGATCGCGCTCATCCCTGTGATGCCATCTGGCTTGATATTGACTATATGAATGGCTTCCGCAACTTTACCTGGAACCCAGAGACGTTCCCTGCTCCCAAGCAAATGATCGACGATTTGCACGCGCAAAGCTTCCACCTGATTACCATTATTGATCCTGGTACCAGATTAGATGAGAACTATTTTGTGTACCAGCAAGGGATGGAGCACGATTACTTCTGTCGCTTGCAGGACGGCACACTTTTCCAAGGGGAGGTCTGGCCCGGTGCATGTGTCTTCCCTGATTTTTCACGCAGTGAGGTGCGTACATGGTGGGGTAACCTCTATAAGGACCTGCTCGATCAGGGAGTTGATGGCATCTGGAACGATATGAACGAACCTTCACTGAAGCCTATCTTGCCACAGCCGCAAGATGAGTTGCCTATTTTTCGTGCAACCATGAGCAAAGATGTGCTGCACCATGCAGGTGGAGACCAGCCCACGGGACCCGATGGTCCACCTGTGCTGCATAAATTCTATCACAACGCCTACGGCATGGAAATGGCGCGTGCAACGTATGAAGCGTTGCTGCGTCTGCGTCCGAACACTCGCCCGTTCGTGCTCACTCGTGCTGGCACGGCGGGTATGCAACGATACGCAGCCTCGTGGACTGGCGATAATACGAGTTGGTGGGAACACCTTCTCATGGCCATGCCGATGTGCCTGAATATCAGCATGAGCGGTGTTCCTTTCGTCGGCGTAGATATTGGCGGCTTCTGGAATTCCAGTAATGGCGAACTCCTAGCGCGTTTCACCCAGCTCGGCGCACTCTTGCCATTATGCCGCAACCATAACGCCATAGACAATCCTGACCAGGAACCGTGGGCATTCGGTGAACCGTATGAAAGCATCAATCGCAAGGCCATCGAGCTGCGTTACCGGCTCATGCCTTACCTATATACGCTCTTCCACGAGGCAGCCACCACCGGAGCGCCCATCATACGTCCGCTCTACTACCACTATCCCCAGGATGAGCGCGCCTGCGACACACAATACGAATTCCTGCTGGGCGACGCTTTGCTTTCAGCCCCCATCTACGAGCAAGGTGCGACCAGCCGCAGCGTCTACCTGCCAGAGGGAAGCTGGTTCGACTACTGGGATGGCAATGAGTATCCTGGTATGGGCTGGAGCGACATCGCTGCCCCGCTCGAACGCTGGCCGTTGTTTGTGCGCGGCAATAGCATCCTTCCCAGCGGGCCGTTAATGCAGTACACCGGACAGCACGCGACTGATCCACTCACATTTACCTGCTACATGGCAGAGGATGGATTAGCAGACTACACGTTGTATGAGGATGATGGATCAACGCTAGCCTACCGCAATGGTGCATTCGCTCAAACATCTATCACCTGCCGCGTGGATAGGGATTTGATCGAAGTAGCGATTGAGGAACGCTATACCGACTACCGCCCGCAGCGTGAGTGGTATGAGGTCGTTGTACATGTAGGTGGACAGGTCCTTCAGCAGCGTGTGAAGGCTGGTCGGGGAAAGGTAGCCTTCAAGCTGTAGGATTTGCAAATTACCTCGCACTACCTCTCGACTCTCGACTCTTCGTGGGGTACAATACCTGGGGTACCATCCTTGAGAATATGACGTACTTAGCACAGGCCGCTTTGGGCTAGTTCAGAGATAAGGGTGTCATGGCAGAAGAATCCTTTCGTGACACACCACAACAACGCGCACGCAAAGCATTTGAGGCACTCATTGCAGGCGACGACGCTGCCATCGACCTGGCACAAGCGGCATTGCTGATCGCCAGCGAAGAATACCCAGATCTCAACATCGCGCACTACATGGCCAGACTCGACTACCTGGCACAGCAGGTACGTGGAGTACTTGGCTTACCCGCAACTCAAGCAGAGATCCTCGCTCATATTCCGCCAGAGCGTGTGCTTGAAACCATGAACCATGTACTCTTCGAGCAGGAACACTTCCACGGCAATACTGTCGATTACTACGATCCGTGTAATAGTTTTCTCAATGACGTCTTAGAGCGGCATACAGGCATCCCCATCACTCTATCCCTCCTCTATATGGAGGTCGCTAAGCGTTTAGGTATGCAGATCGCCGGCATCGGACTGCCATGGCATTTCGTAGTGAGGTGGTCCTTGCCAACTGATATCATCTACATTGATCCTTTTGAAGGTGGACGCCTGCTCACTGAACGTGAATGCCGTCAACGTGTGCAACACAACTTAAAAGGCAAGGTCGAATTTAATCCACACTGGTTGGAACCGGTGAGCAACAAACAACTGCTGGTACGTTTACTCGGCAATCTCAAACACATCTACGTATTCAAAGGCGATTACGTGCGAGCACTCTCTATCTGTGACCGCATTCTCATGCTCGCTCCTCACTCCCCCATCGAACGACGAGACCGTGGCGCAATCCATCTCCAGCTCAAACACTATGCCCACGCCCTACGTGACTTGAAGGCTTATGTGACCCTCGCGCCCCAGGCCAACGACATCAGCCGGATTCAGCGACAAATCCGTGAGATTCGCCAGTTGATCGCGATGCTGAACTAACTGAAACTTTTCGCACCCATACAACGTACCTTCGGGTGTAATCAAGCCGAGCAGAGATAGGTACATCGCAACTTTAGTATGTGTAAATTGGTCCGTTCAGGAAGGTGCGACGTAAATATATTTAGGAACAACCAAATAGCATATCCGTTCGTATGTAAGTATATGTAACGTCTTGCCAATTTGCAGCGTATTATATGGTAGATACATCTACCCAAGCTTTTTGTCAGTTCGTAACATATGATCTTGGTTCTCACTCGTTGAAAATACGGTCAGGACCTGACCCTAGTTAGGGTAATTACCTGATGCTATGGCCTATCCCATTCCTCTAAAATGTAAGAGGAAGAAAAGTATAGAGATAATGGGGTGTGCCATATAGTTTATATAAGTGATGACCACCAGGCCACACGGAGTCCGACAGCTGATTTTGTCGGTAGTTCCCTGAAGGGAGTGTGGGATCATGGCAATTTTCGATCCAGTTAGTGATGGGACACTGCTTACCACGTACGATGCTACAAGTGCAGCGTTTTCTACTACTTCCGCGTCCGATTTTGAGGTGGACATGAACATGCTGCTGACCAAAACCACTTCAGTTCGTCTCACCGAATCTTTATCTGAGCTAGATGCGCCGTTGGATGAGGCTGATGATGGAGATGAGGGTAACGAAACTGACGAACTGAATGGAAGCTCCATTCGCTTACGACGAACTCGTGCAACCTCTGTCCGGCAAGCGACGGGTGCTGAAGATGCTTTTCAGAGCTATCTACGCGATATACGCCGCTATGGTCTCCTGACGCACTCAGAGGAAATTGACCTGGCACAACGAGCCGCCGCTGGTGATGAACTGGCGCGGCGCAAGCTCATCGAGTCAAATTTGCGCCTGGTCATTGCTATCGCACGCCGCTACACCAGCACAGGGGTGCCGTTGATCGACCTTATTCAAGAAGGCAACCTGGGGTTGATGCGTGCAGCCGAGAAGTTCGACTACAACCGCGGATGTCATTTTGGCACATACGCCACATGGTGGATTCGTCAAGCGGTCAGTCGTGCGGCTGGCGAACAGTCAAGGCTAATTCATTTACCAGAGCATGTGGCAACGCGTTTACGCAAAGTGCGACGTGTTGCATCACAGCTATCGCGTAAACGAGGTCATCGACTTGCTTAGTGTCATCGAACAGCCTGTTTCTCTCGACGCACCTGTAGATGATGATGCACGTTATTCGTTGGCCGATACCTTAGAAGACAGTGCAGCACCTGCCCCAGCTGAAACCGCTTCACAACACCTGCTTGGCGAAGAACTACATCGAGCACTCGCGTTACTCACTCCACGCGAACGTGCGGTTATCACTCTCCGCTATGGCATTGGTGATGGCCATAGCCGCACCCTGCTCGAAGTTGGCAAAGAATTGGGTATATCACGCGAGCGCGTTCGTCAACTCGAAGTAGTAGCGTTAATGAAACTGCGCAGTATCAGCACTAAAGTGGCGCTCAAGGAATGCGTGTAAAGGGAACCCTGGAACCCTATCACTCTCGACGAAACCAGCAAACTGTGTTACACTGCATCGAAAGCTTGAGAGCAGCGTAATATAGATTACGAGGAGGTTCCTAGAAACATGGCAAACTGTACATCCTGCGGCGCCGACGTCACTGGCAAAAAGTTCTGTCCAGAGTGCGGAACACCTGTACAACCACCAGCCACTATGAGTGCCAGTAGTCAACCCGCATCATTGAGCATCTGTCCACGCTGTAACGGAGAAGTGAAACCAGAAGCAGCCTTCTGCACGAATTGCGGACAGAGCTTGCGAATATCAGCGCCACCAGCCGCACCTACGGCGGCAGCACCGGCTCCCAGCTTCTGCAGCAACTGTGGACACCAGAATACTCCTGGCGTGCATTTCTGCGCGGGCTGTGGTCAGCCACTTACAGCAGTCACAGCACCACCAATGGCGCAACCAGCGTACCCACAGCAGCCATCTCAGTACGAGCAGCCTCAATACCCGCAGCAGTACGGTCAACCGCAGTATCCACAGCAGCCACAGCCGTACGGCCAACCGCAGTATCCACAACAGTATGCCCAACCTCAATACCCGCAGCAGTATGGACAGATGAGCTATCAGCAGGACCCCATGCTGGGCCAACAGCCAATGGTGTTACACTGCCCAGTGTGTATGGCTATGGCACCTGTGGGAACGCCAAACTGTCCCAGCTGCCGCACTAATCTCGCAGGGGTCGTCCCCACTCCGGCCAATATACCCACACAAGGCCAGCAAGGTGGCATAGGTGGTTTCCTGCAGGGTAGCGGAGGCAAAATGGCGATGGGTGCGCTTGGTGGCGCAGCAGCCGTCATCGGTGGCGAAATGTTACTTCATGGCATCGAGAATCGCGTCGAAGGCGATATGGGATACGGCGGTGAATATCGCCACCATCGTGAGTATGACGATCAAGGAAATCCCCTGGGCGAGCTTGGCGAGATAGCCAAAGATATCGGCTTACTTTAATAGTTTGCGTTGACACGTAGGGGCAAACTGACAGGTTCGCCCCTCTTTACATGGTCTGTTTACTTGTCGTTTTCTTCCCTTTAAGGTCAGCATCCAAAATGGCTACCTCCCCCCTATTCCCAGCCCTCTTGTTGCGATACACGTTGAAACCGTCTATAATACTGCGAGATAAGATCAAGCTGCTTCTTAAAGTATCTATCGACCGAGGAAATCACGTCGGATGAATTACAAGCGAACAACATTGCAGAACGGACTGCGCCTCCTGACAACCCACATGCCAGGCACGCGTTCTGCCAGCATCGTCTTCTTTTTTACCGTTGGCTCACGCTATGAAGAAAATGCTCTTGCAGGCATTTCGCACTTCATTGAGCATATGCTGTTTAAGGGCACGCGGCGCTACCCAACTGCCCGGCTGATCTCTGAGACAATCGAAGGTGTCGGCGGCATTTTCAACGCAAGCACAGGCAAAGAACTGACCAGCTACATTGCTCGTGTTCCCAGTGAACACGTATCCCTCGTGATGGATGTCCTGGCCGATATGATACGACAGCCACTCTTTGATCCTGCTGAAATTGAAAAAGAGCGTGGGGTCATTCTCGAAGAACTGAGTTCCACTCGTGACGACCCGCAGGAATGGGTAAGTCTGTTGATTGAACAAACCATGTGGCCAGGACTTCCTCTAGGACGCGATGATGCAGGCTTGGAGGAAACCGTTGCACAGTTGCAGCGCGAGCAGATGCTCAGCTACCTGGATGAATATTATCGCCCTAACTCTCTTGTCATCAGTGTAGCTGGAAATATCGACCAGACGCAGATTATTGATCTGACTGAAAGCCTCTTCGGTGATTGGGGCGCCCGTCAGCATCGATCGTGGACTCCGAGCCTACCGGTACATAACACACCGCCCGTAACACTTATCAAAAAAGAGACTGAGCAGGCGAATATCTGCCTGGGAACATTAGGTGTCGCCCATACATCCCCCGATTACTATCCACTTGTGCTGATTAATGCTCTGCTTGGCGAGGGTATGAGTTCTCGGCTCTTCCAGGCCATTCGAGAAGAGCAGGGCTTAGCCTATGATATTGGCAGCTATTACAATAGTTATTACGAGACCGGTAACCTGGTGGTAAGTGCCGGCGTAGACCCTACACAGACCGAGCCAGCTATAAGGGCTATCGTCGATGAACTCACTCACCTCTCTGACACCCTGGTAACGGCAGACGAGCTTGATCGGATCAAAGCCTATGTGCGGGGAAGCATGGTGTTGGGATTGGAAGGCACACAACAAGTAGCTTCCTGGTTGGGTAGCCAGGAAAGTCTACGTAACACGATCATGGACGTAGATGAGGTCATAGCACACATTGACGCCGTCACCCAACAGGATGTGCAGCGCATCGCACAGACCTGCTTCGCCCCTGACTGGCGTCGCCTGGCCATCATTGGCCCATACGATCCACACCAGGCAGAGCGCTTCGGGAAGTTGCTCAAAGGTGTATAAGGCGTATAAAGAGGAGAGGAGGCCAGATTTTATGGCACAAACAATGCTTCGCGACTATTTACAGCAGACAGAGGACGCTCTCAGCTCTGATCGAATCAATGACGCTCTGGCTAACTGCCAATATTTACTCACCCATTTTCCAGCATCACTTGAGGCCCAACGCCTCCTTGGGGAGGTATACCTGGCACAAGGTAACCTGGAAGAAGCTCAACACACCTTCGATTGGGTATTGACTAGCGATCCAGAAAATGTCGTCGCCTACTGCGACAGGGCTTTAATTTGTGAGCGCAAGTCAGATATCGACACCGCACTGGATTGTTATCAACAAGCCTACGAACTCAGTCGGGGTAATAGCCAGATTCGGCAAGAGTTCAATCAATTGAGCGTAAAAGTTGGGCAGCCGCATTTCATGTTCTCGCGAGCTGGCCTGGCACGGCTGTATATGCGTGGTGATCTGCTTCTGCAAGCTATCCAAGAGTGGGAAACAGTGCTAGCCGCCACTCCTGATCGCCTTGATGCTCGCACCGGATTGCTCGAGGCTCTGTGGCGTGAAGGGCTTAATGATCGCGTAGAACAACTGGCAAAACAGATACTCAATGAAATTCCTACCTGCTTGAAAGCACTTCTCCTGTTCGCCTATGTCACCTCTGCTCATAATACCGCTCAGGCTCGAGAGCTCATCCGGCAAGCTGAGGCACTAGACCCAGAGCTGGTCATGGCCCATGAACTCTTTAGCGACCTTATGGCGCGTCAACCCGATGACCCATTCCTGGCTCTCATCAGGAAGAACCCTATTACCCTCCCCGAGATCACACATAGCCCGTTAGCAAAGGCAGCGACTCCAAGTTCTGAGATAACAATTGGCACATCCAGCCCATCCCTGCCTGTGGACCCACTTTTCGGCTGGAGTAGCCCCAACCCAGCCGTGAATCCTCAAAAGGACTATCAAGAGCCGCCAGAGCACAATATCTGGTCGAGTAGCGACCTACAAACCTTCGACTCAAAGAGTGCAGAGGCAAAAGATATTGACCTTCCTACACCTCCCACCTGGCTGGATATGCTCACACAAGGAGAACGCAGTCCATCAAGTGGAGCGTTGTCTCCCTTGCCTCCTTCCCCTTCAAACGAGCAAGAGCCATTGGAAGCAATACCGCCCGTTCCGTCACCAGTGGAACCAGAAGCTCAGGTGCTACAAGAAGAGATACCTCAAACTGCTCCGCTTAGCCCGCTTACGTTCGCCCCAGAAGATAGCGATGCTGCGAATTGGCCCGAGTGGTTGAAATCACTTGGCGCCTCAGAGATGGAAAACGAACCTGTAGCAGAAGCGCCAGCGATAGAGCCTGAACCAGAGCAGCCGCTCTCTATCCAGTCATGGACGGAGCAGGCAGCTCCACCACCTGCTCAACAGGTCCCTTCTCCGGCATGGTCTGACCAGCTGGCCGAGCCGTCCGCTCAGCAGTCACCAGTCTGGATGGACCAGATGGCTGCTTCATTCGCCCAGCAGATCCCTTCTCCGGCGTGGTCAGATCAGTTGGCCGAGCCTCCCGCTCAAGAGGCATCTCCGGAGTGGATGGGTCGGGTGACCAAGCCACTTCCCGAGTCTGAGCAGCACACGATTACCACGTTGGAAAATCTGGAACAGAGTCTTCATGCACAGGGATTCGTCGATTTGGCACCGGGATCGCTCTCGACCATTGCTCAAAGTACTCAGGAGCCTACACTCTCTTCTGCACTGGCTCAACTTGGTGACCTAAACCCATCTCTATCATCGCAGCCAAATATGCCCTTTCAAGATACGACGCCAGTTTCACTAACCATAGTACCTCCTGCACAACCATCTCAACCGTCGTGGTTTGCCACTGCTACGCCGCATCCACTATCTGATCTAGCGCCAAGTCACACTATTAATATCTCGCCAAAGCCACTCATGGAGTCTTCTGTTATACCACCCTACCGTGCCGATGCATTGCTCGAAAACGAACTAGAGACAACAATGAAACGGCCTGCCGTTCGGCTGCAACCGATGCAGCAGCGTCCAGCTGGCCAACGAGATGTAGCTTCAATCATTGGCCAGGAACGTTTTGGAGAACGTCCGGCAACCGACGGAACAGCAGAGAGCCATCTCAGTCCGAGAGAGCGTTTACTTAAAGGCTACCAATATCAACTCGCCGGTGATTACGACGAGGCGATGCAAGAGTACCGCATCATCATACGCAGTACATCAGAACTACTTGGTGAGGTTATCAGTAATGTTCGTGCTCTCCTTAAGCTTGCGCCTAAATATTCAGCAGGGTACCGTGTGCTGGGTGATGCCTATATGCGCCAGGGCGAATATCTACAGGCGATGGAAGCATACAATAAGGCATTGAGCATGACCAAAAAGGTGAAGGCCTAAATATAAGGAGTCTGAGCGTGGAAACTATTCTACAACGGTTGACCGATCTTGATGAAATCATTGGTGCAGTACTCGTCGGTAAGGACGGTTTGATCGTTGCCGGAACGCTACATAGTGAGGATGAAGAAGTTTTGGCAGCCATGTCGGCAGCAGTCATCGGCTCCATCAACAACTATACGACCCAGATTAACAGCGGTGAGATGCGCCATGTGATTATTGAAACAAATACCGGCACGGTACAACTCGCAGAAGTAGGGGACCTTATACTAGTAGTTACGACTCACCCTACTGGCAACCTCGGACGTGTCCGCCTGGAGATGCAAAAAGCGTGCCATCAACTCGCGCACGTAGTAGCAAGCTACTAAGAAGAATGAGACAGGAGCATCCAACTATTTCCTCAAAGAAACGTATACCTAACAGTACTACATTCAAGCAAAAGAAGGAGGTAGCTAACACAATGAAACGGATTCTGTTTTTCCTGGGGACACTCTTTTTCTTAAGGACACTCTTCAAGCGAGCCAGACGGAACAGATCACAGTACGAGTACGACTGAACCGTTGAAAGGACAAAACACTTCTTTTCCACTACAAAAAGCCAGGGATCCGCTTGGACCCCTGGCTTTTTGATTTTAGATCCAGTCGCCTACCATTGCTTCGGTTGCCGAAATTGCTTCTGCCGCGTTTCCTGTCCAGCTACAGACACAGGTGCTGAGGCCTGTTGACGAGCAATCTCAGCCGCTGCAAGCTCAGCACGAGCCTTGCGATCATTGCGAATATGCCGCCAGACATAGAGCACCACCAACAGCACTACTGCCACGAGGATTACCACATCCAGGCTATGGAAAATAGAACCCAGAATCGACAAGTGATTGCCCAACACAAAGCCAACATACGCCAGCAGCAGGCACCACGGAAACGAGCCAAGCAGCGTGTACACACAGAACTTCGCAAATGGCGTCTTCGTGATGCCGGCCGGCAGCGAGATATACGTCCGCACCACCGGCAAAAGACGTGAGAAAAAGACAGTCGCACTACCCCAGCGTTGGAAGAAGCGATCCGCCACATTCGCATCATGCTGTGAAATTAGCACATACCGTCCATACTTCAGCAGCAGTGGGCGTCCACCAGCAGCACCAATGCCATAAGCAACGACCGAACCAATCAGACATCCCAAGGCACCCGCCAGCGCCACCAGCAACAAACCCATCCACGAATTCACGCCTTGCAAAATCCTACCACTAGCAATCATCACGCCGGCCAGAGGCATCACAATCTCGCTCGGCAGCGGAATACAGCAACTCTCGATTGACATCGCCACCACAATACCAAACAGACCTGTCGATACATAGACATTTGTGATCAACGTCGTCAATAAATCAGTCAGATGGGTTAACAACGTACCACCTCCTTCGCAATCCTACTCTTCTTCCTCGTCACGTGAAGAACGCCGCACAATAGGCCGATCAATCTGTTGTGCCAGCTCTTGACGGAGAGCATCATCCTCATACATATAGGGGGCACGTCGTACCAGAGGATTCTTGAGACCGCCAGTGCTCACCTCCGGATCAAAGTACTCCTCATCCCATTGAGCGTTACGAGCCACCCGACGCAAGGGACCGGTCTGGGAATAACCACCGTTTCTATTTACCGGTTCTGTTCGCGGCCCTCCAAATTGACGCTGAGTTCTAGATAATCCTGGCTGTGCAGGGGCAGCATCATCAACCGAGCGTCGACGCCGGTTCTGGTTCTGGTATGCCTTTTGCTGCGGCAACTGGCGAGAAGTGCGTCGATTCGTCGGGCGGTCAGCCTGCCGTTCTGAATTTGATGAAGATAGAGGACGAGTAGCCGGGATCCGCTTCAGGTTATACGTTGTAGTTGGTAAAATCTCTACATCGTCCTGCCGTTGTGCCGCTTCCTGGCGAGCAGCATGCAACGCCGCCGACTGATGTAAACTGCGGGTCACATTCCCCTGATATCCTGATATCCCAGGATAGTAGGTTTGACTTTCAGGCGAAAGGCGTTGTGAGAAAGTCTCTTGTCTGCGTACGACAGACGACCCTTTTGGCAACTGCCTAGGCGTTAGTGAACGCATCGACCCACGTTGATGTAGTGTATAATCAACCGGTGCAGAAGCCTGACTTTGCCCTTTGGCGGGTAAATGGGGATACATTGCCGCTGGTAGGTCACGTGTTACAGGTATGCGGCGGCGGTCCTCATACCTTTCTCGCTGAGGCGGTAGCTCAGCCTCATACACCGGCTGAATCTCCTCTACTTCTACATCATCAAAATCATAGGACCGTGCAAGTGAGATTGCTTCTAGTTCCGGTTCCATTGTCTCGAGCCATTGATCGTGGCGACGCGAAAGGAAGGAAAACAGGGTTAAGGAGATTGGGATACTCAGCAATAATGCAGCTAACCCGCCAATCAGACCACCAAGCACCCACGAATTGAGCATATTACCAAACCACAGGACTATCGCAGCCCCTACAATGAGCACCAACGCCACTGCGGCGGCTCTCATAGATAGTTCTTCCTTTCTGTACTCAAAGCAGGGTTCTTTAGGAATATCCTCATATTCCTCTTTCCCTCAAGCAGAGAGCATCTCGTAAGTATATCGGTTGCTCACATTATACCAGGGATACAGTAGAACTACAAGAGAAAAGCTGAGGAAAAATCAGTTAGAAGAGACAAGAAAAGATAACAGGCCACACAGCGAAGAAAACAGGCAAATTCTGCATAACAAGCCCGGAAAGCAATAACCACCCCCGAGCATTCTACTTGTGAACAGCAATCCGCAAGAACATCCTGAGGTGGTGGCTACGTAACGCCCGAATTGCCTTGCCTGTACACCCGGATTAACCGGCCACCACTAGGCAGCACGACCAGCAGAATTGAAACACTGGCGGAAGACTGCTACCACCTTGCCTTGCACTTCCCATTCGTCCTCCCACTCTCTCTTTGGCACATAGATGGGATTCATTTCGGAGTTTGCAGGCTGTAAACGCACCCTATCTTGTTCTCGCTCCTGGAAGAAACGCTTCAGAGTTGCGCTTCCAGAGCTACCTTCGTGGTGAACCGCCACCACAATATCGCCATTTTCACAACTGCTCTGCCGTTTGATTACCACATAATCGCCATCACAGATATGGTCATCGATCATCGAACGACCTTTCACGACCAGAGCATAGGTGCTCTCACGCTCCAGATCACGGCCCACATCGATTGTCTCCTCAGGGTCCTCGAAGA
>WNFG01018529.1_pt1 | contig 13777 bp, 8 predicted proteins | sample 5400431 | NCBI WGS metagenome assembly WNFG01 (sample SAMN13153346, study PRJNA577476) | soil metagenome | isolation source: 120 cm saprolite under Douglas fir tree site 2 hole 3 replicate 2 | place: USA:California | collected 2015-04-18
CGACGGCGCCGCTCAGGGCATCCTCGACGCTACCGGCCACGGTCACGCCGCGATGCCCGTTGAGGCTGGAGGCGAGCGTCGCGGCCTTTGCGCGGTCGACGTCGAAGAGCCGAATCTCGCCCACGCCGAGCTCGGCCAGAGCGAAGGCGATCGCCTTGCCGACGCCACCCGCACCGATAACGGCCACGCTTCGTCCCCCGGACCCAGCAACAAGCTCGCTCGCCGCGCGCGCGAAGCCGGTAGCGTCAGTATTATGACCGATCAGGCGATGGTCGCTGACGACGACGGTGTTCACGGCACCCATGGCGGCGGCGCCGGGCGACAGCTCGTCGAGCAGCCCGGTCACCAATTCCTTATAAGGAAAGGTGATGTTGACGCCGGCGAAGCCCAATCGCCGCACGCCTTCGAGCAGGACGCGCAGCTCCGCGAAACCGGCACCGGCGATTTCGACTAACTGGTAGTGACAGCTTGCGCCTAACGCTGCCGCTGCGCGCTCATGCATTGCCGGCGAGGCCGAATGAGCGATCGGCGCTCCGATGAGACCGGTCAGAAAGCGTTGGCGCGCGGCATCATGAGGGTCGGATATGGGCATCGGTTTCGCGTTCGAAGCCGTCGTCGGGAGACGGAGGATTTCCGCGCCGAACGGCAGATCTATGCGCCAGACAATAGCGCGTCGTCTGCCTTACACAATTACTCATTTATCCCATTAACATAACATTATGTTAATTTCTGCCGTCACAATTCGACAGCTAGCTGCTATTTCGACCGGGTCCGACCGCCTGCATCTCCGTACGCAGGCTATCGATGAAGAACTCCGCATGGAGAGACAGTGGCGCACCCCGCTTGACCGCGACGAACGTGTCGAAGAGCGTCGGCTCGACGATGCGCAACAGCTTGATGCCCGGCATGCCGCCATGTGCCACGGTGAACTGATCGATGATGGCGATCCCAAGCCCGGCCTTGACCAGCGCGCAGACCGTAGTGCCGAAGCGCGCCTTGATGGTGATGTCATAGGCGAGCTCATGGCGGGCAAAGATACCCGCCATGATGCGGCCGTAGGGATCGTTCGGGTCGATGCCGATCAGCGGATGACGGGTCATCTCGGCGGCGGTGATCTCGTCGCGTGACGCAAGCGCGTGGCCTTCCGGAACGACGCAGAAGAGCTCGCCCGACGCGAGTGGCGCAAACTCGAGCGCGGAATGATCGAGCCGATAGCTCATGGCGACGCACTCGCCCTTGCCGAGCAGGAGAAAGTCGATTGCTTCCTCGATCTTGAGAATGTTGATGTCCATTCGCAGGTCGGGATAGCGCCGGCGAACGCGCGCGATCGCACGTGGCACCATGACGTGCGAGATGCTCGGAACCGAGCCGATCCGCAATTCGGATAGCGCGCCTCGTCCAATTTTCGAGATTATCGCCGTCAGATCGTCGACTTTCTTATAGACCCCGTTGATTTGCTCAAAGATGCTCTGTGCTTCCGGGGTCGGCGAATAGCGGCCGTTCTGCCGCTGAAAGAAGCGGATTCCGAGAGCTCTTTCGGTGTATTTGACGAGCCGGCTGATCCCGGGCGCGGACACATTGAGCAGCTTTGCGGCGCCCTCTATCGTTCCGGTGATCATGACGGCGCGCACCACCTCCACTTGGCGCAGCGTCATCATCTGAGCGGTCTCCAATCCAACGGAACCGATCCTCGAACCGATCAGTTCGCAGGCATTCCCCTAACCCTAGCGAATTCGCCGCGTGCCGCAAGCCGGAGGCGGCACCATCAGGAATTGGCGGCAACCGGCATGCGGGGTGCCGGCAGCGCTCTCAGCCAGCGGCGGACCGCGGCAGGGCCTTCGATCCATGACGTCGCTGCGGTTGAATGGTTGGGTCCGACCTGAATGGCTATGCCGCCGAGCGCGGTGACCGCCCTGAAGCCATCCTCGTCGGTCTTGTCGTCGCCGACGAAGACTGGCAATCGACCGCCGAAGGGCGACCTCGCCATGAACCGCTCGACGGCGGTCGCCTTGCTGATCCCGCGCGGTTTGATGTCGAACACTCGACGACCGCGGAGAATCTCCAACTCTGCCGCAAGCGGCGCGAGGGCGCCAACGATCCAGGCATGGAGATGCTCGCCGTTTGTATGGGCGCGGCGATAATGGACGGCTAGGCTGGCGCCTTTATCTTCGATGAGAACGCCAGGAATACCCGTAACCGGCGTGAGGAGGCGCCGAGCCACGCTCAAGTCGACTCTGCTGCAGAGGGTAACCGAGTCTTCGGGCGCATACCTTATTTCGGCGCCATGCTGGCCGGCAGCCGGCAGACGGAGCGGCGCAAGTAGCCGGTCGATGGTCTCGATCGACCGTCCGCTGACCAGCGCCAGGGCGCCGTTGACCGCTTCTCCGGCGCGCTCGAGGTCGCGACGGAGCGTTTTCGGGATCTGCACGCTCTCCGGACTCGGCGCGATATCCAGTAGTGTCCCATCGAGATCCAGGAAGAGGGCCCAATTCCTCGATATGGGAGCCACCGACGCAAGGGACGCGACGCCGTTTTCCGTCATGCCTCGACACTAACAACTCGACACGCCGACTGTTGCATATATCACCCCTTCGAGGGCCCTGCGCGCGCTGGCTCTGCCCTGCCGTTGCGACAATTCCGTGAGCATCGCGAGGCTTCACTCTGAGCTTTTGCGGTCGAATACCCGCAATTAGCGCGGAACGGATCGCGGGTCGCTGCCGTTTTCTTACAGTCTGAGCTGCCATCGGGGGCCATTATGGAGAGAGCCTGCGCCGTTCCACGCAACGGCCTGGGTCTAGCGCGCAGCACGCGACAGTTGAAAAGTTCGCGAGTGGCCAGGTGGAGTGCGCGGCGCGTGCTATGCGTCGTCTCTGGAAGCATTGCCGTCATTCTTCTGGCAAGTTGCGATGAGCTTCGCGGGTTTGATCGGACGCTGCGTTCGGCGGCCGGGCGGCCGGATAGCATGCCGAGATCGGCGCTATCGTCGAAGCCGGTGTGGGGGAGCCGGCCGACTTCCGGTGATCCGGCCGCGAACGGCACTGAGAGCAAACCGGCGGAGACGAGATCAGTTGCTACTCGATCGGGTGCGGCGAAATCGGCCGAGGTCCAGCCGGTGAATCTCGTGGGACTCGATGAGCGGCAAGTCGAAGCGATGCTGGGCCCGCCCACGGAACAGGAGGACAAGCCGCCGGCCAAAACGTGGCGGTACCGTGGTGAGAGGTGTACGGTCGATCTCGCGCTTTACCCGGACGTCGAGACCAGGGTGTTTCGCACTCTGAGCTACGAGGTCGTGACCAGCGAGGACACCGCGGCGCAAGAGCGACTTTGCTTGGCCGACCTGCGCTCGCACGCGCGTCCCAGATGACGCCGTCGCCGGGACATCGCTAAGCCGGAATGCTGCATGTTGCCCGCTTTCACCGCGCTCCGATTGACCGCTGACCGGAATGCCGCTCTCACCGGCGCGGCGCAGGTCGAGCCTCGAGGGCAGAGCGCGCGCGGCATCCGGCGGCTGACGGCTTCGCTGACGCTCAAGATGATTGCGCTGTTCAGCATCTTCGTGGCACTGCCGATACTTCTCTACGGCCAGTTCGAGAGCGCGGATCGCAAAGAGCGTGACCTGGTCATCAGTGCGCTTCAGCGTCAGAGTTGGCTGATTGCGCAGGCACTGGCACCGCTGCTCGATAGCCCCAGTCAGCGATTGCATACCTCGCTCGGTGAAGAGCTCGGCAAATACACCGATAACGGCAGCACGCTGCGGCTGATGTTCCGACCGAGCGACGCTGGTGCGGAAAAGCAGTTTTACTACGTTGCTTCTGCCCCGCGGGTTGCGGCGGACCAGCTTACCACGGAGCTCGATACGCTTGCCGAGCGCGGCATCCTCGCGCGTCTCGCGGAGACCTGCAGCTGGGACGCACCGATCGAGGTTCGCTACAGGCAGCCGAACGGCCGCGAGCAAATCCTGACCTCGGTCATTCCTATTCAGACGCGGTGGGGATGTTGGGTTCTGATTTCCGCCCACGCGACCTCCGAGTTCCTGAAGACCTCGATCGGATTGCCTTTCTGGCAAACGCCGGAAATCCGCATGGCGGCATTCATCTACATACTGGGCGCGTTTCTCGCTTTGGTCATAGCGCTCAGCGTGCGGCGCAGCGTGCGCCACTTTGGAAAGGTCGCGCGGGAGATCCGCCAGGGCCGATCCGCGTCACAATCCTTTGCGGCGCGCAATCCGGTCCCGGAATTTAATGGCGTCGCCGCCGACTTCGATCAGCTTGTCCAGGATCTTCGCAGCATCGCTCGCGACATCCGTCAGACGGCGGAAGATAACGCCCACTCCTTCAAGACGCCTCTGGCGACGGTTCAGTCAAGCATTGAAACGCTGCGTCGCGGCGTTGCCGGCGGCGAACCGTGGATCCAGCGAGCTATTGATCTCATCGACAAGTCCGTCGACCGACTCGCAGCGCTCGTTAACGCGGCGCAGCGTCTTGACAACAATACCGCTGATTTGATCGAGGCACCCCGCAGCGAGATCAACGTGACCCAGGTTGTCGCCGACCTGCTGCAGCGATATCGAGCGTTGCTGGCGGAGCGCGGCATCCGCCTGGCGCGAAGGCTTGACGACCCAATCGTAGTGCGGGCGCCGAAAGAGACGCTTGTCGTCGTCTGCTGGCATATCTCGACTTCGAGGATGAAGGGCCGGGAATCGATCCGAAAAAGCTCGACCACATTTTCGAAAGATACTTCTCCTTGCGTCGCCCGCCGACGCCGGCGGGCGAAGAGATCATAAATGATCAGCCGCGCCCCGATCACGCGGGCCTCGGGCTGTGGATCGTCAAGCGGAATGTCGAGGCGCTTGGCGGCCGTGTGACGGCGACCAATCGAATTGGCGGTGGTTTCAGCGTCCGTGTCGCGCTGCCGACCGTCGATGGGTGAGCTGGACCACAGTTAGATCACTGGCGCTTGCCGCGCGCGGTTTCCATATTGCCACCGCCTGCCGAAGAGGTCGGCGAGCCCGAAGAGGTCAGCGAGCGGAGTCGACCAATGGATACACGCGTTGTGTCGCATCAAGTCGATGCGCAGAGTTCGGCCCAGATCCACCCCGTCATTCTGTCGGGTGGAGCGGGAACGCGGTTGTGGCCGTTGTCCCGATCGCTCTATCCGAAGCAGCTGCTCTCGCTGACATCAGATCGCACGCTGCTTCAGGAGACGGCCGCCCGCAACCTTGTCGATGCCGGCTTCGCAGCACCGATCGTCATCTGCAACGACGAGCATCGCTTCTTCATCGATGAGCAGCTCCGGACCATCGATGTCGTACCGCAGCAGATCATCCTGGAGCCGGTTGCGCGAAGCACCGCGCCGGCAATCGCGGTGGCAGCCCTGTGGCTCGCATCACGTGATCCTGAAGCTCTCATGTTGGTACAGCCCTCCGACCATATCATCGGCTCTCTCGATGCTTTTCATGACGCCGTCGTCTCTGGCATGGCGGCGGCGGAGGCGGGTCGATTGGTTACGTTTGGGGTGGTCGCGCGCCGACCCGAAACCGGCTACGGCTACATCCAAGCCGGCTCGCCGATCGCTGGTGCCGACAAGGTTTTCTCGGTTGACCGCTTTGTCGAGAAGCCGGGACATGAAGAGGCGGAGCGCTTTCTTGCCAGTGGCTCGTTCTATTGGAACAGCGGGATCTTTCTGCTCGGTGTGATGCATTATCTCCGCGAGCTCGAACGACTCCATCCCGCGATCTTCGATGCATGCCAGCGCGCTCTAGAGGGCGGCGAGGAGGATACGAAGTTTCTGCGCCTCGAACCGACGGCGTTTGCCAAGGCGCCGATGCTCTCTATCGATCGCGCGGTTATGGAACATACCGACCGGGCGGCGGTTGTTCCGGTCGATATGGCGTGGAGCGATATCGGCTCGTGGCAGGCCCTTCAGGAAGCCAATCAAGCCGATGAGAACGGCAACGTCATCGCCGGCGACGTCATCCTTGATAATGTACGAAACTCGTACATTCGTGCCGAGGATAAGCTTATCGCCGCCATTGGTCTTGAAAACATGGTGGTCGTGGCGACGGACGATGCGGTGTTGGTATCTCGTGCCGACTGTGCCGCGGACGTGTCTCGGGTCGTGGCCGATCTACACAAGCGCAATCGAAAGGAGCCGATCGAACACACCACCGTCTTTCGGCCCTGGGGCTACTACCACACCGTCGACAGCGGCGACCGATTTCAGGTCAAGCGGATCATGGTCAAACCGGGCGCCACCCTCAGTCTGCAAAAACACCTGCATCGCGCCGAGCACTGGGTGGTCGTCCACGGTACGGCGCGGATCCAGCGCGACGGCGAGACGTCGCTGTTACGCGAGAATGAATCGGTTTACATCCCGATCGGCATGGAGCATCGGCTGGAGAATCCCGGCAAGATGCCGCTTCATCTGATCGAGGTGCAATCCGGCGGCTATCTCGGCGAGGACGACATCATTCGGATCAGTGACAACTATGGGCGACACTAAAGCATGCCGGTAAACGTAAGGCATTGAAAAACCAGCGCCTTGCACGGCCAAAGTTACTCATCGGGTCGCCTCCGTTTGATCACAACATAGCGCGGCCGCTCCCCGATAGAACTGACACCTACGCTGTCAGGAGAGGTGAAATCTACCGACGCACGGAACCCACCGGCGCCGGCAGGCGAATCGACCACCGACGGGAGAGACTGATTTGATGCTTCTTCCCGAGCGTACGCAGCCCCGCGACGCCGCCGTGGTTCGCGCCCGGCCTTACGTCGCCCTTCCCAGCCCTCGCGTCGAAGCGTCCGAGGATTTCCTCGAGACCTTTCGCAGACTCTGGCGGCGTCGCGGGACGATTCTGCTGTGCATGATTGCGTCCGCCGCCGTCTCGTTCGTTGCCGTAAAGCTTATGCCGGTGAATTATCTTGCGGAGGCGCGGGTGCTGGTCGGCGTGCCGACCCCGAGAGCGTTGAGCGTCGAGTCGATCATCAATGACGTCAACCCCGACGCCGAACGCGTGCAGAATGAGGGCTTCATTCTGCAATCGCGGGAACTCGCCAAAACCGTAAGCGATCGCCTTCATCTGACCGGCGATTCGGAATTCAACGCCGAGCTTAGACCGAAGAGCGCCTGGGGCGAATCTCTCAGGCGGATATTCGATGTCGAGCGATATCTGCCGGCGAGCTGGCGGTCGAATGGTGGCAACGATCACTTTGCGACGCCGGAAGATCGCATTGTCAATCGAGTAATCGACAATCTCCTTAAGAACGTCAGCGCGACGACTCTCGGACGGTCGCATGTTCTGAGCGTTCAGGCGGAAGCCCACGAGCCCGGCAAGGCCGCCGCAATCGCCAACGCGTTCGCCGCTTCGTATTTGGCAGCGGAACGCGGCAACAAGGTGGCAGCGGCCGATCAGGTCGACAAATTCCTCCAATCACGCATCGCCGAGCTGCGTCAGCAGGTGGAAAAATCGGAGCAGGCAGTCGAGGACTATCGCCGCCAGAATGGGCTCTATCAGGGCGCCAACACCAGCGTGACGTCCCAGCAGCTCACCGAGCTCAATACGCAATTGATCGTAGCGCAGACGAACAAGGCCGAAGCCGATGCGCGCTTCAATGAAGTTGACGCCATGAATCGCAAAGGCATCACCAGCGAAAGCGCACCCGATGTCCTCCGTTCGCCCCTCATTCAGTCGTTGAAAGAGCAGCAGGCAGTGGCAGAACGCAACGTGGCGGACTTGTCGGCGAGCTATGGCGAACAGCATCCCAAGTTGATCACGGCACGCGGGCAGCTCGCTGAGGTTGCCAGGACCGTGGAAGGTCTGCAGCACGAAGCGCGAGCGGCCGATGCTCGATACGAAGCGCTGCGACAGGACTTCGATCGCTTGAAAGTGCAGATGGGCAACGTCAACGACAAGGCGATCCGCCTCGAGGCTTTGGAGCGCGACGCGACCGTCAATCGCAACATGCTGGCCAGCGCACTCAACCGTGCTCAGGAGACGTTCGGGTTGCAGGAGCTCCAGCAAGCCAATGCGAAGCTCATCTCATCGGCGGCGCCGCCGGACGCGCCGAGCTTCCCGCCGAAGTTCCTCTTCATGTTCCTCGGAACGATGGCGGGCGGCCTCATTGGGATTCTGTTGGCGCTGTTGCGCGAACGGCTTGATCACACGGTTCGCCGCGCCGACGAGGTCGAAACCTTGACCGGTCTGCCGGTCCTCGCGATGGTTCCCAGCCTGCGCGGCTCGACGCCGCCCGCCTTGCAGGTTCTACGCCGGCCGATTTCTCCCTACAGCGAGGCGCTTCGCAAACTCTATATCGGCCTGCAGCTCTCCGAGGCCGCGCAATCGCCGAGATCGGTCATGTTCTCCTCGGCTGTTCCCGGCGAGGGCAAATCCGTGGTCGCGGCATCGCTTGGCCGCATGCTGGCGAGTAATGGGAAGCGCGTCCTGCTCATCGATTGCGATTGGCGTCGTCCGACCCTGCACCGCATCTTCGGTTGCTCCAATCGTGGCGGCCTGGCGGCGCTGCTCAATGACGAACCGGCGCCGCTCAACGATATCATCCATAGCGACGATCTGTCGGGAGTCGACGTCATCGTCGCCGGCGAAATGACGATGAAATCCATGCACTCCCTGATCTCGGAGCGCATGCGGATAATCGTCAACCAGTTCGCCAAGCGATACGATCTGGTGATTCTCGACAGCTCACCCGTCTTGGTCGGCTCCGAGGTGCTGACGCTGTCCCGCTTCGTCGACAAGGTGATCTTCTCGATCCGCTGGGGCCATACGCAGCGAGAGATGGCCTTCGACGCGCTGAAGCAGCTGATCGAGGCGCAAGCGGACGTCGCCGGGACGCTATTCTCACGCGTCGATCCGAAGCGTTATCGCAAATTTGCCTACCGCCACCTGCACTACGATTACGAGCGCACGGCGTTTGTGGGTTAGTGGGCGTCGCTGATGTCCGCGATCGCATCGGACATGCTCTTCGTAACTCAGTACTATGCGCCGGAACAGATCGGTTCCGGGCCCTTCTGTGCTGAGCTCGCCGAATGGTGGGCGCTGAGCAGCGGCCCGGTGACGGTGCTGACCAGCCGTCCGCACTATCCCGAATTTACGATATTGCCTTCCTATGACCCGCGTCGACAGCGCGACGAGGTGCTCGAAGACGTGGTCGTGGCACGCGTCGCGAACTGGATACCGCGTCGGCCGACGGCCTTGCGGCGGATCGTCAGCGAGATTCATTTCCTTTTGCTCGGGCTGCTGGCGTTGGCAAGCGGACGGGTCAGACGCAGTCGGCTCGTCTTTTCGCTCTGCCCGTCGATCTTGAGCGTATTGCTCGGTGAGATAGCGACACGCAGAGGCGGTAAGCACGTGGCAATCGTGCACGATATTCAGTCCGGCTTGGCGCAGGGTCTCGCGATGGTCAACAACCGTCGCTTCGTCGCCGCGCTCAAATGGTGCGAAAGCGCAATTCTCAATCGCGCCGACCTGATCGTTGTGCCCACCGACGAGATGGCCCATCAACTACGTGGCATCGGCGTTATGACGTCGATCGAAGTCGTGCCGATTTGGGTGGATGCCGAGCGCATTCGTCCGCTCGCTCGTGCTGTTGGTACTTCGCCCAAAGTGCTCTACAGCGGCAATCTCGGTCGCAAGCAAGGTCTTGGTCAGGTCATCGAGCTGGCAAGCGAGCTTCAGGCACGGCGTCCCGATATTCGCATCACCTTGCGGGGGAATGGCAATGAGGCGGCTGCGCTGGCGGCAGAGGTCTCGGCGCGACAGCTCCGCAATGTCGAGATCGCCGGGCTGGTTCCGTGCGATCGCCTGAACGACGAGCTGGCGAGCGGGGACATACATCTTGTCCCGCAAGACCCACAGGCGGCAGATTTTGCCGTTCCGTCGAAGGTTTTTAACATCATGGCGGCGGGACGTGCGTTCGTCGCGACGGCCCGGCCCGGCAGCTCGCTGTGGCGGCTCAAGGAAGAGAGTCGCGGCTTCATATGCGTCCCACCCAATGACGGACGCGCACTGACGCGGGCGGTTCTGCGCCTGGCCGACAACCAGATGCTGCGCAGTGAGCTCGGGAGGCGCGGTCGGCAATTCGTCGAGCGGCACTGCACCAAATCGAGCGTTCTCGGTCGCCTTCGAGAGATGGTCGATGAGCTTGAAGGCAGGGGCGCTCCCGATGCCGTGATCTTCGAGCCAATGGCAGAAGGTCATGTATTGGAATGGCTCGTACATGTCGTGCATGCGGTGGCGTCCAGCGAAGCCTGTCAGGTCTGGTTCATCGTCGCTGGGCAAATCCATGGTGCTCTTCTTGCGCAAGTCCCACCGAACGCCCGCGGACGCATCCGCATAGTCGAACTGCGGCCGCAGGAGGAGCGTCTCTGCCTCGACCGGCGACTGACGATCAGAGCCTTTGCGCAGTGGTGGATCCTGCGCCGCTATCTGCGACGGATGAAACCAAGGAGCGTCTTTGCTCTGTCGCTGGATCATTTGTCCTTGCCGCTGGCGATGGGGTTTCGTTTCGGTGACATCGCGATCGGTGGCGTGCTGTTTCGGCCCTCGGTGCACTACCGTACGATCGGTCCATACAGTCCCAGCGTTTCAGAGCGCATTCGGGATCTGCGCAAGACCGTTCTCTATCGGGGTATGCTCGCCAATGGCGCGGTCGGCAGGGTGTTGAGCCTCGATACCTATTTTTCTGAATTCGCCGTCGCGCATTATTGGCGCGGCAGGAAAGTGCGCGGGTTGGTTGATCCGGTATTCCCGCCGGTCGACATCGCAGACCCGGACCGGCAGCTCGCCCGACAGATGCCCTCCGGGCGGGTGCGCTTCGTCCTCTTTGGCTCGCTGCAACGACGGAAGGGCGTTCTGGAGCTGCTCGCAGCGCTGCCTCTCCTCGACCCCGAGACGGGCAGCCGTGCATCCATCATGATCGCCGGACGGGCGGATGACGATCTTCGCGACGAGTTGATGCGGGTCGCCCGCGATATCTCTGCCGTTCGTCCCGATATCTGGCTTCACGTCGAAGATCGTCGACTGGCGAGTGGCGAGATTGCGGCGTTGGTCGAAGGATGCGATGCCGTTCTTGCACCATACCAGCGGTTTGTCGGTTCAAGCGGCGTTCTCCTATGGGCGGCACAATGGGGCAAACCGGTCGTGACACAGGATTTTGGGCTTGTCGGTCGACTGGTGCGGGATCACCGGCTCGGTTTGGCAGTCGACACGACCAATGCCGCGGCCTTGGCGGGTGCGCTTGCCGCCATCATCCGCAACGATCCCGCCGCTTGCTTCGATCAGGAATTTGCCGCGCGCTTCGCCGCCGGCCGCACCCCGCAAGCCTTTGCCGCGGCCGTGCTGGCGAGCGGCGAGCCACCGGATTCTCACTCCTCAAGCATCGTCGCAGATCATGTGGTCAAGCCCCTACTTGATCACAACGATGCCCCCCGGTTGGTCACAGGACGCGATGCCCGAAGGCAGGGACAATGGGGGCAACTGTGAGGTTCCCTGCCGATGTCCAATCATGGCGCGTCATCATCGATCAGACACCGCGATGAGAGCGGTATCGTACTGCCGGCGGGCGTAGCCGGCGCCGATCGCAGGTCAGTGTCTCCGGCGGTCGTCGTCGGGCTTCTCGGGGTCGCCGATGCTTTGACGATTTTCATCAGCGGCATTGCCCCGTTGCTCTGGCCGTCCTTGCGTGACGGCGTCGATCCGCAGGTCGTCGCGGTCACCGTTCCCTTCGGAACTCTGCTCGGAGTCAATGTTCTTCACTTCGCCGGCTGCTATCAACGTCAGGCAATGCGAGATGGCAAGTTGGCGATGAGCCAGGTCGCAACGGCATGGGTGATGTCGATGATGACCGTCATTGCCGCCGTCCATCTTGCCAACGGGTCGGGCATGCGCAAGTGGCTGGTTCTATGGACCATCGGTGGCCTCCTCGCTCTGCTGGCGACTAGACTCGGGCTGCGCGCGCGGTTCAACGCGTGGAAGATCGCCGGCCGGCTGTCCAAGAATATCGCGGTGATTGGCGCCGGTCCGATCGGTCAGCGCCTGCTCAAGCACCTCAGCGTCACGCGCGACCCGTTGGTGCGCCTCGTCGGCCTCTATGACGATCGCCTGGCCCGTCTGCCGCCGCGTTGCATGGGCCATACGCTGCGCGGCACGGTCGACGATTTGCTCAAGGACGCTCGCGAGCGTCGGATCGACGTCGTTATCGTGGCGCTGCCCCTGGCCGCCGAGTGGCGACTTTCGGAGATCATGAACAAGCTGCGGCTGCTGCCAGTCGATGTTCGTCTGCCGATGGACAATTTCGGCTTTCGGGCAAAGGATTGCCCAGTCAGCCACGTCGGCGGTCTGATCTTCCTCGACGTGGTCGACAAGCCGCTGCGCGATTGGCGGTTGATTGCGAAGGATGCCGAGGATCGCGTCCTGTCCGCGGCGATCCTCATGCTCATCGCGCCGTTGCTGGCGATTATTGCCCTGCTCATCAAGCTTGACAGTCCCGGACCGGTGCTGTTTCGGCAGAAGCGCTATGGCTTCAACAATCAGCTGATCGAGGTGTTCAAATTCCGAACGATGTACGACCACGCTCGTGATCAAGACGCCGAACAGCTGACTCGGCGCAATGATCCGCGCGTGACGCCGATCGGCGCCTTCCTGCGACGTACCAGCCTCGATGAGCTGCCGCAATTCATCAACGTCTTGCGCGGTGAGATGTCGATCGTCGGACCACGTCCGCATGCGACCGCCGCGAAAGCCGGTGGCTTGCTCTATCAGGAAGCAGTGAAAACCTATGATGCGCGTCACCGGGTGAAGCCCGGCATCACCGGTTGGGCGCAGATCAATGGCTGGCGCGGCGAGACGCAGACCACGACGCAGATCGCAAAGCGGGTTGAGCACGATCTCTACTACATCGAGAACTGGTCGCTCCTGCTCGACCTCATGATTATCGTTCGCACGATTCCCGGGATGCTGCGGAGTCGCTACGCCTACTGAGAACGTCGAGCGGGATGCGCATGGATGTTCTGTGGCTTACCCTGGCCGACCCTGAACCACGCCACAACGGTCAATACGTCTACTCCGGTGGGCTGATTGATGCGGTCGCCGCTGCCGGCGCCAAGGTCAAGGTTCTCGGCCTCGAACGACCAGAATCGCCGCGGCGAAATGGGGTGGGCGACGACAGTGTCTCATGGCGATTGGCCGAGCACTGCCCGCGGTCCCGACTGGCCAGCCTAGGCTCGCCCCTGCCGCATCTGGCACACCGCTGTTCCACGCAGTCGATGCGGCGAAACCTCACGGAGCTGCTCGAGGGTCAGACCTGGCATTCGATCGTATTCGATGGAATCTCGGTCGGATGGGCGCTGCGGCCGGTGCAGCGGCGCTTTCCACAGGCGCAGGATAGGCCGAAGCTCGTTTACATCTCGCACAACCACGAGGAGTCGCTGCGCGCCGCTGTTGCGGCGAATCAGAATAGTGGAATAAAGCGCTGGGGGGTCCGGATCGATGCCGCGAAGGTAGGGCACCTGGAGCGGGCTCTTGTCGACGCGGTCGATCTCGTCACCGCGATCACGCCCGAGGACGCCGATCTCTATCGTGCCCGGCGGCCCGACAAATCGATTCACGTTCTGACGCCCGGCTACTGCGGCAGACGGCTCGACCAGCGCTCGATTACGGAAGCGGTTCCGCGGCGTGCCGTGGTGGTTGGCAGTTTCGACTGGATCGCCAAGCGAATGAATCTCGAGGAGTTCGTCAACGTGGCCGATCCCATGTTTGCCACTG
>WNFG01009671.1_pt1 | contig 13769 bp, 12 predicted proteins | sample 5400431 | NCBI WGS metagenome assembly WNFG01 (sample SAMN13153346, study PRJNA577476) | soil metagenome | isolation source: 120 cm saprolite under Douglas fir tree site 2 hole 3 replicate 2 | place: USA:California | collected 2015-04-18
GCGATGTCGAGAGCGGGCAAGGTGCAAACGACGAAAACCAAGAAGTAGGCAAACGATGGCTGGTACTGCCGAGACGTTTGGGATGCGGATCGTGGGGCCGCTACTGTCCAGCGATCAGGTCCGGGTGCGGACCCTTGGCCGCTGACCTGACTCCGTTCGCCTCCAAGAGCCGTTGGTACTCCTGGTAAAGCGCCTCCCAGATGGCCTCCTGCTTGAACTTGGATAAAACGCGCTCCCTCCCAGCCCGGCCATGCTTGCGCCGCAACTCGGGGTCGCGCAGGTACATCCCCACCGCGTCCGCCAGCGCCTTGGCGTCGCGCACCGGGACGAGCGTGGCGGTCACACCATCATCAACGGCGTCTACACAGCCGGGGATGCGGGTGGCGACGACTGGCAGCTCCATGGCGGCTGCCTCGAGGGGAACGACGGGCAGGCCTTCCCGGTAGCTGGGCAGAACGACGATGTCCATCGCTGCGTAGAAAGGCGCGACGTCCTGGATCCACCCCGTCAGGTGAATCCGTGAATCAGTGCGCAGCACCTCCCGCACCTCCGGCGGCACCGGGTCCTGGGGCTCGAATTCGCCGACCATCAGGAGGTGGAGGGTGGGGAGCTCGTCGCGCAACCGCGCCCACGCCGTCACCAGTTCCACCACGCCCTTGCTGCGAACCAATCGGCCAAGAAACCCGACCACGGAGGCGTCCGCAGGGATTCCGTAGCTCGAGCGGATGTTGGCGCGCCCCTCGGCCCCCGCCGACGGATTGAACTTTTCCCGGGCGTCCACTCCGTTGACGCTGCCTCCCAGAAGGACGCGGACCTTCTCTGCCGGACAGAGGCCTTCGGCCACAGCCACCTCCCGAACGGAGTTACTCACACAAAGGACCTGGTGGGACAGACCGCACGCTACCTTTTCGGTCCATCGGAGCAGCTGCCGCTTGAGCCCGGTGGCGGTCATCAGAGGCAGTCCATGGATGTGATAGATGCGGACCGGCACCCGGGCAAGCCAAGCGCTGATCATCCCGAGCAATCCTCCCTTGGGGGTATGGGATTGGACGATCTGCGGTCGCGACAGGCGGAGTCTGCGCCACAGCCGCCCGAGCGCCACCAGATCTCGAAGCGGCGTGATCCGGCGCGTCATCGCCACGCCATGCACGCGGATCTCTTCGAGAGCGCCGAAGCGGTCGAGATCCTTGCCGGGCGAAGCGATCGCCTCGACCTCCAGCTTCCGGTCCTTCATATAGCCCACCTGCCCCGAAAAGAAGGGGAGCATTTCCGGCACGGTGGTGATGTGAATGAGTTTCGTCACTCTAAACTGTCATCAAGTATTGCCATTGATAACACGAGTTTCGATAGCGCTGGCGCTACTTTGTCCCGGCGCGATCGTTGATGTCGAGACGGACCCCCGCTTGACTCTCTACCTTTGCGAATTTAGGGTCCTCGAGCGGAGGTTCCCCCGGTGCTGAGCGCCGTCACTTTCGATTCAGCAAAGCCCGAGGCGGCTGCCGCCGCGGTCCTCGAGGCGTGGAACCGCGCGCTCATCGTTCACCTCCAGGCCGCGGGTCCGATCCGGGACGTGCGCGCGACCTTCGACGCGCTCCTTCCCTTCATCGGCACGCCGCGCCCTCTTGCGGAGGACGTGCGCGCCGGCGGCCGCGAGGCCCAGCGCACCGGTCAGCTCTGGTCGGAGGTCCGCTTCGATCCGTCGTTCCCCGACGCGTACCGGCACTCGAAGAATGCGCAGCCGCTGCACATCGACGGCTCTTACGTCGCCGCTTTGCCGAACGCGGCACTGATGTGCTGCGTACAGAACGCCGCCCGGGGCGGCGAGACGGTCTTCATCTCCGGCGATGACCTCGTCGCCGCGCTCCGCGACGAGCGGCCGGATCTGCTCGAGGCACTGACGGGCACTCCGATGCCCCACGAGCGCAGCGGCGACCGGCGCGTTCGGCCGGTGATCCGGCGGCAGGGCGACGAGTGGCTTCTCAACTGGAACTACTACTGCGTGTCGAAAGAGTGCGGACCAAAAGTCATGGCGCTGCGGGAGGCCTTCTTCAGCTTCCTGCGCGACTCCAAGCGCGTCCGCGAAGCGCTGGTCGAGGTCAAGCTCAAGCCAGGCGACGGCGTGGTGTGGAAAGACGAGCGTGTCCTCCACGGCCGCAACGCTTTCCTGGCGAACGAAATCGCGGAGCGCTTTCTCTGGAAGTGCGCGCTCGATGTCGGGGTCTTTCCCTGACGGCGATGCGGGCGCGCCGCTTCGGTGCTTCGTCGGTCGAGCTGAGCCCACTGACGTTCGGCACGATGCGTCTGGATGAGCGACGGCTGGATGATGCCGCGTGCGAGCTCCTCATCCGCGAATCCCTCGCGCGGGGGGTTACCACGTTCCACTCCTCGAGCGAGTACCCGGCGTTCGGGCGGTTCTGCGGGCTCGTGCGGCACCTCCGCGCCGAGCGACGCAAAATGCAGCACATCGTCAAGCTGGCCGAGCCTCACTTTGGCGACGCCGCGTTCGAAGAAGGTCGGCTACGGGCTAAGGTCGATGCGTACCTCGCCGCTCTTGCCGCCCCGCGAATCGATATCGTCCAATGGATGTGGCGTGGCGATCTGAAACAGGAGCAGGAACGCCTGGCTGGTTTCGCGAGGCAGCGGGAGGCGATTCAAGCGGCGTTCGACGCTCTGCGCAGGGAAGGGAAGATCGGCGCGGTGGCGACATTTCCGTATACGACCGGGTTCGCGGATGCGATGCTGTCGGCGCATTTCGGGGACGGGCTCGCGGTGTACCTGAATCCGATCGAGCAGGAGATGCGGGGCCAGGTCGAGCGCGCCGCGTCGATGGGCGCGGGCGTCATCGCGATCCGCCCGCTTGCGGCGGGCCAGGCGGCAGCGGCGGGCATCGCTGCCGCGACGTGCCTTCAGGAGGTCCTTGGCCGAGAGGGCGTAAGCACGGCCGTCGTCACCTACTCATCGCCCGAGCACCTGGACGAGTTGGTGCGGGCCGTTCCCGCGGTCAAGGACCGGAGCGCCAGCGCCCCAGCATCGGGACCCGTCGGGCGGTGGCGCCGGCCGCCGCCTTCGCGCTCTTGACCTGGGTCGCCCTCGGAGTCGATCTGCCCGATTCGCGCCGCCGCTTCGTCCGGCTGGCGTAGTCCAAATGCAGAGCTGCTACCTTGGCCATCCTTGTCATTGCGGCGTCGCTCCTCACCGATTAGGGTACCGTCCTTCCGATTCGGGGGAGCATGGACGCTCAGAACAATGACGCGGTTGCTCCGCCAGACGTGGCGGTTGCCCGACCGCGCCCGATTGACCGCGCCCTTCACCTTTTCGCCGACGTTCGCCGCGGCGAGGGCTGGATTGCCATTCTGCTGACGTTGAACGTCTTCCTTCTTCTGACCGCTTATTACCTTCTCAAAGTCGCGCGCGAGCCGCTGATTCTGGTGAGTGGAGCCGAGACGAAATCATACGCGGCGGCCGGACAGGCCCTGGCGCTCATTCCGGTGTTGAAGCTCTATGACGCGCTGGCGCGCCGCGTCGGCCGGATGAAGCTGATCTCGACGGTGTCGCTGTTCTTCTGCTTCAACCTGCTTGTCTTTGTTCTTCTTTCCCGGCTGCAGGTTCCGTTGGGAGTCGCCTTCTATCTGTGGGTCGGGGTCTTCAGCGTGATGGTGGTGGCGCAGTTCTGGAGCTTCGCCAATGACATCTATACTCCCGAGCAGGGCAAGCGACTCTTCGCCATCCTCGGAATCGGAAGCTCGGTGGGCGCGGTGGCGGGGACGCGCATTGCCAAGAGTCTCTTCCCCCCGCTGGGACCGTACGGCTTGATGCTCGTTGCCGCGGGGATTCTGCTGGTCTGCCTGGCGCTCTTTTGGATTGTAGACCGCCGCATGGGCACCTCCTTCTGTCGAGGAGGCCTCCGGCTCAAGCCGAAGGAACCTTTTGGTAAGGCGGGCGGGTTTCAGCTGCTGTTCGGCGAGCGCTATCTACTATTGGTGGGCGCCCTCGCCATTCTTCGCAACTGGGTCAATACCGTGGGCGAGTACGTGCTCGACCGGATTCTCCTCCACAACGCCGCCGAGCATACCAGCTCGACTGTCTCATTCAGCCAATACGTCGCATCCTTCAAGGCCGATTATTTCGGCTGGGTGAATTCGGTGGAGGTGCTGGTTCAACTCTTCCTGGTTTCCAGAATCATCAAGTACGTTGGAATCACCGGCGCGCTTCTCGTTCTCCCCCTCATCTCGCTCACCGGAAACCTCGGGCTCTCATTCTTCCCCATTCTCGCGCTGTCTCTGACCGCGAAGGTCTCCGAGAACAGCGTCGACTATTCCCTTCAGAGCACGGCGGGGAACTCGCTCTTCCTCATTGTCACACGGGACGCCAAGTACAAGGCCAAGGCGGTGATCGACACCTTCCTGGTGCGGGTCGGCGATGTGCTTTCGGCGGCGGGTGTCTGGCTCGGCGGCGTCCTTGGCGCAAAGACGGCTCATTTCACCGCGCTGAACGTGGTCCTGTCATTGGCCTGGTTGGGGTTGGTGCTCGTCCTTGGCCAGGAATACCGACGTTATCTCGCCTATCCAGGGCCGGTGGATCGCTCGATTCCCGGCGCCACGGCGGCTGCCTGATGTTGCCCTTGGCCCGCGCACCGCGCTACACCGGTGGCCCGTCGTGAGAGCGCTCACCCTGATCAAGCGGCGCGAGGTGCTCACCGGTTTCATTCTTCTGGCGACGCTGATCGCTGGCCATACCCTTCTGGAAACCGCCCGCGACGCGCTCTTCCTGGCAAAGATTCCTGCCACCAGGCTGCCCTGGATGTATTTGGGAATCGCCGGCCTCGCCTTGATCACCACCCAGGCGCGAATACCAGCCCTCGATCGATTTGGTCGCCACCAGTTGCTCGCGGCGGGGCTCGCCTTGGGTACGGCGGTGACCACGGTCTTCTGGTTTATTCAGTCGTCGGGGACGTGGGTTCTCTACGCCCTGTACCTCTGGCCCGCGCTTTTTTCATCGCTGGTCCTGGTCACATTCTGGTTGACACTGGACGAAGACTTCACGGTCACCGAGGCAAAAAAAGTCTACGGCTTCATCGGGGCAGGAAGCGCGATTGGTGCGGCGATCGGGGCAGCGATTGCTCGAGCCCTGGTGGGAAGATTCCCAGCCAGAGACTTACTTCTGATATCCGCGGCCTTCTTCGCGGTGGGTGCGGTACTGATGGGATTGTCGTGCAGAGGCAAGACCCGTCCGCCCGTCCAGGCATCCGAGACCCTCAGCTGGAAGTCCTTGGGGCAAATCGACGCCGCTCCGTATCTTCGTCGACTTCTGGTGATCGCCTTACTGGTTTCGATTTCCGCCACGTTGGCCGACTACCTGTTCAAGAGCTGGGTTGCGCGAAGCGTCCCGAGCGATCAGTTTGTATCCGTATTCGCCAGCGTCTCCCTGGTGCAAAGCATTCTCGGTTTCGCCGTCCAGGTGGTCGGGGTGAGCTGGCTTTTGCGAACCGCGGGAGTCACCCGCGCGCTGCTGGTCTTGCCCCTCGCATTTCTGGCGGGAGGCGTGGGGCTGTTTGTCGCCGGAGGGCTGGCCTTAGCAGTGGCGCTGAAGATCGCCGATGCGACTCTGCGCTACTCCGTGCAGAGAACAGGCAGCGAGCTCCTGTTCCTTCCGGTGGACAATCCGATCCGGCAACGCGTCAAGCCATTGATCGATGTCGTCGGCCAGAGATTGGGGCAGACGCTGGCGGCGATCGCCGTCCTGTCTCTGGGAGCGGCGACTTCGGCGCCTCGGATCCTGGCGATCGGTCTGCAGAGCGGATATCTGGAGCTGTTTCGACAGATTCTCCGGCGGGGAAGATTGCCCGTCCTCACCGAAGTGCCTCACCTCGATCTGGGCGCGCTCGAGACGCTGCTCAAGGCGCTCAACAGCAGCGACGACGGAGAAGTACTGACCGCGCTCGAGCTTTTGGTCGCGTATCGACGCACCCACCTCATTCCCGCGCTGATCCTCTTTCATCCATCCCGAGAAATCGTCCTTCGAACGCTGGAGTACTTCGCCGAGGCAGGACGGAAAGACGACATTGCGATCCTCGATCGCCTGCAGCGGCATCCCGATGCGGAGATTCGCGCTGCCGCCCTGAGGGCGAGATCGACGCGCCCTCAGGACGACAAACACCTTCGCGGCGCGCTCACCGACGAGAGCCCAATCGTTCGAGCCACCGCGCTGGTAGGCTTGACCGCGACGGGCGGGCTCAAGGCGGAGGAAACTTCGAAGCAGCTTGCGGAGCTGCTCGCCGACCCGGATGAGTCGAAAGAGCTGGCGGTGGCCGCGGCGATTCGCCGGCAACCTCATCCTCAATTCGAGAGGCTGCTGCTCACGCTCGCCAAATCAAATTCGACCGCGGTCAAGGTGGACGCGGCGCAGGCGATGCGCCAGATGCCTTCGACGTCGTTTCTGCCGGCGCTGATGGAAATGCTTTCGCTACGCCCTGCCCGAGCTGCCGTACGCGAGGCGTTTCTCGCGATCGGAGATCCGGCGCTGGCGTATCTGGAGAAGGCAATGGAGGACACCTCGCTTCACCGCAGCGCGCGCCGGGCCATCCCCAGCACGCTGGCCCTTTTCCCGCCCCAGGCGGCCGCGGCGGCTCTGCTGCGCAACCTGTGCAATGCCAAAGAAGGAGTCGTTCGCTACCGCATCCTGCGTTCGCTGCGGCACTTGCAGGAACGCAATAAGAATATTCAGCTGGACAACGAGGCGCTGAAGCAGACCACGCGAGAGACGCTGACGGTCGCTTTTCGAAATCTCCATTGGCGGCTCACGCTCGAACAGCACGAAGGAACGGAGTCGTCACTCCCCGGCCAACAGCTGCTCGGGGCGGTGCTGCGCGACAAGGAGACCCTTGTCATCGATCGCCTGTTCCGATTGTTTCACCTACAGCACCCAAGGGAAGATTTCGATTGGATCTCGCGGGGTTTTCGAAGCGAAAACGCGGTGCTTCGCTCGAGCGCCGAGGAGCTGCTGGAATCCGTACTGGAGCCTTCTGAAAGAGACGCGGTGCTCGCCTTGATTGGCGGTTCGGGTTCAGGCGACCGATTCGAGGCTGGGCTGCCGTATTACGCGTTTCGTCCTCTCACTCTGGAACAGCTCCTGGATGCATTGTTGCAGGCGAGGAGCGGAACAGTCCGATGCCTTGCCGCGTACCACGCCGCGGAGCTCGGTCTTCAGCAATTCCGACCCAAACTGGAAGCGCTTCGCTCCACTGCGCCTTCCGAGCTCGCCGAGGTCGTCGACCACGCATTGCTGATGTTGTCAACCCCCTCGCAAACGAAGGCAGCTAATGCTGGCTAGACAAGACACTTCCCAGGTGCTCGATTCGATTCTCCAGCTTCGCACCTCTCCTTTGTTCAGCAAGCTTGGAGCCGCATCGCTCGCCCCACTCGCCTATCACGCGCGCGCGGTGAAGTTTCCGGCAGGCTCGATCGTCGCGCATCGGGCGGAGATTTCGAACCAGCTCTGCCACATCCTCGAGGGAACGGTGCGATCGAGCACCGGCGAGGTCCTTGGTGTACGCGAGGCATTGGGGGGCCTCGCGCTTTTCTCCCGCATCGGGATGCCTTTCGAAGCGATCGCGGAGAACGACGTGCGGGGGATCGTCCTCCCAGCCGACGCGGTATTCGAAGCGCTCGAAGACGATGCTATCCTTCTTCAGCACTTGATTCGTGCACTCGCTCTCCAGCTCTTGACGGAGCGGGACAGGCTCGGAGGCGAGCGCCGGGTTTTCACGATGTCGATCGCGGGCCCGTCGGCCGAGGAGGGCAGCCTCGATCTGGTTCAGAGAATGATTCTCATCCAGCGTGCTCAGGGCCTCAAGCGAACGGGCGCCACGGCGCTCGCCGACGCCGCGAGGAACACCACTCCGTTTCGCGTTTCCAAAGGCGAATTCCTTTGGAGGCGCGGAGACGACCCCCAGTTCGCCTATTTGATCATCTCGGGGACTGTCTCGGCGCTGTACGATGACGGAACGCCGATCCATCTGGGGCCGGCGATTGCCATGGGCGTTCTCGAGCCGTTGGCGGGTGTCCCCCGGCACTATGACCTGATCTCGAACGAAGAGGTCTGGGGATTGAAGTTGCCGCTGTCGAGATATTTCGAAGCGTTCGAGGATCATTTCGAGATGGCCACCGATGTTCTGGCCACCCTGGCTGGTGGAATATTGAGAGTGCTCTGTCCAGGGTGCGCGGCGTAGGGCTCGATGCGTAACGAATCCAGGCAATGGAGGACCGTACAGATAATGGCTTCGTTGGCGCCTCGCCCACCTGGGGCGAGAACACTGCAGAGAGGGCTGCAGACGGCGATCGCGCTTTCCTTCGCGCTCGCTGCCGGAGGCGCGCTCGCGGGGGAGGAAGAGAAACGCCCAACCGCCGCGGAGCAGATGCAGCGCGCCGCCCGCGAGCAAGCGGAGCGCGAGGGCCTCGACCAGGAAAGCAAGAACCCCGCCACCGCTCCAAAGACGCAAGAAGACGCGCCGCTAAAAGAAACGAAGCGCGCGGTACCCGACTACGCTGGCCGCGGTCCTCGGCCGACGACGTTCGGGGAGGGAGCGCTCTGGGTTCCGCGAATCATTGCAGCGCCGCTGTACCTGACCACGAAGTACGTGGTTGCTGCTCCGCTCGGCGCGCTGTTGACGACGGCAGAGAAGAATGATTGGCCAAACTGGCTCTACAATTTTTTCACCTTCGGAGAAGATCACGAAGCGGGGTGGATTCCGCTCCTTCTCTACGACTTCGGCCTGCGGCCGACGGTGGGCGTCTATTTCTTCTGGAATCGAGCGTTCTCGAGGGCGAATGCTTTGAATGCAATAGTTGCGTTTGGAGGGACCGACTGGTTTGCCTTTGGGCTCTCCGCCGGCCGGAGGATCAGCAAGCGCACCGGGATTATCCTCAGCGGCGGTTTCACGCGTCGCCCCGACGCACTGTTCTACGGAATCGGTCCGAGCAGCAACGATGCCTTTCAGTCGCGGTATCCGTTTCAACGGGTCGAGGGGACGGCTGCCCTGGAGTGGCACCCCGCTCCCTGGAGCTTGATTCGCACCACCGTTGGCGTCCGGGATTTCAAATTTCGCACCGGCAGCTGCTGCAGCGATCCGGCGGTCGTGGAGCGTGTTCGTCAAGGGCAGTACCCCGCGCCACCCGGATTCGACCAGCCCTACACTGTCTTGCTTGGGCGCGCCGAGCTTGCAGTTGACTCCCGACCGCGCCGCCCCCATTCGCAGACTGGAGCACGACTGGCGCTCAATGCCGAAGAGGACGTTGGGACGACGAATGCACCACATTCCTGGATCCGTTACGGTGGGACGGTGGGGGGATTTTGGGACGTCACCGGTACGGCGCGCGTGCTGAGCTTGTCCGTGATTACGACTTTCGTCGACCCAACTGGGGGCAACAGCAATAACATCCCATTCCCGGAGCTCGCGACGCTCGGCGGAGCGGAACCCTTTGTTGGCTTCCTCGCTGGCCGGTTGTACGACCGCAGCGCGTTCGCCATTCAACTGCGCTACGAGTGGCCGATCTGGGCGTGGCTCGACGGAGAGCTACACGTGGCGACCGGCAACGTGTTCGGGCCGCACCTGGACGGCTTCAGGGCCGGCCTGATGAGGTTGTCAACGGGAATTGGATTCCGCTCCATTCGCAGCAGCGCCTTACCGGGATTCGAGCTCCTGGTCGGGCTCGGCACCGAAACATTCGACTCTGGAACGCGGGTGAGCAGCTTTCGTTTTGCCTTTGGGTCGACCTATGGCTTCTAAACCAGACCGTCGAAGGGCTCGGCCTGAACGGCTATGCCGGTTGTTCATCGGTTGTTTGATGGTCTCCGCCTGCGCCGCGGACCATCGCCGTTTCCCGCTCCGCGAGCCGATGTGGCGCGACGACGACCAGCGCCCGCAGAGAAACGTGCCGGAGGTGTATTTCTCGCCCCTCTATTGGGAGGGGGTCAGAGCGAGCATCTTCGATCCGATGACGAACTTCCTTTCCGCCGATCACAGCGGGGAAGCGCTGAACGTCAACGCGATGGACGAAATCCCGGACTCGAGTTGGTTCGAGAACCGCCTCGGGAAGAGCCCGATGACTCCGGAGCAGATGGCTCGCGGTCCGTGCGAAGGTCCACCGCTGGACGCGTCGCAAGACTGGACGGTGATCGGCGGCAAGTTGGACGGACAGACGCCTGGATTTCAAATCAAAGCCAGCGACGGTCGACGCTATTTGTTGAAATTCGATGACGACGTTCAGCCGGAGCGGGCGACAGCGGCCGATGTGATCGGCTCGAAGTTCTTCTATGCGGCGGGGTACCACGTGCCGTGCAATCAAATCGTCCATTTCGAAGAGTCGACCCTGAAAGTCGCACCAGGCGACGAAAAGAAGCCGCACGGAATCACGCCCGATCAGGTGCACTCGATCTTGAAGTTCGCGCCGCAGGAAAAGGATGGCCGATTCAGGGCGATGGCGACCGAGATCATCGCGGGCAAGATTCTCGGGCCCTGGAGATACCAGAGTACGCGCGATGACGATATCAACGACGTCATTGAGCACGAACATCGCCGGGAGTTGCGTGGCAACTACGTGATCTCCGCATGGTTGAACCACTTCGATTCCCGGGACGGAAACACGCTGGCGACGTTTGTAGAGTTACCCGGCGGTGGTGGATATGTGAAGCACTACATCATCGACTGGGGAGACACCCTGGGCAGCCTTTGGCCCGTCGACGGGATGTCCCGCCGATTGGGTTATTCCTACTACTTCGATTTTGCGCAGATCGGTCGGGACTTCGTAACGCTTGGGCTCGCTCGGCGTTCGTGGGAGAAGGTGCATTTCGGACCAGCGGGAAAGACCCTCGGGTATTTCGATGACGACTCGCAGTTCGAGCCAGATGAATGGCACGACGGATTTCCAAACCCCGCTTTCAGTCGCGTGACCGAGCGCGATGCGGCCTGGATGACGCGCATTCTCGCTCGAATTACGGATGAGCACATCGATGCGGTCGTCAACGAAGGTCAGTTCAGCGACCCCGTCGTCGTCGCCGAGGCGAGCCGGATCTTGAAATCCCGTCGAGACAAGGTTCTGCAGCGCTGGCTTACGCGGCTGTCGCCATTGAGCGAGCCACGAGTCGCAGAGCACGATGGAATAGCGGATCTCTGTCTGCGCGACCTTTCCTTGCTGGCCAAGTCGACTGCGAGGGAGGGGCGTCAGTACTCCGGACGCCTGTCGTTCGAATCCACTCCGGGGCGCGCCATTTCAGTTCGGTCCAACGGGCAAGGCGAAGCTTGCGCCGAGCTACCCAACAACCCTTCCGCATCGGAAGCGCAACCTCTGTACGCGGTGGTTGAAGTCCAGGCCTCGTCTCCGGCCCAGGGTCAGGCTCACGAATTCCCGGTGCGGGTCCATCTCTATCAGGTGGGCACCAACCGCTTCCGCATCGTCGGGCTCGAGCGCCCAGAGAGTGACTAGCAGGGTGTTGAAAAACGTCGCGAGCAAGCCCAGATGCGAGGCGCGGTGGGACCTGGCGCGCGGAGCGTACGAGTCGGTACGTGAGCACGCCAGGGGGACTGCAACGAAGCAGGTGGGCTGCGCAGCAGTTTTTCAACAGCCTGCTAGGATTCCGATGCCCGGTCATACCACCTCCCAGACTTCCCGGGCGGTGCTCTGTCTGGCTTCGTGCTTGCTCCTTGCTGACGCGAGCTATGCGGAGGCCGATGCGAGCCAAGCGCAGACCGATGCGAGCCAGGCGCCGTCAGAGCCGCAGTCAGAGCCCGAGTTCTACTCCCTCAAGGAGTGGGCTCCGGTCCACACTTGGCAACTGGTGGCCATTCCCACCGTCGCCGCCGCAACGATTGGGATCAGCACCATCAACGTCAACAGCCCACATTGGACTGGAGGTATCCTCTTCGACGACGGCGTCCGGGGCGCGTTGCGACTTAAGTCTGCCGCCGCCCGGTCGCATGCGGCCAGCTGGAGCGACTATCTGCTGTATGGAGTGGGGACGCTGCCCTTCCTCATCGATGCGGTCATTCTGACCGGAGTGGTTCACAAGCGGATGGATTTGGCCTGGCAAATGTTCGTTCTGGACGCCGAGGCAATTACCCTCTCCGCGTTCATGGATACCTCGACCAAGGTAATCGCCGGGCGCCAGCGCCCCTTCGCGCGCGGGTGCGAGACCAATCCGACTCTCCCGGACTGCGGCGGCTCGGGTGCCAATTTAAGTTTCTTCAGCGGGCACGCGGCAATCACGAGTACCGCCGCCACGCTTCGTTGCCTGCAACACCTCGATCTTCACCTGTATGGGAATGCCCTCGCGGACGGTGCCGCCTGCGGCTTCGCCGTTGTAGTGGCGGCGACCACGGGTCTTCTTCGCGTGACGAGCGATCAACACTATCTCACCGACGTTCTCGCCGGTGCTGCCGTGGGCGCCGGCGCGGCGGCTCTCGTCTACGCCATTCACGTGCGGCCGACGGCAAAAGGCGGAGGGCCGATCCCGCTCAGCGTTCACTTCCGGCGCGATTTTATGGGCGTAACCTACGGCCTGGTGTTTTAGGCGAAGCGGTTCAGGATCTGCCGCTGAACATCGCTTTTGCAACCCTGAGCAGAGCGTCGACGTCCGTCCGGTCGACCCGTAGACTGCGGAGGTAGGCGAGGAGGGGAAGATCTTGTGACTGTCCGTCGCCCCCCTTGGGTCCATTCAGATCGAGGAAGAGCTGGGAAAGGGTGATTCCCAGGGCGGCCGCGATCGGCATCAGCGTTTCGACGTACGGCGTGCGCTGAGCACGCTCGATCATCGAGAGATACGAAAGGCTGATCCCGGCTCTCTGCGCGAGCTCTTCCTGGGTGAACTGGCGCATCTTGCGCAGCTCGTAGATTCGTTCGCCTATTTGCCTGCCGATTTTGGACATGACTGTAACCGACGTCTTCCCTAGCCCCTGCTGCGGGCGAGCGCAAGATATTTATCATGCCCTGGTGGGATTTGCGAATGCCTAATAAGGAGCATCCCCGTCGGCGCAGACGTCTTCGTACGCCTGGTTGCGGTGCGCCACTGCGAAATCGACCAACGCCTGCTCATCCTGGATGCAATCCGCCTTGATGAAGAAGCCGAAGCCAAAATCGCCACCGCCTGGATCTGGCTCAGGTCCGGTGACGGTCACTGCCCATGGAGCGTCCAACAGCGGGTCGGGCGTGACTATCGTCCGACGGTGTCCGCATTCGGGATCGTCGGGGATTGCATTGTAGACGCGCAGCAGGGCCTCGATCAAAGCTGGGTCCGCGTCCGGACGATAGATAAAAATGACACCCCCGTGCTCGAGATTGTGGACCCAGTGTCCCCGCGGCAACGTGTCGGTGTAGATCGCCCAGCGTGCCCACCTCGCGTAGTGCTCCCCGGTGACCGGCGGGTTGCTGGCGTAGACCGGCTCCTGGTCCTCGGGAATGTGATCCCTGATTCCGGCTTGCGGGACCATTTCCACATGGTTGTCACAGGCAACCCCATTGACGGCGGAATTGGTATTGATTGCCGCTGGCTGACCGAAGCTCGGTGTCGACAACGCAGTCACGGTCGCGGCAAAAGAAAGCAGGAAGTGAGTTTTCATGGAGGCCCCGTCCCTTTACTGACGTCGACCCTGTAGCATGCAGCCGCAGGCGAGGGAAGCGAGCCCTCGACGAGGTTCTCGGGTTGTAGAATGACTGACATTGTTTATAGTGCGACAATTCCATGATGAAAGCGATGGTCCTGCACGCGCTCGGCGGGCC
>WNFG01003153.1_pt1 | contig 13767 bp, 14 predicted proteins | sample 5400431 | NCBI WGS metagenome assembly WNFG01 (sample SAMN13153346, study PRJNA577476) | soil metagenome | isolation source: 120 cm saprolite under Douglas fir tree site 2 hole 3 replicate 2 | place: USA:California | collected 2015-04-18
CGGAAGGGCGGCAATCTGGGTCGCACCGTCGGAATTGCGCCAGCGCTTCTACCAGGGCTTGGATTACTTGCGGCGGGTGCACTCGGCAACGGACACAACTCAGCCGCCAACATCTGGGCCGCATAAGTAGGGGTTGTCTAAAAACTCGTGTAGAGACGGGGCTTGCCCCGTCTCAGACCGCAGAAACAACCGTGGTCGCTTAGTTTTTTGGGAAGTGCGCGGCTCAGCCGTGCCGATCCATAGTAAACATTCTTGAGATTGTGCAGGTGCGGAAACGAGGCAGCAAGTGAAAGATCAACTGGAAGCACTCATTGTTCAGATGTACAAAAGCAACATCCTCTACTCGGAAGCGGTCCGTGAGTTCAAGAAACGCTTTATCACGACCGTGCTCGAAGAAAACCGGGGCAATCAGTGCAAGGCAGCGCGGCAATTAGGCATGCACCGGAACACACTGAGCCGGACCATGCAGGAGCTTAAGATCGATGTTCGTCCGTTGCGCGCCGGCGCCAAGCGTCCGCCTCGCAGCGCGCGTCCCCTAACGCTGGAGAGAAAGCATGTTCGCTAAACGCCACTAGCAGCTTGCGGCCAGAAGTAAAGAGGGCGGTCCTGAAAAGGGACCGCCCTCGTTTTTCCTCTCACAAATCTCTCTCAGGCCAGGTTTTTCCTGACACCTGAGACCTTGACTTCAGTGTGCCTTTGGCTTCCTGTGGACGGGCGGCTTCGGCGCCGCCTTCACCAGCAAGGCCCCTTCGTTCATCGTCATCACAAACGGCTTTGCCACGTAGGAGACCGGCGTTCCTTCGAACTGGAAATCCGTATCCTCCTTCGGCATCTGTTTGGCCGGGATCGCTGCCGTCATGGTCAAATCGATGTCCGCTCGCTTGGCATCGATATCGTCCTGGCTGCCAGCGAGTTTCAATTTGCTTGACGATTCGATACTGCTGACGTGGGCCACCATCTGCAACGGCTTGCCCTTCAGCGCACTCCACACCTTTTCGGCGTCTTCGGGCGTACCTTCGGAAAGAACCAGCTGCCACTCCGCGAAACTCATCTCCTCAACTTTCTTGCTCTTGACCAGCGCCGCCGCCTGCTCGGCCGGAGTTGGCGGCACGTACTGCTTGATCGTGAAATTGGCCGGAGGCAGGGTCGTGGTCGCCGTCTGGGCCACCAGTTCGCTCCACCCCTCTTCGCTGCCGTGGTATTTGTTGTATTTGCTCTTGCCGAACTTGGCGATCTGATCCTTGCCCGTGCCCTGCGCCAGATTCACCGCGCGCGCGATAAAGAAAAGTCCGTCCACATCCTTTTCAGCCGGTCCCGTCGCCAGGTAAGAGAGCGCCAGATCATACACGTTGAGCAGGTTGGCCGGATCCGCTTCGACTGCGGCCCGCAGATATTGCTCCGCCTTCGCGTAGTCCTTGGCCTGGAAAGCGGCGAGCCCAGCTGCGGCGTTGAAGATCGCTGTCGTCTGCGCTTTCAGCTTCTGAAAATCCGCATCCGACGTGCCATCCGGCTTGGCCGCCGTCTGCAAACACTGCAAGCCTTTTTCACCGGCCTGGCCGGCCTGCGCAAAATTCTGTTGCGAGTTCTGGCCAGCAACTGCCATCGCCTGCTTGGTGAAGGCCAGCAGCGCCAGCGCCCGCAGGTTACACGGGTTCGCCTGCAAAACTTTCTGCGCCGTGTCGAGCGTCTTGGCCTGATTGCCCGTCGCCTGATAGGCGCCCATCAAAAGTTCCAGCGCGTCTTCCTTCATCACGCTGTTGGGATATTGGGTTAGAAACGCCTCCAATCCGCTGACCTTGGCCGCCGCGTCCGATTGCTGCACGGCGCCTACATACGCGTTATATTCGGCCGGGTCTTTGATCTCTTTTTTCTGGGGGGCTGGAGTCGGCGAGGGGTTTTGTTGCGGCGCCGGTTGGGCTGGCGCGGGAGCGGTTTGAGCGACGGCGGTAACCGCGGCTACCAGCAACATCGCGAGAAAATTCTTCTTCATTAATGTGGCTCCTTAACTCTTCGGGGAAGCTGGAGTTGACATCACGCCCGATTCCACCCAAGCCTGGTGTCGGGCTGCACCATGAACCAATCCTTTACTGACTGGTCCCGAAAATCATGGGCCGCCTGTCGATATGCAGCATGCAGCGGCTTATCATTCCGGTGTGCGGATTATAAGGATGTAGTCCCGCTATGGCAAGCGCCTTGCTCGCTTTATCCCTCCTGACAGTTTAGATGCCGAAAAGCGACGCCCCGTATAGAACCCGCCCCAGTCCGTCGCCTGATGCAAAATACAAGCGATACAAAATACAAACGATGCAAAATACAATGGCAGTGTTGTTTAAGGGGAGACTGTTTTGACGACAACTGCATCAAACCCGCCGCTGGCCGGACAAGTCGCCGTTATCACCGGCGCCGGACGCGGCATTGGCAGAGCCATCGCCCTGACCCTCGCCGAACTCGGTGCGCACACCGTCTTATGCGGACGCTCGCGCGAGCCCCTCGAACGAACCGCCGCGGCCATCCAGAACGGCAGCGGGCATAGTTCTGAGAACAGTGCGGTGAAGAGCTCCGTGATCGAATGTGATGTCACCGATCTGCGTTCGGTGGAAGCGCTCGCCGGGCACATCGAGCGCACCTTCCGTCGCATCGACATTCTAGTCAACAATGCCGGCATCGGCGGCGCCAGCGGCCCTCTCCATCAGCTTTCGCCCGACGACTGGGACCGCGTGATGAACACGAACCTGCGCGGCGTTTATTACTGCATCCGCAGCCTCGCGCCGCTCATGATCAATTCCAAAGCCCGCAGCGGACACATCATCAACATCTCGTCCCTGGCCGGCAAGAACGCCCTTCCCAACGGAGCGGCCTACGCCGCCTCGAAGTGGGGCTTGAATGGATTGAGCTACTCGGTGGCGGAAGAATTGCGAGCCCACAACATTCGCGTCTCGGTCATTTGCCCGGGGTCCGTTCACACCGAATTCAGCCCACATCCGGGAAAGAATACCGAGAAGATGCTGCAAGCCTCGGACGTAGCCCACGCTGTAGCCATGATCGTGACCCAGGCCCCGCAATCATTCGCCAGCGAAATCCTGCTGCGGCCAACGCAGAAACCGTAACCGTCGGCTCTCAGCTATCAGCTTTCAGCTCTCAGTTGAGGCGCTTTACCGGTCTCCCCCGAGGCTGCCAGGTCGCTCGTCCAGAAATTTTGGATTACGCGCCACCCCTTCGATCATGCGCCTCAACTCCGCGTCACCGCCGCTTTTTTTCTCAAACAATTTATCCGTCGCGGTGTCGTCGTTCTCCCCGTGATCGCTCTCCACCTCGTCGTACTCGCGCCCCTCGACCTTCGACCAGGCCGTAGCTCCAAGCGGCCGCCGCTCGACGCACTCGCTATCAATCACAACGAGCGTCGGCTCCGGCTCAAACGATGCGTGTCTAATATTGACCGACGCCGTGCGCAGCGCGTGCAGCAACAAGGCCGCCGTGCGGTGATCGATCTGGTTCGTCACGAGCAACCGCATCACCTCGGCCAGTCCCTCCTGGATGGAGTTTGCGTCCTCGAGGGTCGGCAGGGTGATTGTTCCCCGCTCGTGGAAATTCATGTTGATGTCCCTGTTCTTCAGAGACCATTGCATGTGAAAGTGACAGTATTTCTCATCGCGCAGAGCGGGCGATCCGCACTGCGTCCCGTTGCTTTTAATGTACTGACAACGACGAATACTTACTGGATATGAAGGCATTTTGCAGCTCCTGTTTCGGGTATGAATGATATGAATTCCAGTGATTACTATTCGTATATTAACTAACTAGTACGAAAAAAATCTCTTCCTGGATCTTTTGGAATCAGAGAGTTAGGCGATGTTGGCGGTCCAAATCTTTGACTCTTAAGGAGTTATACGTAAAATCTTCCAAAATAATGACTTAGCTCATCAGTTTTCAAAGAACGGTGAAGATGGGAATGGGCAGCGGGGAACGTCCGCTACTTTTGAGCGGCACGTTCCGTCACTGCCGCAATTCAGGTGCATATTTTCGCACGGGGTGAGATGGGTGTCTGTGATGGTGGTCACTGATGGATGTGATGAAAAAAGGGCCTTGGTGGAAACGAATGCAGGAACGGTCCCGGCAATATCCTTGACAGTATGCCAGTAGTAGCATATTCTACAACTGGCACAGGACAGCCACTTCGATGAGGCCCGTACGATTCATGGGGGATTCGCGAGCGGTGCTGCGCCAACTGCCTGACGAAGTTAAGAGCGAGATTGGCTTTGCATTGGAGCGAGTCCAGCAGGGCAAGATGCCGGTTAACGCCAAGCCGCTGAAAGGCATTGCGCCGGGCGTGCAGGAGATTACGTCTGATTTCAGGAGCGTCACGTTCAGGGCTGTATATACGGTGAAGTTCCCAACCGCAATTTACGTTTTGCATGTGTTCCAAAAGAAGTCCAAGCGGGGTATCGCAACGCCGAAACTTGAAATTGATCTGGTGAAGCGGCGCCTCGCGCAAGTGTTGAAGTTGGAAGCGGAACAGGAAGAATCACGATGAAAAAGCAGTACGTCGAAGGTAGCGGGAATATCTATGTCGATCTCGGCGTCGGCAATCCGCAAGAGGCGCGCGCGAAGGCCGATCTGGCTCACCGCATCGTTGACATCATCGAAAGCCGTAGGCTGACCCAGGTGCAGGCGGCAAAGGTACTCGGCGTGGACCAACCCAAGGTATCCGCGTTGATGCGGGGCCGTCTGACAGACTTTTCTATCGAGCGCCTTTTGCGTTTTTTGCTCTTGCTCGGGCACGATGTTCACATTGCCGTCACCGCCAGGCCGCGGTCGAGCCGGAAACAACCGACTTTGCGGGTGTACGCGGGGCAGGGGCGATTTAGAGCCGCGGCAGCCGGTCGGCGCTGAGTCATTTGTGATGAAATCCAGGCTGGTCAGTGAAAGGGGTGGCCCGCTCCTTGCGGGTTTATCGCAAGGGGCGGGTGCCGACAGCGCCTAAGCGGCGGGTGGCCTAACGCGCATCTTCATAATGTCAGTGTCATTCACGCGAACCGTCCCAGTCTGCCCAAAAAGGTAATCCCGGAAACTGCTCCAAATCCACTGCTCCGGTTCACTGACGAGTCCGCGCTTCACCGGATTGCGATGCATGTAGCGCAGCTTCTCCACCCGCTTGTGTTCGGTCCACACATTGAAATCGTAGAAGCGTGCCTCCCAAACATGCATCGGGTTGGAGGCCGGAGGAGAACTCTGGGCGTCGCTCCGCTTCCGGCGCGTCCGCGGGACAACCCCCTGGGCGTAGAGCTGCTTAACCAGTTGCATCACTTTGGATGGATCTCCGACCTGCGGTTCACTGATCAGGAGATGGAAGTGATCCGGCATGACTACATAACCCAAGACCATGAATCGACAGCGCTGGCGCACTTCTTCCAGGATGGCTAGGAACAGATCGCGACGTGCCGCTGTATCTAGCCACGGAATGCGGTGGTAGCAACCGCAGGTGATGAAGTGCGCGTGACCAGCGCCATAATACCGCTTGAGGCCCGTCGGCATCAGGCGAGTGTAAGCACAGATGGACCGCGAAAGATGTGATGGCGCTCACACCCACCCCTTGCGATAAAGCCGCAAGGAATGGGCCACCCCAAATCGAAAAGGTTGGGAAAGGTAAAGAGTGATGAAACGCCGAAGTGGGGTGGCCCGCTCCTTGCGGCACTATCGCAAGGGGTGGGTGCGGACACCACCTAAGCCGCGGACAATCCTACACGCACCTTTCATGACGTCAGCGTCATTCACTCGGAAGACGAGTTCCTTGCTGCCTGCTGGAGGAGGTTCCACCCCTTTTTTCTCACAAACGCCCGGCCCACCCATCACAGACAGCCTACCCGCAAGTGCGCGACGATGTTCCTGATCTGTCGCAGCCGAGGTGTGCCAACCCCAACCAAGGCCACCTTGGCTGCCGCTCAGTGACACCCGACTGCACGGGGAGAATTCCTGACGCTTCCTTGCCGCTGAGAAGATGTAGGGGTCCTTCGACTCCGCAGCGACTTCACTTCGTGAAGTCCCTGCTCCGCTCAGGATGACAACTTGAGAGGAGGCCTGAACTTGAAATACGACGACTCAAGAATTGGGTTGCTGAGAGCTGACGGCTGAGAGCCGCGTTTAGTCCTTAAAAAGATTATCAAACGCCGCGCGCGCGTCATTCGGACGCTGGCTGCCTTTGCTGGATGTTTCTTTTTCCACCATCACGCGGATGGAAAAGAACGAGCAGTCGTTGCGTTTGTCTTTGGGAGAGATTCGGGCGGGAATTGGCTGATTGCATTCGAAGCGGCTGGACGGGTCGAAGTGTTCGCACTGTTTGCAGGCGTGCAGGTCGAACCCGCACTTCGGGCACTTCCCGACCGGATCGGTGAGATTCTGCAGCAGCGCGCCGCATTCCGCGCAGCGGGAAACGGTCCGTGTTCCCGGCATGTTGATCGGCCGCGGCCCGAATGTGTTCTCTTTTTTCGGGGCCGCCGGCTTGTCGAACTCTTTTTTCGGTCCACTACCCGCACCGGAATCCTGGTATCCGCGCTGCCGATACTTGCGGTCGGACAAAAAGTGCCTCCTCGAAAACGCCTCATTCTCCGCCTTTGGCGCGCCCGGCACAAGAGCTTCTTTGGTACGGCCGGAAGAGCTGGTTGGTGGACAGCCGGGCCTCCCCGCCCGGCCGGACCCTTCGACTTCGCTCAGGGCAGGCTCGCGAGACGCCCGTCCCTCCACCCGCGAATTGTCTTTCACATTTCAGGGTGCTACCATCCCCTATAGAGAAATTGAGGAGGTAGTTATGGCGGATCGTGATGGCAACAGCTTCTTGTGGTTCCTGGCGGGTCTCGGTGTCGGATCTGTAGTCGGTGTGTTGTACGCGCCGCGCTCGGGCGATGAAACACGCGACGTAATTCGCTCCAAGGCGCAGGAAGGCACCCAGCGAGCGCGGCAGCAAGCTCGCCGGGCACGCGAACAGGCGGGTGATTGGATGGATCGCGGACGCGACGTGCTCAATCAGCAGAAAGAGCAGTTCCGCTCCGCTTACGAGGCTGGGCGTCAGGCATATAACGAGACGACCGCCGCCGGGGCCGAACCGCCCAAGAATATCTAGCGCGGCGGGAGCAGGGGCAGCTGAGGAGCGGCCATGGATGACACTCTGCTAAAATTTTTTATTGCGGTGACGACTGTCGCGGTTGTGGTTCAGGCGGGAATTCTGGTGGGCCTTTACCTCTCGCTCCGCAAGAGTTCAGCGAAGATCGAGGCTCTCGCCGGCGAAGTGCTGAACAGCGCTCTGCCCGCGATGGAAACGGTGCTGGGTATGATGGTGGAGTTGCGCCCGAAGATCGAGGCCCTGACCGACAATGTCTCGGTGTCGAGCACCCTGGTGCGCAATCAACTCGGCCGCCTCGATGCCACGCTCACCGATGCGCTCGACCGCACCCGGCTGCAAGTGATCCGCGCCGACGAACTGCTGAATCGCACCATGGACAGGGTGGAAGAGACGAGCGAAGTCGTCCACAAAACGGTGCTCTCTCCGCTGCGCCAGGTCAACGGCCTGATGAGCGCGATCAGTACGGGAGTCGAAGTCTTCCTCGGCCAGAAAAGGCGCCATCCGAAAAACGGCGGGGGCGTCCCGCAAGACGAGATGTTTATCTGAATTCAGTGGCGCGCATACACGCGCGCCACGTCCTTCTCAACTACTTCCGATCCCGTCTATCTACTGCACGACGAACTAAGCTCGTCTTTCACAACCTGTCCGCCTTTCATCACGAAAGGAACGCGTTCCAGGATTGTGATGTCGTCGAGCGGGTTGCCAGTGACAGCGATCAGGTCCGCGTACTTGCCTGCGTCAAGACTGCCGATGCGATCAGACCAGTTCATCACGTCCGCTGCCCAGGTCGTAGCCGATTGAATGGCCTGCATCGGAGTGAGTCCGTATTTCACCATGTAGAAGAATTGCTTGCCATTTTGTCCGAAGGGAATCGAACCTGTATCGGTGCCATAACCAACTTTCACGCCAGCCTGCACTGCCCGACGGAAACTGTCACGCTGCTTCTGACCAAGCATTTTTTCCTTGGCGAGATTTTCGTCGGTGTACCCGTATTCCTTGCCGTGCTGAAGAATGAAGTCATCGTCGTAGATGTCGGCAACCAGGTAGGTACCGTGTTCCTTCATTAAGCGGATGGCTTCGTCATCGAGCACGCTGCCATGCTCAATCGTGTCTACTCCCGCCTTCACGGCCTCGATGATGGCGCGGGTGCCATGGGCGTGAGCCGCGACCTTCTTTCCATGCCGATGCCCTTCCGCCACAATGGCGGCCATTTCCTCGGGAGAAAACTGGACGTCATCTGGCAAATCTCCCTGCGAGAACACACCCCCGCTGGAACAGAACTTCACCCAGTCCGCGCCATACTTTAGAACCTCGCGGACTTTCTCCAGCACCGCCGGCACTCCGTTGGCCACGCCTTCATCGGCGTAGTGAAACTCAGGAGCCAGATACGTGTAATCGCAATGGCTGCCGGTGCTGCCAATCATCGGTCCCGTGACTTGCATGCGCGGGCCGGGGACATCTCCGGCGTTGATGCCATCGCGCAACGCAACATCGGCATAGTGAGACGACCCTACGTTGCGCACGGTGGTGAAGCCGACATCGAGCGTCATGCGCGCGCCTTTCGCGCCAATGATCGCCATGCGCGCCGCCGAGAGGGTGTGAAAGGCAACGCCGTGAAATTCCGGCTCGTCGTTGAGGTGGGTGTGCAGGTCGATCAATCCGGGCAATAACGTGGCACTGCCCAGATCGAGCACCTTCGCTCCCTTCGGAATGCTGACCTCACCGCTGCGACCGACGGCCTGAATGCGGTCGCCATTGATCAGGACAATAGGATTGTCCACGACGCGCCCGTTTTTTGTGTCAATGAGACGGGCTGCCTTCACGACGCGAATTGCGGTGGACTCTTGCGATCCGGCCGCAAGCCCCAGGCTGAGCAGGACGCACAACAAGAACAGGAATTTCATAACTCTCCAAGGAACCGTGGGAGACTGGCTCCGGCGCGTGAATCGTAGCGATCGTTATTATTATTATTCTTCGCCGCGGCCCAGGACGCGTTCACTTCTGACATCTGGGACAAAGATCGAGTGGACATTTTGTTCGGCGGCCAGCTTCTGGAACGTCGTGATATCCGCGTTCCGAACCTGCTCCCAGCGTGCCAGTAATTCATCGGTCTGCTTTTTCAGCCGGTCGAATTCCTGGTACTGGGATTCGGTCGGAGGAGTGTCAGCGAAACCAGCCACTGCCATGGAGAGAAACGCCAGCCTCGCGTCAATCCCGGGGGCGTAGGCGAGAGAATCCTCGCTGGCGCTGATTTTGAAATTAATCAAGGGATCGCGAACTGCGATCAGGGTTGCGTCAAGCGCACTCGCGCCATCGAACAAGGTTTTCGTGGAATCGCCCGGTACCAGGCGCTTCTTAAGCCCGTCCAGTTGCTCACGCACATCCTGTATTTGGTTCACCGCGCCGTAGACGCGATTCAACTGCTCGCGCACGTCCATCTCCAACTTAAACTGCTTCTCCAGATCGCTCTGCGCGGTGGTGACTCGCGGATCAATCTTCACTTCGAACGGCGCGGTCATACTCTTGCCGTTCGCGGTGAGCCGCACCTGATAGTTGCCCGGTAGCGCCAATGGGCCGCGCGCGCCGTCATTGTATTCCCACAAATAGTAGCCGGGGACGCGGTTCGCTCCCTCATAATGCAGATCCCACACGAAGCGATTCAAACCTTCTTCCGGCTTAATCTGCTTCTCTGGCTTCTTGTCGTCGGGGTCGAGCGGTTCATCGAGCGGTTCGGCTTTAGTGCTGGAGTAGGTGCGGATCACGCTGCCTGCCGCGTCCAGTATTTCAATTTTCACTTCCTGCTTCGGCGCCTGCTTCATGTAGTAATAAATCACTGCGCCATTGGGTGGATTCTTGCCGGCAAAAACCAATCGCGGCGGAGCTTCTCCGGTGTGCACGCGAGAGGCGGTCCCGGGCCGGTAGAGATGCATGTCTTCGGCGGCAACCGAGTCGGCGAACTGGCGCAGCGGCGAAACATCGTCAAGGATCCAAAACGAGCGCCCGTGCGTCGCCACTACCAGATCGTCGTTCTTGATGACCAGGTCGTGGATCGGCGCGATCGGCAAGTTGATTTGCAGCGGGCGCCAGTGCGCTCCGTCATCGAAAGAGACAAAGACACCGCGCTCCGTTCCCGCATAGAGCAAACCTTTTTTCTTCGGGTCCTCGCGCACAGCGCGCACAAAGACTCCATCCGGAATTCCGGTTCTGATCCGGCTCCAGGTCGCTCCGTAATCGCTCGTTTTGTAGATGTAGGGCGCGAGGTCGTCATTTTGATGGCGGTCAACCGCGACGTACGCACTGCCGGCATCATGCGGAGACGCTTCAATCAAACTGATGCGGCTCCATTCCGCCAGATCTTTGGGGGTGACGTTGGCCCAATTCTTTCCTTCATCGCGTGTGATCTGGATCAAGCCGTCGTCCGTGCCCGCCCAGATCAGGCCTTTCGTCAGGGGCGAGGGAGCAATCGTAAAAACCGTGTCGTAATACTCGGTGCCGGTATCGTCCACCGTGACCGGTCCGCCCGAAACCTGCTGTTTCGATTTGTCATTGCGCGTCAGGTCGCCGCTGATCGCTTCCCAGTGCGTTCCGCCATCGGTGGTTTTGAAAACGCGTTCGCCTCCGTAGTAAATCGTGTTCGGGTCGTGCGGAGATGTCACGATGGGCGCCGTCCACTGAAAGCGGTGGTCAAGGGTGGCCGCGCCGCGCGCATCCGAGAGTTCGGGCTGCACGGCAATGCTCTTGACCTGGTTGGTGCGCCGGTCGAAGCGTGTGATATTGCCTTGATAGTCGCCTGCATACACGATGTTCGGGTCGGTTGGATTGGGCGCGATGTAGCCCGCTTCCCCGCCACCTACCTCGTACCAATTGTCGCGGCCAATGGCGCCGTCATCGCTGCGGCTGGCAATCGCCACGGTGGAATTGTCCTGCTGCGCGCCGTACACGTAGTACGGCGTCCGCGTATCGGTGGTGACATGGTAAAACTGCGCGGTCGGCTGGTTGTCCTCGCGTGTCCACGACTTGCCGCCATCCAGACTGACCGTCGCGCCTCCGTCGTTCGAGGCGATCATGCGATTCGTATTCTTCGGATCGATCCACAGACCGTGATTGTCGCCGTGCGGCACTTTAATTTTATTGAAGTTGCGCCCGCCGTCGGTGGACTTGAAAAACTCCACATCCGCCACATAGACGGTGTTGGCGTCCTGCGGATCGGCGATTACGTGCATGTAGTACCAGGGCCGCTGAAATAGTCCGTGGCTGCCGTTTACCAGATCCCAAGTATCCCCGCCGTCGTCGGAGCGATAGAGCCCGCCCTCCTTGGCTTCGATAATCGCGTACACGCGCTCGGAGTTTGCCGCAACCGCCAGCCCGATGCGCCCGTAGGGCCCTTTTGGAAGCCCGTGTTCATCCAGTTTCTTCCAGGTCGCCCCGCTGTCCGTCGAGCGGTACACTCCACTCCCTGGCCCACCGCTTGATAGCGACCACGGGGTCCGTCGAGCCTGCCATAGCGAGGCAAACAAAATGTTGGGATTCTGCGGATCGAAAGCTACATCGATCGCTCCCGTGTTCTCGTCCTTGTAGAGAACCTTGTCCCAGGTTTTACCGCCATCGCTGGTACGGAAGACACCGCGCTCCGTGTTCGGACCAAACGGATGACCGAGCGCTGCGACAAAAGCGATATCGGCATTGTGCGGATTCACGATCACTCGACCGATCGCACGCGAATCTTTCAAGCCAACGTTTTTCCAGGATTTTCCCGCATCCACCGACTTCCAGACACCGTCACCGTGCGAGATGTTTCCGCGAATGCAAGCTTCGCCGGTCCCTACATAAACGACGTTCGGATCGGAAACGGCGACGGCGATACTGCCGATCGAAGGCGCTCCTGCATTCTTGTCAAAGACCGGGGACCAAGTATTGGCGCCGTCGGTGGATTTCCACACGCCGCCTCCGGTCGCACCGAAGTAGTAGGTGGTCGGGTCGCCGGGTATGCCCGCTGCCGTAAGCGAGCGGCCGCCACGAAAGGGTCCGATCGAACGGTACTTCATTCCCCTGAACAGCGGATCGCCCTCGTTCTTTTCGTCTCTGTCGTCTTTCGCCGCGGGTGCGGAGGCGGCGGGCGTGTTTTGAGCGGCATCCGACTTGTGCTTCCGCTCTTTTTGCTGGGAGAACGTTAGTGCGGCTGAAAACAGGACGAGGAAGGCAAGCAACGTGACCCGCACATGCACTTTTTGAATCATCAATTTCATGGCCCCGGAACAGAATTTGTCTGTCGCTAATGGTAATGCCTGAAGCGCAAAAGGTACAGACGGAGGGACCGCATTGAGGCATTGAATCATTGAGACATTGAGTCATTAGCTCAATAATTCAACATCTCAATGTCTCAATGATTCAATGCCCCACGTACCCGCGTAGTCAACACTGTGAGGATGAAACCTTGCCTGATTTCTGGTTTCGCCGCCTAAAATATTTCAAACATTTCTCGAATTTCTTGTTTGAAACAGAACGTGCTCAAGATGCAACAACAGTTCACATCCAACGACGTGATCGCACTGACTGGAATCAGCGCCCGCCAGCTGCAATGGTGGGACGAACGGGGAATCGTTGCGCCCGGCCGCCAGGGGCACCGCCGTATCTATACCTGGGACAAACTTGTCACAGTGGCGGTGATCTGCCAGCTCCGCAGGCGCGGCTTCTCCCTCCAGCGCATGCGCAAGGTGATTGGCTTTCTGCGGCAGGAATTCGGCACCAGCCTGGCCACTGCGGTCAGCGCATCTTCGGAGTATCACCTGCTTACCAACGGCACTCATCTCTATCTGCGGACATCGGTGCGACAAGTTGTGGACCTGTTAAAAAACGCACGGCAGCCGATGTTCGATATATGCCTGAGCGACGAAGTCCGCCGGGTTCGAGCGGAAATTCAGTCGCGCAAGAAGACTGCAGTTGCGGAACGGGTTCGGCCTTTACGCCGGGCTCGGAGAGCATAGTGACGAGCCTAAAAGGAAAGCGGGGGAGGCATGATGATCGGTGAATTGAGCATTATCAACGAGTGGATTCCCGAGCAGATGGAACCCGGCACCGTGTTCGTGCTGGAGAACGCGGGCGAAGTGGGGGAACGAGAAGACCCCTACTGGGCGGTGCTTTCCTGCCCTTCCTGCGGCACGCTGGGCTTGATTACGCGCAAGCAGATGGCTGGGTTGCTGCCTACTATTTGCGGCTCGGCTGCTTGCTCGGCGCAGTTCTTTATCAAGGATGAGGAGATTACGGCGCGGAAACCGTTCTAGTTGTATCCGAGCTGCGCTCGGCTTGGACGGGGCGAAGCCCCGTCACCACACGAGCATCTACGTTTTCGGGACGGAGAGTTTTACCGGGACCTGCTCGACTATCTCGATATCAAATCCTTCCAGCGCGGCTACCCTTCTGGGGTGATTGGTTAAGAGTCGGATGCGCTTCAGATTCAGATCGGAAAGAATTTGGGCACCGAGGCCGATTTCGCGCTGAATCTTGCGCTCGCTTTCGGGAAGCGCCGGCAAACGCCGTTCGCGATGAAACGTGAGAACTGACTGGTCCCCGATTTTTTCCGTCGAGAATCCTTTTGACGTCTGGTGCAGGTAGATCAACGCGCCTCGATCCTCATCGGCGATGATCTTTAGTGA
>WNFG01011212.1_pt1 | contig 13761 bp, 10 predicted proteins | sample 5400431 | NCBI WGS metagenome assembly WNFG01 (sample SAMN13153346, study PRJNA577476) | soil metagenome | isolation source: 120 cm saprolite under Douglas fir tree site 2 hole 3 replicate 2 | place: USA:California | collected 2015-04-18
GCGGCCACCGCGCCGGCCGGCGGCCTGTTTCTGGTAAGCGTAGAATACTGACCGGGTAACAAAATCATATGAGCGCCACCGCTTCTCCAACCGCCGCCACATCCATTGACGTCAACGATCCGGCCACCGTGCTGTCCGTGGGGGATGTCCCCGTATTCAGCGAACGTGAAGTTCAGGAGGCGGTGCGACGGGCGCGCGCCGCGCAGCCCCGCTGGGCGGCGACTCCGCTTCGCCGCCGCATCGAGATTCTGACGGCATTTCAGAAGCTGCTGTGCGAACAAAGGGGCCAAGTCGCCGGCGTGATTACGCGCGAGGCGGGCAAGCCGCATGCGGAGGCCCTGAGCACCGAAATCCTGGTGGTGCTCGACTATGTGAATTATCTGGCGGAAGCCGTTCCGGCGTTTCTGCGTCCGGAGAGCGTGCGCCATACCAACCCCATCATGAAGCTGAAGAGCGGGAAGCTTTTCCGCGAAGCCTACGGAACGATCGGCATCATCAGTCCGTGGAACTATCCGTTCAGCCTTCCCACGACCCAGGCGCTGACCGCGCTGATTACCGGCAACGCCGTGGTGTTGAAGCCGTCGGAACTGACGCCGTGGTCCTCCCTCGAAATGCAGCGCCTGCTGCGCGACGCGGGGCTGGAGAAAGACCTGCTCCAGGTGGTCACCGGCGACGGCGCGGTGGGCGCTTCCCTGTTACAGTCTGACATTCAGAAGATCGTTTTCACGGGCAGCGTGGCCACCGGCAGGCGCGTTGCGCAGGCGGCCGCATCGCGGCTTCTGCCCGTAGTGCTGGAACTGGGCGGGAAGGACCCGATGATCGTGCTGGAAGACGTCAGCGTCGACACCGCTTCCAGCGCGGCTGTGTGGGGGGCCTTCATGAACGCCGGACAAACCTGTCTCTCAGTCGAGCGCTGCTACGTGCATGAGAGCATCTACAACGACTTTCTCAAAGCCTGTGTGGAAAAGACCGGCCGGTTGCGCGTGGGCAACGGCGCCGACGACAGCTCGGATATCGGCCCCATGATCCATCAGCGCCAGATGAAGACCGTGCAGCAGCACGTTGAAGACGCCGCAGCCCGGGGCGCCCGCATACTCTGCGGAGGCGCCCCTCTGCCGGAACTGGGGCCGAGCTTTTATGCCCCGACTGTGCTCGCGGATGTGACCCACTCCATGCGCATCATGTGCGAAGAGACTTTCGGTCCGGTGCTGCCGGTGCGAAGTTTTAAGACCGAAGATGAAGCGGTGGCTCTGGCGAACGATTCTGAATTCGGACTGGCGGCCAGCATCTGGACCGGCGACAAGGCCCGGGGCGAAGCGCTGGCCCGCAGGATCGACGCGGGCACGGTCATGGTCAACGACCTGATCGCCTGCTTCGGCATCAGCGAGGCTCCCCATGGCGGCGTAAAAGCCAGCGGCATAGGGCGCACCCACGGCAGGTTCGGACTGGAGGAAATGGTGTGGCCGAAGTATGTCGACTCCGATCGCCTTCCCAAAATGAAAAAACTCTGGTGGTATGGCTACGGGCCGGAGTTCAGAAAACAGATGGACGGATTTATTGAGCTTTTGTTCTCGAAAAAACTTAGAAACCGTCTGCACGGGGGCTCAAAAAGCACACGGTCGTATCTTCGCCGCAAGCTCCTTTAAGGTTACAATTTTTGCGGAGTCTTGATTTTGGTGGAAACCAGGCATTCCAACCTTATTTACGACTGGAACACGATTGCCGGAACTTCTCTGTGTCCCGGCGGTCGGGCGGTATTGAATGACGAAACCCTTCGCGACGGCCTGCAGTCGCCTTCCGTCAAAGATCCCTCCATCGGCGAGAAAATCAAAATCCTGCACCTGATGGAAGACCTGGGCATCGACAGCGCCGATCTCGGACTTCCCGGGGCCGGTCCCCGGGCGGTGGCGGACGTGGAAGCCCTGGCCCGCGAGATCGTAAGCTCCAAAATGAAGATCAAAGCCAACTGCGCGGCCCGCACCCATGAAAACGACATTCGTCCGGTGGCGGAGATTTCTCAGCGCGTAGGCCTTCCCATCGATGTCGCCTGCTTCATCGGTTCCAGCCCCATACGGCGTTACACGGAAAACTGGACCGACGACTTCCTGCTCCAAACCACGGAAAAGGCCGTCACCTACGCGCGTTCTCTGGGACTTGGCGTGATGTACGTAACCGAAGACACGTCGCGTTGCGATCCGGAAACCGTGAAGCGGCTGTATTCCACGGCGATCCGCTGTGGCGCAGGTTCCATCGCGATCTGCGACACGGTGGGCCACGCGACCCCGGCCGGGGTCAGCGCACTGATCCGTTTTGTAATCGACGAGGTAGTCACGCCCCTGGGAGAGAAAATACGCGTGGACTGGCACGGCCACTCGGACCGCGGCCTCGCGGTGGCCAACTCTCTGGCCGCGCTGGCCGCCGGCGCCGATTGTGTTCATGGAACGGCTCTGGGAATCGGCGAGCGCGTCGGAAACACGCAGATGGATCAGATGCTTGTCAATCTGAAGCTGATGGGCGTTGCGCCGTGGGCGAACCAGGACCTTACCCGCCTGAAGGAATACTGCACAACGGTTTCCCGGGCTACCGGAGTTCCCATACCCCGCAATTATCCCGTGCTGGGCGATGACGCTTTCCGGACCGCGACCGGAGTGCATGCGGCGGCGGTCATCAAGGCCTTCAAAAAAGGCGATACGGAATTGGCCAACGCGGTCTACTCCGGAGTGCCTTCTCAGTACTTCGGTCTGGAACAGATTATCGAGATCGGTCCGATGAGCGGAAAATCGAATGTGATCTTCTGGCTGGAACGCAGAGGCATGGAAGCCGCGGAAGATACCGTCAACCGGATATTCCAGAAGGCCAAAACTTCCGACCGATGCCTCACCGACGAAGAGATTCTCGCCTGCTGCGCGGCTGTCGCCGGCGGCGCTGTCGTATAACCCGGCCCATCGATCGTTTAGTACCAGCCGGGGTATCTCCCCGGACACCGGCTATCGTACTCAGCCGGTCTATTTTTTTGTGGCTGCATACAACTGAACTGCGCTAAGCTTGCATCCGCACCCGCCGGCTTTCGTGCGTTCATCCTGCGAAACTAACGCGTGGGCCGCGTGTTTTAATTTGACATGAAGAGAACACCTCTTCCACACAAGGAGATTCAGATGAAGAAGATCGCAATACTCGTATTCACCATGATGCTGGCGGCCAGCCTGTCGTTTGCTCAGGCCACCGGCGGCAGCACCGACAAAGCTCCCAAAACCGGAACGGAAAAGACCACGAGCGGAAAGAAAGCCACCAAGGCGCCCACCAAAGCGAAGAAGGGCGGCAAGAAAAGCAAGAAGAGCTCGGGCGGAACGACCACCCCGGCTCCCAAATAACCCGGACCAACAGTCCGTTTGAACCTGCAGGACAAAATAACTTTTCCATACTGAGGAGATTCAATCGATGAAGAAGATCGCTACACTCGCATTCACCCTGATGCTGGCGGCAAGCCTGTCGTTTGCTCAGGACACCGGCGGCGACAAAGCCCCGAAAACAGGAACGGCCAAGCCCGCCCCGACCGGGAAGAAAACCACCAAGGCGCCTGCCGCGAAAGGTCACAAGGGCGGCAAGAAAGGCAAGAAGAGCTCGGGCGGAACGTCCACCCCGGCTCCTAAATAACCCGCGCCAGCCGCTTCAACCGGAAGCGGCCTGGTTCAGGCCGCCCGGTTTCCCGCCTCGATGGACTTCAAAGACAGCATTCAGCCATGAGACATTCTGGTGGTCCGTAATAGTGAATCCCCTGCGTTGTACTGCCGGATAATAACATTCGATGTCTCCGAAAACGTTTCATGTCTGACTGCTGAGTGCTGAGTGCTGACTGCAGTGGTAAGGTTTTGCCTGGGACGTCACGTCGCCGGACCCCGCGACACGTTATAGTATTCGTGAAGGGTCCATGCCGAATCGAAGCACATCGGTCAACGCCGCCTCGCCGCAGCAGGAGGTCGCGAGGCTCGCGGAGCTGCGCGGGGTCCACGACGCTTTTCTTTATCTGCACAATCAGGAGATGGAGTTCCGTCGCTGGCAAATGGAGCTGGCCGCCGTTCCCGCCCCGCCTTTCGGGGAAATCGCGCGCAGCGAATGGCTGCAACGCCGCTACCTCAGTCTCGGGATGCACGGCGTGCACACCGATGAGCTCGGCAACGTTTTTGGCCGGCTTTATCCTGAATCGGAGCCGCTTGCGCTGGCGGTGAGCGCGCATATCGATACGGTTTTTCCCGCCGATACGCGGCTGAGCTTTCATGAAGACGGCAACCGGCTTTTCGGGCCGGGCATCAGCGACAACGCCTCCGGCGTGGTGGCCATGCTGGCGGTGGCCTCGGCGCTGAAGCGGCAAAGCGTCAGGCCCGCCGGGAATGTACTGTTCATCGGAAACGTGGGCGAAGAGGGCGAGGGAAATCTGCGCGGGATGCGTCATATTTTCAGCGACGCGCGCTGGAACGCGGCCATCCCCAGGCTGCTGGTGATCGACGGCGCGGGCACCGACACTTACGTCAACCAGGCGCTGGGCAGCAAGCGCTTTGAGATCACCTTCCGCGGCCCCGGCGGACACTCGTGGAGCGACTTCGGCGTTCCCAACCCCATCGTATTTCTCACCCGCGCTCTGGCGCGCTTCAGCGAGGCGCGCGTGCCCGAAACCCCGCGCACGACGTTTAACATCGGCGTAATCCGCGGCGGCACATCGGTGAACTCCATTCCCGAATCGGCGAGCGCGCGCGTGGACCTGCGTTCGGCCTCCCGGGATGAAATCCTCCGGCTGGAAAACAAGCTGCGCTCGTCCGTGGCCGCCGCCCACGAAGAAAGCCTGCCACAGTATGCTTCCGACAACCATCGCATACGGTTTGAAATTGAATGCATCGGCGACCGCCCGGCGGCGGAGCTGGCCCCCCAGGCGCGCATCGTGCAGGTGATTCGCGCCGTGGATTCCCATCTCGGTATCCTGGCCATGCCCCGCATGGCCTCCACCGACGCCAATATTCCTCTCTCGCTGGGCCGGGAAGCCATTACCATCGGCGCCGGCGGGGATGGCGGCGGCGCTCACACCCTGCGAGAATGGTTCGATTGCTGCAACCGCGACCTCGGCTTGAAGCGGATACTACTGGCCATCCTGGCCCTTACCGGAGTGACTGAATGAAAATCGTGCCGGCCACGCTGATGGTGGCCCTCGTTTGTTTTTCCCTTTCCCGTTTCTCCGCGGCCCAGGCAAAACCCGCCGCGCCTGAAATTATTTTCGTGCACGGCGACATCTATCCCGGCGCCGTCACCTCGGTCTTCAAACTGCGCGGCAGCGACACCCAGGCCATGAACCGCGCCCAGGCGATGGCGGTCACCGGCGGAAAAGTAGTTGATCTGGGCTCCAACGAGATCATGCTTTCTCTGAAGGGCCCGAATACAAAAGTCGTGGACTTGGGCGGCCATTTCGTGATGCCCGGCTTCAACGACGCGCATGTGCACCTGGCCTCCGGCGGATTCGAAAAGCTGAACGTGGACCTGGTGGGAGCCAAATCTCTGGCCGAGATGAAAGAACGCATCGCCGCACGGGCACGCACCGCCGCCGAAGGCGAATGGCTGGTCGGGCGGGGCTGGGACCACACCTTATGGACGGGACGGACTCTGCCCGGCCGCAAAGATCTCGATGCGGTAACCGGAAATCATCCCGCGATTTTCGTGCGCGTGGACGGGCACATTGCCGTCGCCAACACGGTGGCGCTCAAGACCATGAACATTACCGCGCAATCCCCCGACCCGCAGGGCGGCAAGATCGACAAGGACGCAAGCGGCGAGCCCACGGGGATTTTGCGCGAGACCGCCAAGGACAACGTGCTGGCGAAACTTCCGAAACCCACGGCAGCCCAGCGGCGAAAAGCCGCTGAACTCGCATTGCAGGACGCCGCACGCCACGGCATCACCTCGGCCCAGGACAATTCCGACTGGGACGACTTCCTCGTCTATGAAGACCTGGAAAAAGAAGGAAAACTGACGCTGCGTATTTCCGAATGGCTGCCTTTCGACGCTCCGCTCGATCAGCTGGAAAAGATGCGCGCTCATCACTCCGCGAAGGACAACCTGCTGCACACCGGAATGCTCAAGGGCTTTATGGATGGCTCGCTCGGCTCGCGGACCGCCGCCCTGCTCGCCCCGTATTCCGACGATCCAAAGAACTCAGGCCTGGCGCGCTACGAGCAGGAAACTCTCAACAAGATGGCCGCCGAACGGGCCAAAGCCGGGTTCCAGATCGGCTTTCACGCCATCGGCGACCGCGGAGCGAGAATGGCCCTCGACGCTTTCGCATTCGCCGAGAAACAAAGCGGGCGCACCGATCTCCGCTTCCGCATCGAACACGCGCAGGTCATTGCTGAAGAGGACTTCAAAAAATTCAAGGAGCTGGGTGTAACCGCCTCCATGCAGGCCAACCATCTGCTCACCGATATGAACTGGGCTGAAGAGCGCATCGGCGCGAAACGGGCCGAACATTCCTATCCCTGGAAGGAATTTCTTTTCTACGGAATTCCCGTGGCCTTCGGCACGGATTACCCGGTCGAACCGATCACGCCGTTCCGCGGTCTCTACGCGGCAATTACACGCAGGAATGAGGCGGGGACGAAGGAATATGTTCCCATCCAGCAGCTCAATATCAACGAAGCCATCGCCGCCTATACCACGACGCCCTCCACCCTGGAGTTTCGCGAGGAAGTGAAAGGAACGCTCGCGCCGGGAATGCTGGCCGATTTCATCGTGCTCGACCGCGACATCGTCAAAATCAAGCCGGAAGAAATCTTAAAGACGCGCGTGCTGAAGACCGTACTGGAAGGAAAAACGGTGTACGAAGCGGAAGAAAAACAAGAACCTTAGCCGCGAATCAGATCAGGAGATTTTAAATTTTAAATTTTAAATTTAAAATTTTAAATCTTTTTGAATTTATTCGCGTTAAGTCGCGGCCAAAGCCTTCTTCTCGCGGTGAATGGATACCCTTAGCCACACCAGATAGAGAACGATCACCACGTTGACGCCGAAGATGCCCCATTTCAATCCATTGGCGTGGCGCAGAAGTTCATAGATTTCCCAGGGCATATACATGGCGCTCGACAGCAGCGCGAACCACTCGGCCCACTCGCGCTCCAGCCACAGGCCCGTGGCTTCGATGAAACGGATGGCCACGTAGACCAGGACGCCGCTGAAAACCAGCCACAGGGTGCGGGTGGTCACATGTCCGGCGCCGTGCATGAAGGCCCGGTAAAAATGACGATCGGGATTGATGTGCAGGGATTCGAGGATGTGCTCGGCAACCAGCTGCAAATCCTTGTGGCGAAGCGACAGCAGCCAGAACCCGCCCAACAGGGCCAGAAGCCCTTTGCCTGCCTCAAAGATGGCTATGCCGCGCAGACCGAGATGTTTAACGAGAAAGTTGCTTCGCTCGCTCATGGGTTCAAACGTGCCGTCCTGTGCCCTGGATCGATCAGCCGGATGTGCAGTTAGAATGCCACAGCCTCGCCAATAAAGCGAATTACCGGGGCGCAAGGGTCCTGCCCGAACATCTTCCCGGTCCGCTCACTTCATAGTTGCTCAGCCGGCGGGCGGCACACCATAATGCGAAAGCACGCGGCCGATTTCCCAGGAGCCCATCGTGAAAACCCACACCGAATATCTCACCTTCAACACCAAAAAGCACCGTGAATATATTCACATCACGCCGCAGGTGGAATCCGCGGTCAAAAAGAGCGGTATCGGCGACGGCATGGTGCTGGTGTCGGCCATGCACATCACCGCCGGGGTCTACGTCAACGACAACGAAGAAGGCCTGATCGAAGACATTGACGAGTGGCTGGAAAAGCTGGCGCCCTTCCGGAAGGAATATCAGCACCACAATACCGGCGAAGACAATGGCGATTCCCACCTCAAGGCACTCCTGGTGCATCATCAGGTCATTGTGCCGGTCAGCGCGGGACGCCTGGTGCTGGGCACTTGGCAGCGGGTCTTCTACGCGGAGTTCGACGGCCGGCGCTCCAAACGCCTTCTTGTCTATGTGATGGGTGAATAGGAACAGTTGGGATCAGGGAATAATTAAAGATGGGTGCCCCACCCTTCGCGCCTTTTGCGAAGGGTGGGACGCGATGCTCCGCGACCAGCCTACTGCATAAACTCCTGCTGGACCACCCCGGTGGCCACGAGATGCGGCGCGGCCGGAAGTTCCAGTGACAGGCAATGCTCACCGGCAAACGAAAGCTCTCCGCCAATGGAGTTCACCAGTTCCTGCACGTAGACCAGTTCCTTGCCAAGGACGCTCTTCGAATCCTGAATCACGCCCGGCTCGTTGCCTTTCCAGTACAGTTCCAGCAGGCAGCGGCTGCCCTTCATGCTGGTCTTCGCCGACAGGGTCAGAGGACGCGTATTCTTGCCCACAATCTTGCCCGCCAGAAGCACCAGAAGCTGGCGCAGCACCGGACTGCTGGTGATCTGAATCGACGGGTCCCACAGACGGTCGAGGGTCAGCATGCCGGAGTGCAGCAGCACGATGAAGTCGTTGAAGACTTCCTGAAGCACCAGATCGAGCGACACCCACGGACCGCTGGGGGACTGCACCTCGCGCACCAGGGAAGAAATGGTCTTGGTCAGAGCAATGGCCCGGTCCGCCTGCTGTTCGATGTTCCTGATGTCGCCGATCTGCGTGGCCACTCCGCCGCGCATGGCTACGACTTCAAGAAAGCAGCGGACGCTGGTGAGCGGCTGGGCCAGATCGTGGGCGATGGAGCTGACCAGAGCGCGCAGAGGCGTCTGCTGAATAAACGAAGCGTCGGGAGAATAGCCGCCCATCGGCGCGGCGTGCCCCTGCGTTCGGCCGGTTTGCGGCTGCTCGACCACCGTCCGGCCGCTGTCGCCGTTGGCCGATGTCGGGGCCGCGGGACCCAGCCGATAGCCGGAACCGCGCACCGTGCAGATCAGTTTTTCCTCGCTGGAGGAATCGATTTTCTTGCGCAGATAGTTGACGTAGACATCCACGAGATTGCTGTCGGTTTCCGGCTGCAGCCCCCATGCGAGTTGCAGCAGTTCCTGACGGCTCACGGTGTTTCCGGCGCGCCGCATCAGCAGATGCAACAGATCGAATTCCTTGGGACTCAGCCGAATCTCACGCTCGCCTCTCGATACCTTGCGCAGAGCAGGATCGATTTCGAGATCTTCAACCCGCAGCACGTTCAACGATGGATCGGCCTTCCGGCGCAGCAGAGCATTGGCGCGCGCCGCCAGTTCCTGAAATGAAAAAGGCTTGGTCACGTAATCGTCGGCGCCCAGATTCAAAGACTGAATTCGGTCCGACACCTGGTTTCTCGCGCTCAAAACCATCACCGGGGTCGCGAGCCCCTCGCCTCTCAGCCTTTCCAGCAATTTCAGGCCGTCGGTCGTGCCGAAATTCAGGTCCAGAATGATCAATTGGTAGCTCTGGCGCTTCAATTCCGCCAAAACACTGTCTTCATCGAGCGCCGTGTGTACGGAGTACCCTTCTGATTCCAATGATTTAGAAAGAAAAGTGGCCAGATGAACATCGTCGTCGGCAAGCAAAATAGACATATAGAAAAACCTCTTCCCGGAAGTTACAAACTAAACATTAGAATAAACATTAGAACCCAGAATGCCCCAAAATTGGTAAGGAAAAATATTAAAATCCTCGATTCTTTCTCAGGGATCGAAACCCCTTCAAGTCCGGGAAAAACGACATCCTAACGGCACCAGATAATCCATAAGTTAATGATAAAAAGCAGCTTAAGTCGAACCAGATGGTCCCCGCAATGATCCCGAAAGGCCGCCTTTTTCCCTCAGGCGAGAGGGCCGGTCAACATTAAAGCGTTAAAAGGAAGTGATACGATCACTCGCCATCGGAGAAATATCATGCTTTTCAGATGTCTTGGGCAGGTCGCGCAACGCGCTGACGATTTTCTGCGCTTCCGCGACTTTCATTCCCATCGTACGGTGGGGGGAATTCTCGACAGAAATCTCGAGATCGATCGATATACCCTCGGCGCGCTGACCCTGCCCGCTCTGCTCAGCGGAGCTCTGGTGATCGGCACGCCGGTGTTGTGCGCCGCACGCACAGCCTGGGCCGCGGGGACGATCCTCGCTGTATTTCTGGCGTTATGGCTGTTCATGAAGTGGTCGTGCCGCCGCCGCACTCGGGTGTGGGTCGATGTCATCGCGCAGGCCATCGCTGTCTCCGTCACTGGCGGCGCGACCTGGCTGACCGGCGCGAACGAATATCGTGACCTGCCCTTCAGGCACGTTCTCATTCCGGTGGCATGGGTGGTGGCTCTGATTCTGATCGTTACCTGCGGACTCGCGCACGCGCTTCTCCGGCCGCGCGCTTCCAACTATGGCCAGATGCTGAACCATACCGAACTTTTTCAGGGGCGTCCGGCAAAAGCGGTCACGTGGCCTTCGGTCTTCGGCTCCGTTTTCGGCCTGCTCGTCAATGGTTCCCTGTACCTGTTGGGGCCCCCGGCGATTGTCGCCCTGCTGGCGCCGCACGACTGGGTCCGCTGGGGAGCGGGCTCGGCCTTGTTGGTTTCGGCCTTCGCGCTTTTTCTCGGAGGCCTGGACCCGCGTTTTGAGACGATGTGGCGGCTGCTGCAGACCGGCTTTTATCGCGGCGGCTCTCTGGTGGTGAGCCTGGCCATCATCGTTCTCGGCCTTCTGCGCATCGACAACAACGATTATGTCCAGACCGTCTTCGATACGCCGGAACGCAGCCCGTTCGTCATAGTATTCCTCATTCTGTATGTAACCGCCTGGTGGTATGACTACTGGGTCAACCGGCTTCTCGGCGAAAAAGTGCTGGCGCTGATCGACTCGAATCTGCGGGGAAGGGCCGACATCGATTATCCATTCACTCCGCCGCCTCCGCCTGAGAAACCTAAAACACGAGTGCAGTCCGACAAACGCCATTTGCAGGTCCACGGCGCTTCGCGCTTCATGGTTCTCCGCGAATATCCCGGTGGTGTTTTCCCGTGGTATTTCCACGGATACAAAATCACCGAACTGGTCGACCGTCTGGCTTCGGACGAGGCCGCCCAGCCGACCGCGCCGGAATTGAAGGCGCGCATCTATGGATATCACGCGCTCTCGGGGCTGCTCGCGGTTGCCCTCATCGCCGGGCTCGTCTATTCGCAGCACGGCCTGAGCCAGGACCCACAGGCGACGGTCCACAGCGCCGCGGAACCCGGCATACGACTTTCCGAAGTCCTGGCAAGGGATGGCCGGTGCATGAATGACGACCGGCCCGTCATCCTCGTGGCCGCCTCCGGCGGCGGCACGCGCGCCGCGCTTTACACCGCCGCCATGCTCGAAGCCATTGCGGCCCAGGGCCATGGAGAAGACGTGCTGGCGGGCAGCGGCGTTTCCGGCGGAGGCGCAGCGCTTGCGTACTACTCCGCCCGGCGCAACACCCTGCTCAAAGACGGCGAGTCCTGGACCCCCTTCATCGAAACGATGAAGCACCCCTACATCGTGGACGTTCTTCGCCGTATTCCCGAATGGCGCATGGCCGGCAGCGGCCGCATGGGAACGCTCCTGGCGGAAAGCTTCAGGACGAACTGGCAGATCGCCGAACCGCAACAGGGCTTCCCTTTCCGCAACGTAAAAAACTTTGGGCTCATGCTCAATACCACCCTGACCGGCTCCTTCCACAGAGGCGATGCGCTCGGCAACGATCCGCGGAAGGAGTCGTTGCTGAAGAAGATGGCGCTGAAAGATATATCCCAGGAGTACTTCGATCTGACCCGCGGCGATCCTGCCGGCGGACGTCTGGTGCTGACCAACCTCGATCTCAAACCGGTGATTCCCGGCGACCCCGCCGCGATCTCCACGCTGGAAAGCGGGGCCGACGCACCGCCGGTGATTCTGACCGCGCCCGACATGCCGATTGAAAACGCGGCGGCCCTCAACGCCAACTTCCCCCCGGTATTTTCCAATTCGGCGATCGATGTCGGCGACCAGACGCGCTACTGGGTCACCGATGGCGGCGCAGCCGACAACCGCGGCGTGGAGATGCTGCTCGGCTCGCTGCGGCAGGCCCTGCCCGACCTCAAACGGCGGTGCGGACGCTTACCGCGAGTCGTGGTTGTGGTGCTCGATGCCGGCGCGTTTTCCGACAAGTTCACTCAGGACCGCGGCGTGGGCGCGGCCCTGGCCGCAGGCGCCCGGTTTGCCGGCCTGCTCGACGGTGAACTGTATCGGGCAATCCAGGACCAGTACAAACTTCTGGACACGACCAGCACCTTTAAAGTCGTCTATCTTCCCATGCCGCTCTCGCTCCGCACCGACAGTTGGGGCACCCACTGGATGCTGCAACCCAACATCACCGCTGAGAAACTGCATTTCACCGGCAATGAAGCGGTCGAAGCCCTGCGCGCCATGGATATCGAAGGCCGAACCGCGAGAGAGGACCTGTTAAAACTGGTCCACCAGGACGAAATGCACTGCAAAGGCTGGACGCTGTTCACGGATTTCCTGAACACCACCCGCGCGTTTCAAATCGAGCAAAAACCAAAAGAAAAACCTTGAAATGCAGAGGTAGCGGAGGGAACGGAGGTTTTTTGGGGGGTTGTCGCTGAGCCGGCAATGACTCTCAGGGCAAACGAAAATAACAATTCAACGTTACAACCCCAAAAACCTCCGTTCCCTCCGCTTCCTCTGCATTTCAGGGTTTTGCTTTTGCTTTTGTCTTTTGCCTGCGCTGCCCAGCCTGCATGGTGAAGCCCTGATTTATCCTGTAAAATAGAGGGTTTCGCATCTACGAAAGGTACCCCATACATCCATGGCAGCGCAGATTTACAAGAACCTCATCGGCGGAGATTGGGTCGCTTCCCGCAGCGGCCAGACCTTTGAAAACCTGAACCCCGCGGACACCCGCGACGTGGTCGGCGTCTTCCAGCGCTCCGACACCCGTGACGTCGACGACGCGGTGGCCGCCGCGAAGCAGGCGTGGGAACAATGGCGGCTGGTGCCCGCGCCCAAACGCGCCGAGATCATCTTCCGCTGCGGAGAAATCCTGCTGCAGCGCAAGGAAGAATATTCGCAGCTCATGACCCGCGAAATGGGCAAGGTGCTCAGGGAAACGCGCGGCGACGTGCAGGAAGCCATCGACACCGCCTACTACATGGCCGGTGAAGGCCGCCGCCTGTTCGGCGCGACCGTCCCCTCGGAGCTGCCCAACAAGTTCGCCATGGCCGTGCGGACGCCCATCGGCGTCTGCGGCATGATCGCGCCCTGGAACTTTCCCATGGCCATCCCGAGCTGGAAGATATTCCCGGCTCTGGTCTGCGGCAACACCTGCGTGATCAAGCCCGCAGAAGACACGCCGCTTTCCACCATCAACCTGGTCACCGCCCTCATGGAAGCCGGTCTGCCCAAGGGCGTGGTCAACATCGTCACCGGCTTCGGCCCGGACGCGGGCGCGCCCATCGTCGAACATGCGGACGTGCGCGCCATCTCCTTCACCGGCTCCAGCGAAGTAGGCCGCATCGTCGGCGAAAAAGCGGCCCACACCTTCAAGCCCTGCTCTCTGGAAATGGGCGGAAAGAACGCCATCATCGTGCTCGACGACGCCAATCTCGATCTGGCCCTCGACGGCATCCTGTGGGGCGCATTCGGCACCACCGGACAGCGCTGCACCGCCACCAGCCGCGTGATTCTTCAGAAAGGCATTTACAAACAATTCGCGGACAAACTGGTCGCCCGCGC